>Ga0209770_10001203_pt1 | contig 13546 bp, 6 predicted proteins | sample LauGreSu1BDMLBDD_2_FD_187572 | JGI IMG/M metagenome (GOLD analysis project Ga0209770, IMG submission 187572) | Freshwater lake microbial communities from Lake Michigan, USA - Su13.BD.MLB.DD (SPAdes) (version 2) | ecosystem: Environmental > Aquatic > Freshwater > Lake | place: Lake Michigan, USA...
ACCACTGCGTTTACACATGTCAATCGCTATGTCATAACGCTTCGCAGGAGGCATGATATATACGCCTTGCACATGTTCTTTGGCTTGCTTCAAGAAATCTATCGCGATATTCAAACCTATGTCACCTGCATCCTTTCCTGCTTGTTGCATTGCCTCGCGTACCCATTGAGGTACAATCATTCCGGGTACTTCATAATGCAAGAAATCTGCATGTCTTGAACTCCGTAGCGGAATGATGCCGAGCATGATTGATATATCCAGATCTTTGATGCGATCAAGAAATGGGAGCAATGTTTCCATATCGAAAACCGGTTGAGTGAATGCAATACTTGCGCCTTCCTCAACTTTTTTTCTTAATCGTTCTATCTCCACATTAAGATCATCGGCGCATGGATTCACAGCACAAGCAATAGTAAACTGCGTTGCTCTTCCAAGTGCATTGCCGATTAAATCTAGACCTTGATTCATACGATTCAATGCTCTGCATAGTCCGATAGAATCGACATCATAGACTGAAGTTGCAAATGGATAATCACCGATGGTTGTCGGATCTCCCGTGACTGCAAGAATATTTTTTACGCCAAGCGTATAAGCACCAATGAGATCACTTTGCAGGCCGACCATATTTCTATCACGACATGCCATATGCGTGATGCATTCCATGCCGGTCTGTGATGTGATGAGTTGTGAAGCGGAGATCGGACTGATTCTGACACGCGCCCTCGCTCCATCAAACACATTCACTGCATCAATGCCATGTTCCTTCAAGAAAGTTGCAGCTTCGAGAACGGATTTCATGTCCAAGCCACGAGGAATTTCCACTTCCACCGTAGTCAAAAATTTCTTTCCGATTTTTTGAGCGAAAACGGTTTGTTCTTCACTTTCAATCGGCTGAATATCAATCGATTTACTTGGTTTTGGCTCTACTCTTTCACTTCCCGGAATGATATTCTCTACAGCTTCTGCAATAGCTTTTATATGTTCTACAGTTGCGCCTCCATCAGCGCCGATGATTGATGCACCTTGTCTTACAAGCTTAATGGCAACACTTGCAACATAATCCGGTTCGGCATTATATCTAGGTCTCCCTTCAAGCAAGGTTGGAATCGCAATATCAGGCAGAATGCAGAGAGGCAATGTTGAACCCGACAAAGCGCGCAAAATATCTGTCATGCGTTGCGGTCCGACGATGCCATTGCTACCCAAGGCCATCACATTTTGCTTCATCAATCTTTCGGCAATTTCAGCAGGATAGGAAGTAGCAAGTACGGTTCCATCTTCCGGAAATGATTTCAATGCAATAATCGGAATATCCGGATTCACCGCTCTCACAGCTTCAATAGCAATGATTAATTCTTCTATATCAATGAATGATGAGAGCATGATCATATCTGCACCGCTATCAAGCAAAGCCATTGCTTGTTCGGCAAATACTTGATGCGCTTCTTCATTTGTCAGCGTTCCAATCGGGGCAAAGAAATGTCCTGTAGGACCAATCACACCTGCCACCAATGCCTTTCTCAAAGCGGCAGTGCGGGCAATCCACACTGCTTTGCGATTGATTTCATAGACTTTATCGCTTAGCGAGAATGCATCAAGTGCAAGTCGATTCGACTTTGAAGTATTGGTCAATAACAGCGTTGCACCGGCATCCACAAAATCTCGATAAATGGATTCAATCGTAACAGGATCTTTCAAATTCCAAATATCGGCGGGAATATCATGTTTATCGCGCAAAGACAATTCCATTGCAATCGAACCCGATGCAATGATTGGCTTCTTACCCAATAGTTCTTTGAATGCTTGAATGGACACGATGATTTCCTCAATAAGAATTGTCTTATGTAACAAAGGCATCCCAAATATTGGGATGCCTTTGCACTATTATTGATTTGCAACAATTATTGCTGATCTGTATTCTTTGGAGTTGAATCCTCAAATACTGATTCAATCTCCTCAGCAAGAGCTGAAAGATCAACCGCTTCAATATTGTTTGCATACTTATCTGCATTAGGAACAGGATGTTCACCATTATATGCATCAATGATCGCTTGGTCTTTATCACGAAGATATTCCACAACGGAAAGAACAATTTTCTTTGACTCGCGATCGAATTCAACGACCTTGAGAGGAAGATTATCACCCGCACGGAAGAAATCAGTGATATTGCGAACAGGAGCAAATGACAATTGAGATACCGGTACGAAACCATCAACGCCTTCTGGCAATTCAACGATTACGCCCTTCTCAATGATGCGCTCAATCTTTCCTTCTGAATCTGCACCAACTGCATAACGCTCAGCAAAGAAATCCCATGGATTTTCTGTGATTTGCTTATGACCAAGTGCGATTCTGCGATTTTGTGAATCAATGCTAAGAACGATAACATCAAGTGAATCGCCCTTCTTCACGAATTCGCCCGGATGACGAATTTTCTTCGTCCAAGACAAGTCGCTGATATGAACCAATCCATCTACACCCGGTTCAAGTTCAACAAAGAGACCGAAATTAGTAAGATTGCGAACGATACCTTTATGAACTGAATCAACAGGATATTTCGCGAGCAAATCTGCCCATGGATCCGGCTCGAGTTGCTTCATGCCGAGAGCAAGTTTCTTGTCATTTTTATCGATGTTCAATACGATTGCATCAATTACTTGACCCATGGAAACCATTTGTGAAGGATGCTTCACATGTTGAGTCCAGCTCATTTCACTGATGTGAATCAAACCTTCAATTCCTTTTTCGATTTCGATGAATGCACCATAATCAGTCAAGGAAACAACTTTGCCTTGTACTTTTGTACCAGGCTCATATTTCTCACCGATTGTATCCCATGGATGTGAAGTCAATTGCTTCATGCCAAGAGAAATACGACGCTTTTCACCATCAAAATCAAGCACAACGACTTTCACGATTTGATCAAGTGTGACAATCTCTGAGGGATGTGTCACGCGACCCCATGAAAGATCCGTAATGTGAACGAGTCCGTCAACACCACCGAGATCGACGAATACACCGAAGTCGGAAATTGCTTTAACTGCACCTTCGAGAACCAAACCTTTCTCAAGCGTACCAAGAATCTTGGAGCGTTGATCGGCCAATTGCTCTTCGAGAAGCACTTTATGACTTACTACAACATTTTCACTTGGATGATTGACCTTTACGACGCGTACATCGATCATCTTGCCAACCCATGCATCAAAATCACGCACAGGACGCACATCGATTTGTGAACCGGGCAAGAATGCCTCAATACCAAGCAAATCGACAACCATTCCACCTTTGATGCGACGAAGTATGCGAACCTGAACAATTTGCTGTGTTTCATTGAGCTTGAGAATTTCTTCCCATGTCTTCATGAAATCAGCACGACGACGAGACAATAGCATACGACCATTGACATCTTCGATCTTTTCGATAAAGACATCAATTTCATCTCCGGCTTTGAAGATGTCGGCTGTGCCAAATTCAGCTCTTGGAATAACGCCAAGTGACTTGAAACCTATGTCAACATAGATATTGTCTTTTGTCACTTGAATAACATTACCCTTCACCATTTGATCTTCTTGAACAGCAGAAAAACTCTGTTGGAACAAGGTGTCAAATGTGCTGTCATCCATCATGGGCACATTAAAATCTCCACTGAGCAAATCTGCGAGTGAAGGACGCTTGGATGTAGCGGCATTTGTGGTCAATTCAGACATATTTTCCTTTCATACTATGATGCGGTTTGTGAGTTTGATCAGCCGTTCACTATAATCATGCATTTGATCAATTTCACTCCATCCACATAGCGGGGATGTCATATTCATACTTTGTGAACGATGCGGTATAATTGAGCTTCGCAAAATAGTGTATTTGGATGTAAAAGCCAAGAAATTCAAGGATCTGCATTCAGCAGTGTTATGGCTTCCATAGCCATTTCTTGGATATTTCCTTTCAACATATGCAGCCCTTCCAACCTTTTCGACCAAGTGATTTGTCTTTTTGCATAATTTCTTGTGGCTTGCTTCATTTTTTCAATGGCGGTTTTCTCATCTATTTCCCCATAAATACTGGCGATTGCTTGAGCATAGCCGACTGTGTTCAAGGATTGCGCCTTGCGTGATATCCCCTTTTCCAGCATAGATTGTGCTTCTTTTACGGTCCCTTCCCACATTTGATCACAACGCTCATTGATTCTGCGATAGAGTATTTCCCTATCATGCTCTATCATAACATAACAGGTGTCAAACTCGGGATATGTCATCATGCGTGATTTCTGCTCTGAAAAGCGGAGCCCCATTGCTTTGTGAAATTCCAATGCGCGCATGATTCTTCGAGGATTTTTATCTGGATAATCCTCACAAGATTGTGGATCTACAGCACGCAATGCCTCAAAAAGGGCATCTCTGCCATGCATTTCATGGAATTCTTGGACTTCTTTGCGTGCTTTGTGAAATGATTCCGCTTTTTCCGAAGGCATTTCAAAAAAACCTTCGCAGAGTGCTTGAACATAGAGTCCTGAACCACCAACAATGATTGGAAGCGTGTTTTTTGAGAGTAATTCTTGAATGATCTCCCCTGCCTTTTTTGCAAATGCACCTGCATTGAAGGTTTCATCTGGATCGCAGATATCGATGCAATGATGTTTGATGGTTGCAAGTTCTTGGGCATTCGGCTTTGCTGTACCAATATCCAAAAGCCTGAAAATTTGCCGTGAATCTGCACTTATGATTTCAGCCGGCATTCCAATCATTGAGGCAATTTCAAGGGATAATGCAGTTTTTCCGGAAGCTGTGGGACCGGTGATTGCCAATACCGTATTGGGTTTGATAGGCATCAATCAAGACCTGAATGAATCCACGGTTTTCGATAATCCTTCAACTATATCCATTTTGGGAGTCCAGCCAAAACTAGCGAAGATGCGCTCATGAGAGAGAACGCTACGCAATTGTTCACCTTGCTTTGCGGGCGCATGTTGTTCTTTGCAAGTCGATTGGGTAAGATCTCTTAAATGACCGAACAGTGTATTTACATCCGTCTCAATGCCTGTACCGATATTATATGCTCCAATCATTTGAGGTTGCAAAGCCAAAATATTCGCCGCTACCACATCGCCCACATAGACATAATCTCGAGTTTGAAGTCCATCACCATTGATCACGGGTTGCTCACCTCTGAGTAATTTCTGTGCGAAAATAGCAATCACACCTGCCTCACCATGGGGATTCTGTCTTGGTCCATAGATATTTGCATATCTGAATGCCACTGAAGGCAGACCATGAACATGGGCATAATAATAGAGATATTGCTCATTGGAAAGTTTTGCAATGCCATAAGGCGAGATCGGCTTCGTGGGATGCCTTTCATCGGCCGGAAAATACTCTTGTTCACCATAGACAGTGCCACCGCTGGAGGCAAAAATAATTTTCTTCACACCGCTTCTCAATGCGGATTCATAAATATTGATTCCACCAAGGATATTGATTCGCGCATCATAGGTTGGATCTTGAACAGAAACTCGTACATCCATTTGAGCGGCATGATGATTCACAATATCAAATTTCTCTTCCATGAATAATGCCGGAATTCCGGGATCATTCACATCCATTTCAATGAATCGAGCATTTGCGGGTATATTCTCTCTCTTTCCCGTCGACAGGTTATCAATGATCACAACTTCATGTCCGAGCGACAAATAGGCATCCGCAATATGCGAGGCGATAAATCCGGCACCGCCGGTGACTGCAATCTTCATGATGATCCTGTGGAAAAGTTATGTGCAAATATACCGAAGTTCACACACGATATTTGCCCCATAATTGCACTGCATCGTAAATAGTATTCCCCATCTTGCGTCTTGTTGTGCCGGCAAATAGAAAAATAGGCTAATTTTGAGCTCGGAGAATGTATTCTTACATTCCGGATCGTTCATAAGTATCGGGATTTTCACTCAATGATTTCAATTCTCAAGAAGATATTCGGTGGTACAAAGCATGATAAGGATGTTCAATCCCTCAAGCCGACCGTATTGCAAATCAATCAAGAATATGCAAAGCTTTCATCTCTAACCGATGAACAGCTCAGATCCAAAACACATGAATTCAAAGCATTGATTCAATCTCGCACTGCCACCCTTCAGGAAGAGTTGGCTGAATTGCGCGAGCAATTGACAAGTCAAGATTCGAATCATGATGAGAATGCGAAGATTCATGATAGGATAAAAGAAATCGGCAATGAAGAATATGAAATCATTCAAGATGCTTTAGATGAAATTCTTCCTGAAGCATTCGCCGTGGTGAAAGAAACCTGTCGCCGCCTCACCGAAAGAAAGCATTCATACGAAGTTGTTGGACAACATCATGTTTGGGCAATGATTCCCTATGATGTTCAGCTCATCGGTGGAATCGTCATTCATCAAGGAAAGATTTCCGAGATGGCAACGGGTGAAGGTAAAACATTGGTTGCTGTTTCACCGATGTATCTCAATGCACTTTCAGGCAAAGGTGTTCATCTCGTTACTGTCAATGATTATCTCGCACGCCGAGACAGCGAATGGATGAAACCCGTTTTTGATTTCCTCGATATCAATATTGGATGTATTCAATCCAATATGCAACCGCATCAAAGGCATCATGAATATGCGGCCGACATCACTTATGGTACGAATAATGAATTCGGCTTTGACTATCTCCGTGACAATATGGTGAATGAAGCCGAAGACATGGTGCAAAGACCTCACTTCTTCGCAATCGTGGATGAGGTGGACTCCGTATTGATCGATGAAGCAAGAACACCACTCATCATTTCTGGTCCGGTGAGCCATTCCAATGATCAACAATATGATCAATTAAATCCTCGCGTTCGAAGACTTGTAGATTCACAAAACAGACTTATCAATACAATTGTGAATGATGCGGAAAAACTTCTTCAGAAAAATGACAAAGAAAGTAAAATACAAGCAGGTGTGAGTTTACTTCGTGCTTATCGTGGAATGCCTAAGCAGAAGAAATTATCCAAGCTTTTACAAGAGCCCGAATATCAAAAGCTCATGCGAGATACAGAGCTCGAATATCTCCGCGAGCAAGGCACAAAGATGTCCATCATCGATGAAGAAATTTTCTATACCATCGATGAAAAGAATCATCAAATAGACATCACGGAAAAAGGTCGCGAATTACTCACAAAAGTTGGCGAAGATCCTGAAATGTTCATCATTCCTGATATCACCGGCGAACTCAGCATGGTGGAAGGAACATCAGGACTCACCGCAGATGAGAAGCAAGCTCAAAAAGATGAATTGATCAGACGCTATTCCATGCGCAGTGATATCATTCATACCGTGCATCAATTGCTTCGCGCATATTCACTCTATGATCGCGATGTGGAATATGTTGTTGATGGCGGGAAAATCAAAATCGTGGATGAATTCACGGGTCGCATCCTCGATGGCAGACGCTATTCAGATGGTCTTCATCAAGCGATTGAAGCAAAAGAAGGCGTTGCTGTTGAAGCCGATACACAAACGTATGCCACAATCACACTGCAAAATTATTTCCGCTTATATCGCAAACTCGCCGGCATGACCGGTACTGCGGAAACGGAAGCAGGTGAATTCGACAAAATCTACAATCTCGATGTTGTGGTCATTCCAACCAATCGTGCAATCGTCCGCAAAGATCTTGATGATTTGATTTTCAAGACGAAAAAAGAAAAGTTCAATGCAGTTGCCGATGAAGTACAAAAGCTTGTGACAGAAGGCAGAGCAGTACTTGTTGGAACAACCAGCGTTGAAGTGTCTGAAGTACTTTCCAAAATGCTCAAAAGACTCAATATCGAGCATCGAGTATTGAATGCGAAACAGCATCAACATGAAGCTGAAATCGTTGCCGAAGCAGGAAGAAAAGGGAAAGTCACTATTGCTACAAATATGGCCGGTCGTGGTACCGATATCAAGCTTGATGATGAAGTGAAAGCCGCCGGCGGTTTGGCAATCATTGGTACGGAAAGACATGATGCGCGCCGTATCGATAGACAGCTGAGAGGTCGTGCAGGTCGTCAAGGCGATCCCGGTTCTTCGCAATTCTTTCTCTCTCTTGAAGATAATCTCATGCGCCTTTTCGGTGGTGAGCGCATTGCATCTGTAATGCAAACATTCAAAGTACCTGAAGGTGAACCAATCCAAGCAGGTATGGTGACAAAATCCGTTGAAAAAGCACAGAAGAAAGTAGAAGAAAACAACTTCGCGATTCGCAAGCGTTTGATAGAATATGATAATGTGATGAATCAACAAAGAGAAGCCATTTATTCAATGCGCCGCCTTGTGATTCATGGCGAAAGAATGAAAGGTGAGATCATTGAATTCATGGAGCAATTGGCTAATCATTGGTATCAACAATATCATGAAGAGCAAAATCTTGAAGGATTGAAAGATCAAGTGCGCACTCATATGCTCTGTGAAGTTGAAATTTCTGAGCAAGAGTTCCGCACAATGAAAGAAGAAGAATGTACCAATCGAATTGTTTGTGTTGCAAAGGAATTCCTTGAAAGAAAAGAACAACAATTTGGTATTGATTTTATGATTGGTCTTGAGCGCTTTGCATTCCTTCGCGCAATTGATGATAAATGGCGCGAACATCTTGGTGTGATGGATGAGTTGAAGGAAGGTATTCATCTTCGTGCTTATGGTCAAAAAGATCCACTCCTCGAGTATAAAGGCGAGGCATTGAATGCATTCCAAAATCTATTTGTGGAAATTCAGAAAGAGACAATCACAGCTGTATACAGATTTTATCCGCAAGTGATTCAAGCACCTCAAGCGCAAACTGTTAGACCACAAGAAGCCGCGCTTGATCATAAGAATGTCAGTGTTATGAATTCTCCATCGCTGAGTTTCATGGGACAATCTGCATCAAGAACATCTTCCACAGCTGGCATCAGAGCAGTGAAACCGGAAATCGATGAATATGGACAAGAATCAATGGATCAATCGCAAGTGCAACAAGCTGGGAATACAGTAAGACGAACCGAACCCAGAGTAAAAAGGAATGACCCCTGTCCTTGTGGAAGCGGTAAAAAGTACAAACAATGTCATGGACAAAATGTCTGATTCATAGCCCCGTTTAAGCGGGGCTTTTTTTATGGAAAAGCCGTAAGTTGAAACGATTGTAATCTTATTAACGATTCTATGTCCATTCAACCCACTCATAAAGGCTCAAGACTCTTCGCATTGGACCTTGCCCGCTTGATGGCAATGCTCATGATGATGCAGGGTCACACACTTGATGCACTTGTCAATCCGCAATTGATGGATCTTGGGACATTTCCCTGGAATATTTGGCAATTCATGCGTGGGCTTACCGCTCCTATTTTCTTGATCGTATCCGGAACCGTTCATGTATTCGCAATGAAGCGAGATGAACAAGGTGCAATGAGTGAAGAAACAAGAAAAAGGAGAATGCGTTGGGCATGGATCATCATGCTATGGGGTTATTTGCTTGTATTTCCTGCAAATAGATTGATTGATTTACCTTTTGCGGAAGCGCATGCTTGGTCTTATGCATTTCAAGTGAATATCTTACACATGACCGCAATCACGCTCATGGCTGCGGTCTGGTTATCGTCAAAAACCTATTCCGTGAAATCACTCGGACGCCGCTCCGGGATGATCGCCGCAAGTATTTTTCTTCTTGCTCCCATCGTGCATTCAATACATTGGTTTGACTATCTCCCTGAGTTTTTCGCGGGCTTTTTAAGTCCTGAAAGAGGCTCTTTATTCCCTCTTTTCCCTACAAGCGGTTTCATGTTTTTAGGTGTGGCATTTGGTTCATATCTCCATGGACTCAGTGAGGAAAAGAGAAATACATTCATGAAAAAAACGATTTTTCTCGTGGGAATTTCCGCGATTGCAATCGGCATCGGCATCTATCAAAGTACATTTCATTTTGCAAGAATTCTAGAATATTTGAATCCCGGTTCAATGATCATGCGTACGGGAATCATCATTCTTTTCATTGGGCTTTGTTCTTATCTTTCAGCACTCTTGAAGAGATTTGAAAAGCGACTCGTTTTCTTCAGCAGTAAATCACTGCATATTTATATTCTACATTTGGTTTTGCTCTATGGCACTCCATGGTTCCCAAGCGTCGGTAGAATATTCATGCATGAAGCATCACTGGAAATTGGGGCAATCTCGGCAATGCTGATTGTTACACTCACTCCCGGACTCATAGCTCTTGAGCAATATGTGAGAGAAAATTTTTACTATGCACATGCAACCATCAAATATACTCTTGCGGTCATGCTTGCCTATGCTTTGATTGTATAAACTCCAATTGCAATACACACATAAAAAAGCCTCATTGTATCAACACAATGAGGCTTTTGTTTTGTTTTTTGTGATTATAGAATCACGGTAATTATTATCTACTGATAATCAGTGGAGTGGTTATCGACTTACCATCCATTAACATTCTTACCATATACATCCCGATTGGAAGCTCCTGAGCCGGAACCATGAGTGAATGCCCACCGCCATCAATGCGTGATTTGAGCAGAGTTTTCATCAAGCGACCATCCATCGAATGAATAGATATTTCAGCTTGAACTGCATGAGGAGCAACAAATTGAATAATCCCTGAATAGGACATCGGTTGTGGCGAACATGCAATGCGGAATTCCTGAGCTGTATTCTCGTCAACAGATACATTGATTTTCTCAGATGTATTTGGCGCGCTCACTTCATAAAATGATCCGCTTTTTGTCTCACGAAGCATCACTGCACGCACTTGATATACAACATCTTGTTTCCAATTTGCTTTATAATCATTGAATGTTGTTTCTGTGATTGGGCTCGGCGTCAATGCTTCAAATGGGCCTGCTTCGGAAGAACTTTTATACACCAAATATCCATTTGCATTTGGGACGCTTTCCCAATCTATTTGCGCACTGACAGTTGAGGTAACGCCAATATTCTTCGGTGTTTCAATCGGCATATTGGATGTCATGCGTAATGTCGGATCACCTATCAATGCGATATGCGTTCCACGAGGTGCCACCTGATAATATACTCCACCGGGATATCTTTTGGTTACATATATTGATGGCATATATTGTTGCGTATTATTTTGTGCTCCAAGCAATACCTCACCAATTGGTTTTCCAAGTCCCATCGGATGGAAAAACCAATGTGGTCTTGCAGCCCAACCTGTTGTCAGAACTGTTCCGCGTGAAGCCACGACACTGCGCATCACATTGTCTTTAGAATCCCAATCACCAAAATAACTCCCGAAAATCATGGTGAATATCGAAGTAATTGGTCGCTTTGAAAATTCAGCGATCCCTCCAACTCCGGAACATGAAGTATAAGATCCTGCTCCACAAGCATAGGAAAACATTGTTGTGATTGTAGAATCAAGAAACTCTCTATTTGCCACGAAATTGTCTTTGCCCACAAGTCCGCCGAAACCTCTATAAGCGCTTCCGGAAAAACCCTCTCCATATGCCCCAAAATTATCATCAACCGTTGCTTCATATACCGGTTTGATTGCACCGGATCTGAATGCATGATTTTTGTCGAGATATCGCTTAAGCAATTGAAGTTCTGTTTCTGCGAAAGAAGTGAGATTGTAAAAATCAATTCTTCCAACCGGATATTTTATGTCAGCATCATTTTGTGATTTGTCAAATTTTCCATCACCGGGAACATTCTTGTTTTCAACTCTTGATGCACCACTTGAATTGATGCTTTCATCAGACCATTCACCATCAAAGTCTGCATAATACACATCAGCGGGCCATGCTCCGACATGATCAGGAGAATGTCCATCAGGAGCCATCAAACCCGAATAAGGAACAGGAATTCTACCTAGCAATAGGATAGAATATTGTACATTTGGATTCTTTTCAATAATGCTGAAGATGATTTCCTTTGTGGTGGCAACAGCCTCAGAATTAAATGCAGTAGCACGAGGAGCGCTGCGCTTGATCACGGTCCACAATTCATTTTTAAGATCTTGTTCAAGTCGAGCAATTTCAGCCGATAGAGGCATCGTCATCGTGCTATCTATGAGCAAAATGACAGTACCACGACTCAATACGGGAGACACATTGATTCCGGACAATACATAGCCGGATCCGAAATATGATGTCACAGTATCAGTGACTCCAAGATTCAATGTTTTTATGCCCGCAGGAGTACATACTTTCAATATCTGATATTCATAAGCTATGCCGGGAGTGACATTTTCATCCGTATATGTCAAAGCATCTTTGCCAAGATTCGCGATTGCACTTCCCCATTCTGCTTGATCTGACCAAGAGTGCATGGTTGGATCTTTACGAAAGACCGCATATGATTCCGCCCTGTCATCCTTATTCCATGACAAGATGATTGCAGGCTTGGGTGTACTTTGTACTTTGGCTTCAACCGTTACAGAAAATCCTTTGCCGTCTTGCGACAAAAGAATTCCTGATTGAAGAATCAAGAAGAGAAGAATCGTAACTATACGCATGAAATACCTCATGTATCAATGATCAATCTTCGTCAGATTTATTCTTTTTTCTGAAAAGAAATGAAACGGGAACACCTTCCAGATCTATATGCTTGCGCAATGTTCTTTCCAAGAATCTCTTGTAAGAATCAGGTAATTCTTGGGGATGATTACAGAAGAAGGCAAATGTAGGCGGAGCAACTTTCGTTTGCGTGATATAATTGATGCGCAAATCATGTCCGCGATACGAAGGTGGCGGAGTTTTCGTGATTTCCTCATGAAGAATATCATTCAATTTTGAAGTGGAAATGCGAGATGATCTTCGGACTTGTATCTCCTTTGCCATATCAATCACTTTGGACAATCTCTGTTTTGTCAAAGCTGAAACAAACACAACCGGTAGATAATCGAATGTTTTCAATTCTTCATGAACTTTCTTCGTGAATTCAACCGCAGTATTTGTCTCTTTCTCGACCGCATCCCATTTATTGACAGCAATGATCACGCCTCTGCGTGCATCCACAGCATCATTGATGATGCGTTTATCTTGTGCTTCGAGTCCGCGTTCTGCATCAAGCACGACAACTGCCACATCGCATCGTTCGATTGCGCGAGCGGTTCGCATGATGGAATACATTTCAACATTTTCTTTGATATGACTTCTCTTTCGAAGACCTGCCGTATCAATCAATACAATCTCTTCGCCATAATATTTCAAAACACTATCGATGGCATCACGCGTTGTGCCGGGAATATCTGATACGATTGCGCGATCGACTCCGAGAAGTGCATTCGTGATACTCGATTTTCCAACATTGGGTCTGCCGATCAATGCGATTTTCAATCTGCTGTCTTCATCAAGATGTTCATCTTTATTCAGTGGTTCCACAACATTATCCAGAAGATCGCCCGTGCTTCTTCCATTCAATGCGGAGATACCAAATGGTTCTCCAAGACCAAGTGAAAAGAATTCGAATAACTGTGCATCCTGTAAGGAATTGTCACATTTATTGACAGCCAATGTGATATGCTTGCCGCTTTGTCTGAGCGTTAGCGCAATTTCTTTGTCA
>Ga0209770_10001206_pt1 | contig 13531 bp, 13 predicted proteins | sample LauGreSu1BDMLBDD_2_FD_187572 | JGI IMG/M metagenome (GOLD analysis project Ga0209770, IMG submission 187572) | Freshwater lake microbial communities from Lake Michigan, USA - Su13.BD.MLB.DD (SPAdes) (version 2) | ecosystem: Environmental > Aquatic > Freshwater > Lake | place: Lake Michigan, USA...
AGAATGGGAGCCTCAAAAGTTTCAAAAAGAATTGCGGGTATTAGCTTGGGCCCTTTCATTAGGACCCGACCATCCAGACTCTGGATTCTTTCGCGGTGGCGAATGCAAGAAATGCTCTGGATGCTCGGATGAATTCAACCACTTACATTACACATCTGAAAAGAAGGCATATTGCGTAAGATGCTACCTTGATAGATTTTGTACTGTTATTGATGATGATACTATTTTTATGGTTGTTATCAGAACTGGTCGAATTTTGATTGAAATACACAATCCAAATCAATAAAAATGAAACTCTTGAAAGGTATATCTAATCCTTTTAAGAATAAATTATAATAAATATTTGTAATACGAATCGAGTGAATCTTTCTGTAATTTATTCATATTACTCCGTGGAATCTTGCTTTCTATTATATTAATCGCTTCCGTTGCTGATAGTTTATGTTTATATATAATATACGCACAGCATGCGCTATTACTACGCCCCTTCCCACTATAACAATGTAATAATATCTTGGCGGTCGGCTTCCATTGGAGATAATAATCAATAGTATCATTCATCTCCTTATAATTTGAAATAGTAAGAGGATTGTAATCAGTGGCCGGTATCTGATGATAGGTTATATGTGGGACATCATTTATCCAAGCCGTCTCCGAAAGGCCCACCTCATTCGTATCCAAAAAACTAATAATCAAATCGAACTGGGTGATAATATTATGATTTCTATTACGTGGTAAATTTGATACCCAAACATTATCAATGACATGATTCATATGGAAAAGCTTATTATCTGAAAATGTGTCGATGATTCCAACGTATTTAACAGTGTTTATAAAACGGTTCCAGACACGATACTCCTTTGATAGGCGATAAAACTCATTATAAATATAATTCATTATAATTATAAATATATGTATAAAAAGATTTATATTTATACTAATAATAATATATGTCATTATCAATACTACCACTACATCGACTCTCAGAAGTCGCATATAAAAGACCCAAAAAGACGCTCACGGATACCCTCCAAGATGAAGATGTTATCCAACAAAAATTAGAGGATTACAGCGAAGTTAATGAAGAAGATATCGATGCGATACCAATTGGTTCCACGGTCCGATATATTAGATGGGATGTTAAAAATAACTGCGAACGATTCATTTTAGGAGGAAATATTATCCGCATCTCGAATGAATATATTGTCATCCAAGGAAAAGATAATGGAACATTTAGCGCCCAACGATACACACGCGACAAAAACGGGAAAATCATCCACACGACCCGCTTCTTCAAACTGAATGACGCCATCGACAAATATAAAGCGAGAATTATTGAACTTGAAGCCGAGGTCAAAAAGCTAAAAGAAATAATCCGGAAACTAAGATGAAAATGATGCCTCGTTAAATATGACATATTTTTATTTTTGTATAAATATGAATAGTATGATTACATTAGAAGACCGCATACTCTGCGACCTCGAAATGATTCTCTTAGGCGGTTTTGCGCCCCTGAACGGATTTCTCAATGAAGACGATTACAATAGCGTATTAGAGAATTGCCGTCTCTGCGATGGAACCGTCTGGCCCCTTCCAATAGTCCTACCCGTCGGAGTAAAAGAGCACGATAAACTCCAAAATGAAGGCGTTATTACTCTCAAAGATAAAACGGGCCTACCAATCGCGCGACTTGTAGTGGAGAGCCGATGGAAACCCGATTTAGTCCGTGAATGCGAGATGGCCTACGGTTCATCCGATACCAACCATCCTTACGTAGATATCGTGCTGGGGGCGGGGATGAAAGACTGCTGGTATTACGGAGGGCGCGTCGAGAAGATTATGGACGTCAGGCACTACGATTTTATGGAATACCGGATGAGTGCCGAGAAATGTCGGGATATGATTGCGGGGTTTCGAGAATCAGAGGGAGTGTCTTCATTTGTCGGTTTTCAAACGCGGAACCCCATGCACCGGAGCCACTTTGAGCTCACCAAATACGCCCTCCAAAAATGCGGGGAAGGAGCAAAGCTCATTCTTATGCCCGTCGTCGGTATTACCCAATCATGCGACGTCGATTACCAAGTCCGGACCCGCTGTTATAAAAAATTAATGCCCTACTACGAAGGAAAAGCCGAGCTCGTTTTAATCCCATTGTCGATGCGTATGGCGGGACCTCGTGAGGCCGTATTACACGCTATCATCCGCAAAAATTACGGCTGTACCCACTTCATCGTCGGCCGAGACCACGCCGGCCCAAGTTATAAAAAGAAAGACGGGACCGACTTCTACGGCCCATATGACGCCCACGCCCTTGTCGAAAAATACAAGGGGGATATTGGTATCGAAATCGTTCTATCGCAAATGATTGTATATGTCGAAAATTTGGGGAAATACCTGCCAATGAATGAAGTTCGAGTTGGGGGGGATGGGGGCGATAAAGTGATGAATATTTCCGGAACCGAACAACGAAGATTACTTAAAACGGGGGCCGAAATACCCGAGTGGTTCTCATTCCCTGAAATAGTCGAAGAACTCCGACTCGAATACCGGATGCTCAATAAAAGGGGACTCTGTATATATCTCACTGGGTTGAGTGGAAGCGGTAAATCCACAGTGGCGAACTTTCTGATAGAGAAAATAATGGAGAACGAAAAGGAAAGGAAAATAACGTTGCTCGATGCCGACGTCGTCCGAACCAATTTAAGTAAAGGACTCGGATTCTCTCGGGAAGACAGAAGCACCAATGTCAGGAGAATCGGATATGTTTGTAGCGAAATCGTTAAACACGGTGGAATTGTTGTTGTTGCCAATATCGCCCCATACGAAGATGACCGCAAATATAACCGCGGGATTATTGAAGGGGCCGGTGGAACCTACGTTGAATGCTTCGTAGATACAACGCTCGAAAAATGCGAAGAAAGAGACGTCAAAGGGCTCTACGCTTTGGCGAGGAAAGGAGTCATCAAGGAATTTACAGGGATTAGCGACCCATATGAGAGGCCAGTTAATCCTGAAATTGTGATTGATGGCGCAATGAGTCTGGACGTGATAATTGAGAACATAGTCGACTGGCTTAATAAGAAGGAATTGCTGTAATTTTGTTTTCTTATTCGATTTAAAATAAAAAATATAATATAAAATAACATATAAAATGAATCTCAGATTTTTAAATTCAAGGAAATTAATAAATATTATTGAAATAGCATCCCAACTCATCCTACAAATATACCATCGCGACAACTTTATGGTTGAAATAAAAGAAGACAAATCGCCTCTAACAGAAGCCGACAAAAAAGCCAATGAATACATCTGTAATCAACTAACCTGTCTCTATCCCGATATCCCAATCATATCCGAAGAAAATAAAAATGAGGAATATGAAAATAGGTCAAAATACGAGTTCGCTTGGCTCATCGACCCACTTGACGGAACAAAAGAATTCATTAGCCGAAATGGCGAATTCACTGTAAATATCGGGCTCATCCATTTAGGCGTCCCCGTCGCCGGTTTCGTAAATATTCCATGTAGCGGTATAACATACTGGGCCATAAAAGGATGCGGGGCTTGGAAGAAAAATTACAACGAAGAAGACTCCGTCATGATTGAACCACGTGGGAGCGATGGAGTAAGAAGGAAAAAGAAAATAGTTTTAGCAAGTCGGTCCCACATGAACGAGGAAACTGTTGAATATATCTCCAAATTAGGTGGCGAAGTCGAACTTGTGAACGTCGGAAGCTCCATAAAACTAATGTGGATAGCCGATAATAAGGCCGATATTTATCCAAGACTCGCCCCCACAATGGAATGGGATACCTGCGCATCCGACGCAATCCTACGTGAATTAGGTGGAGGATGCCAGATTTATTTTAAGGAAATTAAGATGGGAGGCGGGGGCGGTGGCGGGGACGGGGGAGGGGGCTATTTGGTTTATAATAAAGAATCACTGCTCAATCCTTCATTCATTGCGCAGATTGACTGATGAGTGTAAAAGACGCAATGAGGCCACGATGGTCGCTGTGTGTTGCGTCCCCTATTACTCGCGCAAGAGAAATTGTGAAATCTGAACTGACAAATATTCTATCGAACCGGTTTTTATTGAAAGTTGCTGGTGAATCCTGTTCATTCAAGTTAGGAATAGTCGTTTTTCCATTATCAGTCATATTTGTATCCCCCGCAATAATAAAAGGTTTATTTCTTAAAATGGACGATATAAAGAGCAACTGATCCATTTTAAGAACCTCTGAATGAGGAGGACTGAAAACACTATCACAGTGAAATGTTCCAATTGATAAAATTTGACTTGATGGTAAAACAATCTGAGCAAGTAATAAATTGCGACTTGATTGTGTTTCTGGTAATGAAATACGGTCATATCTGATACACGGAAACCGACTCAATATAAGCGTATCATATGGATGTTGGAATGTTGCGCCGAAATGATGTGGATACTGCTCCATTTTTAAGAAGTGTTCGACCATTTCACGCAGGACCTCCTGTAAAAAAATCACGTCTGGATTGTGATGGTGAATGAGCGCAATGATTTTTTGTATGCGCGCTAAGGTTAAACCCTTGAAATTAATATTTAATGTTAAAACTGTAATTAGTAATGTCATTTTAATTGTTATTATAAAATAAACTATAATGTTTTTAATCAATTTTTGTAGTCATTTGCTCCAATGGGACCAAATGACTATCAATTCTGTCCATCTTCTGGATACTTAATCTGATTGAAAATAATATTAACAGTCTCAAAAATAAACAGAAAAATGTTCAATGTCTTAATTCTTATATCAATAAACTCATAATCTTCGAGTTCAGATAAAGAATTTGATTGCGTTTCTGAATCTGATGCGATTGCGTCATTTGGGTCCTCATTTGGACCCTGTCCAGATATATCGTCGTTAGATAAATGAGCCATAAATTCTGGCTCTTCAACCTGCTCTGGAAGAAAAAACTCATCATTGAAGATGCCTTCATTTTGAGGAATCCCATCATTATTTGGAAAAGAATCATCATTATTTTCTTCAACGAGGTCGTCTTGTAGTTGAGGTTGAGGAACCGGAGCCTCTTCTGGTTCCGGAGCAGGAGCCGGAGAAAAATTGTATATCTCCCACGGGTCATAGTTTCTTGGTCCTCCCTGTAAATGCGCGAAACCATTGAAATCTCTACACATCGGACATCTACCACGCGCACTGTAAGCAGACGAATTCCACGAAAGACGAACGCAATTTGTATGAAATACATGCTTACATTTCGAACATTGTGAAACATCCGCATCAAAATCTCCATAACAAATCGGACAACATTCATCCCTTTCAATCGAAATCTGATTCTGAGGGCCTCCATATCGCTCCATTTTCTTAACGTCAATGATTCGCAAAGTGCTTTCCAAAATGCGTGCCAAGTATTGCGGATTCATCAAATCGGTCAATAACATACTATTATTGAATATATCATGATTTTCTGAAAGAGAAATCAGTTTGAACATATGCTTACATATCGGCTTAACAGTGTGTTTCTGATAATCGGGACAACTACAAGTAATTGATTGTTCAGAAAAGAAAACATTGTATATAATACCACGATTTCCCTTGATAAGAACAGTAAAACTATTGTTGTGAGGATTCTGTGTAAAATCAACGATTTTCATATTCGATGGTTTATTTGCTTTGTTCTTCCTTTTATCAATTGCGTGTTGTGTATTCGCATAATAATGGAGCGGATTTGAAATATAATCTTGATATTCTTGTTGAAGTTCAGACATTTTTATTTTGTAAAGGAAATCATCATTTAATTATTCAATTTTTCAGGAGGCGATTGAGCGCCGGTATAATCACGTTTATGTCATTGGTATGACATTTAATGTGATTTAGTGAAAGGATTGTGGAGAGAACATCGAAAAACTCCCATTCGCGCCCACATACCACTTCAAATATGGTGGTCCCCTTATCGCAAAAGAACATATTCGACATTCCCGCCCCGTGAGCACATATTATAAAAGAGGCATTATGAAAATAGCGGACCTGCTCCTCAAATGCGAGGCGTTCAAGATAGAGGGCACGGAAATTTGGGCCATGGGAGTGTTCTAAATGCGCTGAAAGACGGTCGATTTGGTCAATCTCACGGCGCTCTTTCCCTGTCGTTATATTCGTGTTTAGGGGCTTCAAATAGGGGTCGTCTATTAGAGGGATGCGGTCGTCGCGCTTTATTAAAAGGATTTGGGGGTAATTGGGGGGAAGTGTTGTGGGTATATCATACCGGTTGAAAATGAAATCGCGAAATCGATTGAAGTGATGGAGTGTAGAATAATCCTCCTTGTTCTTATAAATGAGAGGGGGGGTCGCCAGTTGGTCGAACTCTTCCTTCAAGAGTTCGCGGTTTCGCGTCCCCATAACCTCTTCATATATTTTGGAAAAATTACCGAGGGTTTGATGAATCGACTTCTCACGAATGACCTCGCTGTGTAAATAGAGCTGATTAATAACCTCAGGAAATAAACAATCACACAAAAAATGGGCGTAATGAAATAAACTACCGCCTTTGCGTCGGTTGATAACTTTTATCATAATAAGGTTTTTTAGAAAAACTTTTTGGAATTCAAAATATTTATATTTTTTGAATTTGTTTGGTTGTTTTGTGGAAAAACCGAGCAAGAAATAAAAGGGGGAGGAGAAGTTATTGGGGGTTGGAAAAATTTTTTGAAGGTAAAATGTGTCGGTTTTATGAATGACAAGCATTTTTAGTTTTTGAAGAAGCAATGTTTTATCAAAGATGTATTACATATGATTTAATATAATTTTTATTTTCAATATAACTTGCTACAATGCGATGCGCTCCATCTAATAATATATATTTATCATTTTTTTGTATCATCCATATTGGTGTAATCTCATTTTTTTGTTGAATCTGTTTTTGATAATATTTTACACTACTAATATCATGACTACCACGCGGTCTATTTTGTAAAGGATATGCTTTAACTGCTGACTTTTGTAGTCTTTGTGGATTGAAATTATACACTTTTTTATTACTTGTAAATATCGATAAAGGTATTTTAACTAAACTTGAATTATAAATATGTGCTTTTATTGAATCTTCGCGATTTTTGAATATATTTTTATTGATTGTTGTATCAATTGAATGTTGTAAAATATTAATGTAATCAGTCATAATATAATTATTATATTTTTTTTATAAAAGATTTGGTTTGTGATTCTAATTTTATGAATTTGTAGGTGGCTTCATAAAAACTGCGTTTGAATGTTCGGATTGTATAAAATTTATTTTATATTTATATTCGTAATTAATAATTCAACCGAACCTTTTAATTTATTCGATAAATACTTTCTAATACAATTATTCATTTTATTAACTATTTTTAATGTTTTATTTATAATATTCATATTCAATTTTAGACAACAAAATCCATATATTGATATATTTTTATCTACATAGTAAATAGATAATCTATATCCTTTTTGACACGGTTTATCTTTGTCTAAATTATGAATACATCCATATCCTAAAAATTTGCCCAATATAAGATGATTCAATTTATTTTTGCTATCGAAAAATTCAATATTCTTTGGATTAGTTATATTTGAAATAAAATAATACGAGTCTCCAAAATTCCATACATCTTCATATTTTTTATATAATAAATTATATTTATCTAATATATTTTCAAATTTACGACTTAAATTAGATGAAATATTTATATAACAACCTTTTTTAATTTTTTTGTAAGTCATATATATATTAAGGCTATCTCCTCGTAGTAAAAATTTTGATAGCTCCAATTTATTCAGAGAATTATATAATCTTTCATCATTATTTTTCATTCTTTATATTATTTACACATATTTTTAATAAATAAGACAGAGTTGGATAATATAAATATTCCGAGCAAGAAATAAAAGGGGGGCGGGGAAGTTATTGGGGGTTGGAAAATTTTTAGGGGATGTGGCGGTGGATTTTGATAAATTGATTTATCTCTTTTTTATGAATGGTAGAAATGATAATGGAAGCTGATTGCTTTTACAAGTTTTTAAAAGCAATCGGAAATGTGATTTCATAAAAAATAATATAAAAGAATTATTATTTCTATTATAAAATGGTATTTATATATGTGCTTCAATTAGAAAATGGAAAATATTATGTTGGAAAAACAAATAATCCTGATTTTCGATTAAAAACACATTTTGATTCAAATGGTTCGGAATGGACGAAATTATATAAACCGCTAAAAGTATTAGAAATAATACCAAATTGTGATGATTATGATGAAGATAAAATAACGAGAAAATATATGGATAAATATGGAATATTCAATGTTAGAGGTGGGTCATTTGTTTCGGTTAAATTAGACAAATCAATTATTAACACATTAAAACAGATGAGTAATTCAACCAATAATAGATGTTTTACTTGTGGAAAAGAAGGACACTTTTCAAGAAATTGTAATAAAAATGATGGATGGGAAACCGTTGGCGATGATGATGAAAGCGATGAATATGAAGATATTTATTGTTTCCGTTGTGGTAGAGAAGGACATTATTCCTCTTCTTGTTATGCTTCAAAACATATAAAAGGATATCATTTATAAAAGGTTATTTTCGTAAATCTTATTTTCATAAAATTTTTATGTTTGCGATTTCATAAAATTTTTATGTGGGAGGTTTCATAAAATTTTTTATGTTTGCGATTTCATAAAATTTTTATGTGGGAGGTTTCATAAAATTTTTTATGTTTGCGATTTCATAAAATTTTTATGTGGGAGGTTTCATAAAATTTTTATGTTTTTAATGGGTTTTTATTTTTAATCAAAGTATATGGTTCCACTTGTAGAAATTTTTTCGAGTAGAATCAAAGTATACGGTTCCACTTGTAGAAATTTTTTCGAGTAGAATCAAAGTATACGGTTCCACTTGTAGAAATTTTTTCGAGTAGAATCAAAGTATACGGTTCCACTTGTAGAAATTTTTTCGAGTTCAATTCACAAAAACACACAAGTTCCAATCCGCATGTAGTGGAATCGAGTCATTCTATTTTCCTGAATTATTCTCTTATTTTTTACAATGGAAACCGTATGATTTTATTTGTTAGAGTGTTTATGAAAAATGATATGTAGAAATTTTTTTAAGTGAATTGTTGAATTGTATGAAAAAACGCAGATTTTTTTTAAGTAAATGTAAAAATATTTATATTTTACACAATAATTTATTGTGTAATTTTATAAAATTGAGCGGATAAAAGTAAAAGGTGAGGGGGAATTATATTTTTGGATTTTTTTACAGTATATTTTGCGAGTTTGAAAAATTTTCAGTAGCGCTTTTATAGTATAAAATCAGCTAATGAATTTTTTTGAGTAAAGTATATAAATAGTATAAAAAATCGCAGAATTTTTTTAAGTAATAACAATAAATAAACAAAAAATACGGTTTCCGCTACGCGCGGGGCGATTGTGGCCGCGCGTGTTGTTATTTCACACAAGGAATGACTGTATTTTTACAAGTTTTATTGTGGAATTTTATAAAATTTTTTGGAGTGTTTTTCAAAATATAGATTTGATATTTTTTTGAGTAATTTTATGGAATAAATTTAGATAGTATTTTTCCAAATAAATTTGATTTTTTTATAGGCATTCCAAGAAATGTCAAAGATAAACAAAATAGTGTTGAAATTATTATTAAAATTGAAAAAATATAATCATAATTACGCAATTTATCTTGATAAAAATATTGTAGTAATGATAAACTAAATGGCGATGTTATTATATAAAATATCGCAAGTATCGTTGTTTTCAGAGAAGAAAAAAAATAGGAATTAAAAGATACGATAGAATGTGATACAAGTAAAATTATAATTATCATTCCAAATAAAAATCCAACACTCGCAAAAAATGATAATCCAATTTGAGCATAAGATATTTGTTTCTTTTTTTCATCTGGTAAATTTGGACTTGATAATCTATAAATAACCAGTCCAATTAGGCTAATTGCTACTGATAAAATTAATATATGTATAATTTTTATTAGTAATTTTACCATATAATCTATTTATATAAAATATTTATGGATTTTATATAAAACTGTTTCCTACGCGGGGCGAGTGCGGTCGCGAGTATTGTTTATTTCGGGGAAAAACTTGCTGATTTTACAATGGATTCTTTTGTACAGTTTATATACGACAAAGTCATATATAAACTCTAGAGATATAAATCATATAATGATTTATATCTGTAATTTTATAAAATTGTTGGAGTGTTTTTATAATGCGGATTTGATATTTTTTTGAGTAAAATTATAGAATACTATAAAAACGAAGAAATAAATTTAAGTAATAGTATAAAATAGTGTTTTACACTGTAAAAACGTAATTTTTTTGAGTAAAATTATAGAATACTATAAAAAACTATTATTTTTTTTAAGTAGACACAAAAGAATTCAATAAAAACTGTTTCCCCGCACGGGGTGATTGCGCCCTCAATTGCGCGGTTTATTCCATAAAAAACACAGTGTTTTATAGAAGTTTTATTGTATTTTATAAAAAGAATCGGCTGAAAATAAAAGGGAGGGGGAAGTATATTTTTGGGATTTTTTTTTTCCATAAAAAGAGTCCGGTTTTGCGCGGTGGAACAGATTTTATTTCACACGTTTTTTTACATAACTAGTTCTTGCTAAATTGAATTTCTTGGAGGCGTTTGGAAGATAAGTAATTGTCATCCCGCAAAAACCTATTTTTCTTGATGGAAAATCTATCTTTTTCCCATTTGAAATAACATATCGCGGGACATCAGTTGCCCATTTTTCGAAGCGATTAAACTGAGCGTGAATTCGCGTAGTGTCTTTTACAAGAGGATAGATATACTTGGATAAATACAACTCGTCGAGAGTCCAGCGTTCCATATCTGGTGCTTGGTAAAACTCCCAGAATTTGAGGATGTGTTCTGGGGTGGCCAAAAGTTTGTTTCGGACGCCCCAAAGACCCGCTAATATTCGCGACTTGTTCGCCGGATGGTCCCGTATTATATGAACATCTTTATCACTGTTATTCAACCAATCTTCCACTAAATAATAATCCCGTTTCATTAATCGGGAGTCCGCATCGCGAAATATCACGATGTCGTTCGTGATGTCGAACCCCGCCAGAAATCGCAACATTGTGTTCTTGAAATGGTTCGGGACATTCACATATTCGCATTCTACATTCTTCATGTGTTTTAATGTTTTGATGACTTCTTTGTTCGCGGTTTTCGTGTAATACACATACATTATCCAATCCGGAAATATAGATTCCAATAATAGCGCGTTTTCATAAAGGCCGTAATTATATATATGACTATCGCCCCATACACAAAAACTTATTACTTTTCTCATATAATATATATATTTATTTTTTAAAGGGTGTTTTACACATTTTTTTGAAATTATAACGGTACTGGGTAAGTACTTAGTCAGGTGGTCGTGGATGGACTCCTTTTTAGGGGTGAGATAAACATCAGATAACTAATGCTACATCTCGGGATGAGATAAACATCAGATAACTACATCTCGATGTAAAACAATTGTTTAATAGAACAACTGAGTAGACAGACCAGCAATAAGATGACACAGTACCGACTTGCTTAGTGACGAACCTGTATTGGGTATAAAATGTCGAGTGCAAGAGTATTTATGCCAGTCTTCTTAACTGGTCCGATTTACCATCAATTTTTTATAAATAAAATTATTTACCTATTACGCTAACGGGTTTTCTAAAAAGAAAAATCACTTCTTTGGAAAATAGTCTATTTTCCAACGTTTGTTCTTGTAAAAAATGTTTCCTGATTTGAATTCTTTCAGCATACCAAGTCGAACTCCATAACCTTCGTCATCCAGTTTTATTACGGATTTCGCTTCATCTATGTAATAAGTATTACCTGCTTCATCTTGAACCTCATACGCGTCCAGCATACAATCGTCGCTATCTTCTGAACCTGATTCCTCAGTAGGGGGCGGTTTTAATGACTCGCTAACTTTTGAAACAATCATATTAACTTCGGAATCTGAACCGGATTCATTTTCTGAATCTGAACTGGATTCTATATCGGAATTCTCTTTAAGTTTAGGGAAATTGACTGGCGCTTCAATTGCGGCTGGTTTCTTCGTAGGCTCTACTGCGTTTTTCTTAACTGGCGCAGGTTTCTTTGGGACCTCAATCGTCGATTTAATAGGGGCTGGTTTCTTGGGGATATCAATTTGAACCTGTTTTTGTGAGACAGCAACTGGCGCTTCAACTGGGGTCGGTTGTGTTGAGAGGGCGACTTGGGTTTCATTTGGTAAATGAGACATACAATAATTTTTGATTGTTGAATCGAGGGTTAAATTGAATGTATCATTTGTCAGAATTTTCATACGGGATATATCAATTTTTTCAGAGGTTGTATGACGATTACAATAATTATTATTGTTTGGTATGCTGGGCATACGGCATTGAGAATAATATTTCTTTCTCATTTCGTCATAGTATAGATTTTCGCCCTCTGTCAGAAACTGTTTGCGTCTGTCTATCTCTTTCACGAGACAATAACAATTACAACGCAACGGGTCTATTTTTTCAATGAACCGTTTTACATTGATTTGGGGGTCTTTTGTTGTTGAAATGAATTCACATAATTCAATCCACTGAGCCGGTGTTATTTTGAACACTGACTCATTCATTCGTAAGATAGAATCTGAGAATTGAAAATTTGGGGGGTCCTCTACTGTTGGGGAAGTGGTTGGATTTAATAGGGATTCCAGTTCATCTAACCGCGTCCGGATTTCATTTATTAAAGTTTGTTGTCTTAGCATTTTTATTAATATAAAGCAAATATTTAATTTTTTATTCAATTTTTATTATTTTATATTTCGCAAAATAAAAGGAGGATTTATAAATATAGTGGGATATTTGCGGAAGAATAAGAATATAGTATTTTTTAGAAAATTACAAGACGCGCCGGTTGCGCAAATAAAAGGAGGATTTATAAATATAGTGGGATATTTGCGAAAGAATAACATAGAATGTTTGATAAAATTACAAGACGCGCCGGTTGCGCAAATAAAAGGATGATTTATAATTATAGTGGGATATTTGCGGAAGAATAACATAGAATGTTTGATAAAATTACAAGACGCGCCGGTTGCGCAAATAAAAGGAGGATTTATAAATATAGTGGGATATTTGCGAAAGAATAACATAGAATGTTTGATAAAATTACAAGACGCGCCGGTTGCGCAAATAAGAGGGGATTTATAAATTGGGATTGGATTATTTGCGGAAGAATAAGAATATAGTATTTTTTAGAAAATTACAAGACGCGCCGGTTGCGCAAATAAGAGGAGAGAATTTATAAATTGGATTGGGACATTTGCGGAAGAATAAGAATATAGTATTTTTTAGAAAATTACAAGACGCGCCGGTTGCGCAAATAAGAGGGGATTTATAAATTGGGATTGGATTATTTGCGGAAGAATAAGAATATAGTATTTTTTAGAAAATTACAAGACGC
>Ga0209770_10001207_pt1 | contig 13520 bp, 10 predicted proteins | sample LauGreSu1BDMLBDD_2_FD_187572 | JGI IMG/M metagenome (GOLD analysis project Ga0209770, IMG submission 187572) | Freshwater lake microbial communities from Lake Michigan, USA - Su13.BD.MLB.DD (SPAdes) (version 2) | ecosystem: Environmental > Aquatic > Freshwater > Lake | place: Lake Michigan, USA...
CGACGAGGCTACCGCGGCCGAGCGGGTGCCTGCCGACCTCGAACGGGCGATGTGGCAACGCGGGAAAGAGGGCGAGGGCGCCACGGCCGGGCGCTGCCTCGACACCGGCAACATCCGCGACCTGCTGTTTTCCAATCTCGACCACCCGCGTTGGGACGACGTCGGAGCCCGCTGCCTCTCCTGCACGAACTGCACGCTCGTCTGCCCGACCTGCTTCTGCGCGAGCGTCACCGAGGTGGCCGATCTCTCCGGCGATTCCGTGACCCGCGAACGTCACTGGGAGAGTTGCTTCTCCCTCGACCATGCCCGGATGCACGGCACGAGCGTCCGCCACACCACCGCGTCGCGGTACCGGCAGTGGCTGACCCACAAGCTCGCCGGGTGGATCGACCAGTTCGGCACCTCCGGCTGCACCGGCTGCGGCCGCTGCATCACCTGGTGTCCGGTGGCGATCGACCTCACTGCCGAGGTGGCGGCGATCCGTGAGTCTCCCTCCGCTGCGATGGGGGTGGCGCCATGACCGTTGGCCCGGTGACCGACGGCCGCCCCCGGCCGACGACGCTTGCCGCCGACCCGTGGCGGACGCATCCGGCGCGGGTCGTCGCCCTCCGCGACGAGGCCCCCGGCGTCCGGAGCTACGACCTCGTGCTCCACGACGCCCGCGTCCGCGCGGGGTATCGGTTCCTGCCGGGGCAGTTCAACATGCTCTACCTCCCCGGCATCGGCGAGGCGGCGATCTCGATCAGCTCCGATCCGGCAGGGCCCGAACTGCTCACCCATACGGTCCGCGCCGTCGGCAACGTCACCCATGCCCTGGCCCGGCTCGCCGTCGGGGACGAGATCCTGATCCGTGGCCCGTACGGCCAACCGTGGCCTCTCGGGGAGCTGTCCGGCGGAGACGTGATCCTCGTCGCCGGCGGTCTCGGGCTCGCTTCGCAACGGGCCGCGATCCTCGACATCGTCCGTCGCCGCGACGACTTCGGCAGGGTGACGATCCTCCATGGTGCGAAGACCCCATCCGGGCTCCTCTACACGAGCGAACATGACACCTGGCAGGAGGCGGGGATCGCGGTCGATTGCACCGTCGACACCGCGGAGTCAACCTGGCAGGGGCCCGTCGGCCTGGTGACCGATCGCCTCGCCGGGCTCCCCCTCGCCGCCTCGTCGACGGGGATCCTCTGCTGCGGTCCCGATCCGATGATGACAGGGGTCGCCCGCGTCGCCGCCGGACGCGGCCTCGGACCCTCGCGAGTGTGGGTGTCACTCGAGCGGAACATGAGCTGCGCCGTCGGCCAGTGCGGCCTGTGCCAGTTCGGGCCGTTTTTTGTTTGCCTCGACGGGCCGGTGTTCCGCTACGACCGGATCGAGAGCCTCCTCGGCGTCCGCTGCCTCTGACCGCCCGCCGAGATTCCGTCTCATGACAAACATGCCCGCCATGACACCCCCGCCCTCCGAGCTTCCGGCCGCGGGTTCCCAGACCGCGGCTCCACGGCCCCGGGTGGCGGTGTTCAAGTTCTCCTCCTGCGACGGTTGCCAGCTCCAGTTTCTCGCAGCGATCGGCAAGCACCCGGAACTCCTCGCCCGGGTCGACTTCGTCCATTTTCTCGAGGCTTCCGCGCATGTCGACCCGGGCCCCTACGACGTCGGCTTCGTCGAGGGTTCGGTGACGACGCCGCACGACGCCGAGCGGATCCTGGAGATCCGCAGGCAGTGCCGGTATCTCGTCACGATCGGCGCGTGCGCCACGTCGGGCGGGATCCAAGCGCTTCGCAACTGGGGCCGGATCGACGAGTTCGTCGGAGCCGTCTACGCCACCCCGGCATTCATCGACACCCTGGCGACGAGCACCGGGATCGCCGAACACGTGCCGGTCGACTTCGAGCTCCGCGGGTGTCCGATCGACACCGGTCAGCTCGTCGAGATCCTCACCGCGATCCTCGTGGGAAGGAAACCTCGCGTGCCGTCGACGAGCGTCTGCGCCGAGTGCAAGGCGGCGGGGACGGTGTGTGTTGCCGTGGCCCGTGGAATCGCCTGCTTGGGGCCCGTCACGCAGGCCGGCTGCCATGCCCTCTGCCCTGCGCACGGCCGAGAGTGTTTCGGGTGTTTCGGTCCGTCGGAGACGGCGAATCTCGTCAGCCTCACCGGCCACTACGAGGCCGGAGGCGTGCCGCGTGACGACTTGCTGAGGCTCGTCCGCGGGATCAACGCCTGGGCGCCGTCGTTCCGCACCGAGGGGGATCGACTCGCCGCCCTCGCTCGGGAAAAGGACGGTGGACGATGAGCACGTCGCGGTCGATCACCGTCAAGGCGCTGGCCCGCGTCGAGGGGGAGGGAGCGCTGCGGATCAGGGTGGATGGGGAACGGGTCGAGATCGCCGAGTTCAACATCTACGAGCCGCCGCGGTTCTTCGAGAAGATCCTCGTCGGTCGCAGTCTCCGCGAGGTGCCCGACATCGTGGCACGGATCTGCGGGATCTGTCCGGTCGCCTACCAGATGACGGCCTGCCACGCGCTCGAACACGCCCTGGGAATCGTGCCACCGGAAGGCACCCGCGCGCTGCGTCGCCTGCTCTACTGCGGCGAATGGATCCAGAGCCATGCCCTTCATGTCCATCTCCTCCACGCCCCCGACTTCCTCGGGTACGAGAGCGGCTTCACGATGGCGGTCGACCATCCGGCCCTCGTCGAGGCCGGCTTCCGGCTCAAAGGATTGGGCAACCGGATCATGGAGGTGGTGGGTGGCAGGGCCGTTCACCCCGTCAACGTCGCCGTCGGAGGCTTCCATGTCTGGCCCGATGCCGATGCGGTGCGCGGCCTGGTACCCGATCTCGTCTGGGGGCTCGACGTCGCGCTCGACCTCATCGACCGGGTGAGCGGCTTCGACTTTCCCCCCTTCGAGCGTCCGCACGACTTCGTGGCCCTGCGACACGAAACCGAATACCCGTTCAACGAGGGGCGGATCGTGTCGAGCGACGGCCTCGACGTTCCCGTGGAAGCCTTTCCCGATCACTTCGAGGAGCGGCAGGTGTCATGGAGTACGGCGCTCCATGCGGTGCGGATCCCCTCGGGCAGGCCCTATTCGGTCGGGCCGCTCGCGCGGTTGAATCTGTGCCGTGACCGGCTTCCCCCGAGAGCGGCCCTGGCGGCGGCCCGGTGCGAGTGGCCGATGCTCAATCCTTTCCGCTCGATCATCGCCCGCGCGATCGAGATCGCCGCGGCCTGCGAGGACGCACTGGAACTGGCCCGGGCATGGACGCGCCCGCAGACCCCCTCGACCGCCTCTTTCTCGCCGCGCGCCTCCGCAGGGAGCCACGCCACCGAGGCGCCGCGGGGTCTCCTCTGGCATCGGTACTCGATCGACGCCGACGGTTTGGTCAGCGGGGCGGCGATCATCCCGCCGACCTCGCAGAACCAGGCCCGCATCGAAGCCGATCTGCGGGCGTTCGTCCCGCAGGTGCTTCCCCTCGACGACGCCGCAGCCACGCTCCGCTGCGAGCAGTTGATCCGCAGTTATGACCCCTGCATCAGCTGCGCCACGCACTTTCTCCGTCTCAGCATCGATCGCAAGGAGGCGTCGGTCATTCCGCCGTCACCGTCTCCCCCGAGGCGCGGGTGACGAGGCCGAAATAGACCGCCGGATCGATGTCGGTGGCGAGGTTGGTGACGTGGCCGTCGCCGAAGCCGGTCGTGACCATGCCGCCGGCGTGGTCGCTGCTCGGCCCCCAGGCGGAATTGCCCCGCGTCCCGCGTTTACCGAGATCGAGGCTCACGCGCGACGTGTCCGTAGCGTTCGGACCATATCCGATGGCCGCTTTGGCGTTGCCGACCGCCCACGCCTTCCCCTCGAGGCGGGGCAGCGTGGCGGAGTCGTCGGCCAGCGCCACGACGAACGCCTGCATGCCGTCGATCCAGGCGGCGTTGCCCCCCTCCTTCGATTCCGAGAGAAGGATCGTCGACGCCGTCCCGTCACGGAGGGCGTCGAGGTCGAGACCGAGACAGGGGAGGTCATCCGTGTCGGGGTCGACCGTCCTCGGACCCTTGAGCGGCATCCCGCCGTTGTCGGCGTAGCCCGCCGTCGACGTGTCGGGCGATCCCGCCACCTTTCCCTGGGAGGCGACGCCGGCCATCGCTTTGTAATTCGTGATCGCGATCGTGGGATAGGGGGTCGATCCGTCGTAGGTGGAGATCGAGTGCCATCCACTGCCGGCTGCAGCGGTGACCGTCGGCGGGCCGGCGTACGACGGACACTGGAGGAGCGGGATCGGTGTCTGACAAGGATGCGGCCCGCCGTTGATGGCAAGGGTCGGCATGAAGGGATGGGCACCACGGCCGAGACGCCCCGAAGCCGCGAGGATGCCGCTGTGAAGGGTCGACTCCTCGATGTAGGCGAGGATGTGGACGATCCAACTGAATCCTCCGGGCTGCGCCGACGCCGGGAAGCCCTTGGTGGCGAACGTCACCGCCTGGGCCGGGTAGCGGTCGATCGCCGCGGGCAGTCGGCGGGCGGTGTCGTGGCTGCGGGTGAGACCGATGAGCAGTTGCCGCGTCTTGTTGGCACACGACGTCCGCCGGGACGACTCGCGCGCGGCCTGCACCGCCGGAAGGAGGAGCCCGACGAGGACGCCGATGATCGCGATCACGACGAGGAGCTCCACGAGCGTGAACCCAGGCCGTGGCCCGGAGGGGGACCCGATCCGTTCAGCTCGCACGGCGGGGCGCATCGATGATCTCCGCACAAAGGTCAGATCCCGGAGGGACGTGAAGAAGAGGCCGACGGGAAATGTTGTACCGGGGATGGGGCCCGGCACGGAAGCATCGTGGCCCGGCGGGAGGGAATCGTTGCCGCTGCCAGCCGACGGGTGGGCTGATAGGATTGGCAGCTTGGAGTGCGTCGGACCAGAGGCACGAAGGCCTTCGAGCGAGGCGGGGAGATCGCATGCACAAACGGTTCGGCCATGCATGGTTCGCCGGTGGGGTGTTCGCCGCGATCGTCGCCGTCGCGGCCGGTGGGAGTGACGTTGAGACGCCGAAAGAGGATTCCGGGCGGATCGTCTGGCGGACCCCGGTAGCGGTGGCCGTATCGCCGACCGGCCGGTGGCTCGCCACCGCCAATCGGGCCGCCGGGACGGTGTCGCTTGTCGGTGATGACCGGACCGTCACCGACGAGCTCTTCATCGGTCGTCGCCCCGCTGCCATCGCCCCCCTCGGCGAGGATCGCTTCGTGGCGGTGACCGCCGAGTCGGGCGATCTGGTGACGCTCGCCGTGGAGGACGGCCGCCTCGCCCAAACCGGTCGGGTGCATGTCGGCTTCGAGCCGCACGGCGTCGTGCTGTCGCCGGATGGCGCCACGGCATGGGTCCCACGGAGTGCCGACGCCGCGGTCGTCGCGGTCGACCTGCGGTCGCTCGAGGTGTCGGAGCCGGTGCCCACACCTCCCCTGCCCCGCTACGTCGCGATCTCCCCGGATGGGGCTACCGTCGCCGTGGCCTGCGCTGCCGGTGGCGAGGTGGTCCTCATCGACACCCGCGACCGGCAGGTGCGCTCGCGGCACCCCTTCAAGGGGCTCAACCTCGGCCAACCCGCGTTCACGCCGGATGGTGCCACGCTCTACTTCACCTTCACCTACGACGGCGGCGGCTTCACCTCGCCCGGCGACATTCGCCGAGGGTGGGTGACCGGGAGCCGAATCGGCAGGCTGACGATCGGGCCCGATGGCGGCACGCTCGAGGGGCTGACGCTCGACGTCCCTGGCCGAGCCGTGGGGGATGTCCTGGGGTTGGCCGTCGTCGATGGGGGGCGGACGCTCCTCGTGGCCGCCGGCGGGACGCACGAACTCCTCCGCCTCGACACCTCCGCGCTCCCCTGGACACAGATCAGCGGCTCGGAGGTGATGGACCGTTCGTTGGCGGCCGATCGCGGCCGGTTCCGACGCCTCGAACTCGGCGGCCGTCCGCTCGGCGTGGCGACCACGGCGGATCGCTTGCGGGTGTTCGTCGCCAACGCCCTCCTCGACACGGTCCAGGAGGTCGATCCTGACGGCCCGGAGCTCATCGGTTCGATTCCGCTCGATCGGGGCGAGACGCCCACGGCCGACGAGCAGCTCGTGCGCCGCGGCGAGGCGATCTTCCATGACGCAACGCGGAGCCTCGACCAGTGGTACTCCTGCCACACCTGCCATTGGGAAGGGGGCGGCAACACGGTCACGTTCGACACCCTCAACGACGGATCGGTCGGGAGCTACAAGACGGTGCTGCCGCTGTGGCATCTGGCGGACACCGGTCCCTGGACCTGGCACGGCTGGCAGGAGGAGCTCTTCGCGGCGGTGAAGAAGTCGATGATCGACACGATGCAGGCGCCCGAGCCGAGCGACGCCGATGTCGCCGCCCTGACGGCGTTCCTGACGTCGCTCGAAGCGCCGCCGAGCCCGTTCCGGGAGACCGACGGAAGCCTGTCGGCGGCGGCCGAACGTGGCCGGACGCTGTTTGAGTCGCAACGCGCCGGCTGCAGCGACTGCCATCGCGCGCCGTTCTACACGAGCCCCGGCCTCCACGACGTGGGGCTGGGTCGGAAGGGGGACCGCTATCCCTCGTTCAGCCCCCCTTCCCTCCTGGCCGGCTTCCGCAAGACGCGCTGGCTCCACAACGCCAAGGCGCGATCGTTCCACGATCTCCTCACCGGTCCCCATGCCCCCGAGAAGATCACTGGGCAGCCGCCCCTCACCGAGGCCGAGGTCGACGACCTGGTCGCCTGGCTCAAATCGCTCTGATCGCCGCGGTCCATCGACAGGGCCGCGTGGTCCCAGGGTCGCGACGCGAACGTATCATTCCAACGTGCAACAGTTTTGTCCGGAGACCGCAGACGTGGCAACAGGCGGGGCACGGCACCACCCCGGTGCGTTCAGATTCCGTCCGCGGTTCGCCGCTGGGGTGGCGTTGGCGCTCCTGCTTGCCTGCGGGTGCAGCGATCCGGAGGACAAGCTCCCCCCCCGCCGGGCTTCCGCCGAAGCCGGCCGCAAGGCCACGGTCGAAACACCTCCGCCCCGTAGCCTGCCGGCCGAGGTTCCCCCCCGACCGGCTTTCTCCCAGACCGGCGCGAGCGATGGGGAGAAGCTCCAGGCCCGCCTCCGTGACGAGTGCTTCGACGTGGCCGAGACGCTCTTGAGCGAGGCGCCGGGGGATCCGGCAGGATGGACGCTGCTCGGGACGGTGCACAGGTTTTATGGCGACGACGACGGCGCCTTGGCGCTCTGGAACCGGGCCCTTTCGATCGACGCCGGTTGGCCTGATGCCCTCCGGCAGCTCGGCGATGCGGCGTTCGAGGGGGGCGATGTCGCCACCGCTGAGTCGCGCTACCGGGAAGCGCTCGATGCTGATCCGGAGTCACTGGTGATCCTCGACAGCCTCGTCGAGACTCTCCTTGCAAAAGCGGACACACGTGCCGCCGAAGACCTGCTCCAAGACTATCTCGACGGTCATCCCCGCGTGACGGAGGGGTGGTGTCTCCTGGGCAGGACGCGTCTCGTGGCCGGAGATGCCGTCGCGGCACGCGACGCTTTCGAGCGGGCGATCGAGATCGAGCCGACATCGCGCGACGCCACGCAAGGCATGGCGGAGGCGATCCAGAACATCGGCCGTGCCGAGCCGCTCCCGGTCAGCCTCGAACTCGTTCACCGCCTCCGCGATCGCCGCGATGCGGCCCATCCCGTCCGCCCCCTCGAGGCGCTCGACGGCGTCGGCCCGGCACCGTGGGCGGCGACGGTGAATTACTGGGCCGCCGTGGCTCATGCCCGGCTCGGCGACGGAACCCGCGCGGCGATCGCCTGGCGGCGGGCGATCGAACTCGACCCCGACGATCACCACAGCCGCGAAGCCCTCGCGACGCTCTACGAGCAGACAGGACGGACGCGTGAGGCGATGCGCGTCCGCCAGGCATGGTGCGATCGCTCCCCGGAGAGTCCGGCGGCCTGGTTCGGAATCGGCAGGCTCGCTCTCACCCTCGGGCTCCCGGAGGAGGCGGCCACGGCCCTCGAGCGCGTGGTGGCCCTCGCCCCGGAGCGGCCCGAGGGGCATGCGCTCCTCGCCCGAGCCCAGGCGACGCTCGATCCGGCCGCCGCCCTCGAGGCGGCCCGGAGGGCTGTCGACCTCGACCCGACCGTCCCCCATCTCATCCTCCTCGGCGACACGCTCCTCCGCGGCGGCGAGGACGACGCGGCAGCTGCGGCTTACGAGCGGGCCCTGACGCTCGATGAAAACGACGAACGGGCCCGGGCAGGGCTCGATCGCGCCAGGCCTTCCCCCTGACCGCTGCCAACCGGCGTGCGGTGTCGTGGCAGGCCCTCCTGGCAGCCGCCGAGGTCGCTTCGCTGGAATGCGTTGGCATCGAGTTGCCGATCGGTGGGCAGGCAACCCGCGACGGCTGTGGGGACCGAGCGTGGCCACCATGACGGCTGGTGTCGGGGAGCACCGGCTGGGCTACACTCAAAGGTGGGGCAGCGAGGGGAGCGATTCGCCGCGGAGCCTCGTCGCCGGAGGAGCTATCGTGAGGGGACGACAGCGTCATGACTGCTGCCGTTGGGAGCCGTCATCGGTGAATGGACACGCCCACCGACTGGGGCGACCTCGTCCGCCCGGAGACCGTGTGGCATGGGGCCTGTGGATGGCGGTCGCACTGGCGACGGCCTTTGGGTGCGGCCGCGACAAGGCCCCACCGCAGGACACGATCACACCGGCCACACCCGGGAGCCGAAGCACACCGGCCGCAGCGGGCGCCCCGTCGCTCGATCGGCCCGCGTTCGCTCCCCCGGGCGACTCCGAGGCCGAGCGAGAGGCAGCGAGCCTGCGTGACGAGGCCTTCGACGACGCGGAGGAACTCGTTGGCCTGGCCCCCGATTCGGCCGCCGGTTGGACGCTCCTGGCGACGGTTCACCGCCGGTACGGCGATGTCGACGGCGCCCGACGACTCCTCGACCATGCACTCGTTCTCGATCCCGCCCACGCCGGAGCGCATCAGCAACTCGGGGACGCGGCCAACGAAGTCGGCGAATTGGAGGAGGCGGAGCGGCACTACCGACTCGTGCTCGCAAGCGACCCCGGCAACCTCGATGTCGCCGGCTACCTCGCCGACACGCTCATCCGGCTCCAGGAAATCGACGCGGCGGTGGAGTTTCTCGAGGCGTTCGTGTCGGCCTATCCCCGCGTCGTCGCCGCCTGGTGCACGCTCGGAAAGGCCCGCGGCCTGCTCAATGACCCGGTCGGGGCCCGCGCGGCGTATGAAAAAGCCCTGGAAATCGACCCTGATTCGCGCGAGGCCCACCAGCGACTCGGCGTGCTTCTCCAGACGCAAGGTGACGCCGAGGGTGCGAAGACGCATCTCGGGGCCGTCGTCGCCCTCAACGAACGGAAGACGGGGCGCCAGCAGGAGCACGACACGGCCGAAGCGGACCGCGCCGCCCCGCGGAACTGGGTGGCACAGGTCAACAGCGAGGCGGCCCTCATGCACGCCAAGCGTGGCGACCTGGCCCGGGCCGAACGCGACTGGCAGCGTGCCCTGGAACTCGATCCCGATCTGACATCCGCAGGGGACATGTTGGCGACGCTCTACGCCCGGTCCGGGCGAAAGCGCGAGGCGGTCGAACTGCGGAAACGAGCCTGCGAACGAACCCCGGACGTTCCGGCTGGCTGGTACGGACTGGCACAGAGCGAGGTCGAGGCCGGAGCGACCGAGGCGGCCGAGCAGACGCTCGAGAAGCTCTTGTCGCTCGATCCGGAGCATGCAGGGGCGTTCGCGCTTCTGGCCCGTATCGTGGCGCCGCGCGATCCCGCACGTGCCCTCGAGCACGCCCGCCGCGCCGTCGACCTCGAGCCCACTGCCCTCCATCACTACACCCTCGCCGACATGCTCCTCCGCGCTGACCGGCGCGACGAGGCGATCCGGTCGCTCGAGCGCGCCTGCGAACTCGCCCCTGACGATCCGCGCTACCGCAACACGCTGAGGCAACTCGGGGGTGGTCGATGACGAGCCCGGCGGTCGCGCGTCGCATGGGCGTCGTGGCGTGCCTCGTCACCACGTTCCTCGCAGGCTGCAATCGCTCTCCGCCTCCCGCATCCGCTCCAGCAGACCCCGCGGCGATCGCAGCGACGACGGTGAGCGGGCCGGCACCGGTCGAGGATCGCGGCGTTGAGGCGGGATCGAAGGGCATCCTCCTCGAGGACGTCACCGACATGACCGGGATCGATTTTGTCCATGACAGCGGTTCCCCCGGCCGACGCTTCCTCCCCGAAGCTGTGTCGGGGGCTTTGGCGCTGTTCGACTACGACCTCGACGGTCGCGAGGATCTCCTTCTCCTCGGCGGGGAAATGGCGATCGCCGACGTCGAGCCGCGGCGCCACACGAGCCGTCTTTACCGCAACGAAGGGGGATTCCGGTTTCGCGACGTTACCGGGCCGGCAGGGATCGCGCACGAGGGGCTGGCGATGGGGGTCGCCGTCGGCGACTACGACGCCGACGGCGATGCCGATCTGTTCATCACCCGCGCCGGCCCAAATCTGCTCCTCCGCAACCGTGGCGACGGGACGTTCGAGGACGCGACGGCCGCTACCGGAGTCGAAGGCGCCGGCGAGATCGGCGCCGGTCCGGTGTTGGTCGATGCCGATCGGGATGGCGGCCTCGACATCGTCGCACCGGGGTACGTCGTCTTCGATCCCGTCAGCGCGCCCGAGCGCACGATCGAGGGGGTGCCGACGTTTCCAAGCCCCCTCGACCACGACGCGGCCCGGATCACCCTCCATCGCAACCGCGGCGACGGCACCTTCACCGACGCGACCGCCGCATCCGGCATCGCCGACATCCGCGGCCGGGCAATGGGCGTGATCGCCGCCGACCATGACGACGACGGCGACGACGACGTGTTCGTGATGAACGACGCAACGGCCAATTTCCTCCTCGAGAACGACGGCCGCGGGGCTTTCGTCGAGAGAGGGGTCGAGGCCGGGATCGCGTTCGATGGCGATGGCCGCCCGCAGGGGAACATGGGGATCGACGCGGCCGACTACGACGGCGACGGCCGGCTCGACCTCCACACCACGACGTTCTCGAGCGAACACCCCACCCTCTACCGCAACACCGGGGGCACGTTCGACGACGCCACCTATGCCGCCCGGGCCGCCGACGGGCTCGTACCGCACATCAAATGGGGCAACGCCTTCGCCGATTTCGACGATGACGGGCTCCTCGACCTGTTCGTGGCCACCGGCGACTTCAACGAAGGGGTGGAACGCTGGTGGCCGGCGACGCAACTCGCGGTGGCGAACGTCCTCCTCCGCAACGTCGGCGGAGGACGGTTCGAGAACGTCTCGTCCACCGCCGGCTCCGGCCTCGCCGTCGTGGCCTGCAGCCGGGGTGTCGCCGTCGGTGACCTCGATGACGACGGCCGGCTCGACGTCGTCGTCGCCAATTGGCGTGACCGGCCGACGGTGCTCCGCAACGCGAGCGAGAAGCTTGCCGATCCACCACACGGCTGGCTCGAGGTGCGGCTCATCGGCAGCACGGCCAACCGCGACGCCGTCGGTGCCAGGGTCAGGGTGACCGTCGGGAACCGCGTCCAGGTCGCCGCGGTCCATGCCGGTCGGGGGTATCAGGGACACCACGGCACGAAGCTCCACTTCGGACTCGGCGCCGCGCATAGGGTCGACGACGTCGAGGTCCGTTGGCCCGATGGCGAGATCGAGACGCTCGGGGAAGTCGCGGGCGACCGGGTGCTCGTCCTCCGCCAGGGCGCTGCCCGCAGGTGAGTCTTCCCGGAGCGGTGTCACGGACGGCGTTCACCACTCCGCGCCGTCCGGGCCTCATGATCGAGCCAGCCCCACAGATAGCGGCAGGCATGGCTCCGCCACGGACGCCACCGATCGCTGATCGCCGGCACGCGGGCGGCATACGCATGCGGCGGGACGGCGTACAGATCGCAGATGGCCCGACGCAATCCGGCATCCGCCGGGCTGAAGACGTCGTGCCGGTCAGCGGCGAAGATCAGGAACATCTCCGCCGACCAGGGGCCGAAGCCCTTGATCGTGCGGAGGGCCTCCATCGCCTGCGGATCGTCGAGGAGGCGGATCCGGCGGAAATCGAGCGACCCTTCGAGGAGAGCGGTCGCGACGCCCAGGACATAGCCCGTCTTGCTGCGACTCAACCCGCACGACTGGAGACTCCCTGCGGACAGCCGGGCGACAGTGGCGGGACGCCATGCGGGGGCGAGCGCGCGCACCCGCCCCCAGATCGTCGTCGCGGCGGCGTAGGAGATCTGCTGGCCGACGATGATCCTGCAGGTCGTCTCGAAGTCGGTACGCTCGCGGTAGTAGGTCGGCTGCGGCCCCACCGCGTCGATCACGCGACGCATCACCGGATCGCGACGCAACGCCGATTCGGGTTTGGCATGCGAAGGCATCGGACGCTCAACGAGGACGGATCCGGGCCATCCGGTTGAGCGACAGCCACTCCCCCTGAAGGATGAGACGCTCGAACGCGTGCTCGGGATCGAGCCCCTCGGCGCGGGCGTCGTCGATCACGCCGACGATCTCGTCCGGTCGCAATTCGATGCGGCTGTCGCCACGGATCACCGCGGCGAGCGCTGCGGCGACGTCCGGCGCGGGGTGGGAGGCGAGCCACGCCGCCACCGCCGCCAGCGGCGAGAGGCGATCGAGCGGCAGGGAGCGGTTCGAGGAGAGGCTGTCCGAATCGGCTCGGTCGGTCGAAAGCCCCGTGGCCGAGGGCTCGTCGGTGCGGAGCGAAACGTCGGGCGTAGGCGACATCGTGTCCTCCATGACAGGATTGCGGGCGTGGGCGACCGGCGAAACTCTACGCCCCTCGGGGCTCCGCGGGCAAATCGCCCCTTCGCTCAGCGAGCCGCCGGGGGGGCCTGGCCAGAGGGTGCAAACAGTTCGCTGATCCGCCCGACCGTGTGGTCGACGAGGACCTGCCCCGCCTCCGGCCCGACCTCGTTGCTTTCGGGGATGGCACTGTAGCCCCCGCCGCGGGCGGCCCGGGCACTGGGGAGATAGGTTCCCGGGCCGGCGAGTTGGATGACGAACGTCTGCAGCGCCGGGCTGCGGGCCTTCATCGCCACGCCGAAGTCGGTGAACAACTCGAACTGATTGGTGGCGACGGCGACATCCCCGATCCGGATCACGTGCACCTCCGTGGTGAACGGGGTCTCGTCCCCCGACTGCTGCCGCTGGTATCGCTGCACGACGCCACCGTGCCACCAGAGGAGGGTCTGGTTTCCCTTGTCGGTGGAGAGCTCGCGGATCTTCTCCCGGGCAAGGTCCGCCTCCCGCTCCGATACGGTTCGCCGTGGCAGCTCCACCCGTTCGACGCGGTGCTCGAGGGGAACTTCAGCCAGCTTTTCCTGCTCGGCACCGGCGAGCGCCTCCTTCCATCCGGCCACGATCCTGCGGGCGATCTCGTCGAGGCGGGAAAGGCCGCGAAGGCGGCGCATCCGTTCCTCGGCGGCCTTGCGGAACATCAGAT
>Ga0209770_10001208_pt1 | contig 13515 bp, 10 predicted proteins | sample LauGreSu1BDMLBDD_2_FD_187572 | JGI IMG/M metagenome (GOLD analysis project Ga0209770, IMG submission 187572) | Freshwater lake microbial communities from Lake Michigan, USA - Su13.BD.MLB.DD (SPAdes) (version 2) | ecosystem: Environmental > Aquatic > Freshwater > Lake | place: Lake Michigan, USA...
TCGGCGGGCGGAACCTCATCATCCGCCACAGTTCGATCCTCAAGCAGCTGGCCGAACAGCTGCCCTATGACGCCGAGACGCCGTGGCAGGACCTGCCGGCCGAAACCCGGCACGCACTCCTGCACGGCGCGGGGGAGCGTTTGTTCAGCTTCCGGATCAGGCGCACGCAAAAGGCCGAGTCGAAGCCGTTCCCCGGCGTGATCGCCCTGCTCGAGGCCGGCCGCCGGGAATCGCGCAGCGACGGTTACCGGGCGCGGCTCGCCACCTTCATGGCGAGCGGGGACTGTCCGTCCTGCCATGGCCTGCGCCTCAATGCGCGCAGCGCGGCCGTGCTGCTTGGCGGCAAGAGTTTTGCCGAATTCACGGCGGCCGACATCCGGCGCGCACTGGAGTTCATGCAAGGCCTGCGGGCCGTCCTCCCGGCGACCGATGCCGTGCGCGAAGTGTTGGAGGGCGTGACGCAACGGTTGCATTTTCTCGGCGAGACCGGCCTGGGCTACCTGACCCTCGACCGCGAGTACACCACGCTGTCCGGCGGCGAGGCGCAGCGCGTCCGGCTGGCGACCCAGCTCGGCATGGGGCTCGTTGGGGTGATCTATGTGCTGGACGAGCCGAGCATCGGCCTGCACCCGCACGACAACCAGCGGCTTCTGGCCACGCTCCGGGAGCTGCGCGACCGCGGCAACACGGTGCTGGTGGTCGAGCACGATGCCGACACGATGCGCATCGCCGACGAACTGATCGAGCTCGGGCCCGGCGCGGGCACGGAGGGAGGGCGGATTCTTTTCCACGGCTCCCCGGCGGACTGCGCGAAGCTGCCGGCGTCCGCCTCGCGTACCGGGGCCTATCTGGCGGGAAAGCTCGGGGTGGTGAAGGACGGCAGGACAAAGCCGCCCGATGATCGTTGGCTGACGGTCAAGGGTGCCGCCGAGCACAACCTGAAGGGCGGCGACGCGCGTTTCCCGGTAGGCCTGCTGACCTGTGTGACCGGCGTCTCGGGCTCGGGCAAGAGCTCGCTCGTGAACGACATTCTCGCCACGGCGGCCGCCCGGAAACTGAATGGCGCCAAGACCCTGCCGGGCCAGCACCGCGGCCTGACCGGGTTCGAGCACTTCGAGAAGGCGGTCGTGGTCGATCAGGAGCCCATCGGCCGCAGCCCGCGCTCGAATCCGGCGAGTTATGTCGGTCTGCTCGACCTGCTGCGCGACCTGTTCGCCAAGATCCCGCTCGCCAAGGTGCGGGGCTACAAGGCGAACCGTTTCAGTTTCAATGTCCGCGGCGGCCGCTGCGAGCGCTGTCAGGGCGACGGTCAGATCAAGCTGGACATGCAGTTCATGGCTGACGCCTACACGCCCTGCCCGAGTTGCGACGGACGTCGCTTCAACCGTGAGACGCTCGAGGTGAGATTTCACGGGAAGAGCATCGCGGATGTCCTGGCCATGACAGTGGCGGAGGCGATGACGCTCTTCCGCCCCGTCCCGCGCATCATGGAAAAACTGGCGACGCTTGACGCCGTCGGACTCGGCTACCTGCAGCTCGGCCAGTCGGCCACGACGCTGTCGGGCGGAGAGGCGCAGCGCATCAAGCTGTCGCTTGAGCTCAGCAAGCGGGAGCAGGGGACGACCCTCTACATCCTGGACGAACCGACCACCGGCCTGCATTGGACCGATATCCAGCGGCTCATGGATCTGCTCTTCAAGCTGCGCGATGCCGGCAACACCCTCGTCGTCATCGAGCACAACCTCGACGTCATCAACCTGGCCGACTGGGTCATCGATCTCGGCCCCGGTGGTGGTCCGGATGGCGGTGAGATCGTCTATGCCGGACCGGTGGAAGGGCTCAGGAAGGAGCCGCGCTCGCTGACGGGGCGGGCGCTGAGGTAGGGGCCGTTGCCCTCAACGGCCGCCTGGAGGCAAACAGGCGGTTGAGCGCATCCGCCCTTACCTTTAAATACCAGCGAACTGCGGGTGCCCCTCGATGCGCTGCTCGATTGCGGCCCGTTGCGACATGTCGAGACCGGCGGGATATTTCGAGTCACTGCGCCGCCAACGGGTGAGCCACTCCGTGCCAAGCAGTTTCGGTGCATCGGTCGCGCCACCCGACTTGGTTGGTTGCGTGTATGCAACCGTGGTCGTAGCCTTCGGGCCCGTGCCCGTGCCTTCCGCCACATGGAAGCCCGCCAGCAACAATGCGACCCGCACGGCGGTGCCGGCGGCATACGTATAAAGTTCCGCCGGCCCGTTCTGGCAGTGGCGGTGGATGCGGGCGAAGACATCGGTGTGCCACAGCGCGGTGTCGGTCTTGCTGGAGAACGGATCGTAGAAAATCAGGTCTGGCGGTGGCGCAGCCTCCAGGTGCTCGAGGAAATCACCGCGGAGCAACTGCCAGTCAATCAGCCCCGAGGCGTGGCCCCAGCGCCCCTTGTTGAGCAGGCCGTGAGGCGCGCCATGCCGGAGGTGGGGAAAATGGGAGGCGTGACGCGCGGCGAGGATCAGCGGGTCGAGGTCGCACTCGAAGCTGATCAGGTGCAACGGCCGCAGCGCATCGGTTCCGGCCGTGGCGAGCTCGCGCTCGACGCGGTGGACCGCGGCCATGGCGTTGGACGCAGCCCCGAGGCCGACATCCCACACGACGAGCGGCTGCGTATCATCCGGCGAGCGCCGGCGCAGACGTTGGGCGAGGTTCGATTGGTCGATGTAGAGCCGGTTCGCCTCGTCCGCGGGCGCGGAGACGGAGTGCATGACCTCGCCGGAGCTGACCTGGCGGATGCTGGAGAAGCCCTGGGGTGCCGTCAGGATTTCGTAATCGCCGCGCCGCGGGACGACCTGGGTCTTGGCCGGAGCCGGACGGACCGAGGGGTTGGCCCGGTCCTCGCGCACCAGCGCCACGCGCTGCCGCTCGTAGTAGCTGGCGAAGGTACCGTCCAGGATGGACGCTCGGATCTCGGCCATGAGCTGCTGATAAAACGCGAGGTTGTGGATTGAAAGCAGCTGCCAGCCGAGGACCTCGTCGGACTTGATGAGGTGGTGCAGGTAGGCACGGGAGTAATCCCGGCAGGTGGAGCAGGCGCAGGCGGCATCCAGCGGTTCTTCCGCGAACTTGTAGACCGCGCGACGGATGTGCAGCCGGCCGTGGGATGAGAAGGCCGTGCCACGCTGCGCGAGCTGCGTGGGAATGATGCAGTCGAACATGTCCACGCCCCGGTGCACGGACTCGAGGATGTCGATCGGCGTGCCGACGCCCATGAGGTAGCGCGGCCGGTCCTTGGGCAGGTGGGCGGTGGTGACCCCGGTGAACTCGTAGCGCTGCTCGTGGGTTTCGCCGACCGCCAGGCCGCCGATGGCCAGGCCGTCGAAGGGCAGGGCGCGGAGGAACTCGGCGCTGCGCAGGCGGAGGTCGCGGTGACAGGCACCCTGCACGATGCCGAATAGGGCGGCCGGTGAATCGCCGCGCGCCCGCAGCGAACGTTCCGCCCAGCGGTGGGTGAGGTGCATCGCGGCCTCGGCCTCGGCCAGCGGCGCCGTGGAGGCGATGCACTGGTCCAGCACCATCATGATGTCGCTGCCGATGGCACGCTGCATGTCGATGCTCGACTCGGGCGAAAGGAAATGGAGTTCTCCGTCCACGTAGCTGCGAAACCGTGCGCCGGCCTCGGTCATGACCCGGGATTCGGGCAGGGAGAAGATCTGGAAACCGCCCGAATCGGTGAGGACGGGCCGGTCCCACCGCATGAACCGATGGATGCCGCCGAACTTCCGGAACACCGCCGGGCCGGGGCGGAGCAGCAGGTGATAGGTGTTGGCCAGCAGGACCTGGGCGCCGATGGCCTTCAGCCCGTCCACCGTCATGTTCTTGACCGTGGCCTGGGTGCCCACGGGCATGAAGACCGGGGTGCGCACCTCGCCGTGGAGGGTCTGGAAACGGGCCGCCCGGGCCTGGGAGCCGGGGGCTTCTTTTTCGACGGTGAAGGAGAGCCGGGACATGCGGATGCGGTGGAGCGCAATCACTTGGGGGCGGATCGGGCCGATGGCAAGGCGTCGCGCGCAAGTCGCTGCAACTTTCCCGGCGGCCACGGTGTGCTAGGAGAGTCGCAACGTTTCACCAACCCTCCCCAACATGAAAAACCTCCTCCGTTCCTCCCTTGCCGCCGCGACCCTGTCGCTGGCTTTGACCACGTTCGCCTCCGCCGCCGAGACCCAGTCCGGCGCCATCGACATCGGCCAGCTGATGCCCTCCGCCAAGGGCGAGTTCGTCGAGATCAACCTTTCCTCCGCCATGCTCAAGTTCGCGGCCCGCATCGCGGCCCGCCAGGAGCCCGAGGCCGCCGAGCTCATCCGCAACCTGAAGAGCATCCGCGTCAACGTCGTCGGGCTGGACGACACCAACCGCGACAGCACGATCGAGCAGATCGAGGGCGTCCGCCGGAAGCTCGAGGCCCAGGGCTGGACCAAGATGGTCACCGTCCGCGAAAAGAACGGCGGCGACAACGTCGACGTCCACGTCATGCAGCGCGGCGAGGAGGCCATCGACGGCCTGGTCGTCACCGTCCTCGACAAGAAGGGCGAGGCCGTCTTCGTCAACATCGTCGGCAACATCAACGCCGACCAGATCGCGCAGATCGCCGACAAGTTCGACATCGAGCCCCTGCGCAAGGTGCACCTCAAGATCGAGGGCAAGAAGAAGGCCAAGGAAGTCTGAATCCTGAGGCCGAAGGTGGGAGCGGCTTACGCCGCGACATAGGCTGACCGCAGCTAAGAGTCGGGGCATAAAGCCAGTCCCACCGACGAACTCATAAACTAAACCCTCCCATGAATCCCGCCCCTCAAGCCACTCCCACACCCCGACGCCACGTCTGGCGCTGGGTGCTGCTCGGCGCCGGTCTCTGCCTGGCCCCCTTTGCCTTGCTGGCGGTGGCCGCGCTCAGTTTTGTCACGCTCGACCGGGACGTGCGAATGCTGCGCAATCACGTCATGGAGGCCACCGATTCGGCCTGGAACACCAAGGTCCAAATGAGCGTCGGGCGGCTGACCCTCGGTGCGATCGGGCAGGGCCTGCGTTTCGTCCATCATAAAGACATGGATGATGCCCGGCTGGCGCTGCGTTCCGTCAAACGCGCCAGCGTCGGCGTCTACGAGCGCCGCTCCGGTGGCAACGACTGGTCGCGCGAACAGCTTTTCGTCGAGACCGACCGCGCCATGCAGCAGCGCGGCTGGGTCAGGATGGTCGGAGTCGCGGAAAATAAGGAGACCGTGCTCATCTACGTGCAGGAAGACCTGGACGAGGATGAGCCGTTCGAGATCTGCCTCGCCGTGGTCAATGGCAAGGAAATGGTCGTGGCCTCCACGACCGTCGACGCCGGGGCCCTGGGCGAATTGGTCGCCAAGCACACCGGTGACGACGTGAAGCGGCACCTGCAGTCCGCGAGGTTCAAGTTCTGACCGGAACGTTTATTTTTCCGCGAGCCCGGCCCACGCCGGGCTCGCTTTTTAATTTATCGGGCTAGAGTGGGGGTGTGCCGGCCGCCCTGCCACTCATCGCCCACCTCGACGCCGACGCGTTCTTCGTGTCGTGCGAGTTGTCGATGAATCCGCAATTGCGCGGCACCAAGTGTGCCGTCGGCGGCCGGGAGCGCGGCATCATTTCCTCCGCCAGCTACGAGGCCCGGGCCTGCGGCGTCTACACGCCCATGCCCACCAAGCTGGCGCTCAAGGTCTGCCCGGACCTGATCCTGCTGCCCCACACCTCGGGCATCTACAGCAAAAAGTCGCGGGAGATGTTCGACCTGTGCGAGACGGTAACGCCGGTCGTGCAGCGCAACTCCATCGACGAGGGCTACCTCGACCTCGGGCCCTGCGGTTTGAAGACCGCCGCCGAGATCGAGCGGCGGATGCGCGCTTTGCAACAACGCATCTGGGACGATCTGCAGATCCCGACCTCCTTCGGTGTCGCGGCCAACAAGCTGGTTTCCGCCATCGCCAGCAAGGCGCGCAAACCCCGCGGCTTCACGGTGGTGTTGCCCGGCGACGAAGCGGCCTTCCTGGCACCGTTGAAGATCAGCGTCATCCCCGGCGTGGGAAAAAAGAGCGAGGAACGGCTGGCCGCGCAGGGCATCCGGCTCGTCAGCGACCTGTTCACGCGCACTGAGTCTGAATTGAAGGCCTTGTTCGGCAATAGCTGGCAGGAGATGCTGACGATGGCCCGCGGCGAGGACGACCGGCCCGTGCATACGGACCACGAGGACGCGAAGTCCTATTCGGTGCAGGAGACCTTCGGGGAGGATATCAGCGATTTCACTGAGATTGAACGCATCGCCAAGGGAATGATCGATGAGCTGATGCCCGCCATCCGGGCCGACGGGAAACGCGTGAGGACGATGACCATGAAGGTGCGTTATCCCGGCATGGAGAACAGCACGGCCGGCCGCAGCCTGACGGAGGCCACCGACCTGGAGGCGCCATTTTATCCACTGGTGCAACCGCTGCTGAAGGCGGCCTGGACCCAGAGGCGGCCGTTGCGGCTGGTCAGCGTGCGATTTTCCGGGGTGGAGGAGAAGGGCGCCCAGCTCGAGATGTTCGGCCAGACCGACGAGAAAAAGCGCCGGCTGGCAGCGGTCCTGGACAAGCTGAATACCCAGGGGAAAAAGAGCATCGTTCGTCACGGACACCAGATCCAAGGGCAGGATTAACCACAACGTTACGACGGCGCCACGAGCTTTTAAGCTTGGTCTTCCGGGCGTGGTGCCGTGGTGTCGTGGTGGTGAATGAACTAGACCAACGTATTGCCACCGCCAAGCAGGCCGTCCTCGCCGAGACGTCGCTGATGCACCGGGAATTCGGCCGCGCCAAGCCCGTCATCAAGCACGACGGCACCAAGGTGACGCCGGTCGACATCGCCATCTCGCAGCATCTGCAGGACGCCATCATGCAGGCTTTCCCGTCCGACCAGTTCTTCAGCGAGGAACTGGCGCCGACCGCCGAGCCCGTGCCGCTCACTTCGCGCTTCTGCTGGGTGTGCGACCCGATCGACGGCACCAACAACTACGCCAACGGCATCATCTACTGCGCGATCTCGCTCGCCCTGCTGGAGAATGGCACGCCGGTCTACGGTATCGTCTACGACATGGCCCGGCGCGTCCTCATCCATGGCGGTCCCGGCCGCGGGGTCTGGGACGGCGACAAGCAGGTCCGCGTGAGGCCCGAGGCGCCGAACAGCTACAGCTTGATCGGATTTCATTCCCCGGTGGAGAAGGTCTACGCCATGGAAGGCAAGAAGCTCATCGAGAACTTCAAGATCCGCGGCCTCGGCAGCAGCACGCTGCACCTGTCCTACGCCGCCATCGGCCTGCTCGACGGCGTGGTGGACCACAACAACAAGGTCTGGGACATCGCCGCCGCCTGTGCGCTGCTGGCAGAGGCCGGGGTGGAAATCCATTACCTCGAGAACCCGCCGTTCCCGATGACGGAGTTCACCCTCAAGGCGAAACGCATCCAGTATGCCGCCGGCAACCCGGCGATGAAGATCCGGCTGCTTGAGGTGCTGGGCCGTCAGACCTGATAGGTCTGGAGCGGCACCGGATCGAGCACCTTGGCGTTCGGCAGCTTGGCCTGGAGTTGCTCCAGGAACCAGGCGCGGGCGGGCGGGTCGCCATGGGTCAGCACAATGGAGCGCGGCGAGCATTTGACCGCGAAATCGAGCAACTCGTCGCGCGTGGCGTGGCCGCTGAACTCGAAGCGCTCGATGTGGGCGCGGACACGGGTCTTCACGTTGACGGCCGAAAAGAGGAACTCTTCGCCGTTTTTCGCCGCGAGCAGGTGACCACCGGGGGTGTCGGGGTCGCAGTAGCCGACAAAGCACAGGCTGTGCTTGGCATTGCCGACGAGGCAGGAGGCGAGGAGATAGGAGGGGGTGTTCTCGACGACCATGCCGGAGCTGACGACGTAGATGCCCTGCAGGGGCGGTTCCTTGCCGGGGGTGAGGTCGCGGGGGGATTTCTTGACCTTGAGCTCCTTGAGGATGCTGCGGGTGAAGTGGACGAGGCCGGTCTTCTTGCTGATCTGGTCGAAATAGTCGGCGAGGTCCATGCCGAGGCCGGAGACGAAGATCGGGCAGTCGGCCAGGCGGTTGAATTTCCGGGCGTCGTGCAGAATGGCCATGATCTCCTGCATGCGGCCGAGCGCGAAGACCGGGATCAGCACCGAGCCGCCGCGCTGGAGCGTGGTGTTGATGGTCTCGACGAGGCGGATCATCTCGTTGGAGCGCGTGACACCCGGAGGCTTCTCGGTGGCGCCGTGGGTGGTCTCGGTGACGAGGGTGTCGAACCTGGCGTTCGGGAACTTGGCCCCCGCGAGGATGCGCTGGACGTTGAAGAGAACGTCGCCGGTGAAGAAGATTCGGCGGTGCTTGTGGTGGAGTTCGACGCCCGCGGCGCCCGGGATGTGGCCGGCGGGGTGGAAGGTGAACTCGATCTCGTCGTGCGCGCCGGAGAACTTCTTCGGGCTGTTGAAGGCGAGGGGATACATCCGCGGGGCGCAGCGGTCGATCTCCTCGTGGGTGAAGAGGGGATATTCGGCGATGCCCTTCTCCTCGCGCTCGCGCATCATGACGTTGGCGGAGTTGTGCAGCATGCGCTCGATCAGCATGTGGCTGGGCAGCGTCATGATCACCGGCGTGTTCGGGTAGGCGCGCATCAGCAGCGGCAGCGACCCGATGTGGTCGAGGTGGCAGTGCGTGATGAGGATCAGGTCGAGCTTCACGCCCTCCAGCGGACGGAGGCTCGGGGCGGCGAGCCGGCCGACCTTCTTGGGATGCAGGCCGCTGTCGATGACGAGGTGGAAATCGCCGAGCTGGACGTAGAGCGAGTTGGCGCCGATGCCGCCGTCCGCGTTGAGATCAATGAGCTTCATTCGGTTGGGGCCAGTCAGTCGGCCGGAATCTCCATGTCAAATGCGGCGATACGGACAAAGATCCGGCGGCCCTTGTCGTCCAGTCCGTGGAAGCTGCCGCTGACCCGGCCGTTGCACCCGGTCACGTGGTAGCTGTTATAGGAAAAGTGGCCGCCCGGGGCCAGGGTGGGGGTTTCGCCGACAATTTTGTCGCCCTCGACCACCAGGCTGGTGCCGTCGGCGTGCTCGATGACCCATTTGCGGCCCAAGAGCGTGACGGTGCGGTCGGAATCGTTGTGGATCGTCAGGTAATAAATGAAGGCATGCGGCTGGTCCGGGGGGAGGTTGCCGCCGTGGTGGTAGACCAGCTTGTCCAGTTCGACGCGGAGGCCGGGCAGTTCGAGTGGAGCGGACACGGCCAAGAGGAAAACACGGAATGCCCAGATTACACGGAAAAAAGCCCGGTTGCCGCAACCTGCCGTGTGTTCCGTGCATTCCGTGGTTTATCACGGCCTTTCGTCTTGCCGCCGAAAAGGCCGCGGCGCACAAAAGCTGTTCCTATGGAAAAGCTCGCCCTGCTCTCGGTCAGTGACAAACGCGGCCTCGTGGAGTTTGCCACGGCCCTCGTCCAGCAGCACGGATACAAACTGCTGTCGACCGGAGGCACGGCCAAGCTGCTCGCCGACGCCAAGCTGCCCGTGACCGAGGTCGGCTCGCACACCGGCTTCCCCGAGATGATGGAAGGCCGGGTGAAGACGCTGCATCCGAAGATCCATGGCGGCCTGCTCTGCCGGCGCGACAAGGCCGACCATCTCGCCGCGGCGAAGCAGCACGGCATCGCCCTGATCGACCTCGTGGTGGTGAACCTCTATCCCTTCGAGCAGACCGTGGCGAAGCCGCACGTGGAGTTTGAGGAGGCCATTGAAAACATCGACATCGGCGGGCCGTCCATGCTGCGCAGCGCCGCCAAGAACCACGAAAGCGTCACCGTGGTGTGCGACCCGGCCGACTACGGCGCCGTGCTCGCGGCCTTCTGCGACCCGGCCAGGCTCGGTGACCTCCGCCGCCAGCTCGCCCTGAAGGTCTTCCAGCGCACCGGGGCCTACGATACGGCCATCGCCAAGTATCTCGAGGGCCAGCAGGCCGAGCCCGACCTGGAGGCGCTCAGCGGGTTCCCGGCAAACTACAGCGTGTCGCTCAAGAAGGCCCAGAGCCTGCGTTACGGCGAAAACCCGCACCAGAAGGCCGCGCTCTACGGCACATTCCACGAGCACTTCCAGCAGCTGCAGGGCAAGGAACTCAGCTATAACAACATCCTTGATATCACCTCGGCGACCTACCTGATCGGCGAGTTCGAGCGACCGACGGTCGCGATCCTCAAGCACACGAACCCCTGCGGTGTCGGCAGCGCGGACACCCTGATCGAGGCCTGGCACAAGGCCTACGCCACGGACAAGCAGGCGCCGTTCGGCGGCATCATCGTCGTCAACCAGACGCTGGGTCTGGACCTCGCCGAGCAGATCAAGGACATCTTCACCGAGGTGATCATCGCCCCGCGCTTTTCGGAGGAGGCTCTGGCCATTTTCGCCAAGAAAAAGAACCTGCGCCTGATGATCGCCAAGGAAGGCATTGGTGCCGACGCCCTTCAGGAGGTGCGCTCCGTCGTCGGCGGCGTGCTCGTGCAGGACCGGGACCGCTCCATGGAGAAACCCGCCGGCTGGAAGGTGGTCACCAAGCGCCAACCGACCCAGGAGGAGATGGCGTCAATGCTGTTCGGCTGGAAGGTAGGCAAGCACGTGAAGTCGAACGCCATCGTCTATTGCCGCGGCGAGCAGACGCTCGGCATCGGCGCCGGTCAGATGGCCCGCGTGGACAGCTCGCGCATCGCGGTGTGGAAGGCCGGCGAGGCCAAGCTCGACCTCAAGGGTTCCGTCGTGGCCAGCGAGGCGCTGTTTCCCTTTGCCGACGGCCTGATCGCCGCGGCGGATGCCGGCGCCACCAGTGCCATCCAGCCGGGCGGCTCGGTGCGCGATGAGGAGGTCATCAAGGCCGCCGACGAGCGCGGCATGGCCATGGTCTTTACTGGCGTCAGGCACTTCAAGCACTAGGCTGCCAGCCATGAAAATACGCGCCGTCGGCCTGGTCCTGCTGGTGGTTTCACTGCTGCTCGGTGGCTGCTACACGGTGCCGGAGACGGGGCGCAGCTCGTTCATCATTCCGCTTGGGGATGATGTGTCGCAGGGTGCCGCCGCCTTTGCCGAGATCAAGGCCAGGGAAAGGATCTCTCTGAACCCGGTGGAGAACGAGCGGGTGCGGCGCATTGGCAACCGGATCGCCGCCGCCGTCGGCGACGCCCTCCCCGGGGCGAGGTGGGAATTTGTGGTGTTTGACGCCCCGAAGACCATCAACGCCTTTGCCTTGCCGGGCGGGAAGGTGGGGGTCTATTCCGGCCTGCTCAACCTGGCGGCCTCGGACGACGAGATCGCCATCGTGATGGGTCATGAGATCGCCCACGTGACTTCCCGGCACGGCGCCGAGCGCATGTCGCAGGGCGTTTTGGTGGCCGTCGGCGGCATCGTGCTGGATGCCTCGACCCAGGGGAAAAAGAACCACGACCTCATGCTCGCCGGCTACGGTCTGGCGGCCACCGGGGGCGTGCTGGCGTTCTCCCGCAAGCACGAGAGCGAGGCGGACTTCATCGGCATTCGCTATGCCGCCAAGGGTGGCTACGATCCGCGGGCCGCGATCACGTTCTGGCAGAAAATGGCCACGACCGGTTCACCAGGCAAGGTGCCGGCCTTTCTCTCGACACATCCCTCCCATGAGCGGCGCATTTCCGACCTGCAGGCCTGGATGCCCCAGGCCCTGCCGCTGTATGAAGCGGCGAAGCTGCGGTATCCGCGGTGATGGGGGGCATGCGGCGCGTTGCTTAATCACACTAATGGGAGCTGACCGCGGGACTGATAGTCCTGCTTCCATAAAAACAGCTAGCGCCACGTCATAAACTGGGTCAACGTGCGGCATGTTTGACCCCGTTGAAAAGCTCAAGGAATACGTCCGCCAAGGCAGCGTCTCCGCCGACCCGCAGTTCAAGGCCGGCATGGAGGGCGCGCAGAAATTTCTGACCGGCCTGCTCACTGAGATCGGTTTCAAGGTGGAACTCGTGCCCACCGCGTTGCACCCGGTACTGCTGGCCAAGCGCGGGGACAACCCGGCCTGGCCGCATGTGATAATCTACGGCCACTACGACGTGCAGCCGCCCGACCCGCTCGACAAGTGGGACACGCCACCGTTCGAGCCCACGATCAAGGGCGAACGCATCTACGGCCGCGGCACGGCCGACAACAAGGGCCCGCTGCTGGTGCACATTGCCGCCGTTGCCCGCCTGCTGGAGAAGAATCCGAACCTGCCGCTGCGTCTGACCTTCGTCGTCGAGGGCGAGGAGGAGATCGGCAGCAAAAATTTCAAGAACTTCCTCAAGGAGAACAAGGAAAAGCTCCGCGGCGATTTCATCTACATGTCGGACAACGGCATACTTTCGCCCGACCAGATGATCATCACCGTCGGCCTGCGCGGCATGCTGGCCTTCGAGGTCGAGCTGACCGGCCCCAGCTCCGACCTTCATTCCGGCATGCACGGCGGCGTGCTCATGAACCCGCTGCAGGCGCTGGCCGAGCTGTGCGCCTCGCTCCACACCCCGGACGGCAGGGTCAACATCCCCGGTTTCTACGATTCCGTCGTCCAACCCGAGCCGTGGGAGCGCGAGCAGCTCGCCAAGGTCGGCCTCAAGGAAAAGGACTACGCGGCCTTCCTCGGCATCAATGAATTTCACACTCCGCCGGGCTACACGCCGTTCGAGGCCATCCGTTTCCTGCCGACGCTCGAGTTCAACGGCTTCAGCGGCGGTTACCAGGGCGAGGGGACCAAGACGGTCATTCCCAGCAAAGCCCGGGTGAAGATCACCTGCCGGCTCGTCCCGAACCAGACCCCGGACAACACCAAGGATCTCGTATTCAATGCCATCAAGGCGCGCTGCCCCAAGGGCGTGACGATGAAGATCACGCCCCAGCACAACGCGACGCCCTATGTCGTCATCCCGCCCGACCGCTCCAACACGCCGAAAGACCAGTCGCCGGCACTGGCGAGGTGCTTCCGGGCTGTGGACGAGGCCGCAACCGAGGTTTTCGGCAAGCCGCCGATTTATCTCCGCGAGGGTGGCAGCGTCGGACTGCTCGCCGACTTGAAGGAAGTGCTGGGTCTGGACGCGGTGATGATGGGCCTTTTCCTGCCGGAGGACAACCTGCACGCCCCGAACGAGAGCTTTCACCTGGGCGTGATGAAGCGCGGCATCGAGACCTCCGAACGCGTGCTGGCTGAACTGGCGAAGGGGTAGGGCGGCAGGGGCGCTTGCCCCAACCGACCGGGCGTTGAGGGCAACGGCACCTGCCATCACCATCGCAAATAAAAAGGCCGCGGATTTCTCCGCGGCCTTTGAAATTTATTTCTGCGGCAGCTTACTGCTTGCGGAGCTCGACGAAGTCGACGCGGCGGTCCTTGGCCCAGTCGGATTCGCTGCCGCCCTGCTTGGCGTCGGTCGAACCCTTCGAGAGGGTCTCGAGGCGACGCGGGTCGG
>Ga0209770_10001210_pt1 | contig 13511 bp, 10 predicted proteins | sample LauGreSu1BDMLBDD_2_FD_187572 | JGI IMG/M metagenome (GOLD analysis project Ga0209770, IMG submission 187572) | Freshwater lake microbial communities from Lake Michigan, USA - Su13.BD.MLB.DD (SPAdes) (version 2) | ecosystem: Environmental > Aquatic > Freshwater > Lake | place: Lake Michigan, USA...
GTTGGAAGAATTCCACTCCACAAACGATCACGTGCTTCAACATCCTTTAACTCTCGAACCTGCTTCCAAAAAGTGGTCGCTTCACGTGCAAGTCGTGGTGAAACCTGCAAGCCTAATAGTGAAGAAAAGAGTTGCTGCGCAGGTGCAGATGTTGCACGACGACGACGCAATGTTTCTTGGAGTGCTGCAATATTTGGAAGACGATCTCCAGCAGCAAGGGCTACCACCTCTTCGCTCCAGCCATCAATTAATGCAAGAACTGTTTCTAGTTTTGTTAAAGCTGCACGCTGTGCTGGTGACTCCTGAGGTGTGAAAATTCCATCATTGAGCGCAATAGAAACACTTTCAGGGTTTGATGGATCAAAGCCATCACCTGTTTCAAAGGCGCGTTGTGCTTGCTCCTGAATCGCATCCATATCGATGTTAACGCCCTTGCCATAATCTGTAATTGCGGTGCGAATATATGAAACTAACCAAGGGTTATGTGCAAACAAACGTGCAACTGCAGCTTCACGTAATGCATGGAAGATTCGAACCTCATCCATAGGAATATCAAGATCTGTTGCCCATTCCTTAATGTTCTGCGGGACAAGGGTTGGATAGGCGGCATCAATCAATGGCAATCCGACATCATGAGCGCCGGTTACCTTGCCTGAAAGCCCGCCAATTGCCTGACCAAGCTGTGTTGCAATCAAAGATCCAATAAATGAGTTGAGCAGGGCAGAGATCATGCCGATGGGAAGCTGCATACGCTCTTGGCTCGTTGGATCATCACCACCGAGTGCGGTTCCATCACCAGCAGATGCCTGATTGAGCAAATCACCAATTGCAGAGGACAAACCAATTGCTAATGGTTCAACAGTTGTTTGCCATCCAGCTAAAGTTGAATCAACCCAATCGGTGCGAGCTAGCGCAACATTTCCGGTGTTGGGTGATTGTGGGAAAAAAGTTGCATCATTGAGCCACAGCTCAGCGATTGAAAATGCTTGCTCGACATCAGAGACATCATTTGCACCAATCGGTGCTGAGCCTTGAGCTGTAGCAAATTTCTTGGCGGTGTCTCGGACAATATTTTTTGGCAAAGCTTCAGCTGATCCACCAAATCCTGTGGAGTTGATTCCTAGCTTTGAGAACTGCTCCTGAATCTGTTGCTGCATCTGTTGCATCATGGCAGCAAAATCAATTGGCTCCTCAGAGCCATCTGAGTTTCCTGGTGTGAAGCCAAAAGGTGTCATAGATCAATCCTCCCAGTCTTGAAACAACTTTGCACTCTCTTTCATTCCCAGACACCGGTCAGCGATTGGCACTGGTAACTAGTAGGCTGGCCCCATGTCTAACGCATTTGCAGCTTTGATCTGGTGGGTAGTTCCCGCAGCTGGACTCATTGGTGCCTTCGGGTACGTGCTGTGGGTTACCAAATTTGAAGGAAAGTTCCAGCAAGAAACTCAGCGTTCAGTCGGACAGTTCCAACGTTTTCAGGATTCTCTCCGTGATTCCCAAGCACGGGATGCTGCAGGTGGCGCGGTAATAATTACCTCAGCAACCGGGGCTGATTCAAAGGGCGATAGTTCAGATGATGCTGGCTCAATAGATTCATCAGCCTTTGATGCTGGCTTTGATGCCGGGTCTTCTAACTAGGTTTACAACCATCTAAGGCGAGATTAGATAACTTTCAGATGATGAGATTCTCGCGGCTTCCTCGATTAGTAACAGCAACTTTAGGAATCTTCTTTTTACTTGCAACCCTTGCACCACTTCCCTATGCAATTGTTTTGCCGGGTGAGGCGCAAAATATTTTTAAAGGTGTAATTACATTTAAAGGGCTTACAAACTATCCACCATCTGGACGTATCGATTTAATGTCGATCAGAGTTACAAACCCTGATACTTGGATCTTTGGTCCCGAGGTTATTTACTCATGGATTGATGCAGATCGCGCCGTCTATCCAAAATCTGCGATCTATCCACCAGGAACAACGACTGAGGAAGAGAGCAAGCAGGCCAAAGCAGATATGGTGAAGTCCCAAGACAAAGCAATTGTTGCTGCAGTTAATTATCTGCAATCACACCCTGAGATTATGGGCGAGACAAAAGCTATTGGTGCACAACGTGCTAGCCAGTTAGATACCAAGAAGATTGCATTCAAGGTTGGCGAAACCGGTGGCCCCAGTGGTGGACTTGTTTTCTCCATTGGATTAGTTGAGCTTTTAACTGAGCGAGATCTTCTTGAGGGTCGCCATATTGCAGGAACTGGAACAATTACAGAGCGGGGAATCGTCGGCCCCATCGGTGGCATCAATGAAAAAATCCACTCCGCCAAAAAAGTCGGGGCGACCATCTTCTTTGCACCCGTCGATAACGCCGAAGAGATCAGCAATGTTCCAGATGGCATAAAGGTAGTAACTGTCGCCACATTGGCCCAAGCAATCAACTATTTGGGCGGTTCTGAGAAGTAGTTTGAACCTTAGAGGCTGCTTAGAAGCCTTGAATTGGTGGGGCAATTGCCCGTGCGATAACTTTGCCCCATGACGAATAACCCACAGTTTCAACGCCCAGCCTTCCAATTCAACGCTCGCAAGAGTCCTCTGGCAATCACAGTAGGAATTCTTGTAATCACAGCTGCGCTCTTTACAGCGCTCAGTGGTTTCTATGCTGATTGGTTGTGGTTCAAATCTGTTGACTTCACAAGTACCTGGTCAACAATTTTGATCACCAAAGCAACACTCTTTGTTGTTGCTGGTTTAGTCACATCGCTCATCGTGATGTTCAATGTTTTATTGGCATACAAGCGTCGTCCGCTTTACGTGCCGATGACAGTTGAGGCTGACAATCTAGAACGTTACCGTTCACAAGTTGAGCCAATTCGTCGTCCGCTCTTTATTGGTTTGAGCATTGCACTCTTCTACTTTGCGGGATCTGCTGGATCTCAAATGTGGAGCACATGGTTGCAGTTCAAGAACTCCACACCGTTTGGTGTAAATGATCCACAGTTCAATATGGATATTTCATTTTTCGCATTCCGTCTTCCTTTTTGGCAGACCTTGATCTCATGGGGTATTTCAACTGCGATCCTTGCGATCCTTGCCTCAGTTGCAGTCCACTATCTATATGGCGGAATCCGCTTACAGGTACAGGAAGATCGCACAACTGTTGCCGCACGTGTTCAGCTATCGGTCCTTCTCGGTTTAGTAGTACTGCTTAAGGCGGTTGCTTACTGGTTTGATCGATACGCACTTGCGCTCAAGGAAAGCCGTTTGATTACAGGCCTTACCTACACAGATGTAAATGCGGTTTTGCCAGCCAAGGCGATCCTTGCCGGAATTGCAATTGTCTGTGCACTTTTATTCTTTGCAAATATTGTTCGTCGCTCATGGGTGCTTCCTGCAGCAGGAACAGCGCTGCTAGTTATCTCATCTGTTTTGATCGCTGGCCTGTATCCAGGTGCGATTCAGCAGTTCCAGGTAAAGCCAAGCGAGTCTTCAAAAGAGGCTCCATTTATTCAGCGCAATATTGATGCAACCCGCGCTGCGTATGGCCTAGAAGATGTAACGATCAGCGATTATCAGGCAACGGTGGCTACAAACACCGGCCAGCTTGCAGATGATGCAGCGACAATCGCCAACATTCGTTTAATGGATCCAAATGTTTTGTCTGCAACATTTAGACAACTTCAGCAGATTCGTCCTTACTACAGCTTCCCTGAGTCACTTGATATCGATCGCTACACCGTCAATGGTGTAAAACGCGATGTTGTTGTGGCGGTCCGTGAATTAAATATCGCTGGAAACCCTTCTCGTAACTGGATCAACGACCACCTTGTATACACACATGGTTTTGGTTTTGTTGCAGCCTACGGAAATGAGCGCGATGCCGATGGAAAGCCTTCCTTTACAGTCGGAAACCTTCCACCAACTGGTGCTCTTGGTGAGTTTGAGCCACGTGTGTACTTCGGTGAGAATGTTCCGGATTACTCAATCATTGGTGGTGTAAAGACCGATACTCCAGTTGAGTTTGACTATCCAGATGATGCTTCACCAAATGGTCAACGTAACTACACATACACCGGTACTGGTGGAGTTCCAGTTGGATCATTACTGAACAAGGTTGTCTTTGCACTGAAGTATCAGGAGCAGAGAATTCTTCTCTCTAACTTGATCAACAAGGATTCAAAGATTCTCTTTGAACGTAACCCTCGTGAACGTGTTGCAAAGGTTGCCCCATGGTTAACCCTTGATGGAGATCCATACCCAGCTTTGGTTGATGGAAAGATCATTTGGATTATTGATGGGTACACAACAAGTGCTGGTTATCCATATGCTCGTCAGACAGTGCTTTCAAATGCAACAGCTGATGCTTTGACAACTAACTCTGCTTCAATAGTTTCACAGCGTAATCAGAGCGTTAACTACATCCGTAACTCTGTTAAAGCAACTGTTGATGCTTACAACGGAACTGTGACCTTGTACGAGTGGGATGAGAAGGATCCAGTCCTAAAGACATGGGCAAAGGCATTCCCAAACACAATCAAGAAGAAGAGTGAGATCTCAGCTCAGCTTCTAGAGCACATCCGCTACCCAGAGGATCTCTTCCGTGTTCAGCGTGAAATCCTTAGCTCGTACCATGTAAAGAGCGCTGAAGCCTTTTACGGTGGTCAGGATTTCTGGCGCGTACCTCGTGATCCTTCAACATTTGGAGCTAACGCATCTGCGCAACCTCCTTACTACTTAACTCTTCAAATGCCAGGTTCAAAGAAGCCTGCCTTCTCATTGACTACTCCATTTGTTCCACGTGGTGGTCGTGAAAACCTTTCAGCATTTGCTGTAGTTAACTCAGATCCAGGTCCTGATTACGGAAAGATGACTGTTCTTCAGTTGCCTCGTAATACAAATATTGCAGGTCCTTCACAGGTAGCTTCTAACTTCGAAGCAAAGCCTGAAGTTGCAAACTCATTGTCACTACTTCGTCGTGGTGGCTCTGATGTTGTACTTGGTAACCTGCTGACTCTTCCTGTTGGTGGAGGTCTCTTGTATGTACAACCTGTATATGTAAAGGCGACATCAAACACCGCTGCATATCCATTGCTTCAGAAGGTGCTTGTCTCCTTCGGAGATCAAATTGGATATGACGACACATTAAAGGGTGCACTTGATCAGGTATTCGGTGGAAACTCCGGAACCGCTGCAGGTGGAACTACTGGTGGTTCAACTTCTGCAGGTGCAACCACAAACTCTTCACTTGCAAACTCTTTAGCTAGTGCAAAGCAGGCATATGCCGATGGTCTTGCAGCGCTTGCAAAGGGAGATTTTGCAGCCTATGACAGAGCACAGAAGCGTTTGAAGTCTGCACTTGATGCAGCGATCAATGCGCAGAATAAGAAGTAAAGAGAACCAGTAATTAAATCTTCGTAGTAATTATGAAGATTGGGTTATTGATAGCTTGAGATAGAGGCCAGATTCATGCGAGCAATTGCATGGATTTGGTCTTTATCTATATCTGCACATAAGATTGCGCATACCGACGCGGGGTGGAGCAGCTCGGTAGCTCGCTGGGCTCATAACCCAGAGGTCGTAGGTTCAAATCCTGCCCCCGCTACTAGTTACAACAGCACAAAAGGGTCCTCATAGAGGACCCTTTTTGCTTTATTAATCCTCCCAGCGGAATGGTTGTTATCTGCTCTTTTGGATAAATAAAAAGTTTGAAAAACGAAGCGCAGAGAGGTTGATGCGGCTCTCTAGCGAGTGATCAAACTTTTTATTTGATTCTCAACGAGTTAGTAACAACCAGAACGCTGCTCGCCGCCATGGCAGCTGCTGCATACATCGGTGACATCAAACCTGCAGCAGCAATTGGCAAGCCAATTACGTTATAGATCAACGCCCAGCCCATATTCAAGCGAATGATCTTTAGCGTTTTCTTTGAAAGCTTTAGCGCAGAGATTACAGAGCCAAGACCTGCATTCATCAAGGTGATATCAGCGCTATTGATCGCTGTATCTGTTCCTGTTCCCATCGCCATTGAAAGATTTGCAGCAGAAAGTGCAGCTGCATCATTAATGCCATCACCAACCATCAATACTGTGTGGCCTTCACTCTTCATTCGTTCAACGATCTCTAATTTAGTTTCAGGCAAAGCATGAGAAACAACATGTGCTGCATCGATTCCAACTGTTTGTGCAACTGATGCTGCAACTTCAGAGCTATCTCCGGTGACAAGCCAAGGGGTAATGCCCATCTTTTGAAGTTCTAAGACGGTTTGTGCCGCATCGCTTTTCAGCTGATCTCCAACTGCAAAGACGGCAAGGGCAACGCCATCCCAGGCAAGAACAGCAAGGGTTAACCCTGCAGCTTGGCCACGATCGATTGCAGCTTTAATCTCAGGGTGGAACTCTGTCGAGCTATGCGCAACCGCGGCAGGTGAACCAATAAGAACTACTGGTGATTGCGAAAGAATTGAGACTCGGCCTGCAGCACCTGAACCTGGAGTTACAGAGAAATCAGAGACTGCAAAGGTCGGACGAGCAGCGCTAGGAATTGAAGATTGTGATGCGCTCTGGCTAAGTGCGTAGCGGGTAATTGACTGCGCCACTGGATGGTTATTGAGTGATTCAATCGCTTGGGCAGAGGCGACAATGTTTTGTGCGGTCACAATCTCTGCAAATGAACGACCTAGAACCGCGCCAGCTGCAGTTGAAATAGTTGCATCTTGAACAAGCATCACGCCTTCTGTAAGGGTGCCTGTCTTATCAAATACAACAACATCTACCTTGCGTGCGACCTCTAGAACTCGTGGTTCACGCAAAACAATTCCACGAGCTGCTCCTCGGCCCGATGCAACAAGCAGGGCGACAGGGGTAGCCAAACCAAGTGCACATGGGCAGGCGATTACTAAGACCGCAATTGCATGAGAAATTGAGATTGTCAGAGTTGAACCTGTTGCATACCAAACCGCAAAGGTTGCGATCGCACCTGCAGTAACAATAGGAACAAATACCGCGCTAATTCGATCTGCAAGACGTTGAATCGGAGCCTTAGTTCCTTGAGCGCTAATTACCATGGCGGTGATTCGAGCAAGCTCGGTATCGCTGCCGACGCGAGTAGCGCGAACAATTAAACGACCATTGTGGTTTACCGATGCTCCAATAACAGAGGAACCTGGACCAACATCGACAGGCTTTGTTTCACCGGTAAGCATGGAATTATCAACGGCGCTTTCGCCCTTAACCACAATTCCATCTGTTGCGATGCGATCTCCTGGGCGAACCTCAAACTCATCACCGATCTGCAACTGTTCAATCGGAACAATAAGTGGGAATCCCCCACGAACAATTGTTACCTCTTTGCTACCTAATGCAAGCAACGATGACAGCGCGCTGCTGGCCTTAGCCTTAGCGCGAGTTTCTAAGTAACGACCAAGAATCACAAAGAAGATAACTCCTGCAGCTACTTCGGTGTAGACATCTCCGGCGCCAGTTGAGTTGGCGTAAATCGACCAACCAAAGGCTGCAAGTGAGCCCATTGAAATTAAGTTATCCATAGTTGGATGCTTAAGATTTCTGATCGCTGCTTTATGAATTGGATAAGCGATGATTAAAACAACTGGGGCACTTAGAGCGATTACAACCCAAGCAGTTGGTGAGTACAAAGGATGTGGCAAGCCTGCAGCATCCAAAGCATCATGAACCCACATATCTACTTGGTGATGCCAGCTCATAACCATGGAAAGAGCAACGGCGGGCACTGCAAAGATAAAAGCGAAGATGAAGGCACGAGCAGATTTCTTGCTGTGCAAAGCTATTGATTGACCATCGGCCAAAACCGATGCTGAATAACCAGCCTTTTCGACAATCTTTATCAACTCTTTTGCACTGATTTCAGCAGGAGCCAAAATATGTGCGGTTTCAGTTGCAAAGTTAATTGTTGCGCTGACCCCTTCAACGCTATTGAGCGCCTTTTCAACTGAGTTCACGCATGAAGAACAGGTCATTCCCTGAACCGACAAGGTTGTTGGTTCCAAGGGTGTATTAGTTGCCTGTGTACTCATCGTCGCTCTCCTCGTTTATCGTCTTGCTGATTTAAAGCTCTTCTAGCTTCCAGTCTTTAATTCTTCTTACGGATTAAGTCCATTAATTACAGCGTTGTGCAGCGCTCCGTTAGTTGAAACCCCGCTGCCACCAAAAGGTCCACTTTGCCCTGCGGTATTTGTAAAACTTCCACCAGCTTCGCGAACAATGATGTCCAGTGCTGCCATATCCCACAGAGCAAGTGATGGCTCAATCGCGACATCAACCGCGCCTTCTGCAACCAACATGTGTGACCAGAAATCACCGATTCCGCGTGTTCTCCATGCAGATGCAAGCATCTTTTGGAAAGGCTCTAGACGATCTCCCCACCCAACAAAATCTGAGTATGAAATCGAAGCATCGCTTAACGATGAAACCTTAGAGACGAAGATTCGTTTTTCATTGGGAGCCAACGAAAGCTGCGAGGTAGAAGTTCCGTGGTTGACGAGATCATTATCAGAGTTTGAATATACAAAATCATCACCGGATGTATCGCCTAACGCAAAATCACTTTCACCAGAGTTAAAGCGAACCGTTGCACCATGTCCCTTGGCAGCCGCCCAACGACGAGCAAGAGCTGGTGCAGAAGCGATTCCAACAACAACCTCCTCATTACCTGATGCATCTACTTCAACAAGTGCGATCAAAGTTGCCCAGGTAGGAACACCGCGCATAAAGTTTTTAGTTCCATCAATTGGATCGATTACCCAGTAGCGACCTGAACTTCCCTTGTCACTTCCAAACTCTTCGCCAACTAATCCATCTGATTCACGGTGGGTTGCTAACGCCTCGCGGATTGCGGTTTCAACTGCACGATCTGCATCGGTCACAGGAGTGTTGTCTGGCTTTGTTGTGATTACTAAATCCTGAGCTTGGTATCGATCTAGGGTAATTGCATCTGCAAGATCAGCTAAAGCGTGGGCAAGGGCCAGATCATCAAGAATCTGTTCTGAACCATTTGCTGTGCTCATCATGTAGTAAGTCTATTGGCTTTAGGAAACATCTTCCCATTCAGCAATTATTGAACAGATCACCTCTCAGGCAGAATGCAGATGGTGCAACTTGCTCGCAAAAGAGTGGGGTGATTAATCCTCAATAACTGCTGCTGGTGAATCCTTAACCGCCAACAGTGAGCGAAGGCTAGCCAGACGGGCTGTTCTATGAGGGTTTGGGACACCATCTGGTGCCGCCCATGCATCAAGTTTGCAAGAGCTTTCTGCATGAGAGCAGTTAGATAGGCAGTTGGCTGCAACCTCAGATAAATCGCTAAATGCATCAACAATGCGCTGATTATCAATATGAGAAAGGCCGAAGGCGCGAATGCCTGGTGTGTCGATAATCCAGCCATCGCTATCAACCAATGGCAAGGCGATCGCACTTGATGAGGTGTGGCGACCACGACCTGTTGCCACATTCACATCACCAGTAGCTCGATTACTTTCAGGAACCAAAGCGTTGATTAATGTTGATTTTCCAACACCAGAGTGACCAACAAGCACTGAGATCTTCCCCTCAAGTACTTGATGCAGTTTTTCTAAATCTTTTTCACGTGATTGGCTCTTGATCGCTGTATGAATGATCTCGACATCTAACTCTGCATACTCGGCAAGAAATGGTGGAACCTGACTGATGTCAGTCTTTGTGACAACAATCTTGGGAACAATTCCTTCTGTAAAAGCTGATACTAGAAAGCGATCAATCAAACCGCGGCGAGGCTCTGGATTTGCCGCTGCTACAACAATTACTAGCTGATCAATATTTGCAACGATGGTGCGTTCTACTTGAGCGGCATCATCAACTGTTCGACTTAAAGAGTTGCGACGCTCTTGAACCGCAACGATGCGAGCAAGGGTTCCTTCAACACCTGAAACATCTCCGACTAAGGAAACATTGTCACCTGTTACAACTGATTTAGGGCCAAGTTCACGGGCGCGCATTGCGGTAACGATGGTGCCATCTTCAGTAATGCAGGTCTGTCGACCACGATCTACTGTTGTGACTAAAGCTGAAATTGCATCGCTATGTGATGGACGATCCTTACTTCGCGGACGGGTGCTGCGTGATGGGCGAATCCGCACATCTGATTCATCGTATTCGCGTGGACTCATACTAAAAGCGAGCTCCAAAGCCCTGGAAAATCCGGAAGGGTTTTGCGGGTGGTCGCAATGTTTTCTACTTCAATCCCTGGAACAACAAGGCCCAAAACAGCACCGGCTGTAGCTAATCGGTGATCCTCATAGGTATGGAAAACACCAGCATGGAGCGGAGCGGGGGTAATGTGCAAAGCGGTTTCCTCTTCAACAACATTGCCGCCTAGTGCGTTGATTTCGCGAGTAAGTGCGGCAAGACGATCTGTTTCATGCAGGCGAAGATGGCCGATTCCCCGTAAATGCGATGGTGAATCGGCAAGAGCAGCCAATGCTGCAATCGAAGGGGTTAACTCGCCGACATCATGGAGATCAATATCAATTCCATGAATGGTTCCGGTGCCCTTTAACGTTAATCCAGCATCACTCATTGAAACCGTTGCACCCATAGCTGTAAGAATTGAACGCAGTTGATCTCCAGGTTGTGTCGTCGCCCTTGGCCAATCAGCGATTGTCACGTTGCCGCCACACACCATTGCCAGTGAAAGAAATGGTGCAGCGTTTGATAGATCTGGTTCGATTACTAAATCTTTTCCATGCAAAGAACCCGACTTTACACTCCAACTTTGATTTGCTGAATCAACATCAACTGTTGCACCAAAGTCACGCAGCATCTCAACGGTCATTTCAATATGTGGCGTTGATGGAAGTGAACCGCCTTGATGCTTTGCGACGATTCCCTTTTCAAAACTTGGTGCAACTAAGAGCAATGCTGATAAGAACTGGCTGGATGCGCTTGCATCAATAGTTAGTTCGCCACCAGGAATTGAACCTGTGCCATGCAACTTCAGCGGCAAGCTGTACCGGTTTTCATGATCTACTGAAACACCAAGCTCTTCTAACGCCTTAATAACTGGGCCGAGCGGTCTTTCATAGGAACGCGGATCGCCATCAAATGCGACCTCACCCGTTGCTAGTGCAGCAAGTGGAGGAAGAAATCGCATAACAGTTCCGGCATTACCAACATCAATCTTTACCCCACCACGCAACTGCGCTGGTGTCACAATCCATTGCAACTCTTCAAGACCATTGACACTTACTGTCTTTTCTTCAATTCCAACACCTAGAGCCTTTAATCCCGCCATCATTAATTCGCTATCGCGCGAAACTAATGGGCGACGCAATACCGATTGACTCTTTGCTTGCGCTGCCAAGATCAAGGCACGGTTAGTCACAGATTTTGATCCGGGAATGACAACGCTGATATCAACTGGTGTAGTGCCGCGGAATATCGCGGGCCAGTGGGCGTTGTTTGTCATCGCCTAAGTCTAACCGCTGAGCCCACCTGCGATACCCTTGAATTATGTGTGGACGTTATGCGCAAACCGCCGACATGCGCGAGCTGATGGAGCAGTTTTCAGTAACTGGAACCTCTCCTGAAAGTTCACTGCCACTGAATTGGAATATCGCACCGACAAATCCCATTTACATCGTCAGGGCCAATGACCAATCTGGAAATGATGCATCCAGGGAAAAAGCGTTAGCGGTAGTTTCATGGGGATTGATCGGTCCGTGGCTGACGGATTTTCAAGAAGCCCGCGCTTCTCAATCACGTGCGATCAATGCACGCAGCGAATCAATTCATGAAAAACCAACCTTTAGAAATGCATTCAGAGCGACGAGGTGTTTGATTCCTGCATCGGGGTATTACGAATGGGCTACCGCTTTGGGCAAGTACTCGCCAAAACAACCTTTCTACATCTCATCGCGAGATGACAAACAACTTCCTATCGCTGGAATCTGGAGCAGCTGGCGAGCACCAGGTGGAGAGGTAATTGAAACCGCATCCATCATCACTCAGGAAGCTCAAGGCGAGTTAGCGACGATTCACAGCCGGATGCCGGTCTTTATGCCGCAGGATCGTTGGGATACCTGGCTCAACCCTCGCAACACCGATGTCAATGAATTGAAATCCTTAATGGTTGTTGAGCACCCTGAGTCAATCGTTAAGGCCCATCCGGTATCCAGCGCGGTAAATACTGTGGCCAATAATGGAAAAGGTTTAATCGTCGAACTGCCTTTGGGAGAGCCAGAAACCCTCTTTTAGCGATAGTGTTTTAGGCGATGTCAACGGATCTAGTAAAAGAGAGCTCGGCGGATCGTGCTGTCCGCTTCGAGCGAGATGCCCTTGCCTTCACCGATCAGTTGTACGCAGCTGCGTTGCGTTATACAAAGAATCCACATGATGCCAAAGATTTAGTTCAAGATACTTATTTGAAAGCCTTTGCTTCATTTCATCAATTTGAACCAGGAACAAATCTGCGTGCTTGGTTGTATCGAGTTTTAACAACAACTTTTATCAATACATATCGCAAAGATCAGCGCCGACCACAATTAAGTGCAGGCGAAATCGAAGATTGGCAGTTAGCCGATGCAGCCTCACACACAAGTGATCAGGGAAAATCAGCAGAGGTTGAAGCTTTAGAAAATCTGCCGGACAGCGATATCAAACGTGCTTTGCAGGAGATTCCAGAAGAGTTCCGCATCGCTGTCTACCTGGCTGATGTTGAAGGTTTTTCATACAAAGAGATCGCGGAAATCGTCGGAGTCCCCGCAGGAACTGTGATGTCACGCCTGCACCGGGGAAGAAAGCAGCTGCGTGAGCGGTTAACAGAGTATGCAAAGGAACTGGGTTACTCCACTGAGAAGAGTTCGGGGGTTAAACCATGAGTTTCAGTATTTTTGGTTCCAACGGATTTAATCTCAATGGAAATGATTTAGCCTGTAATGAAGTTCTCAACTCCTTTGTGTTGTTAATTGATGGACAGATGGAGCAGCCAGAGATCGCTTTGGTAGAGATTCATATCTCCGCATGTCCTGCATGTGAAGCAGAGTTGGCGCATGAACAAGCGATGCGTCAGCTAATGCAAGATGCGCTGCGCCGCAGCTGTAATGAGAAAGCACCAGAGGATTTACATGATGCGATTTACCGTCAGATTCATGGGCAAATGACCGGTGCATTTACCGAAGTTGTAACTCAGTACAGCATGACTGAAATTTCAATTGAAATTGATGAGTTTGGCCAGATTGAGCATCGTGAAGTAACTATTGAGCACACTGAAGAGATTAGATTCCTCAATGATTCTTCCGATCCCAACGATCCATCAAATGGTGGAAGCAATGGTCGGGGTTAATCATGTTGCCTGAGGATGAGGTTTTAGGAGCTGTAGGCATCACTGAAATGGTGGTTCGTCCAGGTGATACCTCGGTTGCGATTGGTATCGGTGATCTTCCAATCATTGCGCCATCTCTGTTGATTAACTTAATGGAGCATGCAGCGATTCTTTCTTTAGATCTTTATCTAG
>Ga0209770_10001211_pt1 | contig 13509 bp, 14 predicted proteins | sample LauGreSu1BDMLBDD_2_FD_187572 | JGI IMG/M metagenome (GOLD analysis project Ga0209770, IMG submission 187572) | Freshwater lake microbial communities from Lake Michigan, USA - Su13.BD.MLB.DD (SPAdes) (version 2) | ecosystem: Environmental > Aquatic > Freshwater > Lake | place: Lake Michigan, USA...
GTTGCCGGCACCATCGACGAAGGCGCGTTCGTAGCCGTGGGCGCGCATCTGCTCGACCAGCCACGCCGCCGCCTGCGCTTCGTGCCGTGACAGCGAGGGAATGGCGACCAGCCCGCGAATCAACTCGACGGCGGCGGTGCGCTCCATCAGGCCGGCAACTCTTTGATCGCCTTCGCAATGGCCTGGACGCCGAAGTCAATCTCGGCTTCGGTGACGACCAGCGGCGGCAGCAGGCGCAACACCGTGGGGCCGGCCGGCAAGGCAATGACGCCGTGATTGAGCATCAGGTTCTTCAGCACCGGCGCGACCTTGGTCCGCAACTCGACCGCGATCATCAGGCCCAGGCCGCGGATGTCGCGGACCACCGGCACGCCTTCGAGCACGCTGCGCAGGGTGTTGCGCATGTGCGCGCCGAGCACGGCGCTACGCTTGATCAGCTCCTCGTCCTGGTAGGCCTGGATCGCCGCCAGTCCCGCCGCACACGCGATGGGTGAGCCGCCGAAGGTGCTGCCGTGGGCGCCCTGGGTCAGCACGTCACGAATCGCCTTGGTGTACGCGAACGCGCCCATGGGGAAGCCGCCGCCCAGCCCCTTGGCCAGGCACATGATGTCGGGTGTGACGCCTGCGTGCTCCACGGCAAACCACTTGCCGGTGCGGCCGAAGCCGGTTTGAATCTCGTCGACAATCAGGAGCGCCCCGCGATCGCGGCACAGCCGCTCGGCCGACTGCAGGAAGTCGGGGGTGCCGACGTTGACGCCGCTCTCGCCCTGCACGACCTCGAGGATCACCGCCGCCGTCTGGTCGGTGATGGCCTGGTCGAGCGCCGCGGCATCGTTGAACTGCACGTGGGTGGTCTCGAGCAGCGGCAGGAAGCCTTCGCGGTACTTCGGTTCCCAGGTGACCGACAGCGCGCCGATGGTGCGGCCGTGAAAGCCCTTGGTGGTGGCGACAAACCCCGGCCGCTTGGTGAACAGCCGCGCGAACTTCAGGGCCCCGTCGACCGCTTCGGCCCCGCTGTTGGCGAGAAACAGGTGGGCCAGGTGCTTGGGGAGCACGGCTGCCAGCGCCTGCGCGAATTCGGCGCGAACGTCGTTGTAGAGGAAATTCGGACAGAGCGTGAGCGTCCCGGCCTGGCGGCTGATGGCCTCGACCACCTTGGGATGGCAGTGGCCGAGCATCGCGACGCCCTGGGCCGAACCCAGATCGAGATACCTCTTGCCGTGCTCGTCGAACAGCCACGAGCCTTCGCCACGGGTGATGACCACCTCGCCACGCCGCGCCGTGGTGCCACCGAGAATCCGTTCCTCTACTTCCGCGTAGTTCATCGTTTCAAAATCCCAGGGCGGCCAACACCGATGTCATCTGCGGCTATGGGTTAACTGATGTGAGTGCCGGCGCCTGCGAGCGCGCGCGAAATTGGTTCTTCGACGCGGCCGTCGGCGAAGATGACCTTGCCGACGCCTTCGGCAATTGCCTCGACGGCGCCCATGACTTTCTTTTTCATGCGCCCTTCGGCGAACTCCATGAAGCGGTCGGCCTGGGCCTTGGGGATCTCCGCAATCAGCGTCGATTCGTCGGGAAACTGCCTCAGCAGGCCGACCTGGTCGGTGAGGATCACCAGCGCCTCGGCGTTGAATGCGCCGGCCACCATCGCCGCGGCCCGATCGCCATCGACGTTGATGGCTTCACCGGCGGTCGAGGCGCCCGGAGGCGTGAGCACGGGGAAATAGCCGGCGGCGATCAGGGTCTTCAGCAACTCGGCGTTGACCTTGTCCACGGTGCCGGTCCAGTCGTCGCGCAGCACCATGCGGCGGCCGTCGACGCGGATGCGCAGGGTGTCCTTGCGCGCGCCCTCGAAGATGCGGCCGTCGAGGCCCGACAGGCCGACGGCGTTGACCCCTCTCAGTTGCAGCTTCTCGACCCACATCTTGTTCAGCTGGCCGCAGTAGACCATCTCGAAGATCTCGAGCGTGCGCCGGTCGGTGCGGCGGCTGGTGTGGCCGGTCTCGCTGGTCACGAACTGCGCGGGATGGCCCAGGGCCTCGGCCACGGCGTTGGTCGTCTGCGCCCCGCCGTGCACCAGCAGCAGTTCGGTGCCTTTCGCGCGGAGCGAGACGAGGTCGGCCACGACGGCGTCGATGTTAAGGGAAGTACCGCCGCCTACTTTCACTACGATCATTTCGGTACCACGAGTCAAAAAGAGATCAAGAGCTCAGGAGTAAGGTTTTCAAAAGACATTGCCCCTGACCTCCTCATCTCCTGTTAGATCGGATGCAGCCCGGGGAAGTCGAGGCCGAGCGTCTCGTCCCACCCCATCATGATGTTCGCGCACTGCACGGCCGTGCCGGCGGCGCCCTTCATCAGGTTGTCGATGGCGCACAGTGCCACCACCCGCCCGGTCGACGCGTCCAGCTCGAAGCCGACGTCGGCGTAGTTGCTGCCCGACAGGATCTTCGGCTCCGGATAGCGATAGAGCCCCGTCCGCTCCTTGACGATGCGGACGAAGGGTTCGTGGTTGTAGGCCTCGCGATACGCCTTCCACACGTCCTTTTCGGCGGTGCCCGGCTTCACGAACACGTGGGCCGTCGCCAGCACGCCGCGGACGTTGTCGACGGCGGTGGCGCTCAGGTGCACGTCCGTCGTCACGTTCTTGAGCTGCAGCGCCTGCAGCACTTCGGCGGTATGACGGTGGCCGGTGGGCGCGAAGCTGCGCATCACGCCGGCGCGTTCCGGGTGGTGCGTCGAGTCGCCGGACGCCGCGCCGCCTTCGCTGCTGCCGACCTTGACCTCGCAGATGATGCCGCGCGAGGCGTCAATCAGCCCGGCCGCCGCCAACGGCCACACCGCCAGCGTCGTCGCCGTGGCGTTGCAGCCGACGCCGCTGACGTAGCGGGCCGCCGTCAGCTCGGCGCGATGCAGTTCGGGCAGGCCGTAGACGAACTTCTTGAGCCACTCGGGGCTGGTGTGCGCCTTGCCGTACCACCTGTCATAGCCCGAAGCGTCGCGCAGCCGGAAGTCGGCGCTGAGATCGATGATCCGATCGGCCAGCGTGGCGAGCTGGTCGATCCGGCTCATCGCGCTGCCGTGGGGCAGGCCCAGGAACAGCAGGTCGCACTTCTCGACCGCCGCGGAGCGCACGAACTTCAGTTGCGTGCGCTTTCTCAAGTTCGCATGCGTGAAGTGCACGAACTGGCCGTCGAGCCGTTCGCTCGTGACCTGCTTGACCTCGAGATGCGGATGCGCCAGCGCGAGCCGCAACAGCTCGCCGCCGGTGTAACCGGAGGCGCCGATGATCGAAACCGTGAGCGGAGTAGCCAAGATTGGTTTGTCTGTGTCTAATCGGTGTTTAATCCGTGGCTGTCTTTCCGTGGCTAGGCAGAGGCGCCGTCGGCCAGTGAAATCGACGCCAGCTGCGGCCCGCCGTCGGTCCAGCCGTTGGCCGCGTTCCAGCCGTGCCTCGCCACGTCGAGGCAGAAGTCCACCATGCGGTCGGGGATGTTCACGTTGGTCGGGGCAATGCTGTTGCGGAATTCCATGGTGTAGTTCACTTCGTTGATCAGCAGGCCGCGATCCGGGTCCTCGAACAGGTCGAGGGCCACGACGCCGCCGCCGCAGGCGCGCGCCGCCCGCGTGCAGATGTCGGCAAGCTCCGGCGTGACCGGACAGTTGCTCGACGAGCCGCCGCGCGCGGTGTTGGTGATCCAGTTGGGCGACGTGCGGTAGATGGCGCAGATCGTCTCGGCCCCGACCTGGAACGCGCGAATGTCGCGGCCCGGCTTCTGGATGTACTCCTGGATGTAGAAGATGCTGTGGTGATAGCTGCCCAGCGTCTCCTTGTGCTCGAGGACGGTCTCGGCGGCGTCGCGATCGTTGATCTTGCTCAGCAACCGGCCCCACGAACCGACCGTCGGCTTCAGCACCACCGGGTAGCCCAGCCGCTCGATTGCCTCGATCGCGCTTTCGGCCGTGTAGGCGACGAGCGCCTTCGGCTGCGGCACGCCGGCCGCGGCCAGCGCGCTCGTGGTCATCAGCTTGTTGCCGCAGATGTCGGCGCAGAGCGCGGTGTTGACCGTCTTGACGCCCTGGTCGTTCAGGATCTTCAGGCTGTAGAGCGCCCGGCTGTGGTTGATGCAGCGCTCGACGATGACGTCGTAGTCCTTGAACGGGTGGTTATGGACGTCGGTGATGTCGAAGATCAGCTTTTGATCGTCGATCAGGTCGAGCGCCACCCCGCGCTTCTCGAACGCCTCGAACAGCAGCTTCTCTTCGACGCGGACGCGGCTGTAGAGGACGCCGACTTTCACGTTACTCACCCCAGTCCTCTTCCTCCTGGGGCGCCAGGGCCAGCGTCAGCGGCTCGAGCGAGACGATCTCGAGCTCGGCGCCACAGCCGGGGCACTGGGTGATTTCGTTCTGCATCACCTTGGTCAGCGTGACGTCAGCAAAACATTCGGGGCACTGGGCCGTGCCGGTCGCGGTCGGAAGAGCCATCGCGTCAGGATCCTGTGAAGAGGTTGGGGTTAATCGTTGTGGTGCAGTTCGTATTCGCGCTGCACGCGCGCGTTGTGCGTGGCCTGCTTCTGGTCGCGCTTCTTGGCGGCGCTCAGCGCCAGCGCGTGCGTCGTGTCCGACTTGACCGCCGGGATCGACAACAGCTTCTCCAGTTCCGTGCCTTGGCAGGCCGGGCACGACGGGGCGTCGGTGTTGGGGCGCACCAGCGCCTCGAACTCCTTACCGCACTTCTTGCAGGCGTATTCGAAGATCGGCATGAGAACTCCTATTTCGCGCGGCCGGCGTAGCCGGCGGTCAACAACCGGACCTTGAAGGCGGCGCCGCGGCCGACAATGTACAGGGTCTTCTTGTCGGGGCCGGCAAAGGCGATGTTCTGGCCCTGCAGCGACAGCGGAATCGTCCCGAGCAGGCCGCCCGTGGGGCTGAACACGTGCACGCCGCCGAGCGCCACCACGTAGACGCGGCCGTCGTTGTCGATGGCCAGGCCGTCGGCGCCGCTGTTGAAGGCGCCCGCCTGGGTCGTGGTCACGGTCGGGTACTTCGCGAAGTTGCGGCGGTTGCCCACCGAGCCGTCCGGCTTGATGTCGAAGGCCAGCAGGTATTCGCCGGCCGTGTCGTTGACATAGAGCGTCTTCTCATCCGGGCTCAACTGGATGCCGTTGGGCCGGGCAATGCCCTCGGCAATCCGCATCGCCTGGCCGCCGGCCGGCAGGTAATAGACGGCGGGCGACAGCGGCGGCGCGGGGGCGGCCTGACCGGGCGTGGCGTTCGGGCCGGGTTCCGAGAAATACACGCCACCCTTCTTGTCGACGACCAGGTCGTTGGGCCGGCCGTACGGCTTGCCCTCGAAGTTGTCCGAAAGCGTCGCTTCCTGGCCCTTGGGATAGAGCACGCCGATCAGCGTCTTGCCGGGCGTGGTCTGCACCGAGATCAGGCGGCCCTTGCTGTCGAAGGCGAGCCCGTTCGAGCCGTTGGTGTTCTCGAGGAACGTCGTCGTGTTGTTGTCCTGGTCGATGCGCGTGATGCGGTTGGCCTGGGTCTCGGTGAAAATCAGGCTGCCGTCAGGCATCCCGATGGGACCTTCCGTGCCGGTGAAGCCGCTCTTGATGACCTCGACCCTGGTGCCGGCCGCGACCACCCCGGGAATGGCCGTCGCGATAGTTTCGGCGGCCGCGGGTGGTGCCGGGGCCTGGGCAAGCGCCGGGGCTACCGAGAGGGCAGTGAGAAGGACGGCTGTGGTTACGCGCATGTTCGATTCCTCGTCCCGAAGCTGGGCCAGACAGACAATCTTATCCCGGGAACGTGTAATATCTCCTGCTCAAGGGGAGGCAACCGAATGGGACGTGTACGACGAGTGGGTCTACTGGTAGCGGCCGGTGTGGTGGCAGTTGGCGCGATGAGTGGCGGTTCTTTTGCGCAGGCGCCCGCGCAGGCGACCGGAGCGTGGATGTCGGCAGCGCCGACCAACGACGCACCAAATCCCTACAACACCATCGAAGGCTGGGCCAAGCTGCCGGAAGGCCGCGCGTGGGGCTCGACGAGCGCCGTCGACATCGACAAGGACGGCAAGAGCATCTGGGTGGCCGAGCGTTGCCAGGCCAATACGTGCTGGGATGCCGCCAAGGGCGAGATGTCCCCGCTGAACACCATCTTCAAGTTCGACTCGACCGGCAAGATGGTGGCCAGCTTCGGCCAGGGCATGTTGGTGTTCCCGCACGGCATTCACGTCGATCGCGACGGCAACATCTGGGTCACCGACGGCAACAGCAACCTGCCGGCGCGGCGTCCCGGCCAGCCCGCTGATGCGCCGCTGCCGCCCATGCCGGCCAAGGTGGTGGGCAACCAGGTCATCAAGTTCAGCCCCGAAGGCAAAGTCCTGTTGACGCTCGGCAAGCCCGGCGGCAACCCGCCCGGCGCCGACGCCGCCGATCCGGCGTCGTTCTTCGCGCCGAACGACGTGATCACCTACCCGAACGGCGACATCCTCGTCGCCGAAGGCCATGGTGGCCCGAACTCGCGCCTGATCAAGTTCGACAAGACCGGCAAGTTCCTGATGCAGTACGGCAAGAGGGGCTCCGGGCTCGAGGGTGAGTTCGACCAGCCCCACAGCCTGGCCTTCGACTCGAAGGGCCGCCTGTTCGTGGCCGATCGCTCGAACAACCGCATCCAGATTCTCGATGCCGCCACCTTCAAGACGCTGGACACGTGGTACCAGTTCAGCCGCCTGAGCGGGATCTTCATCAAGGACGACATCATTTACGGCGCCGACTCCGAGTCCGGCTCCGTGAACCCGCCGCACTACGCGTGGAAGCGCGGCATCCGCATCGGCAGCGCGCGCGACGGCAAGATCACCGGGTTCATTCCCGACCCGTCGAACAACGGCCTGACCTACGAGATGGTCGACGGCAAGGTCGTCGCAAAGATGGCCGATGGCAGCAAGCCGCCCAGTGGCACGCTGGCGGCCGAAGGCGTGGCGGTCGATGCCGCCGGCAACATCTACGGCGCCGAAGTCGGCCCGCGCAAGCTGCAGCGCTACGTCAGGAAGTAAGAAGTTAGAAGTTAAAAGTTAAAAGTTAAAAGTTAGAAGTTAGAAGGGGCGGTGGCGCGATGAGCGCTACCGCCCTTTGTCTTTTCGGCGAATGAGGCAGGTGCTGGTGGCGAAGGCGTAGAGCTTGCCCGCCGCGTCTTCAATTCGTCCTTCCGCCAGCGCCGTGGTGCGGCCGGCGTGGATCACCGTGCCGACGCCGCGCACTTCTCCCGTGGCGTGCGTCAGCGGCCGCAGGAAATTAACCTTCAGTTCGAGCGTGGTGTAGGCATCCCCGGCATCCAGGGTGCTGTGCACGGCGCAGCCCGTGGCCGAATCGAGCAGCGTGGCGCCAAAGCCGCCGTGGACCGAGCCGAGCGGGTTGTAGTGATATTCGCCGGGTGTCGATGCGAACACGGCGCGGCCGCGCTCGACTTCCACGAGGCGAATGCCCATCAGGTGCGCCATGGGCGGCTGTGGCAGCTCGCCGCTGATCACCAGGCGCAGCGTCTCGAGCCCCGACAACGACGAAACCCGTTCGCCCAGCGGCGTCGGGTCGTGCCACTCATGCGTGCGCTGGCGTTTCATGTAGAGAGCTTACATTGGCCACAGAGGACACCGAGAACACTGAGCCAATACCTGGAATTCAGGCACACGGTGGCTTCCGCGCATCCGCATTTTTAAAAGTATTCTCGGTGTCCTCTGCGTCCTCTGTGGCCTATTTGATTTCGATGGCCCAGCCGACGCCCATCTTGAGCTGCGGGACGTAGCTGCCGCCCCCGACGCGAAACTCGGTGAAAAACCCGTTGTCGTGCTGGAAGCCGAAAAGATAGCTGCCGCCGGCGTGGACTTCGCGCGGCGCGCCCTCGTAGATGCCGGTGTACTTGACGATGCTGATCGTGGGGCCGCCGCCCTGGATCAGCGACCATCCTGACTGGCCCAGCGGGAAGGCCGTGATCAGGTCGATGTTGACCGTGCCCAGCCTGAGATCGTCGCCAAACCCGCCGTCGATGCCCGGGCGCAGATGGAAGCGCCCGCCGATGTTCGGCGACCGCCAGAAGACGCCGGCATAGACCTGGGTGGGATCGATCGACGCCCCGCCGCTGAAGCCTATCGAGGACTGTGCCCGCGTCGCATTCGGGGCGAGCATGACAAAACAGGCGGCAAAGACCGCCGCGAGTACCAGGCGCTGTCCACTCGTGGTGACCATTCGGCTCCCTTCACCGGCTCCGTATCAAATGTCGTGCCCGCCTCCGCTGGTCAGCCCCTTGGGCCGGCTGCGGCGCGATAAACCGCTGCCGCTTCTTCGATCAACACGGCCGCCCGCGCCGGTCCGTCATCGGCTTTCATGCGTTCGCCAATCGCCGCCGCTCGCGTCCGCATCCCGGGATCGGCCAGGGCCTCCTTGATGCGGCGGGCCAGCTTCTCGGCGGTGAGTGTGCGGCGCGGGGCCGCGGCGGGGGCCACGCCGAGACGCCGCAACGTCTCGGCCCAGCCGTGCTGATCCGCCGCGTGCGGCACGCAGACCGAGGGAACCCCGGCCTTGAGGGTGGTGTGGGTGGTGCCGGCGCCGCAGTGGTGGACCACAGCCGCGCAGCGGGGAAAGACCTGCGCGTGCGGGCTGCGGCCGACAATCACGTAGCGGTCGTTCTGCTCGGGCGGCACCTCGGCCTGGATGACGGCGCGGCACCCGGCGAGGCGCGCGGCTTGCTTCATCAGGGCCACCGAGTCGGTGAGATACGACGAGCTGACCGGCATCAGGCTGCCGAATCCCATGAAGACGGGCGGGTCGCCCGCCGCGAGAAACGCCGCCAGGCCCGGCGCAATCTGTTCATGCGCGGTGGCGGGCAGGGCGAGGAAGCCGCAGACGCGGTTCCAGTGTGGCCAATCCGGAGGCTCGGGGCAAATCGCCGGGCTGACGGCGACCAGGTTGAGCAGGTGCGAGGCCCAGCCATCGAGCAGCAGGTCCTTGACCGGCGCCACGCCCACGCGGCGGCGCTGCGCGTTCACCGGCCCGAGCATGGTGCGGTTCAATGCGAACCGCGCCAGCGCCCAGCCCAGGACGTTGCCGAACTCGCCCAGCCGCGGCAGGCCCTCCGGAGGAATGTGCCGCGAGGGGACCAGTGAATGCGCAAAGGTGACGCTCACCGCCGGCGTGCCCGCCAGTTCGGCGGCGGCGCGCGATTGGTTCAGCAACAGGTGCGTGACCAGCAGGTCCGACCGGCGGCACAAATCCACGGCCGCGTCGAAGATCCGGTCTTCGACCGGCTTCAGGAGCCGGTCGAACACGATCTTGCCCTAGAGCAGGGCATTACGGGTCGTGATGGCGGCCAGGCCGATTTCGTAGAGCTCGGTTTCGTCGGCAATCACCGGCGTCGCCACCGCGCGTGCCGTCATGCCGAGCGATGCGGCCACGGCGTCGTAGTGGCGGTTGGCAATGTCGGTGTAAACGAGCTCGACCTCGTGCCCGCGTTGCACCAGGCCGTGCCCGATTGCGACCAGCGGGCGAATGTCGCCCTCGCTGCCCCAGGCCTGGATGCCGATTTTCATCGCCTTGATCTTACGGGATGCGGGGCGCTTGGCGGACCGGCCTTGAGATCGGCCTTGCGCCGGGACGCCATCCGCGGCCATCCTTGGCGCGCATGATTGGTGTTTTCGGCATCCTGCTCTCCCTTGGCCTCCTGATGTATCTCGCGTATCGCGGGTTCAACGTGCTGCTGGTGGCACCGGTCCTGGCGTTGCTGGCCGCGCTCATCGGCGGCGAGACGCGGCTGCTCGCGTTGCTCAGCCAGATCTACATGAAGAGCCTGGGCGGCTTCGTCACCGGCTACTTCGCGCTGTTCGGCCTGGGCGCCATCCTTGGCCGGCTGATGGCCGACTCGGGTTCAGCCTCCGCCATTGCCCGCTGGATCGTGGGTCGCCTGGGGCCAAAGCAGTCGGTGCTCGCCATCGTGCTGGCCTGCGCGGTGCTGACCTATGGCGGCGTGTCGGTGCTGGTCGTGATCTTCGCGGCCTATCCGGTCGCCGTGGCCATCTTCCGCAACTCGAACACGCCGAAGCGGTTTATCCCCGCCGCGGTGCTGCTCGGTGGCGCCACGTTTACGCTGAGCGGCATTCCGGGGACGCCGTCCATCCAGAACGCCATGCCGATTGCCTTTTTCGGCACCGATGCGTTTGCGGCGCCGGGCGTCGGCAGCATCGGCGGCCTCGTGATGTTCCTGTTCGGCACGTGGTGGCTTAGCCACCGCGCCAGCCAGGCGGCGGCGGCCGGCGAGGGGTACGGGCACCATCCCCACGACGCGCACGAGGCCTCGCCCACGCTGGGCGAGCCCTCGCTGGTGGTGGCCTTCCTGCCGCTCGTGATGGTGCTGGTGGTGAATGTTGCCATGACGTGGTGGCTGATCCCGGCGATGGACCTGGCCTACCTGAAGGAGCCAAGATTCGGCGGCGTCGGCGTGAACGACGTGCGCGGTCTGTGGGCCCTCGTCGCCGCCCTCACCGTGGCCAACATCACGGCCATCGCGCTGCATTTCTCGCGCTGGCAGGACCTCAAGAACTCGCTCAACCAGGGCACGTTCAGTGCGATGCTGCCCATCTTCAACACGGCGTCGGAGATTGCCTACGGCGCGGTGATTGCTTCGCTGGCGGGGTTCGCCACAGTGCAGGCCGCTCTCGCCAGCCTGACTTCGAACGTGCTCGTGAGTGAGGCCATTGCCGTGAACATCATGGCCGGCATCACCGGCTCGGCGGCCGGCGGCCTGGGCCTCGCCCTCGGCATGCTGGGCAAGACCTACCTGGCGGCGGCCACGGCCGCGGGCATCAGCCCGGAACTGCTGCACCGCGTCGCTGCCATCGCCTGTGGCGGCCTCGATTCGCTGCCGCACAACGGCGCCGTCATCACCATGCTCGGCATCTGCCGCCTGACGCACCGTGAGGCGTACTTCGACATGTTCATGGTGTCGGTGGCCGGTCCGCTGCTGGCGCTGGCGGTGGTGCTGGCGGTGGGAACGACGTTCGGCTCGTTCTGATCGGGAGCGGCTTGCGCTCGCGCCTTGGTGCCAGCCTCGGCCTGCTCAAGCTGGGCGGGCCGCGGGTGCTGCTGTTCTGGGGACTCGCTGGGCATTGCCCCCGTGCTCGGTCTGATTCGTGCCCGGTCACCACGACCGGCGGCCACAGCAGGGGGGCGGCATTTGGTGCGCTGTCGTCGCGGCGGTGCGGCGCAACCTGGCGAGGGGGTTACATCGCTGGCGAAGTAGGGCAGAATGTCGGCCATGACACGTCTACTCCTGCTCGCCGTCTCGTTCCTTACCTGGGCCATGGTGCCCGTGGCCACGCAAACGCCTGCGCCAGCGCCGGCGGTTCCGGAACTGGCTTTCGAATCAGTTCCCAATCCGCTGTCCCTGCCGCCAGACATTCACTTCGGCGAAATCGCCGGCGTCGCGATTAACTCCAAGGCGCACGTCTTCGTGTTTTCGCGCGGCAATGTCTCCGGTCCGGCCTACATGACCCAGGCGGCCCAGTTGCTCGAGTTCGATGAGAAGGGCAAGTTCGTGCGCGAAGTGGGCAAGAACAACTTCGCCCTGGCCTACGCCCACGCGGTCCGCATCGACAAGCAGGACAACATCTGGATTGTCGACAAGGGGTCGAACATGATCCTGAAGATGGACCCGCAAGGCCGCGTGGTCTGGGTGTTTGGGCGCCGCGGCGAGTCGTCTCACCTGGACGTGCCGCCCGACTATGCCTCGCAGATGACCAGCCTTCTCGAGCGTGCCGGGGTTGCCATTACCCGTCCGGCGAACAACAACCCGCGCAACCCGCTGCCCGTCCATCGCGACAACGTGTTCAACCAGCCGACCGACGTCGCCTGGGACTCGCAGGGCAATTCGTATTTCACCGACGGCTACGTCAACTCACGCGTCGCCAAGGTCAACGCCAAGGGGGAATGGGTCGCCAGCTGGGGCTCGCTCGGTAACGGCCCGGGCCAGTTCGATACGCCGCATGGCGTGGCCGTGTCGCCGAAGGATGAGATCTATGTGGCCGACCGCGGCAACCGCCGCATCCAGGTCCTGGATGCGAACGGCAAGTACCTGCGCGAGTTCATCATCGACGTGCCGGTCGACACCAAGCGCGGCAAGATCGTCTACGGCGGCGAGAACCCGAACGGCAAGACCGGATCGCTCGCGCCCGGCGCCCCCGACGCGCTGTGCATGACGCCCGGCCCGAACCCGGTGCTGTTTGTCGGCGATCTCTATCCCAGCCGCATCTACAAGGTGTCGCTCGAGGGCAAGGTGCTTGGCGTCTACGGACAGCCCGGCCGCAACCTCGGTGAGTTCGGCTGGATCCACGCCATCGCCTGCCCGTCGGAGAATGAAATCTGGGTTGGCGAGCTGATCAACTGGCGCGTGCAGAAGCTCGTGATGAAGAAGGGCGCCACCGCCACCAAGTAATGACCGTTCCCTTCGAGAGGCCGCCGGCCGGCGGCCTCTCGGCTCTCCGGCATTCCTTCGTCCGCTCGTTTGCGATCGGCCGGTTTGCCGCCATCGCCGGCTGGCAGATGATCAACGTCGCCGTCGGCTGGCTGCTCTACGAGCGCACGGGCGACCCCTGGGCCCTGGGCCTGGTCGGCGCCGTCGAACTGGCGCCGGTGCTGTTGCTGATGATCGTGGCCGGCAACGCCGCCGATCGCTACCCGCGCCGCAACATCGGCATCTTTGCGCACAGCCTGTTGACGCTGGTCGCCCTCGGCCTGGCGCTGCTGACGGCCGCCAACGGCCCGATCTGGGCCATCTACTCGCTGCTGGCGCTCGTCGGGACGGCCCGCGCGTTTGCCTCGCCATCGGTCAACACCATCCTGCCGCAGCTGCTGGCGCCGGCCGAGTTTGCCAACGCCAACGCCTGGCTGTCGTCGACCTTCCAGCTTGCCGCCATCACCGGGCCGGCTGTGGGCGGCATGCTGATCGCGGTGACGGGCGGCGCCACCGTCGCGTTTGCCCTGGCGGCCGTGGGGCAAATGGTGTTCGTCGCCATGCTGCTCACCATGCCGAAGCGCGTGCCGCCTCCGGCAACGGCCCGCCGGAGCGCGCGCGACGTCTTTGCCGGCTTCCGTTTTGTCCGCGACAACCCGCTGTTCCTGGCGGCCATCACGCTGGACTTGTTTGCCGTGCTGTTTGGCGGCGCGGTGGCGCTGTTGCCGATCTTCGCCAAGGACATCCTGCAGGTCGGGCCGTCGGGCCTTGGCTGGTTGCGCGCCGCGCCCGGCGTGGGCGCGCTGGTGATGGCGCTGGTGACCACGCGGATCCAGCCGTGGCGGCGGCCCGGCCGCGTCCTGCTGTTCGTGGTGGCCGGCTTCGGGCTGGCCATGATTGGCTTTGGCCTGTCGCGGTCGTTCGCGCTGTCGATGGCTTGCCTGTTCCTGACCGGGGTGTTCGACAACGTCAGCGTCGTGATCCGGCTGACCCTGGAGCAGACCATTA
>Ga0209770_10001212_pt1 | contig 13505 bp, 10 predicted proteins | sample LauGreSu1BDMLBDD_2_FD_187572 | JGI IMG/M metagenome (GOLD analysis project Ga0209770, IMG submission 187572) | Freshwater lake microbial communities from Lake Michigan, USA - Su13.BD.MLB.DD (SPAdes) (version 2) | ecosystem: Environmental > Aquatic > Freshwater > Lake | place: Lake Michigan, USA...
GGAATACGGGAAAGTGCGGGCAGTTTGGCGAGTTTCGGAGTTTGTGGAATTTGCACTTGTGGCAGAATTGGGGAATTCCAAGGCGCGCGCCGACTCGAGCAGTGGCACAGGCAAGGGGGCAAGGGGGCGAGGGTGAGGGGGAGAGCGGACGCGCTGGTTCGTCAGGATGTGCTGCTCGCGGGACCTTTTGCACCGTTGTGTTGGTGATACGGATGCGTTCAACTATGGTCTGGTGACACGAATGCGTGCAAATACCGGATGGACAGGCACTGTGTCACTTTCACCCCGTTGGAACGTTTTGTGTCATTTGCACGCGTGCACACCTGACACACATCGCACCGACTCCCGAGCGCCCCACACACACGCCCGGCGCACCGACTCCCGAGCGCCCCACACACACCCAGCGCACCGACTCCCGAGCGAGCGCCTCACACACAGCGCAGACGCTCACACAAACAACGCAACACCACGTTTTACTCGGCGCCACTTTTCCAACTCCCCCATTACCTTGACGTCTGTCCACTCGCAAACATGCGGTCCATTGCCTGTGCGCTGCTGGCGCTCAGCATCGCCGGAATCTCAGAAACGGCGGCGCAGTGCAACTGGCACGGCTTTTCGTGCTACGGCAGCTGCGATCAAGGCGAAACGTGCATCAGCGTCGGGGGTCCGGCGTGCATGTGTCGTTGGGGCGGCCTCGAAGCCGAAGAAGCCGAAGAAGCCGAGGGCGACCTCGCAGTCAGCAGCTCGACCTTGAACCAATCCCCGGCTTTGAGCACTTGCTCGTTCAGCAACAACGTCTGCTCGGGCACATGCAACGACGGGACGCCGTGTACGGGCTGGCCCGCCGCAACGTGCGGCATGAACTGTCCGTTCCGCGAAGCCAAAGGCAACCGCGAAGCCGAAGCCAAAGGCAACCGCGAAGCCGAAGCCAAAGGCAACCGCGAAGCCGAAGCCAAAGGCAACCGCGAAGCCGAAGAAGCCAAAGGCGACCTCGCAGTCAGCAGCTCGACCTTGAACCAATCCCCGGCTTTGAGCACGTGCTCGTTCAGCACCTCCGTCTGCACGGGATTTTGCGGCGATGGGTCGCCGTGTTTGGGTTCCGACACTGGATCGTGCGGGATGAACTGTCCTTCTGCACTTGACGTCGATCAACGCACGACAAACGCAATTTACCACGCCAACGGCCCGACCAAGTTGCAGGCAGTCATTGCCCCGCGCAACAGCGCCGACCCGCGCAACAGCGCCGACCCGCGCAACAGCGCCCAAGGCGCCGGTGCTTGCGCAACCATCTTGCCGGCCAACAAGACTGGATCCGCGTCTGGACCCCACTTGCGCGCGGCGCGCACCGCTCGCGAACCCTTGGACCCTTCCGCCAACTTGAATTTGACGGCGAACCTGACAGACTACCAGTCGTGCAGCATCGACCAGTGCGCGACGTGCTACGACGCGTGTTACAACATTTACGGCGTGGCAAACTATTGCTGCCAAGCCTACGACAGCGGTATCAAGGCGCATTGCTGCTGCTTCCCAACGCCTTCCCCGTGTGCCGCCTTGCCGTCTTGCCAAGTCAACACGTGTTGAGTTACGTGTGGAGTTACGTGTGGAGATGCCGATCTGCGCCTTGATGCCGCCGACGTACCAAGCCGGTGGGCGGGGCTGACGCGCTGAGCTGCAGGTGGCAACAATTGATGTGCAGATCGTCGAGTATGGTTGATTGCGGTAACACGAGCCGGGTCACGTGGCTAAGCGATTAAACACAATCACGAGTTTCATGGTTTGCGTGTGGCACTCTCTTGAGTCGGACGAGTATTACCAGCCCGAGTCGGACGAGTCCAACAAGTCCGAGTCCGAGTCAGATGACGAGTCAGACGACGCGTAAGAGTGGCTCGACTCGGACATTTCAGAAAGGCTGTCGTGCGCGTCGTAGTCAGTCGAGTCGCCATCATCGGTTTGCTCGTCGCTGAAAATGTCGTCGGCGCTGTAGACGCCGGCGCTGCTGTTGACGCCGGCGCTGCAGATGTCGTCGGCGCCTTTGTCGCCGTTTTGCGCCGCGGCCGTTGCAAAAAAATCGTCAAACATCCTGCGCAACTTGGCGCGGAGTCGTCCTCGGTCGCGCCGCCGTTCGTGTGCACAGCAATGCCAGCGCGAAGAATGACAGCGCTGCGCAACGCACCGGTGCGCAATGTCTGTCAAGGTTCGCCCGCGTGTGTCCCGCACCGCCAAATCTGCCTTGGCGGCCACCAAAAGGCGTGCGCAAGCCATGTTGCCCGTGCGCACCGCGTGTGCGAGCGGCGTCTGCCCTTTGTCGCGGCGGGTGGTCGCGTCGACCTCGGCCTTGACGCGCAACAGCGCACCCACCACGTCGACGTGGTTGTTGGTCGAAAACCTCCGGCGATAACGCACCTGATCCGCAATTGCGCGCGACATCGGAGTCCTGCCGCAGTTGTCTCGAGCGTCGACCGACACTTTGGCCCGCACGAGCCATTCGACCATGTTGCCGGCGTGTGCACCGGACGCGTTCTCGCCTTGCAAAGTGCAGGCGACCCCCACAAGCGTTCTGCCAATCTTGTCGCGCGCCTGAATGTTTGCTTTCGCTTCCACAAGAGCAGCCACGGTGCCCAGACGCCCGCGGAACGCAGCATGCGCCAGCGGGGTCCAATCGGGGTCGTAGTGGATCTCCTCGAGATCACATTTGGCACCGACCAACAGACGCACCACGTCGTCGGTCGCGCCGTGTACAGCCGCTTCCGTGAGTTCCCCTGACGCGGGAACAGCCTTGGCGTCGAGGAGGAGTCGCACCGTTCCGGCACGCACCGGCACGCGGTTGCATGCCTTGAGAAGAGGCGAATGCCCTCGGCCGTCGCAGGTGTTGACGCTCACGTTTGCCGCCAGCAACGCCGCCGCGACTGCTTTGTTGTCGAACGACTGGTGAACTGCTTCGACGAGCGGTGCACCTTCGTGGGATTGGACGCAGACCACGCCGGCTTTGAGCAAGCACCCGACGACGGCAACGTTGCGCGGCAGCCTGACTGCGTAGAACAGCAAGTATTCGCAGTAGGCGGCGCCGCGGACGAGCGCTTTCGCTTGAAGGAGCGAGCGGCATGTTTGGACGTGACCGTTTCCTGCAGCCAGCGCGAGCGGCGCCTTGGAGTCGGTAAGCGCGCCCTCGCTGACGTCGACGTTCGTCTCGGTAAGCAACCGGGCAAGCACACCGTTGCTGCCCCACCGGGCTGCCCGCATGATGGGTGTGTACACATCGGCGAATCCATTGTGAAACATGTCGAGCACGCTGACGGCGGTTGCGCTGGCCTTGGCTCCGAGCAGGGCGTGCACGGTGTCGGGAAAGTCGTTGATGGTGGCCACCGCAAGCATGCGGTTCAGCGCAAGCACGCGGTTCTTCGGCTCATCCACGACCCACCAATGCGTGCCCATCATTTCGAGCATGTCGGCCGTGCGCCCGCGCTGAGCCAGCGCGTGCAGCGCCTGCAACCGAGCTTTCCGCTCGCAGCCGGTGCCGCCGGCCACGGTGTTGTCGCCCATGTCGTCGCCCGTGTCGTCGCCTCCGCCCGTATTTGGTTTATTTGGTTTGCAGGAAAGCGTGTTGGTTGCACCACACTTTGCGGACCAGTGGACACAAGTGACACGCGCACGCCGGCTCAGCGCGGACGCACTGCCGACCGGGGACGACCGGGGGACGACCGCAAAAGCCAAGCAGCAGCATCACAATTCCGACACACGCGGCAAAGTAATCCGGCATGTTCCATGATCCGGCATGTTCCATGTTCCGCTCACCCAATTCGTCGCGCAACAAAATTTCACAAAATTTAAACGCTGTACTTCAGTGCACAACCGTTTTGCACCACGGCCGCAAACACCACTTGTTTGTCTGCCCTGAATTTCTTCTGAGCGTACTGCAGCGCTTTCCCGTTCTGCGCCACAACTGCGAGCACCACGCCCTTGTCCGAGTGCAGCTCACGAGCGGCGTCCTCAAACGCGCCGGCGTCTTGCGCCACGGCCGCGAGCACCACCTCCGGGTCCGCTTGCAGCTCTTTCGCGGCAATTGCCAGTGCTCCGCCGAACCGTGACACGGCAGCGAGCACCACCTCCTTGTCCGCCCGCAACTTTGTCGCGGCGAACTGAAGCGCTTTGCCTGTTTGCGCCACAGCAACAAGCACAACCTCCTTGTCTGCTCGCAGCTCCTCAGCGGCGTACTGAAGCGCTTCACCGTCGTACCAGTTTTGGGCGACGGCAGCAAGCACCACGTCCTTGTCTGCTCGCAGCTCTGTCGCGGCGTACTGCAGCGATTTCCCGTTCTGCGCCACCGCAGCGAGCACCACGTCCTTGTCTGCGCGCAGCTCCTTGGTAGCGTACTGCAGCATGCACCCGTTTTTCGCCACGGCCGCGAGCATCACGTCCTTGTCCGCATAAAATTCCTTCGCCGCGTACTGCAACGCGTTGCCGTCGTTCGCCACGGCGGCGAGCACCACGTCCTTGTCCGCTTGCAAGTTCTCGGCGGCGGACATAAACGCGTAGAAGTATCGCGCCACGGCCGCGAGCACAACCTCCTTGTCCGCCAGCAACTCTTCTGCGGCGTGTGCCAGCGCTGCGCCGTCCCGCAACACGGCAGCGAGCACCACCTCCCTGTCCGCTCGCAGCTCCTCCGCGGCGTACTGAAGCGCGCCACCAAAGTCCGCCACGGCCGCAAGCACCACCTCCCTGTCCGCCCGCAGCTGCTCTGCGGCGTGCTCCAGCGCTGCGCCGTCCCGCAACACGGCAGCGAGCACCACCTCCGGGTCCGCTCGCAGCTCCTCCGCAGCGTACTGAAGCGCGACACCGTGCGTCGTCACGGCCGCAAGCACCACCTCCTTATCCGCTTGCAGCTCCGCCGCGACGAACTGGAGCACCCAGCCTGTATGCGACACAGCAGCGAGCACAAGCCCCTTGTCCGCTCGCAGCTCTGCCGCGGCGTGGCACAGCGCTTTCCCGTTCTGTGCCACAGCGGCGCGCACCACGTCCTTGTCCGCCTGCAGCTCTTTCGCGGCGTACTTCAGCATGAACCTGTTCTGCGCTGCGGCAGCAAGCACAACGTCCTTGTCTGCTCGCAGGTCGTAGGCAGCAAACTGCAACGCTTCAGCGTCTTGCGCCACGGCAACAAGCACCACCTCCTTGTCCGCTCGCAGGTCCTCGTCGGCGTACTGCAACGTGCTACCGTTCTGCGCCACAGCAACGAGCGCGACTTCCTTGTCCGCTCGCATGTTTGTGGCGGCGTACTGGAACGCGTTGCCGTCTTGCGTCACGGCCGCGAGCACCACGTCCTTGTCCGCTCGGGGTGAGTGCGCCGGTTCCATCGTGCAGCAGAGAACAAACGACAACAAAAACACGACAAAGAAAAAAAAAATGTCCAAGCTTCGTGTCGGCCCCTCTGTCTTTTTCCGCGCGACAAGTCCCATGTGACACACTTTGTGGATCGACTGCGCGGACGCGCAAGTGACACGACAAGTCCAACTAGACACGCGCTAGTGACACTTGCGTGGAGAAAAATCACACCAGATGAATCGATCACACATGCTTTCTTCTTCTTCTTCTTCTTCTTTTTGTCTTTGCCCTTTCTCCCTCTGCCTCCTCTTCCTCCTCTTCCCCCTCTTCCCCTCGTTTGCCGCCAACGCGCTGTTTGTCAACGGCCCGACGTTGCCCCCGGATCGAGCCGAGCATGTGTCAGCCCATGCGGCACGCTGGACGCAAACTGTGCGCGCAGCAAAAACGCCTTGACGTCTGCTCCCGCAGCGGTGCAATTCTTCAATTCGCCCCAAAGCTTGTCGCGCCAGTCCAGCGCGGCTTTCGCGGCCGCCAGCACCTTGACGGTGGCGAGCTTGTTGGAGCAGGGGACGACAAAACGTCGATATCGGCTCTCACGGCCACAATCACAACGCTCCAAAGAAGACCGAAGCAGATTTTGCAACTGCGTTTGCCTGCAACCCGGCGCGGCAGCCTCGCCTACAACGGCGGTTCTGTGAGTTACAAGTTCCGCCACAACGGCGGTTCTGTGCCAATAGCTCGCAAGCGACAGCGCGGTCATATCGGCTTCGGCTTTGTGTTCGAGGAGGAGCGAAACTGCGCGGCACTGCGCACTCGTGTCGTCGCCGAAGTAAAGGCAACACGCAGCGGCCATCAAAGGCGTCATTCCTGTCATTCCTGCGCGCGTGAGTTTGTTGGCACTCGCGCGGGCACGCAGCAGAAGCGCAACGCTCTCGTCGCTGCCTCGCCCCGCAGCCAAGGTCAGAGCTGTCCCAAGCTCCGTGCACGCATCCACGTCCGCTTGCGCCTCCAGCAGCAACGCCACAGTGGAGGCTTTTCCGGACCGCGCAGCGGCGCCGAGCGGCGTCTCGACGTTTGCAGATTGTCCCCACTGCGTCAACCAACACCAGTGCCCAGACTCCATCTTTACGTGCGACGCAAGATTGACGTCGGCGCCCGCACGAAGCAGAAACGTCACTTCCTCGTCAAACCCGAAAAAAGCAGCCACGACCAAAGGTTTCATCGCCGCCGCGACTTCGCCGTTGACGTTCGCTTTCGCCTCCAGAAGCGCCGTCATCACGCCAATTCTTTCACACCTCGACTTTTTTTTCGTATTTGGAGGAAGGTATTTGCTGAACCACGTGCCGGCCGCGGCGGCGTAGACAAGCGACGACATTTTTCCCTCGTTTGATACGCGCTGAGCGTCAGCGCCCGCGCGCAGCAGCAGGCAGACTTGTCGCGCGCTTCCGCGGGTTGCGGCCAAATCCACCGGAAACACATTTGCAGACGCCCGGTTCACTTGCGCCTTGGCCTTGAGCAACGCCCTCGTCGCGGCAAGGCTGTCCGAACACGCAGCCGCGCCGAGCGGCGTGCAATCACGGCACTCGTCGTCCGGGTCCACAAGTGCTTTGAAACGGATGAGCGCGACAGTCGTTGCCGCGTCGCCAAAAGAGGCTGCGTGCGTGAGGCAACGGAACCCCCAGTTGTCTTCGGCCCCGACCCCGGCCTTGGCTTTGCAGAGCAGAACCACAGCATGCGCATGCCCCTGCGTCACGGCGACCGCAAGCGGCGTGAGGAAAAACCCGCCGACTGAACGGTGCGGGTCCGCTTTTTTTTCAATCAAAAACCCCATCACCGCGCAGTGGCCGCCGTGCGCCGCCGCATGCAACGGCGATGCAAAGAGGCCACGGATGCAGGCGTCGGCACCTCCGCCCCCCTCAACAAGCAGCCGCACGACATCGGCGTGACCGTTTGTGGCGGCAAATACGAGAGCTTCGTCTCGTGCATCCTCAAATGCCGCGAGAAAATCACCCGCAGCAGAACTGGCATAAGCCGGGGCGCATTGGGTCAAGATGTAATGCACCGCGATCGCATCGCCGCGTTGCGCGCACGACGGCAGTGCGTCGAGCACGCCCTGCGCGTCCAGCTCGGGGCCTCGGTTTCCGACTTGGTTTCCGGCTTGGTTTCCAGCTTGGCTTCCATCCTTGCAACTGTCGTCACGGCTTCCGACTTGGCTCCCATCCTCGTGGTGGGTGTCTCCATTGCTTGCCGCGGCCGCGTGAATCCGGCGAACCGTGTCGCGCACAACAGTGTCGCGCAGAAAAGCGTCGCGCAGGCATGATGATGCGTCGACGCGGTTGCACCACTCTTCAAGAGTGCAGGCGACCGCGCTCATCGCAACCGGCGCCTGCGTTGTTTTTTTTCTTCTGTTTGTGTTGCAGTTGCGTTTGATTGCTCGAGGCCCTTGCACGTTTCTTGACTGCGGCCGCCCGGTTCGCGTTCTTGTTCGCGTTCTTGTCGGATTGCAGTGCATTGGTACTCGAGTACTCGATTGTGCAAATGTGTCACTCTGTGCTTGTGCCCGCTCCAGTCGTGTCACCTGCATTGGACCCGTGTGATGAGCGTCCGTGTGTGTGTGTGTGTGTGTGTGTGTGTGTGTCACCAACTCGCGGACAACCCCTCTCTTGACCTGCCTCGCCCGCGATGGAGGCGGCGAAGAATACACGGGTGACGAAGAGGACTTGTGCAAATTTGCGCCGCGTCTGTTGTCTGTTGTTCCAGTGTCGGCCGGCATGCTTGCTGCGCAGCTGCGCGCACAAAACGCAGACCCCCGACTGTGCGAACTGTACTCGAACGCTGCAGAGGCCTGTCGAAACCACGAACGGTATTTGAACTCCACGAATCAGCGAGACGTCCACATTTGCATAGACGGCGAGCGGCGGTACACGCTGACGGTCGAGCGAGAAGCAACCATCCACAGCATCAAGCAGCGTTTGGAGGCCGTGAGCGGCATCAAGGTGTGCGACCAGCACCTGTCTTGCGGAGACCGCAAACTCACGGCCGACGTTGCGTCGCTGACCCGGTACGGCGTGAAAGTGCCCTACGACGATCTGGACCTGACGATTGTAGTCGACGAGGACGACAGCGACTACATCAAGAAGTACCTCGACTATAATTTTGACAAAGCTGTGACCAGCGAGCAAGAGGACGAGCACGAGGACGAGCACGAGCACGAGCACGAGCACGAGCACGAGCACGAGGACAAGGCCGAGGGCAACGTGATTCAAAGCGAAGTCACACAGGCGTCGACGCTTGTTGTCGGAGACGGCATTGCGCTGCCGATTCCACTTGCGATGAGCGGAAACGCGGGCGGAAACGCGGGCGAAAACGCGGGCGAAAACGCGGGCGAAAGCGCGGGCGGCGCCGATGGAGGCGGAAACGCGGATGAGAGCGACTACGAAAGCTTGAACGGCGAGTTTGATACCCAGAGCGAAGGGGAAGGCGAGGACGCGGGCTCCGCCAAGGCCGAGGTCACGGCTGCACCTGCAGATGCGATGCGTCCTCCTTCGCCCCCGCCGCCACCGGCCCCGGGCCTCGTCCTCAACATCAAACTGCTCGACGGGCGTATTTTGACCGTCAAGGCGACAGAAAGCGACACGATTGCTCGTGTCAAGCTTGAGATCGAGCGACAGCACGGAATCGCCGCGAGCACGCAGCGGCTCTTGTTTTCTGGCAGCGTCTTGCGCGACGAGGACACCATTTCGGGCTGCGGGGTCCACAAGGACACGTTTATGCACATGACGTTCCAGAAGCCGGCCTTGCCAGCGATCAAGGTGGAGGCTGTGGAGCCCGGCGAGGCTGTGGAGCCCGGCGAGGTTGGCGGCGCAGTCGACGACGAGGGCGGCGAGGTCGGCGAGGTTGGCGGCGAGGGCGGCGGCGAGGTCGGCGAAGTCGACGACGAGGGCGGCGAGGGCGGCGAGGGCGGCGAGGACAGCGAGGACGACGCCTTGAACATTCTGCTGGTTGGCACTACCGGCACTGGCAAGAGCGCCGTGGCGCGGTGCGTCGCCTCCCAGTATGACCGAACAAAGGAGCGCTTGTTCGAGTCGTCCGGCGGCCCGGAGCCGTGCACGCTGTCCGTGGTGTCTTCGGTCTTCCAGACGGAGTTTGGCCGGATCCGCATCATCGACACGCCCGGGTTGGGAGACTCTGGTGGACCGACGGCAGACGAGACGCACATGCGCCACATTGTGCAAGCGGCGGCACGCTTCGGTCACCTTTCAATGATCCTCCTCGTGATGAACGACCAGTGCCAGCGCATCGACAGCTTGGTCCTTGCCTTGCTCAAGCTGTGCGTCGACTCGTTTGGATTCACGTGCATCAACAACCTCGCCGTCGGGTACACCCGCGCATTCGGTCAGACGACGGCGGAGCAAGCGCGCGTGAAAACGGCGGCGCTGTTGACGCACATCAGCAGACGCACCCGTCTGCCGCAGCGGCTCGGGGAGGTGCAGCAGTTTGCCGCTGAAAAGGCCGCTGAAAAGGCCGCTGAAAAGGCGGCAGGCAAGGGCGCGTCCAAAACGGCTGAGAAGCCCGCGTCCAAAACGGCTGAAAAGGCAGGCAAGGGCACGGCCAACACAGCCGAAAAGGTCGCCGCGTCGAAGCAAAACGTCAACCGTCGCAAACACGGCGGCAATCGCGCCGTCACCTGCAGCCTGAATTGCGCGTTCGCCTACGTGATGCCTCACTGGCAGCCGTTGCTTGCTGCCGACAACTGCGCGGCCGAGGTGCAGATGGAGGACGTGATCTCTGACTTTCATTCTTCGCATCAGCTTCCGTTCTTTCAGCTGGACTGCTTCCCGGACGAGCTGGCGTTGATTGGCGTGGGCAGCAGCCGTGTCGACGCTGTCCGGGCCAGCACACAGACCGCGGTCGGGGACATTCTGCGACTCGCGGCAGCCAAGCCGCGCATCCCAACTTTGAACGCTGCGTGCGCGCAGCTTGATGAGCTGCGCGTGGTGCGCAAATTGAAGCAGCAACTCAAGAAGCAGCGTTCTTGCTGCTTCTGACGCGCACTCCTTGTATTGCCACGGGTGGAGAACGGGCGGAGAACACTGCCGCGGGTGGAGAACACTGCCGCGGGCGGAGAACACTGCCGCGGGCGGAGAACACGGGCGGAGAAGGTTCCAATTACTTTACTTGTCGTGTTTTTGTTTTGGTGCAGTGTGCAACGTGGCTGCGTTTGGGTTGGTGGCGCGCGATTGTGGCGCGCAAGCCGCGACGCAGCCTGCTTTGCAGGTCGGACAGTAGCTTGCGTACCGTGTGGCAGTCTGCACAACTCCCGTTCCATCGACGTATTGGTCGTATGTACCCGACAGCGTGAATTCGCGAACGTCTCCGCAGACGCAGCACTTGCTCTCTTGCTCAGCAAAGCGGGTCGTGCCTTGCGCCTTAAACGCGCTGCATTGCGCATGAAACGCGCCGCAATCTATGGCGTGTGCACGCCGCCTCGCCTCGGCCTTGATCTTTTTGATTTCGGCAATGTGCGCTTCGATCTTGGCGTTGGAAGCGCGCAGCGCCGCTGCGGCGCGGTGCTCGGCATCCGATGCGGCGCGGTGCTTGGCATTGTTGCAGCGCCGCGTGTTTTGGGCCATGAGCCAAGGTGCAAAAATAAATACAACTGCGACTACATTTGCCAAGATGCAACGGGTGATTCAACCGACAAACCGCAGACGCAGACGCAGGTCCGGACCCGCCTGCCGCGCCATCGGCCGCTGAGGTCGTCGGTCCGGACCCGACTGTGCTGCTGGGCAGGCGGTGTCGGCCCTTGCCGTCCGCCAGTCGCAGTCAATCCGGAAAGTGTATTGCAGTTGTGTCACTCGCGCGTCCATGCAGTCGGCGCGCAAGTGTGCAACTGTGTCAAGTGGACTTGTCAGGCGGGAACAATAGAGAGTCACTTGTTTGTTGTATTTTGTTTTGTGGGTGTTGTGGTTCCCAGTCTCACGGCACGCACTCGGCACGCACTCGGCACGCACTCGGCACGCACTCGGCACGCACTCGCGCAGGGTAATACTCGACCATGTCGTCCAGCCCCCCGCCAACACCGCCAACAAAGCGCAAGGCCGCGTCGACGCGCGCGGTTGGCGGTGCTTCGTCTGGAACAGGCTCCCGTCCAAGCGCGGGCGCCCGAAGTGGGGGAGGAGGAGGAGGAGGCGGGGGCGCCTCGGCTCACGACGCCGCCTCCAAGAAGCCGGCCAAGTTTGCTGACGGCTTGACCAAGGCCCTTGCGGCGGTGGCCAAGCAAAAGGAGCAGTTCTCTGCGTCAGTGGCCAAGCTGGACGAGCTGAACGCGACATGCTTTGGCGACCTCGCGACCGCGCTGGCGGACAAAGAGGCGGACCTCGAGCGGCTGGAACAAGAGTTTGAGAACCAGAAGCGCCAGCGCCGCCTCCAGATGGAGATGGACTTGCAAGAGTTTGGGCTCGGCAACTGCCAAGCATTCCTCACGTCGCAAGGCAAAACGATTGTGGACAAGACCGAGTACGAGCAGCTCAAGGCCGACCACGCACAGCTGTCGCGCTCGCACGACTCGGACGTGAAAGCGGCGGTGGAGGCCGAGAGCCGGCGTCACGCGGCGTCGCTCGCTGCGCTCAGGGAGACGATGGAGCTTCACAAGAGGGCGGAAGTGGCCACAGTGGAGGCCAAGTTTGCGGCGCAGCTCGAGCAGATTGCCATGCTCAAGGAACGCATTGCCGACTTGATGAACGAGGTGTCGCAGCAGCGCCAGCTCACCAAGGACGTCGCCACGTCCACGTCCGTCGCGGCGCAGTCTGGCAAGCAGTACTATCACCACCAGTCGGGCCCGCCGGGCAAGCAGTGAGGGCAAGCAGATGTGACTGCGGATGTGACTACATATGTGACCGCCTGCGTTGGAAGATTTGCAAAAAGAGGTTGGCATGGGGGGCGCGGTCGTCGTCAATTTTGCTTCGCGCACGCCAATTGAGAAAGGAGAATGAACGTGTAATTTATGTTTGCGAGCAACCAAACCATCGACCCTGCCTCGTCATGTCATTGTCGGCAGGAGCAAGTGTCTCGGCAGGAGCAAGTGTCGCGGCGATTACCTTGTCAGGAGCAAGTGTCTCGGCGATTACCTTGGCAGAAGCAAGCGCCTCAACGGCAGAAGCAAGCGCCTCAACGGCAGTGTGCAAGCCGCGCATGCAGGCATTCAGTGCAGTCACCGACAACGTCGTGTGTCAGAGCATTTTCAAGGTGGAAGGGGTGTTGGTGGGTCCGATTGTGCGCGAAGTGCTCAAGCGCGGCCTCGACAGCTGCAATGTATTGGCGTTTTGCGCGATGCGAAACGGCCGGCGACACATTGCGTGCGTGTTCAAGTCCAACGAATCTCGCACAGTGTTTGAACGGGACATGGAGCCGTTTTTGCGCTCGCTGAGCCGCACGCCAGCATCTACCCAATACTCTTTTCGGATTCCTGTGGCTTCCAAGAGGTTGGCGCAAGAAGGAGAAGGAGGTGTGCAAGGTGTGATCAACGTGCGTGCGTTTGTGCACGCGCACCCCCTCGTGACGACGCACGATATTGTCGGGCTGACTCGCAAAGGCATTTTGCTGGTCGATGGGTTTGACTCCAACGGGCGACTCGGCCGCAAACCCTCGCCGTTTGCGTTTGTCGCTGGTCAAATGGCCGCAGCGAGTTTTCCTTTTTACCGCAGTACGCGAGGGCGAGGGCACGTGCTGGCGCAGGCGCAGGGCATGCTGGCGCAGGCGCAGGGCAAAACGAAAGCGCCGCAACTCCACACAGACCCGCATTTTCAAGCGACTGGACCAGTGTCGGTGCGTTTGGCAGCGGCGAAGAAGACGCCGCCGAAGACGAACCTTTGGCCGTGCTGGCTGCACCCGACGCGGTTGCACGCGTGTGGGAAGACTTGATGCTGGACAACTGCTTCAACACGGCGCGGTGCTGGCAGTTGGGAGCGGCGCGCGACATGCCGCTTGACTGGACCTGCGGCATTTGCTGCGGGCGCGAAACGGCGGACCTGAACGAGGGACCAGCGGCTGCTCCACAGGCACCAGCGGCTGCTCCACAGGCACCAGCGGCTGCTCCACAGGCACCAGCGGCTGCTCCACAGGCACCAGCGGCTCCAGCGGCTGCTCCAGCGGAAAGCGTGCATACGGCGACGCTGCCCTGCACGCAC
>Ga0209770_10001213_pt1 | contig 13493 bp, 11 predicted proteins | sample LauGreSu1BDMLBDD_2_FD_187572 | JGI IMG/M metagenome (GOLD analysis project Ga0209770, IMG submission 187572) | Freshwater lake microbial communities from Lake Michigan, USA - Su13.BD.MLB.DD (SPAdes) (version 2) | ecosystem: Environmental > Aquatic > Freshwater > Lake | place: Lake Michigan, USA...
CCATCGCCGAGGGCCACCATCCGACCACTCCCAGGTGGGCTCCAGAGCTGAGCGATGTCCGGCGGAAGAGCGACCACCTGCAAGGGTTCCGGCATTTGCGCGCGAGCCATCTCGAACGATGCGGCATGGGCGGAGGCCTCGGCACCGCGCGCACCGGCAGCGGTCTCGGACCGGAGCGCCGCCCCGAGCCAAGCCAGCGACTCACCCAAACGGTGCCGGGCCATGGCATCGACCCCGCGCTCGACCCAAAGGCGCATGGTCTGGCGGCGGCGACCCTCGGCCAGTTCTCGGCTGGCGTCCCGGGCTTCGGACACCCGCTCGAGGGCCACCAGGCTCACAATCGCCACCACACCCAAGGCCACGGCACCCGTGCCAAATGCGCCGGCCAGGAACCGGTGCCGCCGGGCCCAGTCGACGAGCTGGCCCAAGGCGCTGGGCGCAGGTGCGAGGGGGGCTTCGCCCGAGAGGAATCGCCCCAAATCGTCCGCGACCTCCACGGCCGTGCTATAACGGTTGGTAGGATCGCGGGAGAGGCACTTCCGGCAGATGGTGTCGAGGTCGCGCGGAATGCGACGGTTTCGGGAACTCGGAGCCGGGATCGGCGACTCGGCGGCCTCGCGAAGGGCCTCCAAGATGTTCTTGCCGGAATACGGGGGCGCACCGGTCAGCAGGTTCATCAGGATGGCCCCGATGCCGAAGATGTCGGCCGGGACACTGCCGGCGGCGTCCTTGCCGGCGACCCATTCCGGGGACATGAAGCCGGGCGTGCCCAGTACGAAGCCAGTCGGGGTGAGACTGGCCCCGCTGGCCGCAGGGGCGACGCTGATGCCGAAGTCGCCCACCCGGACGCACCCCTCGTCGTCGAGGAGGATGTTGGAGGGCTTGAGGTCCCGGTGGATGATGCCCTGCTCATGCAGGTGGCTGACCGCCGAGGCGTCATCGCGCATCCAGCAGGCGATCTGCCGGAAGTCGAGGTCACGCCCGGCCTTGCCTCCGGCGTCTCGGTGATCTTTCCAGGCGCGGTGGATCCAATCGGAGAGGGTGCCTCCGGGATAGAACGGCACGACCAGATACGGCACCCCACCGTGGAGGCCCGAACTCAGCACCGAAACGACGTGGCGATGGTGGAGCCGGCGGTTGGATTCAAGGACAAACCGGTGGTAGGCCACCTCGTCTTGCAGGAGCGCCGAAGCGAGGAACTTGAGCACCACCGGCCGACCATCGACAGGGCTTTCGGCGCGGAACACTGAGGCAGCCGGGCCGCGCCGCAGCACCTCCACGAGCAACCACCCGTCGACGTGCTCCCCGGGCAGCGGACCACCGATGAGGGCCTCCGGCGGTCCAGCCAGACCCATCAAGCCCATCCGGAGCATGCAGGCGGGGCATCCAGGCTGGTCGCCGGCCGACACCAACTCAACACCACAAGACCGGCAGGTCGGGTTCATGCCACCGCGCGGATGAGTTCGCGAACCTCGGCATCGACGTCATCGTCCGGCCCGAGCGTATCACGGACGATCCGCCGTAGCGTCCGGTGGTACTCCTGCCGGAACTGCCAGAGCGCGGTGGCCAAGGCCCCGGGGGTCAGGCCCAGGGTTTTGGCCAATGACGCATGGTCGTCGGAGGTCGCCCCTGGAAGCAAACGGGACCAAAACAGATCGAATCGCGCCTCCTGACCGCGCTGGCGATACCGTTGGCACAGGGCATCCCGAGATAGCTCGAGGACCTCCAAGGCCCATTGTTTCTGATACTCCTGGTCGGGTCGTCCGTCCGCCGTGACTTCCAAGACTCCCTCGATCTCGGAGACCTCGCGGGGGTCAAACCCATTGACCGGGTTGCGCTTCTGGGCCCTGGCCTTGCGCCACACTCGGGTGCGGTGCTGTTCCATCGCGGCCATCAACCAAGACCTCAGTCGGCCACGCGAGGGATCCAAGACCGCCAGTTCGTTGCGTGCCAGGAACCCCTCGAACAAGCCTTGAACATGGTCCTCGGCCAATTGGGGCGAATCGCCCTTGAACCGGCAGAAAACGTAGAGGGGTTTCCAGTACTGCTGGGCGAAGCGGCCCCAGGCGTCGACGGCGTCAGGGCCCTTTCCGAAGGCGGCTTCCAACACGTTGGCCCAGCAGGTTTCACCAAATGACTGCGCCACTGATACCACCTGAATGCCATCCGCCCCGGACAGGTCGACCGGGGCTTCACCCTCGATTTCCGACGACTCAGGTTGCGCGGCGTGCCTCATGCGATTGAACAGCTCTGGTATGAACCTTGGCTGAAAAATAATGTTTCGATCAAGCCCTACCCGGAATCGCAGAAGAAATCCCAAGCCATCACATCACCGCTGCCCCACACCAACCACTCAGCAGCGGGAACGGGCCGGAGCAAGCACTGGAAGCGATCCACCCTTTTGTCAGCGACGGTGACATGGCCATCGGGGCAGCCGACCTTGAACCGCCCATCCGGCTGGCTGCTTTCCTTATCGGCAGCACTCTGCATGAGCGGAGCGGTTGCAATGAACGTCACCCTTGCCCCAGGGGCCAGTCTTAGCCGGATTGCGGAAATTGTCCGCAACGCGGTGCTGTTTGGCCCCGATGACAGTCGAGGTCCGCACTGAGAATCTGACCCCATTGCCTCCTCCTCCGTACCCGAGAAAACCTATCCGTGATCGGGATGCACCGCGCCAAAACCTTGCATCTTGTCGATGCCCGCTTCGCCATCCCGTTCGAGTTTGATTCAGGAAGGAAGCGATTTCAGCCCTCCGCAGATCCGGGAATGACCCGCGGCCAGCACCCCCGGACTGTAGGACGATGGATCTGCAACGCGGAATCCCTCCCGATCCAACCTGGCAATCCCTCGCCATCCACGAACGCGACCCCCAAGGGAATCTCCGGCAAGGTGTCGGCGATTCGGGTGATCTCCGCGTCTGCCCGTTCCGACATCATGATCCAGTCCCTTTTCAGTGCAACGGGATCGAGCTGGCGGGCCTGAATGGTCTCAAGTTGGCGTGGGTTGATTCGGGCAAAGCGACGCATCATCTCCAACAGCAACATCGGGCTGAACCCCTGATCCTTGCCGCATGCGGCCCAGACGATGGCCTCCAAGGGATAAGTGCGGTCGAGTTCAACGATGTCCACGTAGTCGCGCGTGACGGACCGGGCGGCAAGCGCCAGCGCCTTGTTCGTCGCCATGTCAAAGAGATGCAGCCGCCAGCCCAACACGGGATCAGGCTCGATGGGAAAGAATCGGAAGGCGCAATCCGCCGCCCAGTCGATCTCGAGCTCCTCCCCCCCGTGGATCAGCTTCGCTTTGCGAAAACTGACCGGGTTCTTCCAGTCGCCCCCTGTCTGACGAACTTCGTAGCCAGCCGAGCGCAAGGAGAGCACATCGAGATCGCTGGCGCGCGCCACTTCGGCTTCAGCTTCGTGGAAGATGTCAAAGTCGTGGCTGTAACGCGGAGAATCCTCTCCTGCATTCAGGACCAGACCGCCCGCAAAGTGACTCTCCTCGCTCCGATTGGCAGCCAAGATACGCAGGACCTGCTTCTGGAGGACGGTCAAAGGCATGCATTGAGTTCCTGGGCCCGCTGCCATGCTTTGTGGTCGCCCTTGCGGAGATTCAGCACGATTTCCCGCACATCCGCTTCGGTCCGGGGAACGAACTCCGGGTTCCACCACCAGAAGCAACTGTGGAAATCCCTCACGGCACGCCGGGCCATCTCCACCACCTCAGGGGGGATGGTTCGACGATCTGTCACCGTTGCGGTGGACTCAGCGTTCACAAGGCAACGTTAGCCCGCTCGAACCTACGTCTCAAGCATCCCAACAGCACGGTCGGCACCCATCTCAGGCGCAGGCACACCCACCAACACTCAAGCTTCCGCGCGGTACATGCGGAGATTCGGGCTTCGAACCGCCCTCAATCCCACGCCCAGATCGACCTTCCCCCACCCCGCCCTCTTGGCTCCCCCAAGCTTCCCTGCGAGCGAAGGACCGATCCCGCGGAGCCCCCACCGCCAACAAGCCCCAAGCGCCAGCCCCGGCACTCCGCCACTGCAAAACAGGTGAGAGCACCCGGGGTTATGCGGCGTTCCTTCAGAACGCACCGGTTGTGCGCCTCAGCATCCTCGAGCCGTCCTGCGCTTCCACGAAGCGGCAGCGGGATCGGGCCAGAGCGAGCATAGGAACGTCGACATCCTGATCCCCCTCGCGCGACAGCGCGAAAGCTTAACCGGCCCCAACGTTCCCTGCGAGCGCAGGACCGATCCCGCGGAGCCCCCACCGCCCACAAGCCCCAGGCGCCAGCCCCAGCACTCCGCCACCGCAAAACAGGTGTCCCAAGCTTCCCTGCGAGCGAAGGCCCCATCCCACCGCCGCCCATTCAGCAGCGGGAACGGGCCGGAGCAAGCATTGGAAGCGATCACCTCGTCTCCGGCGCGACAGCGCCAAAGCCCATCCTCCCCCGAGCTTCCCTGCGAGCGAAGGTCCGTTCCCGCTGCCCCCTCACTTGCCTCCCGCCGTGCGGGTGAAGGCGCGGATGTTTTGGACTTTGGCCTGCTTGGCGAAGTCCATGACTTTGACCACGTCGCCCCAGTTGGCGTTTTCATCGGCGCGGAGCACCACCTTGACCTTGGGGTCGGCCGCAACGGCGTCCTTCAACTCATTGAGTAGTTTGTCGGAAGTGACCGCACGGGGGCCGATGTAGAATTGCGGCGCGGCCGCAGCAATGGTCACCACCATGGGCGGTTTTTCGGCACTGGCACCGGCCTTCGGCGCCTCACGGGTCTCTGGCAAGGTCAGAGCGACCGAGGGGGTATTCCTGAACCGCGTGGTCACCATCAGGAAAACCAACAGCACCACCAACACATCGATCAACGAGATGATGACAATGGCTGGAGCGGCTTTGCGGCGGCGGGTCAGGAACTTCATGAACGAGACCCTTCGATACACACGCCACCCGCCCCTCCCTCCCGCAGGTAATGCCGGCGCATCAAGGCATCGCAAACACTCTCCAACTCAAGCCCCAGCAGTTCGACGCGCTTATTGAAGAGGCTCCAGGCGGCCAACGTGGGCATGGCCACCAACAATCCAAGCACGGTCTTGTAGAGGGCCACCGACATGCCCTTGGCGATAAAGGCGTTGTCGGCTTGCAAGTTGGAACCGAAATCACCCAGCAGCGGAATGATGCCGTAGATGGTTCCGACCAACCCGAGGAGCGGCGCGATGCCTACGATGATCTCCAAGATCACCAAGCCGCGCTCAAGACCTGCAATCTCCTGACGGGCACGCACTTCGAGGGCCGCCACGTTCTCGGATTTGGGCCACGGCAAATGATCCAGCACCGAAAGAATCAGACGGGCCATCGGCGAAGGCTGAGCCTGGCAAGCCCCCCGCAGCCGGGCCACGTCGCCATCGGCCAAGGCTTCCATCAAGGAGCGCGGCAAGATGCGGTCACGCCGCATCGACCAGGCACGCTCCAGCACGACGGTCAACGCCGTCACCGAAAGTCCAAGCAGAAGCCACACAAACGGGCCGCCATCCAACAATGATCGCATGAGTTTCTTGAGGGTATTGCCCCGAGACCGGGACGTCGAAGTCAGTAATAGTGAAAGGTGAAGGTGATCTCGCGGGGATCCAACGCCTGAGCCTTCAGGACACTGGGCCATCGACCGAACGGTGCGGCCCCCATGACCGCCGCCTCACACGTGAAGCTGAGCGTCTCGCCCACGGTGGTTTCGGCTGTGGTCATTTGCGAAACAGATCCGTCTCCATGAAGCCGGAATTTGAGCACCACCTTGCCGGTGCGCTCCAAACCATAGTGTCGTTCCTCCAGCAACGCCCACCAGCGCTCTTGCACAGCGGCAATCATCCGCAGGTCGTACTCGCCGAAGGGGGTGCTCTTGACATCGAAGGAGGGCGAGATGCTGAACCGGCTGGAGCCCCCCTGCTGGAGCATCTTTTCGCCGCGGACAATCCCCTTTTGCTCCATGGCCTGCGCCAAACGCTTGATGGGCTTGCGCCTCGGTGCCCCTGCTTCCTGCGGCTCGACCGATTTCCTCTCCTCTTGCGCGCGATCGACAACGGCTTTCGGATCGACCTTTGCCAATTGAGTCTCGCCCGGATCCTTGACGCCTCCCAACGGCTGAGGGGTTTGCGCTTCTTTTTTTTGCTGATTGACCGCCGTCTCCGGCATGGCTGGTAACTCTTCCTCCTTCGGCTGAGACTGCGGCTGCGCCGGTGACGGTTTGGCTGTGTCGAAGGTCTTGGGCATCGTTTTCTGAACACCGGTGATCTCCGGATCCTTCAAAGCCTTTTGGGAAGGAACCGGTTGGCCGGACACAGCATTGGCCGCGGAATAGAATTTGGCGTCTTTCGGCGGATCTTTGACCGCGAGAGCGGGATCCACCTCGATGAAGCTCAAGGGCACTTCTTCCCACGCGGGGTCCTTCGTGGGATCCATGGGTTTCAAGGCCATTGGAGCCACCGGTTGAACCAGGTTTTTCACCCAGTCCGGGGCTTGTTCCGGAGCTTTACGAACCCAAACCCCTGCAGCCGTCCAAAGCAGCAAGATCAGAAGATGAACCAACACGGCCACCACCGCCGCCCAAGCCAGCGGGCGGAGGTCCGGCCGTCGCCAGGTTGCTGTGCCTGCCAAGTCCATCATCGCGCTGCACGAAAACTGGCGCACGCACGCCTCAGGGGCAACGGGAAGTTCGGAAAGTACCGGCACTGAGGGGCCGCCCTCGCCGGGTCAAGCACCCCAAGGGCTAGGCCCACGCCCCTGAACCAAGACTCGGAAACCTCGGCCGAAATGCTCGGGGTGGGTGAGAGTTTGGAAAGCGCGCACACGAGGCGTGTTCCATTCCGGAAAGCGGCCGGGGTTTTGCTGGGTGGACTCGAGGATCCTCATGAGAAACCTCGATTGCCGTTCCCGATGCCAAGTCACCAAACCCTGGCACAAACCGGCCTCAGCTATGGCGCTGAAATCGACATGGGCCGTCAAATCCACCTCACCGGGCGACGACAAGAGGTCGTCGGATACTCGGTGCTGACGGTAGGCCCGCAGCGTTCCCGCCGATCGTCCGGGCGTCAGAAACTCCTCAGCCTCCAGCCCATAATCGAAGGTGATCAAACATCCTTCGCGCAAGGCCATCGACGCCTGCTCCCACCAGGCCACTGCGGCCGGACTGCGCTCGCGGACAAACCCCTCCGGCAGAACCGACTGAACCTCCTCCGGCAATTCCCACTCCACCGGCGCCGGCGTCGGCAGTGCCGTCCAGTCGAACCGTTGGCCCGTCCAGCAAACCCCCTGCTCCACCCACCGGCGCTGCGAAGTGTTCCACCGCCACCGTTCCACCGGAAATGCATCCAGGAGTTCGTTGGACACGATCACCCCGCGAACCTCGGTCGGCAGCGTTTCACTCCAGACCACGCGGTCTCCGAAACGGGCCAGTCGCTCCCGCTGCCATGTCCGCCGTGTGGCACTGGGCTCAACAATTCGGTACCGGAAACGCTCTCGGTTCAGTTCCGATCCCTGCGTCAACGCGCTCAGGATATCCTCCGCCCATCGGCCGTCATGGGCTCCAGCTTCGACGATCTCCAGCGGACCTGAAGCCAGGGTCTCTAGCGCACCCACCTCCCTCTCAATCCAGTGGGCGACCAATTCACCAAAGAGCGATCCCACTGAAACGCTGGTCGCAAAATCTCCGCCGCGACCTACGACCCGCGGCGTTTGTTCGTAATAGCCGACCTTCGGTTCGTAGAGAGCCATGGCCATGTACTGCGCGAACGAAATGACTCCTCCCGCGGCCGCGATCGCCGTCCGAATCCGTTCCACCAGGACCGGAGAAGCCTCCGGAGCCATGGCACTCATGCTCGGGCCGGCTCCAAATTCACGCTCCACAGCCGTTTTCCGTCGCGGTTGAAGTGGCTCACGGTCGCCACCCGCGTCTCCGGGGCGATGCGGACCGATCCGAAGAATTGTTCGGTGCTCCACGGCCCCGAGATGGCTTGTCCGGGTTGGCGCGATGAAAACCGGACTTGCGGCCCAAACGTGTTGTCGAGAATTCCCGGCCCGAAGGTGCCCGCGTGAAGCGGGCCACTGACAAACTCCCAGAAGCCGTCGAATTCGGTGAACTGAGCCTGCGCTGGATCGTAAAAATGGGAGGCGCAATAATGCACGTCGGCCGTCAACCAAACGACATTGCGCACTCGATGGTCGCGCAAATGCCGCAGCAGCGACGCGACCTCCAATTCGCGACCCAGAGGAATGCCATCCCCATTGGCCCCGTTTTCGAAGGCGTCGGCACCATCCCGAACGAGCAATCCCAGCGGCATGTCCGAACAGACGAACTTCCAGGTGGCCGAGCTGGCCGCGATGGATTCCTTCAACCAGTCCAGTTGGGTACGTCCCAGATAATCGGTTTCTGGACCCGAGATGGGCTGGCGGTTCGCGCTGTTGGGGCCCCGGTAAGAACGCAAATCCAGGAAGAACAATTCGCAGAGCGGGCCGCGTCGGATGCGTCGATGAATTTGCCGTTCCGGATGGTTGCGGATCGGCAGGTACTCGAAGAACGCCTGCCGGGACCGCGCCGCGAGCAAGTTCACATCGCGCACCCGATACCCCGCCGAAACCGGCAAAACCTCACCCGGGTACCAATTGTTCAGCACCTCATGGTCATCCCACTGGGCGAACATCGGAACGCGGGCATTGAAACGCCGGACATGCGCATCCAGCAAGTTGTAGCGGTAGTTGCCGCGAAACTCGCCCAATGTCTCAGCCGCCTTCGATTTTTCTTCGGTGACCCGATTCTTCCAGACGGTTCCATCCGGAAGCCGCATCTCCGCTGCCAGCGAATTGTCGGCATAAATCGTGTCCCCGCTGTGGACGAAGAACTGCGGATCCTGGGCCAACAGGGACTGATAAGTGCGCATACCACCGCGCGCCTCATCAATGCCGTAACCCTGACCACAGGTGTCTCCTGACCAGACAAAATGCACTTCTGAACCCGGACCCGCGGTGGCCCCAGCCGTCACCAGCGATCCCGCCTCCCAGTCTCCGGCCACGCCTTGGCGATCCTCGAAGCACACCCGGTAGAAAATGCGACGACCGGTCGGAAGGTCCCGCAGGAGCATTTTGGCCGTGTGATCCGACTCCGGACCCGTGACCGGCCCCACCCGTCGCTGCCGAGTGCGGAACGACTCATCCTCAGACCATTCCACGATCATGCGGGCCGCCTGATCGCAACGGCTCCAAATCACGGCCGATGACGCCTCCACATCGCCACTGGCCACCCCATGGGTCACCTGCGGACGCGCTCCCAAATGGACGGCCGGCACCGCGCCGATGATGGGTACAGCCCAATGACCACCCACCGCGGCCAGAGCCGCACCAAACTGCCGCCGGGAGAGCGTTGCCATGCAAACCATTGGACGCCACCGCCCCTTTCGGAGCAAGAACCAGCCGTTTCCTGGCCTCCGATTTCACCCAAATGCATTCCATTGGACACCCAACGGTGCGTTGACCTGCGCCGGCCCGGTTCATACCGTCGCACCGCTTTATGCACGTTCTCGTTTGCGACCCCATCTCCCCGCGCGGCATCGCGTTCTTCCAAGCACGCCCTGAATTCAAGGTGACCGTCCTGTCCAAGCGGCTCTCCGAGGCGGAGCTGCTGCCCCTGCTCGGAGATGTGGAGGCCATCGTCGTCCGCAGCGAGACCAAGGTCACCAAAGCGGTCCTGGAAGCGGCCCCCATGCTCCGTGTCGTAGGCCGCGCCGGCGTCGGCGTGGACAACGTGGATGTTTCTGCGGCGACCCAGCGAGGCGTCGTGGTGATGAACACCCCGGCCGGCAACACCGTCACCACGGCCGAATTGACCTTCTTCATGCTGGGCGCACTGGCCCGCAAGATCCCGGCGGCCCACGCCACCATGGCCGCGGGCAAGTGGGACCGGAAGGCCTTCCAAGGCACGGAGATCCAAGGCAAAACCCTCGGCGTGCTGGGCATGGGCCGGATTGGGTCCGAGGTCGCCAAGCGCGCCATCGCCTTCGGCATGCGGGTACTGGCCTACGACCCCTTCCTCACCGAAGTCCGCGCCCGTCAATTGGGAGTGGAGTTGGTTGCCGACACCGACGCCGTCTACCGCTCCGCCGATTTCATCACCGTCCACATGCCGGTGACCCCGGAAACCCGGGGCATGATCAATTCGGAATCCATCGCCAAGATGAAGCCGGGTGTGCGCATCGTGAACTGCGCCCGTGGCGAGATCGTCAACGAGGCCGACCTCGTCGCCGGTTTGGAGTCCGGGAAAGTGGCCGGGGCCGCCCTCGATGTGTTTGCCTCGGAGCCGCTGGCCGCCGACCACAAGTTCCGCACGCTCCCCAACGTCGTCCTGACACCGCACCTCGGCGCGAGCACCGAAGAAGCCCAGGAAAAATGCGGTCTGGAAGTCGCCGAAATCATCAGCGCCTTCCTGCTCACCGGCGAGGTGCGCAATGCGGTCAACCTGCCCGGAGTCGATGCCAAGGCCTTCGAACAAGTGCAGCCCTATGTGGCCTTGGGTGAGAAACTCGGCAGCCTCGTCAGCCAGTTGGCGCCTCCGGGTGTGGACCGTCTCTACGTCACCTTCGGCGGCAAAGCCAAGGATTTGCCGGCCACCGACCCGGTGACCCGCGCCATCCTCAAGGGCTACCTCAACGCCAGCGGCACCGGCCCGAAGGACATCAACAACATCAATGTGCGCTCCATCGCCTCCAACCTCGGCTTGACCGTCGAAGAGAAGAAGTCTGACGAGCCGGTCACCTTCAATGAGTGGCTGCACGTCCAACTCTTCCACGGCAACACCAAGGTAGGCAGCGCCGGCGGCACCTTCTTCGGATCGTCCCAGAATCCCCGGATCGTGCGCGTCTCCAGCACGCCGGTGGAAATCCCCACTTCGGGCACCATGCTCCTGCTCAACAATCAGGACCGCCCCGGCATGGTGGGCAAGCTCGGCAGCATCCTGGCCGACCACAATGTGAACATTGCCAGCATGAGCCTCGGTCGCGAAACCGAAGGCGGTCTGGCTCTGACCGTACTGGTTCTCGACAGCCGCCCGCCCAAGGCTTGCCTGGATCAGTTGGCGGCCGACCGGTCGATTTCCAACGTCCGCGTGGTGACCTTGTAATCCACTCTTCGGCCCAAAGGCCATTCAGCAAAGACCGATCGGCCCGTGGCACAAAAACGCTACGGGCCGTCGGCTTTTGGGCACAACACCCTCAGCCCACGAACCCCGGCCGGTACTGGGTCTTCACCCACGCATTGGCCGAAGGCAAATTCCGAATTTTGAGCGCCTTGGAGTCCCATTCCAGCCGCTGTCCGGCCCGGATGGCCAGATTGCCCAGCAATAGAGTCTCGGTGACGGGACCGGCGACATCGAAGTTCGACTGCGCCTTCGGCCCGCCTTTGCAGGCCCGAATCCATTCCTGATAGTGGGCTCCTTCCGAGTCGGCGTATTTCTCAAACTTCTCCGATATGGCCTTGAGATCGGCGGCGGTCCGACCCGACCGGAGCTTTCCGCCACCCGGCAGGCTCTCGTAACTGGTCAGGAGCGTGTCGTCTGAACCCACCATGAGGACGCCATTGCCCCCGTACGTCTGGCCCGGGAAAAGATGGGCCGGAGGCAACCCACCACCGTCGTACCAATGGAACCGCAGTGCCGCTTGCCCTCGCCGGGCCGGAATATCCCAGAGAATATGCGAGCGCACCGGACCGGTTTCCTCATTCGCACCCTCGGCGGTGGCTTCCACGGTGCTGGGATGGGAGAGATCCATGGACAACGACGGTACGTTCAAGAGGTGACACCCCATATCACCCACAGCGCCAGTTCCGAAGTCCCACCATCCGCGCCATTTGAAGTGCCCCCAGGCCGGGTGATACGGCCGCTCCGGAGCAGTGCCGAGCCATAGGTCCCAAGACAGGTCTTGGGGAACGGCCGGGCGATCAGTCGGGCGCTGAAGGCCTTGGGCCCACCACGGACCCGGGCGATCCGTCCAACAATGGATTTCCTTCACCGAGCCCAGCACCCCGCCCTTCACCCACTCGGCATCTCGCCGAACCGACGCCCGGGACATGCCTTGATTGCCCATCTGGGTGGCGACGCCGGCAGCGCGCGCGGCCCGGGTCAACTCACGGGCCTCCCAAATCGTGTGGGTCAGCGGCTTCTGACAGTAGACATGCCAACCCTGTTGCACGGCGCGCAGGGACGGCGGAAAGTGCGTGTGATCCGGCGTGGAAACGGTGACTGCGTCGATCTGGTTGCCCAACTGGTCGAACATTTCGCGCCAATCGGCGAAGCGACGGGCCGAGGTGAAGGTCTTGCCCGCCTGGGCGAGTCGGCCGGCATCCACATCGCAAAGCCCCACAACATTCTCGGTGGCCCCGGCTTGAGTGACATCGGTCCAACCCTTGCCGCCCACGCCGACGGCCGCGATGCGGAGGCGCTCATTGGCGCCCAACACTCGACGACGACTGACATACGGGGCATGGCATCCGGCCAAGACGGTCCCTCCGGCCAAAAAGAGGGAATCCCGGAGAAATTGACGACGCGTCGGGGAGTTCATGTACCAACGGTGTTCCGGCGCCGAGTCGACCGGCAAGTCCGATTCATGCCTTCACAAAGACTCGCGCTGGCTCCCGACGCCGAAACAGGGATTGCCGAAACAGAGACCTGGAATGGTTTTCCGAGATTGGCGAGGCTTCTTAAAGTCGGCAGGGTATTCGGAGTTTTCCTAGTCATCCGATGGCCTCCTCTGTTGCACCTCATGCTCCCTCTTGGCGACGCCTCTTGCAAACTGCAGGACCGCTGCTGGGTCTGGTCTTTGTCCTGGGTTTGCTGGCACTCAGTGAAGAAGCCCGCCCCACCCTTTTCACCGGCCGCAACGCCGCCATCGTCCTGACCCAAACGGTCATCGTGGCCTTGGGTTCCATTGGCATGACGATGATCATTGTCAGCGGTGGCATCGACCTGAGCGTTGGCGCCGCGGTCGCTTTCAGTTCCGTGGTCGGCGCTAAAATGCTCACGGCCGGCCACAACTCCTGGTCAGCAGCGGCGGCGGTCGTGGCCACCGGGGCTCTGATCGGAGCCGCGAATGGCGGGCTGATCGCCGGGCTACGGCTTTCCCCCTTCATCATCACACTCGGCATGATGGGAGTGGTGCGCGGGGGAGCCAAATGGATCAGCGGGAAGCAGGCGGTGTACAACCCGGAGGGCAGCGGCCTCAACGCCCTGATGGAGCGCACCCAGCCACAAGGGTTCCTGCCATTGCCGCCGGGCGTCTGGATCGCCTTGGCGTTGGCCTTCGTCGCCAGCTTCATCATGCGGCGCAGCGTCTTCGGACGTCACGTGTACGCCATCGGATCCAGCGAACCGGCGGCCCGGTTGTGCGGCGTGCGAGTTCAGCGGGTCAAACTTTGGCTGTACACCTTGGCCGGCGCATTCTTTGGATTGGCCGGTTTGATGCAGC
>Ga0209770_10001214_pt1 | contig 13480 bp, 13 predicted proteins | sample LauGreSu1BDMLBDD_2_FD_187572 | JGI IMG/M metagenome (GOLD analysis project Ga0209770, IMG submission 187572) | Freshwater lake microbial communities from Lake Michigan, USA - Su13.BD.MLB.DD (SPAdes) (version 2) | ecosystem: Environmental > Aquatic > Freshwater > Lake | place: Lake Michigan, USA...
GGCCACCGCCACCAGGACGACCGCCACCAGGACCACCCGGTCCACCAGGGCCGCCACCAGGACGACCGCCACCAGGACCACCGAAACCGCCACCTGGGCGACCAGCACCACTAGCACCAGGACGACCTGGTCCGCCACCTGGGCGACCAGCACCCGGACCACCTGGACGACCGCCTGGACCACCAGGACCACCAGGACCACCAGGTCCGCGTGTGCCAGGGCCAGATGGACGCATTGGTCCACCGGTACCTACTGGGCCGCGACCAAGTGCACTTGCAGGAATACGGCCAGTGCGAGCACCAGCACCAGGACCAGCAGGACGACCACCCATTGGTGGACGACCAGCGCCAGGCGCCCCACCTGGGCGACCAGGAGGCGGCGGAATTGGACGACCGCTACCTGGAGGAGGCGGAATAGGACGACCAGATGGACCCATGCGCGGTGGTTGCGGAGGTGTTGGCGCTGCTGGAGCAGACGGTGCAACTTCAGCCGCAGGAGTTTGTGCAGCTGCTGGAGCAACTTCTGTTGGCTGCGTTGGAGCTGGCGCAACAACTGGGGCTGGCGCTGCAACAGGAGCAACCTTGGCAACTGGTCGTGCAGAAGTAATTGGCGACGAACTTGTTACAGGTCGAGCAGAGGTAATTGGTGCAGCATGTGATTCAACAATTGGTGCCGGTGTTGCAACAGCTGCAGTTTCGACAGCAGCTTCTTCAGCTGCATCAGTCTTCTTTGCTGCTGCCTTCTTTGCAGGAGCTTTCTTCGCAACTGCTTTCTTCGCAGCCTTCTTCACTGGTTTTGCGTCGCCACCTTCTTCGGTGGTTTTCTTTGGCGCAGCTTTTTTCGCAGCCTTCTTTACCGGCTTTGGCTCTTCAGGTTGAACATCGCGCTTCAAACCATCACGTTCAGCACGCGCACGAACGCGGTCGGCTTGTTGTTCGATGATGGTTGATGATTGCGTCTTGACGCCAACACCTAACTTGCCACACAAATCAAGTGTCTCTTGATTTGACATGCCGAGCTCTTTAGCGAGCTCATGAACGCGCAGAATCTTTGCCAAGTACTACGCCTCAGTTTCGTTTGTTGATGTTGCACTTGCGTCGGTAGCCCACTGTTCCTGGCTAACGACCGAACCGTCTGCTGCATGCCATTCCATTGCGCCAGTGTCTGGGTTTGTGACCCATTCACCCTCTGCGTAATCGGCAGCTGGAGCCGCAACGTCATTCGATGCAGGAACGTATGAAACGCCGCCGCCTTCTTCTGCGGCTTGCGTTTCGCTCTTCACATCGAGACGCACGCCGGTAAGACGTGCGGCCAAGTTTGCGTTCACACCCATCTTGCCGATTGCCAGTGACAACTGGAAGTCGGGAACGATGACGTCTGCTTGCGTGCCGTCTGGACTGAGGCGAACCTCGGTGACCTTTGCAGGTGACATTGCTTTTGCAATGAAGTCACGAACATCTTCGCTGAACGGAATGATGTCAACCTTTTCACCGCGCAATTCGGTAACCACCATGCGCACGCGTCCACCGCGAGCACCAACACATGCGCCCACAGGATCCACGTTGTGATCATTTGACCACACGGCAATCTTGGTGCGTTGACCCGGTTCGCGTGAGCAAGCCTTAATTTCAACAACACCATCGGCGATTTCTGGCACTTCAAGTTCGAATAAACGCTTGATCAAACCTGGGTGCGTGCGACTGACCACAATCTGTGGGCCCTTGGGAGTTTTGCGAACTTCCACGATGTACGCCTTGAGACGTGCATTTGGTTCGCGTACTTCGCCTTGCACTTGCTCGGCTTGTGGCAACAATGCTTCTACGCGGCCAAGGTCGAGCAGGGTGTACTTGGTATCGGTCTTTTGCACGATGCCAGACACAATGTCGCCTTCGCGGTTTGCGTATTCTTCGAACTTGCGATCGCGTTCTACTTCACGGATGCGCTGGCTCATGACCTGGCGGAACGTTTGCGCAGCAATGCGACCAAGGTCGGCCTTGTTCGGCGTGTCGTCGCGCTCGTTGATCCAGTTGCCATCGTCGTCTACGTCGTATGCCGTGAACGTGATGTCCATGTTTTCTGGGTTGATACCCACGATGACTTCTTCAGCTGCTCCTGGGCGCTTCTTGTACGCCGTTGCGAGAGCCTCTACCAACACTTGCAACAGCGAGTCAACGGAGATACCACGATCTCCGGCGAGCATGCGAATTGCTTCTGTCATATCAAGATTGCTCATGATGCATTGCCTCCGTCTTCTTTCGATTTCTTCGAGCCAGGCTTTGGTGCCGGACCCCAATTAAAAACTGTTTTCGCGCGATCGATGATGGAGAACGGAATGTTGACTTCCGTCATCTCTTTATCGGCAACGCGAACGGTGATGCCTTCATCGGTTGCGGCGATGAGGTCGCCTTGCACACGACGTTCGCCATTCAGTGGCGATTCCAAACGCACGGCAACGGTCTTCCCTACTTCGCGTTGGAAGTGACGAGGTTCGCGCAATGTGCGTTCGAGGCCTGGGCTTGATACTTCGAGTGTGTAGCGACCAGGAATTGGATCGCTGTGATCGAACTCGCGCGATACCAAGCGCGTGATTAAAGCAATGTTGTCGAGGCTGACACCTTCTGGGCCGCCTGGCTGGGTGTCCACAACGACACGCAAGATTCCGCCCGAATACTCGATGTCGTACAAATCGAGACCAAGGTCGGACACGATGGGGTTGATCAGAGCGGTGACACGATCGATTACAGGGCTCGACTGAGCGCTTCCACGGGTAACCGACATGTTCAACCTCCTCTCCCTACTCTCAAGGGTTTCGCTCCCCCGATTTCCATCAAGGTTGGCAAAACCGCTGCCTAAACCGTCCTTAGAAAAAACAAAGGGCGTGGGTCGAAACCCACGCCTTCCAGTCACAGACTTTCAAAGGACATCAAAAATTATAGCCCCGTAAACTAAGGTTCGCACGTGGTTCAACGCCTCTCAACCCTGTTCGTACGCACGTTGCGGGACAATCCGGCAGACGCAGAAGTACCGAGTCACCGCCTGTTGGTACGCGCTGGATACATCCGTCGCGCGGCCCCCGGCGGGTACACCTGGCTACCGCTTGGCTATCGAGTGTTCCAGAATGTTGCCCGCGTTATTCGCGAAGAGATGGACGCCATTGGCGCACAGGAAGTGAACTTCCCCGCAATGCTGCCAAAGGAGCCGTATGAAGTTACGGGCCGCTGGACCGATTACGGCGACAACCTGTTTCGTTTACAAGACCGCCGCAAAGTCGACTTCCTGCTTGGCCCAACGCACGAAGAGATGTTCACCTTGCTCGTAAAAGATTTGTACTCGAGTTACAAAGACTTACCGGTGTGGTTGTACCAAATTCAGAATAAGTTCCGCGACGAAGCGCGTCCGCGCGGAGGTTTGCTGCGTGGTCGAGAATTTTCCATGAAGGACTCGTACTCCTTCGACCTCGACCAAGAAGGTTTGCAGCGTAGTTACGACGCACACCGCGAAGCGTACGTGCGTATTTTTGAACGACTCGGTTTGCCTTTTGCAATTGTGTCTGCAATGTCTGGCGCAATGGGCGGCTCGGCCTCTGAGGAATTTTTGTTTCCTTGCGACATTGGCGAAGACACATTCGTGCAATGCACCGCTTGCAACTACTCCGCAAACACTGAAGCAGTGCGTGTAGGAGTTGCTGATGCGATTGATGCATCATCAGTTGCTGCAGCGAAAGTCGTTGACACCCCGGACACACCAACGATCCAGACGCTTGTTGACTTGTTCAATGCGCGCGAAGACTTGCAACTCGCTGATCGTCAATGGAACGCATCCGACACACTGAAAAACGTTGTTGTCAATCTTCGTCACCCTGATGGGCGACTTGAAGCATTGGCAATCGGTGTCCCCGGCGATCGCGAAGTAGACCTGAAGCGACTTGAAGCACAAGTGTCGCCAGCCGAAGTTGAAGCATTCGACGAAACCCATTTCGCAGCGAACACCGCACTCGTGAAGGGTTACATCGGACCAGGAGTGCTTGGTACGAACAACGCTTCGGGCATTCGCTACATGCTTGACCCTCGTGTTGCCACGGGAAGCGCATGGATCACCGGTGCCGACAGCCGCGGCAAACACGTCATGGACTTAGTGAATGGTCGCGACTTCACAGCCGATGGAACGCTCGACGTTGCAGAAATTCGCGACGACGACACCTGCCCATCGTGTCGTTCAGCGCTCACCATTAAGCGTGGAATCGAAATCGGTCACGTGTTTCAACTTGGACCAAAGTACGCAGAAGCACTTGGTCTGCAGGTGCTTGACAAAAACGGCAAACAGCAGACCGTCACCATGGGTAGTTACGGCATTGGTGTTTCGCGCGCTGTTGCCGCAATCGCAGAAGCCATGCACGACGACAGTGGATTGCGCTGGCCGCTCGAGGTTTCGCCGTACGACGTGCATATTGTGATTGCTGGTAAAGACGATGCAACCATTACCGCTACTGCGGAATCGTTAGCTACCGAGCTGGAAGGCTCCGGCCTCAAGGTATTGCTCGATGATCGTCAGGGAATTTCTCCTGGCGTGAAATTCAAAGACGCAGAACTCATTGGTGTTCCCAACATCGTGGTTGCGGGTCGAGGCGTTGCTAACGGCACGCTCGAAGTACGTGACCGCTTTGCTGGCACCGCTATTGAAACTCCAATTGCGCAAGTCGGCCCACAGTTGGTCGCGCAGGCTCGCGGGAAGTAAACACCATGCAACTCCTTCGTGGAGTAGTTCAGCATTACGACTGGGGCGATCAACAAACGATTCCCGAATTTCTCGGCGTAGAACCAGATGCAAAACCATGGGCAGAGCTGTGGTTCGGTACACACCGCGCGGGGCCATCACTAGTAAAAACGGCAACTGGGAACCAGCCACTCTCGCAATATGCGGGCGAGCTGTCATTCCTCGTCAAGATCATCGCTGCTGCGAAACCTTTGTCGTTGCAAACACATCCAACAGATGAACAAGCCCAGTCTGGATACCAACAAGAAAACGAAATTGGTATTTCGCTTGACTCGCCTCTGCGCATATATCGAGATGCTTCAGCGAAACCCGAGCTACTTGTTGCCATGTCTGCATTCGAGGCAATTTGCGGATTCCGCAGTGACCAGGAAAACCTCGAACTCTGCAAGCGCTTTGGGTGGACTGAATTAGGCACGCATCTTGCCGATGATGGACTTGCCGAATGCGTGCGCTGGGCACTCACTACCGGCCCACATCAATTGCCACTAAACATGCCTGCCTGGGCCGGGCGATTGGCCACCATGTATCCGGGTAACGGCGGGATTCTTGTTGCCCTGCTCATGCATCACGTGAAATTGCAACCAGGCCAAGCGCTGTACCTCGGAGCCGGCAATGTGCACGCATACTTAGGCGGAACCGGGTTCGAAGTAATGGCTTCTTCCGACAACGTGGTGCGTGCCGCATTCACTCAGAAGAACGTGAACGTCGATGAGTTTCTGCATGTGGCCAATATGAATGCAATCGCATCGCCGCTGATTGAGGCTGAAGCAGTTGGCCCAGGTGCATGGCAATACCCCGTCACCACCTCTCGTTTTGGAACACAGCGCATTGACGTTTCAGGTACCCATGAATTGCGTGCAACACACGATGCAGAAATTTTGGTGTGCACTTCGGGCAATGCAACTTCGCTGCGCGCTGGCCAGGCTGCAGTATTGCGAAACGGAGAGTCAGTAACGCTGTCTGGCAATGCGACCGTATTTCGCACGTGGGGAACCCACTAACAAATTAGTTACCGGAAATCGTCTTGCGAATTTCCACAATCTTTTCAGTCGAATGATTAGCGTCGTCGCCTTTTTCTTCGAGCAATGCATTGCGATCTTTTGCCGCTTCGCGCTCGGCAATTGTGGTGTCTACGCGCGCAATGGCGGCTTCAACACCATGCTCGTGAATATATGTAGCCCAATCCACAAGTGCTTCAACCATTTCCGATTCTGGAACCACGGCAACGTTGCGACCCTTCACAAACAAGTGACCGCGCTTATTGCCTGCAGCAATTCCCAAGTCGGCTTCGCGCGCTTCGCCCGGGCCATTCACTACACATCCCATCACCGCAATCTGCAGCGGAATCTTCTTGTCTTCGAATGCACGCATTGCACGATTGGCAACTTCGATCACATCAATTTCTGCGCGCCCGCAACTTGGGCATGCAATGAGGTCAACGTTCTTGCGTTCTCGTAGGCCAAGTGATTCAAGTAATTGACGACCAGCACGAGCCTCTTCCACAGGGTCGGCGGTGAGGCTGTACCGAATGGTGTCGCCGATACCTTCAAGTAGGAGCGTGGAAATTCCGGCTGTGGCTTTAATGAGACCATTCGGAAGCGGACCTGCTTCAGTTACACCTAAGTGCAACGGATAATTGGTAACTGCGCTGAGTTGGCGATACGCCTCCACCATGAGCGGAACGTTAGATGCTTTCACCGAAATTTTGATGAGATCGAAATCAACTTCTTGGAAGTAAGCAATTTCTTGCAACGCAGATTCAACCATTGCTTCAGCAGTTAAACCGCCATGCTTTTCATACAGCGCTGGGTCTAGTGATCCACCATTCACGCCGATACGAATTGGCACGTTGCGGTCGCGCGCTTCCATTGCCACTGCTTTGATGTGCTCTGGTTTCCGAATGTTGCCTGGGTTTAAACGCAACCCATGAACTCCAGCTTCTAGTGCAGCGAGAGCCATCCTGTACTGATGATGAATGTCGGCAATGATCGGCACCGGCGAGCGCGGCACAATTTGAGCAAGCCCTTCTGCGGCTTCAATCTCGTTACATGTGCAGCGGACAATGTCGCATCCTGCAGCGGCCAGTGCATAGATCTGCTGCAGGGTTCCTTCGACATCTGAGGTTTTTGTGGTCGTCATGGACTGAATGCTGATTGGCGCTCCGCCACCAACTGCCACCTTGCCTACGTGAATCTGCTTCGTCTGGCGGCGCTCAAAACTCATAACTACCAGTGTGCCACTACCCGAAGGGCTGAGTGATGTCTAGATACAAGCCAGTAAAAGTAATCAAGATCAGCAGGGCAACCACTGCAGTTGCAAGCGGAATCATCTTGCCAAAATCGGCTCGATAGCGAACGCCATTACGGCTGCGCAACCGCTCATAAGTGGCAACTGCGGCGTGACCGCCATCAAAAGGCAAAGAAGGAAACATGTTGAACACGCCAACGAACACGTTCACATAGGCAAGCATGATCAGCACGCCCTTTAGACCATCGCGCCTCCCCGCTTCTCCACCAACTTGACTTGCGCCAACCACCGTGCTCGGTCGAGTTGCTGGGTCTGCAGCAGTGTCGCGAATGCTGTTGATTGCATTTGCCGGATTAAAGATTTTGGGAAGTGCTTGAACAGAACCAACGATTGCCTGTGCCCCATCACGAACCGCATATACAACCGCACTCGGCACTGACTGTTTGATGTAGTCCACAGACTCGGTACCAACACCCAAATATCCGAGCGTTGCATCAACTGGGTTGGCCGCCAAAGTTGCCTGAAGAGTTTGTTGCACTCCTGCACGATTGATCTCAACCGCAATTTGCTCACCGGGCATGTGACTCGTGATGGCAGCAACAAGGTCTTCCCGCGACTTCAACACTCCACCATCGATTGCTGTAATTATGTCGCCTTCACGAAGATCGATTTCCGCTGCAGGCGAACCACTCACCGGCGCATACACAATGCGTACGCTTCCTGTTTCGCCCAAGCGGCCAGCGGCTGCATAAACACCAACGAACAATGCAAGTGCAATCACCATATGCATGAGTGAACCCGCCGTGATCACCAGCAACCTGCGCGGATATGACTTTGATCGATACGAGCGGTCCTCGTCCGCTGGGTCGCAGTCATCCAAGTTGCTCATGCCAACGATGCGCACGAACGCGCCAAGCGGAAATGCACGAACACCATATTCAAGTTCGCCGCGTTTTCTACTCCACAGACGCGGTCCAAAACCCATATAAAACTGCGTTACCTTCATGCCTGTTTTACGAGCGGTCCAATAGTGGCCAAACTCGTGAAGGAAAATTGAAACGATTAATCCAACGACAAACACCAAGGTCCATGGATTGCGAAGCGCTAGCCAGGCAACAAAAGCAAGTACGACAACTAACGAAACAGCGCTGCCCCGGTTTGACGATTCATCTGCGAGGTCTTGTGTGTCTCCACCGGCAGCCATTTGCCCACGAAACTTGCGATAGACGTCGCTCATGCAGACAACACTTGCAACGCAAATCGTCGCGCCAATGCATCGGCATGCAGAATGTCTTCAACAATGGTTGGCACTAAACCGTCATGTTGCTGCATCGTTGCATCAATCACTTCCGGAATCCTTGACCACATGATTTGACCGTTCAGAAACGCCTCCACTGCAACTTCGTTTGCCGCACTCAACCACGCTGGTGCAGTTCCGCCCGCACGTCCTGCCTGGTAAGCAAGGTTCAGACAAGAGAAAGTCTGCGTGTCAGGCACTTCGAAATCAAGTCGTGCAAGAGTCGACCAATCAATTGAGCCAAAGGGCACATTGGCTCGATTCGGATAGCTCAACGCATATGCAATTGGCAGGCGCATATCGGGCATGGACAACTGAGCGATTACAGCACCGTCGTTGAACTCCACCATTGAATGCACCACCGACTGTGGATGAACAACTACATCAATGTCATCAAAACTGGTACCAAACAGTTCGTGGGCTTCAATCACTTCTAAACCTTTGTTCATCAACGTTGATGAGTCGACAGTGATCTTTGGTCCCATTGACCACGTTGGGTGCTTCAAAGCCTCTTCAACTGTCACGCTGGCCAATGACTCGCGCGAACGACCTCTAAACGGACCGCCACTTGCTGTCAGCAACAAACGGTTTACTTCCCTGCCGCTATCAATCGAGCTGCGCAAGCATTGATGAATAGCACAGTGCTCACTGTCTACAGGCACGATGTCGGCACCTGGAATTTTGCGTAACGGTTGCACTACCGGACCAGCAGCAATGAGACTTTCCTTGTTCGCTAATGCAAGTCGTTTCCCAAGTCGCAACGTAGACATGGTGACTGAAAGTCCCGCAAAACCAACGACACCATTCACTACAACATCGGCGAGTTCGGCAAGCACTGATTGGTCGGACACCACCTCAACTCCGGGCAACGCTTGCGCAACTTCTTTGCGCGCGGCTTCATCGGCAACAGCAACGACTTTTGGCTTCCATTGCTGTGCTTGCGCAATAACCGCTTGCGCTGATATTCCAACTCCTAAGCCAACAACTTCAAATTGGCCATCACTTTGCGCGATGTAGTCAAGCGTTTGCGTGCCAATTGAACCGGTCGAACCGGCAATTGCAACTCGAGTTATGCCCAAGGCGTGATAACCATGCCGAGGTAATACACGGCTGGTAAAACAAACAACATGCTGTCGAAGCGATCAAGCGCTCCGCCGTGTCCACTCAACACTGTTCCAAAATCCTTGATGTCAAGGTTGCGCTTAAACATGGACTCGGTGAGATCTCCAAGTGGAGCCATGACGCTGATGACAAGCGCCAACAGAATCCAAGATCCAAATGAGTTCCAGGTTGTGCTCTGCATGCCAACGAGAACGACGATGACAAATGTTCCGATGGTTCCACCGATAACACCTTCCACCGACTTCTTCGGGCTAATCCACTCGCGCAACGGTTGACGACCAATTGCGGTGCCAACAAAGTAAGCAGCAATATCGTTAGCAACTACGCCGGCAACAATGATGAACAGCGTGTCGGTTCCGCGGTGAGCAAATGCATCACCGAGTGTTGACCAGCGAAGAATAAGTCCTGCGTATGAGCCCATGAGGCCAATCCACATGATCGCAATCATCGTTGCCGAACTGTTTGGCACTGGCCCCGATTCGACGCTGTCGCCACTGACAAATACCAATGACGTAGCCACGAAAGCGAACATCAACACAAGTGGTATTGCTGAGTCGCCCTTCCAATACGCAACTGCTGGAGCAGCAACGCATCCAACAATTCCAACAATGGAAACTGGTCGATAGCCCGCCTGGGTTATCTGGGTGAAGAATTCAAATGCAGCCAATCCAATTGCGGCCAACACGATGATCATGACTACGGCAGGACTGAGCAGCAATGCACCGATAAAGGCAGCGAGCAACAGTGCCCCAACTGCGGTTGCTGTTGGCAAGTCACGACCACCAACTGGAGGACGCGACATTGAACCCGTTGCACTTGTTCGACTACCTGTTGGGCGACCACCTTGAGTTGGGCGTCCAGCGCGTGTCACTTGAGTTGGGCGTGGTTGCGCGCCAGATGCGTCACGAGGCGCAACAGGTCGACGGGTTTCTCCTGTTGGATCGGTACCGATCACAATTCGACCTTCACGACGAGGACGTTCAACCGGTGGCGGCGTTGTTGTTTCGAAACGACGCGAACCACCTGTGAGATCAACTGGCGGACGACGAGCACCAGTTGATGGCTCGTTGTATGCCGACCACACATCAGTTTCATCATCAACATCTGCAACAGGACGACGAGCAGCCTCAGTGTCTTGCTTCATGAAGCGTGGAATTTCCCCAGTTGCTGGTTCGGTCCAATGCGGCAGTTGCTCGGTCTCGTTGCCGCCGAAAGAAAGCGCCGGACCACTGTCGTCGTCGCTTCCGAAACGGACTACTCCGAACTCGTCACCAAAGTCAATCGTTGGATCGTTCGTGTTGTCACTTCCGTAATTGTCATCAGCCATGAGTGATCTCCTTACACTTCGAGTAGTTCTTGTTCCTTACGCGCGAATGCTTTTTCAATTTGTTCGACATGCTCTTGTGTGAGCTTGTCGAGTTCTTTTTCTGCACGTTCAAGATCGTCTTTAGAGATGTCACCATCTTTTTCTGACGTTTCAAGAACTTTGCGTGCATCGCGTCGAACGTTGCGCAATGCGATGCGACCATCTTCGGCCATGTTCTTCACGACCTTCACGTATTCCTTACGACGCTCTTCGGTCAGCATGGGAAACGACAAGCGAATGACTACTCCATCATTTCCTGGGGAAACACCGAGATCACTCGACTGAATTCCTTTTTCAATGGCAGCAATGGATCCACGGTCATGAGGTTTAATGATCAGCATTCGCGCTTCAGGTACCTGGAAGGTGGCCAACTGCTGCAATGGAACTGTTGCCCCGTAGTACTCCACGGGAATGCGCTCAACGAGCGAAGCATTTGCCCGACCAGTTCGGACACCTAAAAACTGGGACTGGACATGATCACAGGCTTTTGCCATTTTGTCCATGGCATCCAGCAACGTCTCTTCAATCACTCGACCAGCGTACCTATTTCTTCACCCAGGAGTATGGACTTCACGTTTCCACGCTGCAACAGGTTGAACACCACGATTGGCAAGTTGTTGTCACGGCAGAACGTAATAGCCGTGCTATCCATGACTTTTAGGCCCTTATTAATGACTTCGAGATACGAGATATGCGAATACTTCGTGGCCGTCTTATCAATTTTTGGATCGGCTGTATACACACCGTCTACTCCAGAGTGCGTGCCCTTCAAAATTACTTGTGCCGAAATTTCTGCAGCGCGCAATGCAGCTGCGGTATCAGTAGTGAAAAACGGGTTTCCCGTTCCTCCAGCCAAAATGACGATGCGCCCCTTTTCCATGTGACGCTCTGCGCGGCGACGAATGTATGGCTCAGCAACCTTTGGCATTTCAACTGCCGACATCACGCGCGACTGTTGTCCTACTCGCTCGAGCGCGTCTTGAAAAGCAAGACCGTTCATAACCGTTGCCAACATTCCCATGTAGTCGGCTTGTGCTTGGTCCATTCCTTGGCCGGCACCTTTAAGCCCACGCCAGAAGTTTCCGCCACCAACTACAACGGCAATGTCGACGCCGAGTTCTTGTTTGGTTTCGTACAGTTCGGTCGCAACTTGATGCAAGACATCAGTGTCGAGACCGAACCCAGATTTTTCAGCTAATGCCTCACCTGAAAGCTTAAGAACAATTCGATTCCAACGAGCCTTTGGGTGTGCAGCCATGTACGAAATCTACAACTATCCGATCTCAACCTGCGAATAACGCACGATGGTGGACTTGCCAATGACCTGAGCAACGGACTGCTTGTCGTCCTTTGCGTACGGCTGTTCGAGCAAACAAATGTCTTTGAAGAAGCCCTGAACACGGCCATCCACAATTTTGCCAATTGCGGCTTCCGGCTTGCCTTCGTTGCGGGTGACCGTTTCGAGGGTTGCGCGCTCGGCAGCAATGACGTCTGCTGGAACATCGTCTTTCTTCAAGTACTTCGGACGAGCAAACGCAATGTGCACTGCGATGTCGTGCGCGAGTTCTTGCGAAGCACCTGCCATTTCAACGATGACGCCGTTTACACCGCGACCACCTTGAATATGTGAGTACAGATCGAGAACGTTGCCCGAAGCTGCTTCAAAACGAACAACATCGCCAAGGTCAATTTTTTCCTTGAGCAAAATCTTCAAGTCTTCAAGCTGCTGATTGCGCTCGCTCACTGCTGCTTCACCCTTAGCAATAACCAGGTCGGCCAATGCTTCGGCTTCTGCAATGAACTGCTCGCTTCCTGCAACGAAGTCGGTTTCGCACTTGAGTTTCACGATTGCAGCAACATTGCCTGTGACTTTTACAGCCACAACGCCTTGTGCGCTCTCGCGATCATCGCGCTTTGCACTTGCTGCAAGGCCCTTTTCACGCAACCACTGCTTTGAAGCTTCGATGTCTCCACCGTTTTCTTCCAATGCCTTCTTGCAATCCATCATTCCCGCACCTGTTGTGGCGCGTAGTGATGCAACGTCTTTAGCGGTAAATGACATGATCAGCCTTCGACTTTTGTTTCAGTTGCTGACGCAACGCGTGCGTCACGCTGTGCCTGTGCTTCTGCTGCAGACTTACGAGCTGCATCTTGCTGTGCTTCGAATGCTGCTTGCTCATCTGCACTACGCGGTGCTGGTGCAGCGGCAGGTGCCGATGAACGACCAGAAGTCTTTTCTGCAATGAAGCGACCCTCAATAACTGCTTCGCAGATAACGCGTGACATCAACTCGTTTGCACGAATCGCATCGTCGTTACCAGGAATTGGGAAGGTGATGAGGTCTGGGTTCACGTTGGTGTCAACCACTGCGATGACAGGAATACCAAGCTTGTTCGCTTCGGTTACTGCAATGCTTTCCTTGACGGTGTCGATAATGAACACTGCCGTTGGGCGACGTGCCATGTTGCGAATACCAGAAAGGTTCTTCTGCAATTTCTCGAGTTCACGTGAGATAAGAAGGGCTTCCTTCTTTGGCATGAGTTCAAACTCGCCGGTGTCGCGCATGCGCTCGTAGTCCTGCATCTTCTGAACACGCTTTGAAATGGTGTCGAAGTTGGTGAGCATTCCGCCCAACCAACGCTCGTTGATGTACGGCATGCCGCACTTGTCAGCGA
>Ga0209770_10001215_pt1 | contig 13477 bp, 10 predicted proteins | sample LauGreSu1BDMLBDD_2_FD_187572 | JGI IMG/M metagenome (GOLD analysis project Ga0209770, IMG submission 187572) | Freshwater lake microbial communities from Lake Michigan, USA - Su13.BD.MLB.DD (SPAdes) (version 2) | ecosystem: Environmental > Aquatic > Freshwater > Lake | place: Lake Michigan, USA...
ACCTCTATCGAAGCAATCTGCGCTACCAGCGCCTGCACTTTCGGATGCATGTTCGAGGGCACGAAGTAGCTACCCACACGATCGCGCAAACTCTTGGCCTTGCCCACGTAGAGCAACAAGCCGTCGGCCGCGAACATCCGATAGACACCCGGTCGCCGCGGCAAGCTCGCCACGAAACCACGGGCATCGAAACTGCTCACCGCGACAAGGCCTCCGCTCGCTGCAACACGGCGAGAAACATCTCACCCGTGAGACGACGCGTTTGGGTGTTGTAGCGACTGCAGTGATACGAATCGATCAGCCAACAGCCATTGGCGAGCCGATGCTCGGCCGCATGGGCGAATCGATGGGCGCCGCGTGATTCACCAACGGCATCGAGAATGGCATCGTGCGCAATGCGACCCAGCGCGAGAATCACGCGCAGTTTTTGATGCTGTTTGAATTCCGCTTTCAACCAGTTGTTGCACTCACGTGCCTCAGCGGGGGTCGGCTTGTTGGCGGGCGGCACGCACTTAACGGCGTTGGTGATCCTTACGCCGCGCAGTTGCAACCCATCGTCACGCGATTCGGACACCGCAGCGCTCGACACGCCGACGGCATGCAGGGTCTCGTAAAGCAGAACACCGGCATGATCGCCCGTGAACGGTCGACCAGTACGATTCGCGCCATGCATGCCGGGCGCAAGACCCACGATGAGCCAACGCGGATTCGCATCACCGAAGGCCGCCACCGGCGCGGCGTGATAGCCCGGAAACTTCCGACCGGACTCCTCCCGAAACGCCGCCAACCGAGGGCAGCGTCGACAAGCGGGATCGAACGTGCTGCAGGCCGGACTCATGGGTTGGCCACGCGCGTCAATCACTCATATGACGGATGATCGCGTCACCGAAGCCCGAGCAACTCATCAATTTGGCACCCGGTATCAACTGCTGCATCGCCTCTTCCACGTTACGACGAGCGGCTAGCTCGCGCTTGCTGGCACGAATGGCTTCGCGAAGTCTCGCGAGATCGTACGTCAATTCCTTGGCTGCAATGGTGTTCGCAACGCCCTTGATGATGAGATCGGCAGCCTCTGTCCACTTGAGATAACGCAGCATCATCTCGGCCGACAAAATGATCGAGCCTGGGTTGACCCGATCCTTGCCGGCGAACCCGGGCGCCGTGCCGTGGGTTGCTTCGAATACGGCAAGACCGTGACCAATATTACCGCCCGGGGCGATACCGATGCCACCGACCTGCGCGGCCAACGCATCAGAGATGTAGTCGCCATTGAGGTTCAACGTCGCGATCACGTCGTATTCTTCCGGACGAAGCAACACTTGCTGCAGAAAGTTGTCGGCGATCACGTCCTTGATGACGATGTCCTTGCCGGTGATCGGATTGCGGAAGCTCATCCAAGGGCCACCTCCGAACTCGGTCGCGCCGAACTCATCCTTCGCCAACTGGTAGCCCCAGTTGCGGAAGGCGCCTTCGGTGTACTTCATGATGTTGCCCTTGTGCACCAGCGTCACCGACACCCGATCGTTCTCGATCGCGTACTGGATCGCCATGCGAATCAAACGCTGGCTGCCCTCCTTCGAAACGGGCTTGATGCCGATACCGGAGCTCGCCGGGAAGCGAATGCCCTTGGCCTGCAACTCCGCCTGCAGGAAGTGAATCAGTCGCTGTACGTCATTGGAGCCAGCCGGATATTCGATACCCGCATAGATGTCTTCGGTGTTCTCGCGGAACACGACCATGTCGGTCAAAGAGGCATCCTGCATGGGTGTGGCGACGCCCGGGAAGTATCGGATCGGTCGCACGCAAGCATAAAGGTCCAAGGTCTGGCGCATGACCACGTTGAGCGAACGAATACCACCACCGATCGGCGTTCCGAGTGGCCCCTTGATCGAGACGACGAACTCGCGCAACGCATGCAGCGATTCATCCGGGAACCAGGTTCCGCAGACTTGGTTGCCTTTTTCGCCAGCAAAAATTTCCATCCATTCGATGCGACGACGATCACCGTAGGCTTTCGTTACCGCCGCATCCACCACCTTGCGCATGACGGGTGTGATGTCGATACCGATACCGTCACCCTCGATGTACGGGATGATGGGCCGATCGGGCACGTTGAGGCTGCCGTCGGCATTGACCGTGATGCGAGTACCGTCGGCCGGTACCTGGATGAACTCGTACTTCATGAAAAATCCGCGCCCTTGACCATTCGAAGGGCGCGGATTCTACCCGAGGCCGAGAGAATCAAGCGACGGCGAATTGCTCCTCTTCCGTCGAGCCCTTCATCGCAGTGACCGAGGAACGGCCTGCCGAAACCGTCTGCGTGACGTCGTCGAAATAACCCGCACCGACTTCACGCTGATGCTTTGTAGCCGTATACCCGTCCTTCTCGGCAGCGAACTCTGCCTGCTGCAGATTTACGTACGCCGACATCTGCGACTCGCGATATCCCTTAGCGAGTTGGAACATCGAGAAGTTCAAGGCGTGGAAGCCCGCCAGCGTGATGAATTGGAACTTGTAGCCCATCGCACCGAGCTCACGCTGGAACTTCGCGATCGTCGCGTCGTCGAGTTTCTTCTTCCAGTTGAACGACGGCGAGCAGTTGTAGGCGAGCAGTTTGCCCGGGAACTTCGCGTGGATCGCCTCAGCGAAATGCTTCGCTTCGGTCAAATCGGGCGTTCCCGTCTCGCACCACAGCAGATCGGCATAAGGCGCGTATGCAAGCCCTCGCGCAATCGCCTGATCAAGTCCCGCGCGCACATAGAAAAATCCTTCGGCTGTACGCCCACGCCCCGTATCGATGAAAGGACGATCGCGCTCATCGACATCGGCCGTCAGCAGATTCGCGCTCTCGGCATCAGTTCGCGCGACAAGAATGGTCGGTACGTCACACACGTCGGCGGCCAATCGCGCCGCAACCAGCTTGTTGACGGCCTCCTGTGTCGGCACAAGCACCTTGCCGCCCATGTGGCCGCACTTCTTTGCCGAGGAGAGTTGATCTTCGAAGTGCACGCCAGCAGCGCCCGCTTCGATCATGCCCTTCATCAGCTCGAAGGCATTCAAGACACCACCGAAGCCAGCCTCGGCGTCAGCCACGATCGGTTGCAGCCAATCGATGGAATCGTCGCCTTCGGCATGATGCAGCTGATCAGCTCGCAGCAGCGTGTTGTTGATGCGACGAACGACTTGCGGTACCGAGTTGGCCGGATACAGCGATTGATCCGGATACATCTCGCCGGCGAGATTCGCGTCACCCGCCACCTGCCAGCCCGATAGGTAGATGGCCTTGAGGCCGGCACGCACTTGCTGCATGGCCTGGTTACCCGTCAGTGCACCGAGCGCATTGACGTACGGCACGGTCGCCATATTGCGCCAGAGCTTTTCGGCGCCGAGTCGCGCGAGTGAATGCTCAATCGCGACGGTGCCGCGAAGACGCACGACGTCTTGCGCACTGTAACCACGCTGCACACCACTCCATCGCGGGCTCGTGGACCATTCTCGTTGCAACTCGTCGGCACTCTTCAGGGGCATGTTCGTCCTCATTCAATTCAGGGGATGATTCAGGGGTCGGTCGAAGTTCAAGTCAGCTCGCGGTAGGCCGCCAGCGTCAAAAAAGTCGCGAACTCGGGTGCCGTGGTGATCTCATCGAGCAACGTCGCCGCCTCGCTGTAATTGCCGGCGATGAAGGCCGCCTCGCCCAGCGCGGCTTGCAACCGCGCAAGCTCGGCGCGCAGCTCGCTACGAAACAGCTCCGCCGTCACCTTGCGACCATCGGCGAGTACGCCACCCGGATGACGAATCCACTGCCAGATCTGTGCGCGCGAAATTTCGGCCGTCGCTGCGTCTTCCATCAGATTGTTGATGGGCACACAGCCGTTACCACACAGCCAAGCGGCCATGTATTGCAGCGATACGCTGACGTTGTCGCGCAGACCCTCGGCTGTAATGGAGCCTTCGGGTACTCGCAGTAAATCGTCGGCGGAAACCGCAACATCCTCTCGCAAGCGATGCACCTGGTTCGGGGTCGGCATCAAACGATCGAACACTTCCATTGCGATCGGTACGAGTGCCGGATGCGCCACCCAAGTACCATCGTGTCCATCGCCCGCCTCACGCTCCTTGTCGGCACGCACTTTGGAAAGCGCCGCGTCATTGGCGACTGGATCGTTCTTGATCGGGATCTGCGCCGCCATGCCGCCCATCGCAAATGCACCCCGTCGATGACAGGTTCGGATGCAGAGCAACGAATATGAGCGCATGAAGTGCGTCGTCATGGTGACGAGGCGACGCTCAGGCAGCAGGAAGTCAGCGCGCTTGGCGAATTTCTTGATGAAACTGAAAATGTAATCCCAACGCCCGCAATTGAGACCGACGATGTAGTCGCGCAACTCAAAGAGGATCTCGTCCATCTCGAACGCCGCCAAAATCGTCTCGATCAACACAGTGCATTTGATCGTGCCATGCGCAAGACCCAAGCGTCGTTCGGCGAAATCGAACACCTCCGCCCAGAGCCGCGCCTCGCGATGGCTCTCCATCTTCGGCAGATAGAAGTACGGTCCGGTGCCACGCGCAGCGAGTTCCCGGTGGTTATGAAACAGGTACAGACCGAAATCCACCAAAGCACCCGGTATCGGCTTGCCCGTCGACAACAGATGCTTTTCCTCGAGATGCCAACCGCGCGGTCGAACGAACAGCACGGCAACCTTCTCGTTCAGTGCGTAGCGCTTGCCCTCCGGGCTGGTGAAATCGATGCGGCGAGCAACGGCATCCCGCAGATTGGCTTGACCGCCAATGACGTTGTCCCAGGACGGCGCGAGCGAGTCCTCGCAATCGGCCATGAATACCTTGGCCCCGCAGTTGAGCGCGTTGATGATCATTTTGCGGTCGGTCGGCCCAGTGATCTCGACGCGGCGGTCCTGCAAGTCGGCAGGGATCGGCGCTACCTTCCAGTCGCCGTCGCGGATAGCGCGGGTCTCGGCAAGAAAGTCTGGCATCTCGCCGGCATCGAGCCGAGCCTGGCGCTGCTCGCGGGCCCGTAAAAGCTGCTCCACACGCGGCGCGAAGCGCGCAACCAACTCGCCCAAAAAGTCGAGCGAGTCCGAGGTCAGGATATCTTCACCATCAGGGCGGGCCGGCAAACCGGATGCGAATTCGAGACCGTGGGAGTTCATGAGGCGCTCTTGTCGAGTGAGGGAACAATTGAACTCTAACGATATTGGTGAGAGTATTTACACAATAGAAATTTCACAGTGTGAATTTCACGTATGGCCGGATTGCTACGTCAGGGACATTTCCTCGGCTCCAAACTGCGCAGCCTGCGCAAGCGCAACGGCCTCACCCTCGATGAAGTGTCGGCACGTTGCGTCCAGCTGAACTCCGAGCACGCTCCGTCGGTCTCCTACCTCAGCATGGTCGAGACCGGCAAACGAGTACCGTCCGCCCAGATGCTCGACGTGCTCGCGCAAGTTTTTGGCAAAGACGTTGGCTGGTTCCTCGATCGGACCGAAGCGCAACCTGCGAGCCCACCGCGAAAAGGTCGCGGCGGCGTCGCCACCGTGATGCCGCTGGAGCCTGCCTTCCTGTTCTCCAAAGAATTATTGCAATCGGCGCTACCGGAACTACTGGCTCAAACCGGCACCAGTGGTCGGCAGTTTGCGCGGTTACTCGTGCGGGTCTGGCAGGAAGCCAGACAGAACGATTTCCCTGATATCGAACGTGCCGCCGAGTCGGTCGGCAAGCGCCGTATGCCACTTACGCTAGACGATGTACTGCAGATCGTGGCCGACCTCGGGCTGTCGATTCGCTGGATCGAAGAGGATCGCCGCAATCCGCAGTCGAAGCTGCTACGTGCCCGCTTCGAAGCGCCGGGCACCATCGTCATCAATCGACGTCTGCGCGGCCAAGAGGCACGCCTCAAATACACCCTCGCCTTTTTCATCGGCCACAAGATCCTGCATGGCGCCGATGGTGTCGTACCACCGCACAGCGTGACCGGAGCGACGGCAGAGGAGCCCACGACCGTCGATGCCGCCTCGATGGCGCCGCGCGATGTGCTGCTCGCTTGGCGCGACTTCGAGTGCAGCGCGTTCGCGGGTGCACTGCTGTGTCCAAAACAGCCGTTACGCCAATTCCTAGTGCGCGAGCACCATGAGATCGCCGCCTGCGAGAAGCTTGGAGTCACCCCAGCGGTGATGATGCGTCGCATGACGGCTGTATCGCCGTACCGCCATTGGCATTTCTTTGATGGTTACTCGCCGGGGTTCTTGCGCGCTGTCTATCGCGGCAACGGCATTCCGCTACCGTGGGGCAACATGAGTTTGGTTCCGGATCCTTGCCCGAACTGGGCGGTTTTCAGACTACTGCGAGATACGCCAGAGTCGCGCGCAGCGGAGCACAAACCTGTCTCGCAGATCTCGATCATGCGTGACGGCGGGGAACCGAAGCTCTACTGCTGCCATTCGCTGCGCACGCAGGATGCCGCGGATGTCTCGCACGTTTTGTCCGTTGGAGTGGACCTTGCGCCCGCCCTCGAGGCACAAGGACTCGATGCCCGCGCCATGATTGCGATGATCGACGACAGCTGCCGTCGCGGCAAAGGTATTGGCAAGGTTCCGCCCGAGGCCGCAGCGGCAATCCGAACCGCGAGCCACGTGCTGAACATCGCCTGGGTCGCACGGGCGCTCGAATCACCGGCGAGCGTGATCTGCCCGCGCAGCAGCGGCTGCCCTCGCGAAGTCAGCTGCGGCGACGCTCCGCTCGCCCGCGATCGGCGATCAACATTGCGAGCTCAAGCGACTGCTCGTAGTTGAGACGCGGATCCACTGTGGATTTATAGGCGCGCTGCAGATCCGAGTCCGAGAGACCGCGCGCACCACCTGTGCATTCGGTGACATCCTCACCCGTCAACTCGATGTGCACACCGCCCAGGTGCGACCCGAGATCCCGATGGATTTGAAAGCTCAGTTCGAGTTCTTTGAGGATATTCTCGAAACGACGGGTCTTTAACCCGCTTTGACTGTTCTCGGTGTTGCCATGCATCGGATCGCAGACCCACAGCACCGAGTGGCCCGTCGCGCGAACCGCCTGCATGGCCTTGGGCAAAGCGGTCTCGATGTCCTTGGCGCCAAAGCGATGAATCAGGGTCAGTTTGCCCGGCACGTTCTGCGGGTTGAGCGTCGTAACCAGTCGCTGCAACCAGCCCGCATCCATCGCGGTACCGATCTTGATGCCGATCGGATTGGCAATGCCGCGGCAATATTCGACGTGCGCGCCATCAAGCTGCGCCGTGCGCATGCCAATCCACGGCATGTGCGTCGAGAGGTTATACCAACGCTGCGAGCGCGGAATGAAACGGGTCTGCGCCTGTTCGTAGTGCAAGATCAGCGCCTCGTGACTCGAGTAAAACTCGGCACGCAAGGCCTGATGCACCTCCTTAGCGCTGATGGTTTCGAAAAACTCGAGGCCATCGGCCACTGACGCCACGATCCGCTCGTACTCAGCCTTCAGGGGTGAATGACCGACAAAACCCAAATCCCAGTATTCCGGGTGATGCAGATCGGCAAAGCCGCCATCGATCAGTGCGCGTACGAAGTTCAGCGTCAGCGCCGCACGCTCGTAACCGCGCAACAATAAATTCGGGTCCGGTTGACGCGACTCGGGTGTGAACTCAGCACCGTTGACGATGTCGCCGCGATACGACGGCAAGGTGACGCCATCGCGCGTTTCGGTATCAGCAGAGCGCGGCTTGGCGTACTGCCCGGCCATGCGACCGACGCGAATGATCGGCTTCTTCATGCCGTGCGTCAGCACAAGACTCATCTGCAGCAGGATCTTCAGCCGGGTCGCGATCTTGTCGGACTGACAATCGTCGAAACTCTCAGCGCAGTCACCGCCCTGCAGCAGGAAACTCTCACCGCGCTGGGCAGCAGCGAGATCCTCGCGCAACCGCTCGACTTCCCACGACACAACGATAGGCGGCAGACGCGATAGCTGCGCAACCGCCTCGAGCAAAGCAACTTGGTCCGGATAAGACGGTTGCTGCTGAGCGGGTCGGGTTTGCCAACTGGTCGGATTCCAAGACTGATGTTCGGGGGTTTTCATAACCCGTCGATTCTATGCCGTTTTGGCGGCCGTTTTAACGGCTTTCTCCGCGATTTTCGCTTCCTGCCACAAAGCTTCCCAGGCATCGAGGTCCAATTGCTCGAGGACCAAACCGCGGTCGCGCGCAAATGACTCCATGCATCGGAAGCGGCTCTCGAACTTAGCGTTGGCCTGCCGCAGTGCAACTTCTGGGTCTAGCTTCAGGTGTCGTGCCCAGTTGGCGACGACGAACAGCAGATCGCCGAGCTCCTCGCTCTGACGCTCGACCGACTCCCGCTCACGCAGGGTTTCTTCGAACTCGGCGAGCTCCTCGTCGAGCTTGGCGCGCATGTGCGAGGCGTCTGGCCAATCGAAATGCACGCGTGCAGCACGCTTGCCGAGCTTGACCGCTCGGGTCAGAGCCGGAAGCGCCAGGGCGACCCCATCAAGCGTGCCCTGCTCGCCCGCCTCGGCGCGCTCGGTTTGTTTGTAGCCTTCCCACGCCAGAGTCTGCTGCTCGGCAGACAAATTTTGAGTCTCACCGAAAACATGCGGATGGCGTCGAACTAACTTGTCGGCGATGGCTCGAGCCACGTCGTCGAAGTCGAACTGCCCAGCCTCCTCAGCAATACGCGCCAGAAATACCACCTGGTACAGTAAGTCGCCGAGTTCATCACGAACCGCAGTCGTATCGTCTCGCTCGATCGCGTCGGCGACTTCGTAGGCTTCCTCGAGCGTATGCGGCACGATACTGCGCATCGTTTGCTCGAGATCCCAGGCGCAACCACCTTGCGGGTCACGCAGACGACGCATCACGGCGAGTAGCTGATCCATCGACATCTTCAACGATCCTCACCACGCAAAACGCGATACAGCGTCAACAACATGCCGGCGGTGGCGCCCCAGATGTGATGGGGTCCAAACGGCACGTCCGTCAGTTCGACCTCCGAACCCTGGAAATGTCGGCGACGACGAACATGATTGCGCTCATCGAGCAGATGCCTCAGCGGCATCTCGAATACTTCAGCCACTTCAGCCGGGTCGAGTTGCAGATCGAACCCAGGCTGGATGAAACCCACCACGGGCGTCACGCGATAGCCACTGATGATCAAGTGATCCGGCAAAAAACCAGCCAACTCGATACGCGTGCGGGGTAAGCCGATTTCCTCCTCGGTCTCACGCAGTGCCGCGCTCGTGATATCGCGATCGAGCGGATCGACACGACCGCCGGGAAAACTGATCTGGCCGGGGTGCTGCGACAAGTGGTCGGCGCGGCGCGTCAACAAGATGGTGAGGCCCGTATGGTGCTCGACGATGGGCACCAGCACCGCCGCCGGCGTCGGTTGCTCCGGAAAGAACACGCGCAGCTCCGATCGGCGCTCAGGGGTCAGGGCACCGTAACGCCAATCCTCGCGCGGCGTCGCGCAAGGCGCACGCAAGACGTGCTCACAAATACGTGCTTTGAGAGCCGCATCGTCGAGTGAAACCAGATCAAGAGAATTCATGGGTTATCATGCGCATTCTACTCCATCGCCGCCGGTCTGATCCGAATGTCACTCGACGCACTCGATGCTCTCTCGCCCCTCGATGGTCGCTATGCCAAAAGCACGGCACCCTTGCGAGCGCACCTGTCGGAAAGCGCGCTGATCCGTGAACGGATTCGCATCGAAGCCGATTGGCTGGTGTTCCTCGCAGATACGCGACCAACCGGTCTGCCAGCGGCCGCTCAAATCACGCGCGCCCTACGCGATGTCGCCGTCGAACTCGCCAAAGCGCCGCCCCCCACAGCGGCTGCGGCCGTCAAGGCGATCGAACAGCGAACCAACCACGACGTGAAAGCAGTCGAGTACTACGTTCGCGATCAACTGGCTTCGGCAGGCGCCTCGCCCGAGGTGCTTGAACTCGTGCACGTGGGCTGCACCTCCGAGGACATCAACAACCTCGCCTATGCACGACTGCTGCGCGATGCTCGCAACCTCCTGCTCACCGAGTTTCGTTCCATACAGACGCAGTTGCAGCAGTTTGCGACCCTGCACGCCGAACTACCGATGCTCTCGCGCACGCACGGTCAAACAGCAAGCCCGACCACCCTAGGCAAAGAATGGACTAACGTCGCGGCGCGCCTTGCCCGCGGGATCGATCGCTGGAGCAGCGTCGCAGTGCTCGGCAAGTGGAATGGCGCTGTCGGCAACTTCAATGCGCATGTTGCTGCCGCTCCGCAGGATGATTGGGCAGCGCTCTCACGCCGCTTCGTCGAATCGATGGGGCTCACCCACAACCCGCTCACCACCCAAATCGAACCGCACGATTGGATCGGCGAGTACGCCGATGCGCTCGCGGCGCTCGATGTCGTGCTGGTCGATTTCTCTCGCGATGTGTGGGGCTACATCAGCTTGGGCTATCTGAAACAACGCGCTGTCGCGGGCGAAGTGGGCTCGTCAACGATGCCGCACAAGGTCAATCCGATCGACTTCGAAAATGCCGAAGGCAATCTCGGCATCGCCAACGCCCTGCTGCGACACTTTGCCGACAAACTGCCAATCTCGCGCTGGCAGCGCGATTTGACCGACTCCACAGTCCTACGCAACGTAGGCGTGGCGCTCGGCCACGTACTCGTCGCGCTACGCGCCCTGCAGCGAGGCCTCGGCAAGATCGAACCGGATCCAACGCGCATGGCGCTCGATCTGTCTGATGCGTGGGAAGTGCTGGGCGAAGCCGTGCAAACCGTGTTGCGCGCGCGTGGCGTGCCGAACGGCTACGAACTCCTCAAGGACTTCACCCGCGGACGTCGTATCGACGGCGCCGCGTATCGCGATTTTGTCGCCACCTTGCCGATCGACGAAGCGTCGAAGTCACGGCTCGCGGCGATGACACCGGCGAGCTACCTGGGACTAGCCGTTTCGCTCACGTGCGGCAGTTGAACGGAACTCGATGAAGGTTGTCGTCGGTCTCTCAGGCGGCGTCGACTCAGCCGTCGCCGCTTTGCGACTGCGTCGCGAGGGACACGAGCTACAGGGCCTGTTCATGGCGAACTGGGCCGAAGACGACAGTTACTGCACCATCGCCGATGACTATCAGGACGCAAGGGCCGTTTGTCGTGAACTCGACATACCGCTGCATCGGGTCGACTTCGCGGAGCAATACCGGCAGCGCGTCTTCGAATATTTCCTCACCGAGTATCGCGCCGGCAGAACACCGAATCCTGATGTCCTGTGCAACCGTGAGATCAAATTCGGCGTCTGTCTCGAGCATGTTCGTCGCTTAGGTGCTGAGCGCTTCGCCACAGGACACTACGCGCGCCGTATCGAGGGCACGCAAGGCGTGGAACTGCACAAGGCGATCGATCTCGACAAAGATCAGTCGTATTTCCTCCACGCCTTGGAGGTAGCACAGCTGCAAGCGGCGCTGTTTCCGTTGGGCGACACTCGAAAGGCCGAGGTTCGCGCAGAGGCCAGAGCGGCTGGCCTACCGGTCTACGACAAACCGGACAGCACCGGTATTTGCTTCATTGGCGAGCGACCTTTTCGCGAGTTCCTCGCGCAATACGTCGTCGAAAACCCGGGTCCGATCGAAACGGCCGAGGGTGAGCGTATCGGCACACATCGCGGCCTCGCCTTCTACACGCTCGGCCAGCGCGGCGGTCTCGAAATCGGTGGACGTCGTGGCCACGAGGAGGCGCCCTGGTACGTCGCTCGCAAGGATCTCGCTCGTAACGCGTTGGTGGTGGTGCAGGGTCACGACCACCCCTTGATGCAGACACACTGGGTCAAGACCGGACCGATGCACTGGCTGACCGACCCGCCCAAGACGCCGTTCAATGCGACCGTCAAGCTGCGTTACCGTCAGAGCGACCAACCCTGCCGCGTCGAGCCGCAAGCCGACGGCGGCATGGAGTTGCATTTCGAGTCTCCGCAGCGGGCAGTGACCCCCGGCCAGTTCGCCGTTCTTTATCGGGGCACGCGCTGTCTGGGCGGCGCGGTCATCGAATCGCTATAATTTCGTTTCGTTTTTTGCCCAGTTCACCTGTTTCCGGGGGTTTCCGATGGCCGACAGTTACCGCGCGCGCAAAACACTGAAAGTAGGCTCGCGTTCCTACGAGATGTGGAGCCTCGCCGCGCTGCCGCAGAAGAAAGTGGCACGACTGCCCTACTCACTCAAGATCCTGCTCGAGAACCTGCTGCGGTTCGAAGATGGCATCAACGTCACTCGCAAGGACATCGACGCGCTGCTCAACTGGAAGGCGCAATCCACCCCCGATCATGAGATCTCCTTCACGCCAGCACGCGTGATCATGCAGGACTTCACGGGCGTACCCTGCGTGGTCGATCTCGCCGCGATGCGCGAAGCCATTCGCAAGCTCGGCGGCGATCCACAGAAAGTGAATCCGCTAGCACCCGCTGAACTCGTCATCGATCACTCGGTGCAAGTTGATCACTACGGCACTGCCGATGCTCTCGCGAAGAACACCAAGATCGAGTTCCAACGCAATGGCGAGCGCTACTCGTTCCTGCGCTGGGGTCAAACGGCGTTCCGCAATTTCAAGGTGGTTCCGCCGAACACGGGCATCGTGCACCAGGTCAACCTCGAGTTCCTCGGCCGCGTGGTTTTCGAGAATCGCAACGGTTCGAAGTTGCAGGCTTACCCCGACACCCTCGTCGGCACCGACTCGCATACCACCATGATCAATGGTCTCGGCGTGCTTGGCTGGGGCGTGGGCGGCATCGAAGCGGAAGCGGCAATGCTCGGCCAGCCGGTCACCATGCTCATCCCGCAAGTCGTCGGCTTCAAGCTCACGGGGCAGTTGCAGCCCGGTGCGACGGCGACCGATCTCGTGCTCACCGTCACCGAGATGTTGCGCAAGAAAGGCGTCGTGGAGAAGTTCGTCGAATACTTTGGTGACGGGCTTGCCAACCTGCCGCTTGCCGATCGCGCCACCATCGCCAACATGGCGCCCGAATACGGCAGCACCTGTGGCATCTTCCCGATCGATGAAGAGACGCTGCGCTATCTCGAACTCTCGGGCCGCAGCAAGCAACAGATCGCGCTCGTCGAGGCCTACGCCAAGGCGCAAGGTATGTGGCGCTACAACGGCGCGCCGCAAGCCGACTACACAGACGTGCTCGAGCTCGACATGAGTACGGTCGAGCCCTCGCTCGCCGGCCCGAAGCGGCCGCAGGATCGCGTTCCGCTGCGCTCGCTCAAGCAGGTTTACGGCAAAGCCCACTCTCAGATGGCTGAGGAACGCGCCAAGAAAAATCCGTCGGCGAAGGGCGTTGGCAAGGTGGCGGGCAAAGACAGCTTCGAGGTCAAAGATGGCGCCGTGCTCATCGCCGCCATCACGAGCTGCACCAATACATCGAACCCATCGGTGATGCTCGGCGCGGCGTTGCTTGCGCGCAAT
>Ga0209770_10001217_pt1 | contig 13471 bp, 10 predicted proteins | sample LauGreSu1BDMLBDD_2_FD_187572 | JGI IMG/M metagenome (GOLD analysis project Ga0209770, IMG submission 187572) | Freshwater lake microbial communities from Lake Michigan, USA - Su13.BD.MLB.DD (SPAdes) (version 2) | ecosystem: Environmental > Aquatic > Freshwater > Lake | place: Lake Michigan, USA...
TGTATTGATATTGGTAATATCAATTATTTTTGTAAAATCAATAGAATCATATATATTTTGTATATCAGAATCTATTTGTTTACCATTCTCATTCCATTCAGAAAAAACTATTTGAGGTCGACATTCATATGATTGTAAATTATGCATTATTTTGTTAAGGTAATCTATACCATGATTGATACCATTTTTCTCAATATAATCAATAAGAATTTTAGCACCATTTTTATTAATACTATAAGCAAAATAACCACCAATATATAATTCACAATCTAATGATTCAACATCAACACTATTTGATTCAATATTATAAACTTGAAAATGTGTTTGTCTATTTTTTTCAAACATATGATATCCTAAAAATAATACATCTCTCTTTGAAAATTCATTGTTAGTTTCTAGCATTTCGAATTGTTGTTTAAAGTTCTTACAAAGAGTAAAATCGTCTTCCATAATAATATAATATTCATTATCTGAATCGTTTAATAACTGGTTCCATAGATTATAATGAGATAATGCACATCCAATTACACCTCTTCTACTTCCAAAATCGTTATTACGGAATAAATGTTTTAATCTACTACTAGGTTCTAGTAATTTTCCATCTACTGCTTTTATAAAGTCATAATCTTCTGTTTTAATACCTGCTTCAAGTAATTTTCTGATAGTTTCTTCTTTTCGGTCTTCTCTTCTTTCTAAGTTAACTATTTTAATTCTATTTTTGGATTTTATATTTGTTTTTTCATAAAATTGTTCTTCATTATTTAGGTCATATGCATTTTTGACAACTTTTGTATTTCTATCACTTGTTAAACGTCCAATATGGCGACATGTTATTCTATTAAAGAAAGCGCTAGTATATCCTGATGTTTCCCATTTTTTCGCATAATCCAATTCAAAAAACGTGTTATCGGAATCAAAATTACCTAATCCCAAAATAGTTTTTACATCTATTAACGAAGGACGAAAACTGTAATGTGGCCAGTAATGACAGTTCACATAATTAAAATTTCCATTACAATGTTTATGAAAAACAATATTGTTATTAGTACTATTTGATATATGTCCTTTTATATTATAATTTGCTATAATTTCTCCATAATTCCTGTTAAATAAAATTTGTTTAACATTGTTATCCCTACAATATTTACTATTTAATAAAGTAATTGAGTTATCAATATAATTATGTTTTTTATGAAACAGAAAGTCATCCTCCATGTGTATCCAATAAGTTGGATTAAGTTCAATTAATTTTTTGTAAATAATATTCATACTACCACGATGTCCTTTTTCTTCTTTTGTTTTCATATAAAATTTTATCCACGGAAATAATGTTTTCATTGCCAATCTATCTTCATTAGAAGAATTATCATCAACACAAAACCAATAATCTATTTTATCAATATCATTCCAGTGATTTAACATCGAAAAAATAGTTTCTTTGAATAAATCTAATCGTTTACATGTGGTAAACGAAATAAAAATGCTTATTTGTTTTTTTTTTCTTAAATTAAATTTGGATGGTTTAGTCAATAATAATCTACACGATTCAAATAAAGTATTCCATGTATTAATCATATTTTGTTCAATATTATCATATTTAAGAGATGTGCTATGAATTAAATTGTCAAATGAATAGAATAATTGTAATTTGTTAGTATCCGTATCTTTATTAAACAAATTAATATAAAAATTAAAATTTGATACACAACCTCTCATTAGATTATAAGGCAACTCATCATTTAAAAAAATTTGTTTACAACAATCGTAACCACTCATTTTATCATTAACATAGTATGCCGCAATAGAATTATAATATTCCAGTTCATCTTTATATAAATTAGAATTTATAAATAACTTATCTAGTATTTTCTTATTATAATTTTTAAATTTATGATATAAAGCATTAATTAATAAATTTTCTCCATTGACTAACAAATATTGCATAGCATTAATAATCCCTTCTATTCTTTCAGAGTCGTATTCAATAGTTTTATACCAATATTTTAAAGCGTTGGTCATATCATTCTGTCTAAAATATAAATCTCCAATTGTTAAACAACTAACATATTGTTCTTGGGACCACATATTTAATGTTAAACATTTTTTGTACCATTCAATAGCATCATTAATGTATTTTTCTCCAGAGTCTTTGAAACTTTGAGCACAATAAAACGCATAACGACAAGATAAGTTATAATCAGTATTTAAAATTTCATAATGTGCTTTTTTAAGAATATTTGCGTCATCAATATATTTGTTAGGATTTTTACTTCTATTGCCTGTTCTACCAGAAACAATATAATAATCTCCTTCAATATGTTTTTTATTATCATTATCTAGTGGTTCCAAATTTATTAAATATTCATGCAAAACGCCTTTAAATCCCCATTTTTTTCTGTTATTGATAAGTAATGTTCTAATATAAACAAAACCACAACCAAATTTAAATGTATAACTATCAGAAATAATTTTATTGGGTAATACCAATTTACCAACAATTTCATCATCCGCATCAAAAATAAATAACATGTCTGTTTTATTATATGCACATTCCAAAGCTAAAGTTCTATTATGACCAAAATCTTTCCATTCATGTTCAAATAATTCTCCTTTTATATCCCTTTCTTTAAAAAAACTCGTGATTAGTTTTTTGGTATTATCGCTAGAACCAGTATCACATATGACCCAGTAGTCAAATATAATATTAGAACAAAGATTTGTTAACGTATTTATGATAACATGCTCTTCATTTTTAACAATCATATTTAAACAAATGCTATTTTTAGACATAATCTAATTTTATTAAAAGTATTTATATTAAAATTTATTTACTATAATTTTATAAATATAATTTATTTACTATAATTTTATAAATATAATTTATTTTAAAAGCTATTACATTTTTGTTACAAATTATCGTGTAAATATATAATAAAGTGAATTAAAGGTTATTTTCAATTATATATAGATTATGGAATTAATAGAAGGACAAATAAAACATCAATTTATCCCTACAGAAGTAATATCATTTACAAATATAAACAAAATAAGTTCTATTTTACAAAACGATGTGTTTGAAAAATGGGAAGCAATTACCGAAATAAAAGGGGAATATATTATTTGCAATGATATTACAAAATTAAAAAATAAATCAACCATTATTAAAAAGGAAACATATGAAGAGTATTTAGATTTTATTGCAAAAAGAAATATGGAAAAAGATCGCTGGATTTATAATATTTTAGATGGAGTAGCAGAGCAAGAAAAAGTACTGTTTAGAGATAATAAATGTGTGATAATCCCTACTTATACTTGGGACACAAAAAATGCTAATAATTTACACATATTATGCATACCACTTGACACTACTTTAAGAACTATCCGAGATTTATCAAAGTTTGATATTCCTCTATTAGATCATATGAAAAAAGTTACATTAAATATAATTGAAACAAAATATGGATTAAAAGAAGAAAACCTAAAAATATTTTTTCATTATAACCCATCCACATATCATCTCCATATTCATTTTATAAATATATATTATACGAATGCTGGTTCATCAGTGGAATATTCACACGATTTAGATATAGTAATTTTTAACTTGAATTTAGATACAAATTATTATAAAAAAATACACTTAAACACACGATTATAAATTATACTTTAGAATAATAAATTATAACTTTATTATATAATTTTGAAAAAATTGAATTAAAATAAAGAAACCAAATAATACATACATATAATGGAACACGTATTTAAATTATTCGAATTTAATATATATAATGAAAAAGGGGTTCAAGATGAAGATGCTGAAATAAAATCAAATACAGATATAAATAAATTTGTTATACAAATGTTTGGTATTAATGAAGAAGGTCAAAAAGCATCTATTATTGTAGAAGAATATCAACCATTCTTCTATCTAAAAGTAGATGATAATTGGGGGCAAACAAAGAAAACCGCGTTTTATAATCATTTGAAAACAAAGGTAGGTAAATATTATGAAGGTTCAATAATAGAATGTAAATTAATTGAGCGAAAAAAATTATATGGGTTTGATGCGGGGAAAAAACATAGATTTATTGAAGTCAAATTTGCGAATTTAAATATATTTAATAAAGTAAAAAACTTATGGTATCAAGATTCTATAAATAGCGATGGTGAAAAGGAACGTAAATTATTAGACAAAGGATATAAATTTATATATCATAGTGAAATATCATATATTGAATTATATGAAGCAAATATTCCTCCATTATTGCGTTTCTTTCATATTCGTGAAATAAGTCCTTCCGGTTGGATTGCAATGCCAATTAAAAAAACGGTTGAAATTAAAGGTTCGAATAAAACAACCTCGTGTGATTACGAGTTTGTAATAAACTATAAAAATATTATTGCGTTAAATCATAAAGAAGATAGGGTTCCCTATAAAATTATGAGTTTTGATATTGAAGCGTCTAGTAGTCACGGTGATTTTCCTGTTCCTATAAAATCATATAAAAAATTAGCAACAAATATAGTAGACTATTTTACTAAATTGGGAGAAATAAATACAGAGCAATGTAAAGTATTATTACGTAAAATAATTAGAGCTGCATTTGGTAAAGAACATATGGAAAATATTGATTTAGTTTATCCAAAAGAACAGATTACCGATGAAAATGATTTGTTAAAACGTACAGAAAACTGGTTAAAAACAAAAGTAAGAGACCGCAAAGAAGACGTGAATAATGAACATTTAATAGAAACTTTGTTTGAAAATGCAAATAAAATAATGCTAATAAAAGATAAAGAAGACAAGGAAAATGAAAAGGAAGACAAAGAAAATGAGGACGATTGTTCAGATGACGAAACAGATGATGAGTCGGTTAAAGACGAAGAAATAATGGAAGAAAATTACTTTAAAATTAATTCTGGATTTAATAATCATAATCAAAATTATAAAAATAAAGAGTCGACTATTGTGGATATATTATGTGATAAAAAGTTTGAAAGAGAGGGGAAAATAAGTGAATTAATAAGGTCACTTAGAAATAACTTTCCAGCATTAGAAGGAGATAAAGTTACCTTTATCGGTTCCACATTTTTAAAATATGGAGAAAATGATCCATATTTAAATCACTGTATAGTATTAAATTCGTGTGACAAGATGGCGGTATCGAACCAACAATTAGAAACATATGAAACTGAACGAGATGTGTTATTAGCGTGGACAAAATTAGTTCAAAGAGAGAACCCCGATATTATTATCGGTTATAACATATTTAGTTTTGATTATGAGTTTATGTTCAGAAGATCACAAGAATTATTCTGTGTAGAAGAGTTTTTAAAATTATCACGAAATAATGATGAATTATGTGCAACCGTGGATTATAAAAACCCAGGAAAAATAGATATAGATAGAAGTTCAACCACATTAGCATCAGGAACATATGAATTATCTATTATTAAGATGAACGGTCGCTTACAAATTGATATGTTAAATTGGTTTAGAAGAAGCGAAAATTTGACGTCTTATAAGTTGGACTATGTAGGGGGGCATTTTATAGGAGATGATGTTAAAAATCTCCTACATATATGTAGGGACGAACTTACCGACACGAATTTCACAAGAGTATTTACAAATAATATGATGGGGTTACAAGAGGAAAGTTATATTCATTTTGAGGAAATAAATCACAGCAGTGATTATTATAAAAACGGACAAAAATTTAAAGTGGTAAAGGTTTGTAAAGAGGAAGGATGGTTTGAAATTTTAGGAACAGAGAAACCATATGCGAAAAAGGTAAAGTGGGGATTAGCTAAAGATGATGTCACACCTAAAGATATATTTAGAATGACAAATGAAGGCCCTGAATCAAGAGCAATTATTGCGAAATACTGTATTCAGGATTGTAATTTAGTACATTATTTATTTAATAAAGTAGATGTAGTTACAGATCTTGTTGAAATGGCAAAATTATGTAGTGTTCCTATGAGCTTCTTAATATTTAGAGGTCAGGGAATTAAACTAACTAGCTATGTTGCTAAAAAATGCAGAGAAAAGGGTGTATTAATGCCTGTTATCAATAAGGGGTCTAAAGACGATGGCTATGAAGGAGCAATAGTATTGGATCCTAAATGTGGTTTATACCTGGATGAAGCTGTTTGTGTTGGAGATTTTGCTTCTTTATATCCTAGTTCAATGTTATCTGAAAATTTATGCCCTGGTAGTAAAGTATGGGTCAAAATATATGATTTAGCTGGAAATTTAGTTTTTGAAATTGGGGAAAAAAATAGAGATGGAATATATATCTATGATAATTTACCTGGAATTGAATATGTAGATGTTCGGTTTGATACGTATCGTTGGATTAAAAAAACACCAAAGGGAAAAGCTGAAAAGATAAAGTCTGGATATAAAGTGTGTCGATTTGCGCAACCTGTATTAAAAGATGGAGTTGAAGAAAAGGCAATTATGCCTTCTATTCTCCAAGAATTATTAAAAGCTAGAAAAGACACACGAAAATTAATAACACAAACTCCTGATGATTTTATGAAAAATGTACTTGATAAAAGACAACTGGCTTATAAAGTAACTGCGAATTCATTATATGGACAATTAGGAGCGAAGACAAGTACGTTTTATGAACCCGATATTGCCGCTGCTACCACTGCTACTGGACGCTTATTATTAACTTTTGCAAAAAAAGTTGTAGAAGAGTGTTACGCTGATACAAATATTGACACTAAATATGGGTTAGTTAATACAAAAGCGGAATATGTATATGGGGATACTGACAGTGTATTCTTTAAATTTAACCTCACAGATAAAGAAACTGGTGAAAAAATTTTAGGCGATAAATCATTAGAATTATCTATCGAAATTGCTCAAGAAGCGTGTCATCAAGTATCAAAAGTATTAAAACAACCTCACGATTTTGAATATGAGAAAACATTTATGCCTTTCTGTTTACTATCTAAAAAAAGATATGTTTCTATTAAATATGAATTTGATCCAACAAAAGGCAAAAGAAATGAAATGGGTATTGTATTAAAGAGACGTGATAATGCTCCTATTGTAAAAGATATATATGGAGGAGTTATTGATATTTTAATGAAAGAAAAGAATATTCAAAAAGCAATTGATTATGTACATAAGTGTTTGCGAGATTTAGTCGATGGGAATATCTCAATAGATAAATTAATTATTACAAAATCACTGCGTTCATTTTATAAAAATCCACAAAGTATCGCCCATAAGGTTTTGGCAGATAGAATTGGTCAACGAGAGCCAGGAAATAAACCAACATCAGGTGATAGAGTTCCTTATGTATATATCGTTACTAAACAGACTTCCAAAGGTAAAAAAATGTTACAAGGGGATAAAATTGAGACACCAACTTTTATTAAAGAAAATAATTTACAAATAGATTATTCGTTTTATATTACGAATCAGATAATGAAACCATTATTACAATTGTTTGGTTTAGTTTTAGAAGATATATGGATGTCACAAAAACCGCCTAGAAGAGCAAAAGTTTCGGGACTACGAAAACAAATAGAGGAGATACAAAAGACGGAATTAGATGAAAAAAAATGTGAAAAAAAGATTAGTAAAATTAAGGATAAAGAGGTGAAAGCATTGATATTTGAACAATATTTAAGAGACACTAATAATGCAAAAATGGGAAATCAAAATATAGCAAAAATGTTTTGTAAAAAGTAATTTAATATTTTTAACTAAGATATTATATATTTTATTATTTGTATCTTTATTATGTAAATAAAGAGATAAATATTAACATTCACATATTAACAAGCAAATAAATTTTGTTAGTTTCTTTAAGAAAAGAGAGAAAATACAGACTTGTTATTTTTTGTTTGTTTCATAACAATTTCAGTAAGTGCAATTACTTGTTTTTCCAAACGCACTATATGAGATTGTAATGATTCACAATCCAATTCATCATTTTCACTATTATCATCTTCGTCTTCACTATTATCATCTTCATCTTCGTCTTCGTCTTCGCTATCTTCATCTTCATCGCTATCTTGCTCTAATTTTTTGTCATTCATTGTTGAATTAAGATTATTATAATTGCTATATAAAACATTATAATCAGCAAATCCTTCTTGTTCCAATTTAAACATAATTGCATTAGGTGTTCTTTGATGTCTTTTAGCAATTTCATTAATAGATAGTTGCAAAAGTTCAAATTCTCTTTGTAATTGTAGGCACTCATTAATAGTCCAACGTTTTCCAAATCTAGCGTAAGAAGTCATCTTATATAATATATAGATTGATTGTCTTTATATTATTTATAATATATTAATTTTAATGATTATTTTGATTATTACCATATGGTCTAAAAATAGTTTCATAAAATAATAAATTATTTGAAGGGTCATACATAAAACTATCATTATTTGCTGATTGTGGAGATAACAATGATTGGAATAATCTATTTACAACATTAGAAGTGATATCCGTGTTAGTAATATCAAATGTAATATTATCTATTTGATTTAATACAGGGTCTCTATTAATAGAAACATTGTTAATTGGTTCTGGTTCTGGTTCTTGACTAGAGTTTTCATTAACATCTTCAACGATAACGTCGTTTGACGGTCTATTTTCGTTTGATGGTCTATTGTCGTTTGACGGTCTATTTTCATTTGACGGTCTATTTTCACCTATATTTTGCTCAGTAGAACTATAATTACGAATATCATATCTACAAACAGGACAACGAACATTATTTTCAAACCATTGTTGAAACGATGATTGACAAAATAAATGCGATTGACAAAATAAATGCCCACACGGTTTAAGTTGTCTTACCATTTGGTCGTTTGTAAATCGCTCTAAAGAAATAGGACAATTTTCAGATAATGGATTTTCAACAGAACTATATCTAATAAGTCTTGAAGCATTTTCAATTTGCAGTTGAGTAGGTCTTATTGGTACAGACGAATCTAAAAAACTTTGGAAAAAATTAGATAATTCATTAGATAAACTAACAGATGGTTGTTGTTGTCTACTAACATTTCTATTATTATTATTAGTATTAAAACCATTATTTCTACTAATATTTTGATTATAAATATTTGGATTTATTGGTCTAGTGTAATCATAATAAATATTATTTTGTCTTGAAGTTCTAGTTGGACGAATTGGTCTCGTTCCACGCGGTTGATTGGCTGATAAAATATTAAAAATATTACTTCTAATATCCTCAAGCATATCTAATAAATTATCGATATGTGAATTAGTAACATTATATTGCTGAATATACATATTAATCAGCCGTTGTTGTTCATTCGTTAAAGTATTATTCATATAATATAAATACTATATAAAATATGTTTAAATATAAAACATATATTAAATTATAATTAAAAATGGATATTTCTAAATATGAGAATAAAGGATTATCTGGACTAACAAATCTAGGAAATACGTGTTTTATAAATTCAACTATGCAAGTGTTATCTCATACATACGAATTAAATGAATTTTTAGAAAAAAGGACATATAAAAAAAGATTGAACAACAAATATGACTCTATTTTATTGGTCGAATGGGATGAATTAAGAGAACTTTTATGGAAAGAAAATTGTATAGTATCTCCTTTTAAATATATAAAAACCGTTCAAAAATTAGCGCAAAAAAAAGGACAAGAAATATTTACTGGATTTAATCAAAATGATTTGCCTGAATTCTTAATTTTTGTTATCGATTGTTTTCATAACGCTTTAGCCAGAGAAGTAAATATGTCCATCGAAGGAGAAGTTAAAGATGAAAAAGATAAAATCGCAGTTAAATGCTTTGAAAGAATAAAAAATATGTATGAAAAGGATTATTCTGAAATTTGGAATATATTTTATGGAATACAAGTATGTCAATTAGAAAATTCAGTAACTGGAAAAAAATTAAATATGATTCCTGAACCATATTTTATTATTAATTTACCAATTCCTGGAAATAACAAGTCTCCTACATTAATAGATTGTTTTGATTTATATGTTGAAACTGAAATTTTAGATGGAGACAATTCTATTTTAGACGAGGAAACAGGAAATAAAGTTTCAACAAAAAAGAATATTATGTTTTGGAATTTTCCAAATATATTAGTAATAGATATTAAACGTTTTAACGTAATGAACCGAAAAAATCAAATAATGGTAGATTTCCCTTTGGAAAATTTAAATCTATCTAAATATGTGATTGGTTATAATAAAGATACATTTATATATGATTTATATGGCGTTTGTAATCACAGTGGTTCAGTTATGGGAGGTCATTATACGTCATTTGTTAAAAATGCGAATGGAAAATGGTATCATTATAATGATACCAGCGTAGCAGAAGTATCTATGATACAACAAATAGTAACTCCAAAAGCATATTGTTTCTTTTATAGAAAACGCATTATTGATAAATAATTTAATATTTTGATTTATATATAATATGGACGATTCAACAAACACAATAAGTACGGGTTTAGGGACAGTAGCAAATGATACCTATGATTATATTAATAATTTATTATCAAACCCAAGTGTTATTATTATTTTAGTAGTAGTGGTAATCGCATATATTATTATTTTTATGTCTTTAGGAGGAAGTGAAATTATGCCCCCATCAGATTCCGTATCAAATTCAAGTTCAAATACTATTACTATTATATTAGTCGCTTTCTTTATCATTTTAATTATAGTTAATGGATTGCAATACTTTTTTGGAGTTGATATTGTAGCTAAATTAAAAAATGTGTTATCAGGTAAACCAGAAGTAGATATAACTGTTGACACATCGCGTGTTCAAGCATCTAAAGCACCAGTCCCTGAAATATTATTAAGACCACAAGTGTTTAATATACCAGGAAATGATTATATATATCCTGACGCGAAAGCGTTATGTTCGGCATACGGTGCTAGATTAGCAACATATAAAGAGATAGAAGATACATATAATAATGGAGGTGAATGGTGTAATTACGGTTGGTCAGATGGTCAAATGGCACTATTTCCAACACAACAAAAAACATATGACGAACTTCAAAAAATAGAAGGACACGAAAATGATTGTGGTAGACCAGGTGTAAATGGAGGATATATGGCTAATCCAGCATTAAAATTTGGCGTTAATTGTTATGGTTATAAACCAAGAATTAATTCAGCCGAGGAAGAATTAATGGCTACAGAACCAATCTATCCAAAGACGGCAAAAGATATCGCAATGGAAAATCGTGTTAATTATTGGAAAGACAAATTATCAGAAATTTTAGTATCTCCTTTTAATAATAATACGTGGTCTAGATTATAAAATACGTTTAATATTCATCAAATCGATGTTGTCTAAAATAAACTATTATATAGAAACACTGTAAAAAAAGATGAATAATTGTTATACATGTAGCAAAACGCAATGTATTGGTAGCAATATTATATATAAATATTGCATATGTTAGTATATCAATATGTTTGTTGATAGTTGTTTCAGTGATAATGATTTCACTAGTAATAGTTATTTTTTTTCTACAAATAGGACACGAAGACGTTTTATTTATCCATATATCAAGACATTTTTTGTGAAATATAGGATTACAATCACAAATGACAACAATATGTGAAATAGTTTTCATATTTTGAATAGTTTCATTTTTATTTGATGGAAGCCAACAAATAAGACATAGTTTGTTAGTTTGTTCATCGTTAAAGACCTTATCATCTTGTTGTTTTTTATAATATTTAGAAATTATATATAATAGATCATACATATTTATTCACTAATATATATGTATAAATTAAATAAAATATTAAGTGTGTCTCCGTGTCTTTTTATTATTAGAATTGGAATTCATTTTATCTATATTTTTAATATTTTTTTTAGTTTTTCTTCGTTGTTTTTTATTCGCATCTACTAAGTTGAATAACTTATCAATCATATCATCTGAAACAGCATCGTGTTGTTCATAATGATATATTTGTTTCTCTATATCTAAATCGTGTTTTGGTATTCGTTGATTAATATAAAATAGCCCAGCAGGAACCGCTAAATTTTCAAAAGGACTAGAAACTTTACCCCCAGTTTGTTCAGAAGTATTAAGGGTGGTCATTATAGGAAGACCTCCTTGTAAAAAAAAGGATTTTACCTTGTATCCACCGCCAATAAATGTTGATTTGCCTGTTTCAGGGTCATTTAATTTTGTGAATACAAAGTCATCACCCCCAAATAATTCTTCATTTTCATAATTTATTTCACTCATATACAATAATTGGATATAAATTAATTATTATATGACCGCTTTATTTCAGAAACATATGTAATCTCCCTTTTATTTTTAACATATTCAATTATTTTCTTAACTTGTTCTTCATTTTTAATAATTTCAGATAAACACGTTTCTAAATACTTGAATGTTAGTGGCTGGGTTTCTTTAACCTTTATAAATTTTAATTGTCCGTCATTAATTTTAACTACACTATTTGATAATTCAGCAGTTTCAATATGTGCATTAATTTGGTCAGTAATTTCGTTTTTTTTATCACGTAGTTCCTTCATCCTTTCACCAATTATTTTTAATTGGTTATCAATAGTAACCCATTGTTGAATTTGTTCTTTGAATTCCATAATACTTATATATAAAAAATAATAAGTATTATATTGTATAAAAAGTATTTAGTATTGTATAAAAAGTATTTAAAAAGTATTTAAAAAGTATTTAACGTCTATGTCGTTTGCGTGTTTTACCAAATACTTGGTTCATTGCAATTAATGACGCAGGTACAGCCGCCTGACTTGCAACCGCGCCCCATGAACCCCCGCGTCTAGAACGATTTCTACGTCGTCTTTTCCCCCCTGATTGAGAACCAGGAATATCACCCTTTAAATTGGGACCAATCATTCCTTGAGAATTATTTGCATTAATATTATTAACAGGGACTAATTGAGTTCCTTGTGCAGTTGCTAAATTTTGTCCTGGTTGTAATGTCATTGCGTTCATAAATTGTGTCCATCCATTACCAACAGTTCCTAAACCCCAACCCCATGATGAAGCAGGATTACCTGCTAAATCACCGCCATGTTGTGTCCGAACCCTCTTTCTAGACCTTGAGTGACTTCTTCTATAACTTCGTTGTCTTGCCATTATATAATAACATAAGAAAATAAGAAAATAGTTAATGAAAATTAACTTAAATATAAAATAATAATAACATGTTATAAACCCTAATTTAAATTTTCAAAGGGATAAAAGGCTGGATAGAATTTTTATTACGCAATAATGTTACAAGTATAATTAATATTGCTAAAATTAAAATAAATATTAAAAAAACTAAAAAAATAATTACGTAAATATATGGGTATATTTCATATAGTATTAGATCTGTAACAGGAGAAAATAACACTTTTATTTCATTACGAACATCTTCTGTTTTTAAAATGTCTAAACATTGTTTAATCAGTGAATTTTTCATT
>Ga0209770_10001221_pt1 | contig 13451 bp, 14 predicted proteins | sample LauGreSu1BDMLBDD_2_FD_187572 | JGI IMG/M metagenome (GOLD analysis project Ga0209770, IMG submission 187572) | Freshwater lake microbial communities from Lake Michigan, USA - Su13.BD.MLB.DD (SPAdes) (version 2) | ecosystem: Environmental > Aquatic > Freshwater > Lake | place: Lake Michigan, USA...
AATCCTTCTCACCAAATACTGCTGCTTTTGGCTTAACTAAATCAAATAATCGCTTTACAACTGTTAAGACCCCAGAGAAATGTTCAGCCCTGGAAGCTCCTTCATATATTTCACCAATTTTTCCTGCAGAAATTTTTTCGATATTACCCGGATAAATAACATCTTCACTTGGTATAAACAAAGCACTGGCACCTGCTGCTTCAGCCATTTTGATATCAGCCTCTAAGCTTTTTGGATAATTGAGCAAATCTTCTTTCTTTTCAAATTGAAGTGGGTTTACAAAAATACTAACAATGACCTTCTGACCCTCTTTTTTTGCTAATTCAATTAAAGATTGGTGTCCCATATGAAGTGCGCCCATGGTTGGAACTAATACATCCCATTTTTGGCGCGCTAAATCATCGACAGATTTAATTACTTCAATCATGGCTCCAGTCCTTTCCGGGTACCGGGCTAGAAGATAAGTTTAACGCTGAGTATTCAAAGATGCCAAAAGAGATTTAATCTTGCCAGCACCTGGTATTTCCCCTTCTGGATCAATTACATGCCAAGGAGATAAGACAAACTCTCTAGATTTAGCTAGCGGGTGGGGCAGTTTAAGAAAATCTGAGTCAATTACTTGATCGCCATAAACAATTAAATCAAGATCAATAACTCTAGGACCCCACTTAACATCTCTGACTCTACCCATTTGATCCTCTATAGAAAGTAATTTTGTTAGTAGATCAACTGCAGATAATTGGCACTGGCCTACTGCAACTGCATTAATAAAGTCATCCTGCTTAGGTCCTCCTACTGGTTTTGTTTGAGTGAAGGGTGAAACTTTTAGTTCATCTAATATCAATTTTAAGTGATTTATTGCAGTGTTTAAGTTTTCCTTACAGTCACCAAGATTTGAACCTAGCGCAACTACCGCTTTCATCTTTTGCGAGTTATTTCAACTGACACATCTGTAAACCTTAAAGATATCGGTGCCTTTGGTTTATGCACAATTACTGTCACTTCTTTAACTTTTTTAAACTCTTTTAATAGAGTCCTTGCAATATTTTCTGCCAGCGTTTCAATTAATTCAACTGGCTTTCCAGTTATTTGATCGTGAATTAGTTGCGCTACTTGCGCATAATTTACTGTTTTATTCACATCATCCTTTAAATTAGCAAAACTCACATTCATTTCAACATCAACAATAAACTTTTGTCCACGCCGTTTTTCACTTTCTAAGACCCCATGAAAACCTTTTGCACTTAATCCAGTGATTTTTATTAGATCACTCATTTACGCATCCGCTCTATAACTGAAATTGCATCCTTATGCGCTTTAACTGCATGTGTTCGAACACCCCATACTTTTAGCCGAGCTAACTCAGTTGTTAATGCGATTGTGGCCGCTTCTCGCTCATTTGGATCCTTAGCGTTAATTAGTTCACCTAAAAATCTTTTTCTAGATACGCCAACAAGAAGTGGGTATCCAAGTAATTGAATCCGATCAATATTTTGCAGTATCTGCCAATTATGTTCACTCTCTTTTGCAAAGCCAATACCAGGATCTAAAATTATTTGCTCATTAGATACTCCAGCTTTCAGAAGAGATGTAACTCGCTCATCTAGTTCTTCTTTAACCTCTTTCACAACATCTTTGTAAATTGCCAGCTCTTGCATATTCTTTGAATGCCCGCGCCAGTGCATAACTATGTATTGCACCTTAGGATTTGATGCAATTACCTTGGCCATTTTCTCATCGGCAAGACCACCACTTACATCATTGATATATGTAGCACCTACGCCAATCGCTTGTTTAGCCACTTCAGCGCGCATAGTGTCGACACTTACTACCGCTCCATCTTTTACTAATTCTTTAATCACAGGAATAACTCTATTTAATTCTTCCTCTTCGCTAACTCTTTCAGCACCTGGCCTAGTTGATTCCCCGCCAACATCAATAATGTCAGCACCCTCTACTACTAAACGACGACCACCCGATACTGCATCCTCTTTAGATAAATGTTTGCCACCGTCAGCAAATGAATCTGGTGTGATATTTAGTATCCCCATTACAACCGTGCGGCTCATAATTACCTGCTTTGGTTAATTAATGAGATTGCTTCAGCTCTAGTTGCTGGATTTAAAAGTTGTCCACGAACTGCACTTGTCGTTGTGCGTGCCTGTGATTTTCTAACTCCCCGCATAGACATACATAGATGTTCGCAGTCAATAATTACAATTACACCACCTGGTTGCAAAATTTCAACAAGTGCATCAGCTATTTGTGAAGTTAATCTTTCTTGTACTTGTGGGCGGCGTGAATACAAATCAACTAGGCGTGCTAATTTTGAAATTCCAGTAATTTTTCCACTTTCTCCTGGGATGTAACCAATATGGGCCACGCCATGAAATGGAGTTAGGTGATGCTCGCAATGAGAAAAAACTTCAATCTCTCTAACAATTACCAACTCTTTATGGCCAATATCAAAAGTTGTAGTTAATACATCTGTAGGTTTTTGCCACAAGCCAGCAAAATTTTCAGCCAGTGCTTTAGCAACTCTCTTCGGCGTATCTTTTAAACCATCCCGGTTTGGATCCTCACCCAGGGCATGTAGTAACTCAGTTACAGCTTTTTCTGCACGTACTTGATCAAACTCCTGCTTGGCGCCACCATCATTTGGCCCCATTGATACGGAGTTAACCTCACTCATTTACATCTTTACTTGCGTCTTTATCATTTTTTTTAGAAGATGATTTCTTAACTACTTTATCCTCTTCAACTACCTTAACTTTTGCAGGTTTTAATGCAACAGGTGGTTGATTAGATGGTGTTCTGTTTTGCGAACCAGTCCAGGCAGCTCTTGGCTTAACCTTTTTAACTCGCTTAAAAATAGTTGCTATCTCTTCCTTATTTAAGGTTTCATTTTCAAGTAGCTCTTCAACTAATCGGTCTAAAGTTTCACGATTAGCAACTAAAATATCAAAGGCTTCTTGGTGGGCATTTTCTATCATCTCTCTAATTTCACTATCAACAATCGCTGCAACATTTTCTGAATAATCTCGTTGGTGCCCGTAATCACGGCCTAAAAATGGTTGAGAATCTGAAATACCTAGTTTAATTGCACCTAACCTTTGCGTCATTCCGTATTGCGTAACCATCGCTCTAGCTAAATTAGTGGCCTTCTCAATGTCATTTGAAGCTCCAGTTGTTGGATCATGAAATATTAATTCTTCCGCTGCTCTACCACCCATTGTGTATGCAAGTTGATCTAGCATCTGATTTCTAGTCACTGCATAACGATCTTCATCAGGTAACACCATTGTGTAACCAAGTGCGCGACCTCTTGGCATAATTGTTACTTTATGAACAGGATCTGTATGTGGAAGTGCGTGAGCAACTAATGCATGACCACCTTCATGATAAGCAGTAATTCTTCTCTCTTCTTCCGTCATTAAACGCGAAACTTTTTGTGGACCTGCCATAACTCGATCAATTGCTTCATCTAAATCTGAATTCCTTATTGTCCGGCGATCTTCTCGCGCCGCTAACAATGCTGCCTCATTTAATACATTTGCTAAATCTGCGCCAGTAAATCCAGGAGTGCGTTTTGCATATGAACTTAAATCTACATCTTTAGCAACTGGCTTATTTTTTGCATGCACAGTAAGAATTGCAGCACGGCCCTTTAGATCTGGTCTATCAACAGTTATTTGACGATCAAATCTGCCTGGACGTAGTAGCGCTGGATCTAAAACATCTGGTCGATTTGTTGCAGCAATTAAAATTACCTGCCCATTAGCTTCAAAGCCATCCATCTCAACAAGTAACTGATTTAAAGTTTGCTCGCGTTCATCATTTCCACCACCAAGACCGGCGCCTCGCTGGCGACCAACTGCATCAATTTCATCGATAAAAACAATTGCTGGAGCGTTTTGTTTTGCTTGTGCAAACAAATCTCTAACTCTTGAAGCTCCAACGCCAACAAACATCTCCACAAACTCTGAACCAGATATTGAATAAAACGGAACCTTCGCTTCTCCGGCTACCGCTCTAGCAAGTAATGTCTTACCAGTTCCTGGCGGACCATAAAGAAGTACTCCCTTTGGAATTTTTGCACCAATTGCTTTGTATTTATCAGGACTAGCAAGGAAATCTTTTATTTCACGAAGTTCAGCAACCGCTTCATCAGCACCTGCCACATCATCAAATGTGTTTGTAGGCATCTCTTTATTTTGTAATTTAGCTCGAGACTTTCCAAACGAGAACACTCTTCCGCCTTGACCGCCACCCATAAATAGGAGCAGTAAGAAAATAATTAAAAGTATTGGAAGAATACTTAAGATAAGTGAGACAAAAAATGATTGCTTTGGAACTTTTACATCCCATGTTGTAGCTGGAGGATTACTTGTTAATAGCTCAACAATTAATGCTTCTTGTCCTTTTACATAAGAGGCCTCTAATTTAGAAGCTCCTTCCACAAATTCGCCATCTTTTAAAACAACCCTAACTTTTTGATCACGGTCAATAACAATTGCCGACTTAACATTATCTTTTGAAATCTCATTTAAAATAGTGGATGTTTCAACTTTGATGAACTCTTTACCTGTTGTTGAAATTTGGCCAAAGATACTTACGGTAATTAATGCGGCGACTATCCAAAATAGTGGCCCACGCAGAATTTTTCTGATTAATGCAGGTGATGGTTTAGTTGGCTTCTTGCCATTTTTAATTCCTTTAATTTTAGGAACTTTTAGCTTTTTCTTTTGAGCCACTTAGTTTCATCACTTTCTTAAAGCCGCTTGGGGGCTTAAGAATAAAGGTGTTTGGCAAGAACGCCAATAAATGGCAGATTTCGATACTTCTGATCAAAATCTAGGCCGTAACCAACCACAAACTCACTTGGTATATCAAAGCCTACATACTTAGCTTCCACCTTCACGGTGGCTGCATCTGGCTTACGAAGTACTGTTAAAACTGCAACTGACTTTGCACCTCTTGAAAGTAGGTTTTCAGTTAGCCATGAAAGTGTTAAACCTGTATCTAAAATATCTTCAATGATTAAAACATTTCTACCTAAAATATCATTATCTAAATCTTTCAAAATTCTAACTACACCACTTGATTTTGTACCTGCTCCATAGGATGAAACTGCCATCCAATCCATATCAATATGGCGTTGTAGGTGGCGAGAAAAATCCGCCATTGCCATTACCGCACCTTTTAAGACACCAACTAAAACTAAATCTTTGCCTTCATAATCTTTCTCAACTTGCTTAGCCAACTCTTTTAAGCGAGTCTGAATCTGTTCCTCACTTACAACAACTCTTTCAATGTCATTGCCGAGATTTGATAGATCCACATCACTCCTTATTTATTGGTTTGAAAGGGATATTGTGCCCGAATTTCGCCAAAGCTTCACATTCCCGGGTAAGGCCACCTCTTTTTGACCATGCCAATCAGAAATAAGCGCTTCAGCAGATGCAATATGTTCAGCTGATAAGGAGCCAGCAGGTGAACCTGCTTTATAAATAGCAAGTCTTAAAACTCTACTTCTAATTGCTTTCGGTAGGCGTTCTAGATCTTTAACTTCAATATTCATCCAATCAATTTGAGCAAAAAATTCATTTGCAAATCCATCTAATGCATCAGCATCATCACGGAGTAAGTCAGCACTTCTAACCAATGCTTGCGTGATACCGGGGCCTAAATTTTCTTCCAATGTGGGCAAAACATTTTTACGAACACGCACTCTGGTAAATCTTAAATCTTCATTGTGTGGATCAGACCAAATTTCGATTCCAGATTCTTGGCATGCAGTGACAGTCGTTTGTCTATCAATTTTTAGCATCGGCCTAACGAAAACGTTGTTTTCAATTGCCATGCCCGCTAATGACCTTGCACCAGATCCCCTAGCAAGACCTAGTAAAACATTCTCAGCTTGATCATTTAATGTATGAGCTAATAAGAAATATTTCGCTCGGTAGGTATCAATAAACTGATTAAAGATTTGATATCGAGCTCTTCGAGCTGATGCTTCTAATCCATCAGTGAGAGTAACTTGAGCAACTGCTGATTCGATTTGGGTGTACCCAATCTTTTTTAACTTAGCAACAGTTTGCGCCGTGATTTCAGCTGAGCCATTTTGTAAACCATGGTCGACAACTACTGGAATTACTTTCACGCCATTTGCTTCAATAAAAAGTGCTAATGCCATCGCCATAGAATCGGCTCCACCTGAACAACCAAATAAAATAGTTTCAGATGTATCTTCAAGCCAAGGCTTTACCGCTTTGCGGATCTCCCACAGTGCTGTACTAGCGGTGGTGTTCATACCGAGAAGATTAGACCCGACCCCCGTAAGGCATTAAACCCTTGATGCTATAGATGCTTGAATAGAGCAAATCTTTATCTTTATTGTGCGCCTCCCACATCATGCCATCGCCAGCATAGATAGCAATATGGTGGATTGTGCTAACTGTTCCCTTATATGAGTAAAAGACTAAATCTCCTGGAACCATTTCTGAAAGTGGAACACGTTTTGTTGCCACCCAAAATAGTGATGAGTTAAGTCGATCCCAATTAGGCCAGCCAAGACCAGCTGATTTATAAGCGGCATAGACCAAGCCTGAACAATCAAAGGTAGTAGGACCTTCACTTCCCCAAACATATTTCTTTCCTGCATTCACCTGTTTTGCTGCATATGCAACCGCTGCTATTCGCATTGCCTCTGTTGATCTCGTGCTACTTCTTCCAGTAAATCCAATATCTCGCCAAATCTTTGATTGATCTAAAGTTAAAATCGCTCGCCCAGCATTTGCTTCTTCAAGTAAGGCAAGTTGGCGTTGTTGCTCAAGTGTTAATCGAGTTTTCTGAGCTACTGCTAACTCTTTTGCTAATTTATCTTGAACAGCTTGTAATTTATCAACCTCATCTTGTTGCATCGCTGCTGCTTGATCAGCCTCTTTCTTAGCTGCCGCAACTTTAACAGTGGCAGCCTCCTGCGCCTTCTTTGCAGCATCAGCTGCTTTTTGAGCATTAGATGCAACTACTTCAGCTGATTTAAATCTATCTAACGCATTTGAGTTATTTTCTCCTAATGTGTCTAACACACTTAATCGATCAGCTAAATCCTGCGGACCGTCGGCATTAAGTAAGGAATCAAGATCGGTAAAGCCACCGCCCATTACATACGCATTGGCAGCAAGTTTTCCAATGTTTCGCTTTCCGGTACTTACTGAGGCTTGCGCTATTTGTAGGTGTTTCATAGCAATCTCTGCCTGATTGGTTTTACGTTTTAGATCATTTTGAGCCGCAACATAAATTTTACGTTTTGCTAATGCAATTGAAGTTAATTGCTTAAGAGTTTTCTTTGCTGAATTAAGTTTTTTCGCTGCAGCATCTGCCGCAGCTTTTTTCTCAGCCTCAATCTTTTTTGCGGCATCAATTTGGGCCTGAGTTGGCTTAGGTGGAGCAGCTAATGCAGTAGTTGGCATAAGTGAAATTATCAAAACAGTTATAAATAGTTTTTTATTCATTAATTTGCCACATCTCGTCGTTTAAACAGAACCGCCACAACAATTAGCCCTGCAAGTAAAAATCCATAGGAGGTAATTAACGCATATTGATAGGAAACTTTCTCGCTGCCACCCTGGGCGACTATTGAAAGTAATTGACCTGGAAAGTATCTATCAATATTTGTAACAAATGCAGATAACAAGCCTTCAATAATTAGGTTCCAAATAACACCGATAGAGATAGCAGTTATTGGTGACCTGAAAAGTAAACCAAGAATCATTCCAAATATTCCATAACCGATGGTGGCAATTAAGACATTTATAAATGTTCGAACAAGTGCTGCCTTAGCGTCAGAGCTACCCCATGCGGTAGTTGAAATATCTTTAACTCCAGCAAATAGATAAGAGAGGGCTACGGATAAAACCGCAGCTAAAACAACCATTACGATTGCAAATAACTTCATTGATATCAATTTGCCAATTAAAATCTTCATTCTAGAAGGCTGACGCACTAATAAATTACGTAGTGTGCCGTAGGTGTACTCCTGGGCTGTTTGAGCAGCAAAGATGCACAAAGCCACTATTCCCAGTAATCCAGCCGAGTTACTAAATCCAATTGAGATACCGGTATCGAGTGATAAAACATCTCTTCCAATTCTTATCCCTCGTTCACCATTTCCTTGCGGAGAATCAACAAGTAAAAATAATAGAGAGGTAACTAACCCAATTACGAATGTAACAGCTGCAATTGTTGAAAGAGATAGGGATGGCCGGCGTAATTTTGTTAGCTCTGCTCGTACTACATTAATCATCACTCACCAGTCATTTCAAAAAAAGTATCTTCAAGTGATTGGCGAACAGGGGTAAGTGTTTCTAAAGTAACACCAGCATCAAAGGCTGCCTTATTAAACTTGGCGGCATAATCACTTGAACCAGTTATGTGAACGCTATCGCCAATTATTGTGCACTCATGGCCGGCTTCTTTTGCAATTCTTAACAACTTATCTAGATCAGTAGATTTCTCAGGCTTTGCCACAATAACTGGCTGTTGTTTCGCTAATAACTCACTAGTTTTACCTGAGAATATAACTTTACCTAATCTAAGCATTACTAAATAATCACTGATCGCTTCGATCTCAGATAAAAGGTGAGATGAGATAAAAACTGTAGTCCCTGAGTTTGCTAACTTACGAAGAAGATTTCTTATCTCCTGAATTCCTGCTGGATCTAAACCATTTGTTGGTTCATCTAATACCAATAGCTTTGGATTCGGCAGTAACGCTGCTGCAATTCCTAATCTTTGCTTCATACCTAATGAGTAAGTTTTATATTTAGAATCCCCGCGATCTCCTAACTCAACTAAATCAAGTAAACCTTGAATAGATTTAGTATCAAAGCCTCCTAGTTTTGCTAGCACTGTTAAATTCTGATTTCCAGTAAGAGCTGGATAAAAAGCTGGGCCTTCAATCATTGCGCCAACTCTTGGTAAATACTTTTCTGGCTCTGTTATTGATTCACCTAAAACATGGCCGCTACCAGTTGTAGGTGAGATTAATCCAAGCAGCATTCTTATTGTTGTAGTTTTACCAGATCCATTGGGACCTACAAAGCCGCAAATACTTCCCATTGGCACTTCAAAATTAGCGTGTGAAAGCGCCATTCTCTCGCCATATTTTTTAGATAAATCGGCAACATCAATTGCTAGAGGGGAGGACATGGGAAAATTATCCCATTAAATAGTGTGAAAACTACTTAAGCAATACACCGAGTACTAGCAAAAATGAGTAAATACTGAGAAATATGATTGATGCTTGGAATAATTTGCCAGCATTTACCTCACTTGGCTGCTTAGTTAATTTAATTAACTGCCGCTTCCAGCCAACAATAAGTAATAAAGTAATTACAAATAGCCAATTACTTAAACCAGCACTCCTAATCACAAGTAGAGAAACAATTACCATCGCTAGTGAGTGAAACCACATCTGATTTATCACAGATCTAATTGGAGCAACTACCGGCAACATAGGTATGCCAGCGGCTGCATAATCATCTTTGTATCTAACGGCTAAGGCCCAAAAATGTGGTGGCGTCCAAAAAAAGATTAAAAGAAAAAATAGCCAAGATGTAGCAGTTAATGAGTTTGTAACTGCAGCTTGCCCGATTAATACGGGCATACATCCAGCAATTCCACCCCAAACTATATTTTGTGAGGTGTGGCGTTTAAGCGCAATTGTGTATCCGAAAATGTAAAAAATAATTGCAAGTGCAGTTAAAACTGTAGCTAATTCAGTAGTAAAAATATAAAAAATCACTAATGAAAGGAGTGAAATAATTGAAGAGAATAAAAGTGCATTTCTTTTTGAAATTTGTCCCGTTGCAATTGGACGTTTTGCAGTGCGCTTCATTAATTTATCAGTATCGGATTCAATTACCATATTAAAAGCATTAGCGCCCCCAGCGGCTAAAGTGCCACCTAACAAACTCCAGAAGGTTAAAGATAGATCTGGTGTGCCATTAGTCGCTAGAAAGAGTGCTGGCACAGTTGTTACCAATAAAAGCTCAACAACTCGCAACTTCATTAGCGATATATATTGTTTCATTTACCGCTAACCCTATCGCTGCTTTATCGGTTAATTACTGAGAAATTGCTACAGGATTATTTTCAACCGTTGGTGGTGTTAGCGCAATCACAACTGGCTTAGTAATTGTCCCAAGCATTCGATCAATTGCACTTCTCGCAGCGTTTTGGCTTCGCTTAGTTCTACCAACGCCATCTGCAATTACAACAAATACATATTCTTTTTCACCTGAACTTGTGTATCCGGCTAATGAAACTGTATGACGAGTTGATCCAGTTTTTGCTTTAACTATTCCAACTGCTTGTGGAGCAGTTGTGTGATATCGACCAATTAATGTTCCAGATTCACCTCCAACTGGTAATGAGTCATATACAACTTTAAGTTGTGGCTCACTTCTGATCTTAAGAAGAAGTTGTGAGACAGTTACAGCTGAAATTCGATTAGAACCACCAAGACCAGAGCCATCTACTAATTTCATTCCCTTGGTATCAATACCGAGAGTGGTAAGTTTTTCATGAGCCATATCATTTAATCCATCTTTATTTAAAGGATAGCCATTCTTACCTGTTGCTAGCATTGCAAGTCGCTGTGAAAGCACGTTATCGCTATAGAGCAATGCAAATCTAATCATCTTAGAAAGCGGTGGAGATTCTACTTCGCTAATTTTTTCAGTAATTAATGATTCAACTTCAACATCTTTACTAAGTGGTTTATAGGCAACTGATGCTCTTCTTTTTAAAGCTTTCTTTGCATAATAAATATCAGAGTTATTCACACCTTTGTAGATAAGTGTTATTTTCTTAAGTTTTTTATCGGAAGCAAATGCTGCCTTAATTAACTTTGGCATATAAGCACGTTTGTTAGCATCGCGATATTTTGCATTTGAGGTTATCCAAGGATCATTTTCTCCCCAAATGACAAAAACTCCTCTTTTTTCAGTTTTATAAATTGCTGTTTTAAACACAGTGCTGGCATCTAAAGTTAGAGCAATTGCAGCAGCTGATGTGAGCTTTAAAACTGAGGCAGGAGTTCTAGCTTTAGTTGAACCACTTTCATAGATAACTTCACCAGTTGCTTTATCAATCAAAATAACACCAGGATCTCCAAGATATTTTGAATTCAAATAATTAAAAAATGGTTGAGGCAGGGTTTCAACTGCATGGGTTGGCTGTATATTTAAAAACAGAAGTGAAACTATAAAGATTGATAATTTTCTCATTTAGTCTTTACCAATCTATTTAATCTTCCTTGTGAAAGCAGCGCACCCAATATTACGATTATAGCCCCAACTATTTCATGCCAGACTATTTCTTCTCCTAAATACAAGCGCCCAACAATTACTGCAACTACTGGAGTTAAATATGTCACAGAGCTTGCAATTGCACTTCCAGCCGCTGCTGTAATTGAAAAATTCCAAATGTAAGCAAAGCCACTACCAAAAATTCCTAAGCAAAGCATTGCTATTACTGATTGGCGTGGGTAAGAATTATTTGAAATACCATTAATTAAGAAAAGTGGCAGCAGAGTTATTGCTGCCATAATTAATTGCCCAGCCGCTAGCGCCTCTGGCTTTAGTTTAAGTGGAATAACATTTCGTGTTGAGTATGGATATGAGGCGCCATAACAAGACACTGCAATAAGAAGTGCAACCACGCCCACAAGTTGATTATCACCAAGTTCTTTCCAAACACCAACAACAGTCATTACACCTAGAGCGCCAATTAGTAACCCATAGATTTGCTCTCGCTTTAACTTTTCTTCTCTAAAAATAACAAGTATAAATACCAGTGTCATTAGTGGAGTTGCTGCATTAATAATTGAAGCGAAAACAGATGTTACATACTGTTGAGCAAAAGCAAATAAAACACCTGGAATAACATTTAACAACAGGGCAACTACCCACAGCTTTTGCCAAACTTTTCTATCTGTTGGCAGATTAATCTTTCGAATTCTTGCGATTATGATTAGCGTGATTGCACCTAAAGCACATCTAATGAAAGTCACGCCAAATGGGGTTAGGAATTCAAGGCCTAATTCTATAAAGATAAAGGAGCAACCCCAGACTGTTCCAAGAGCAAGATAAGCAGGGAGCCAAGATTTTCTCATCATCACTCCTTAACCCTTAAGGTTCACTCATGTCTGAATCAATCGTTGGTCCTGGTGAGTTCTACCAGGTTGTTGGCGTAGGCCCACACTCTAAACCATGGCCAACTGATAATCACTTTGATCAAGAACTTCTTGAGCATGGTGATCGAAGAAATGTCTTAGATAAATACAGATATTGGACGGTTGAAGCAATTGTCGCTGAACTTGATACTAAGCGACATGATCTACAAATTGCAATTGAAAATTGGCAACACGATTTAAATATTGGATCAATTGTTAGAACTGCAAATGCTTTTAATGTGAGCGCAGTTCATATTGTGGGTAAGCGTGATTGGAATAAGCGTGGCGCAATGGTTACTGATAGATATCTAACTGTGCATCACCACGCAACCGTTGAAGAGTTTAAAGAGTGGTGTGATAAAGAAAGCTTGCCAATTATTGGAATAGATAATCTGCCAATTTCAAAACAATTAGAAAGTGCCACCCTTCCTAAAAGATGTGTGATGTTATTTGGCCAAGAGGGCGCTGGGATGAGTGATGAGGGTGTGGCAGTTTGTTCAGTTGTTCTTGCTATTTCTCAATATGGTTCAACTAGATCTATGAACGCCTCAGCAGCTGGTGCTATTGCAATGTATGCCTGGGCGATGCAACATTTAAATCCAAGTAATCACCCGAAAAACTAGTTTTCGTCAATTACCTCAACTACCGCATCAAGGCGGCGGGCAATTTCTTCTGCTTCATCAAGGCGGCCTAATTTAGTAAGTGTGATAGAAATTTTTCTCTCAATATCAATAATAAATTCAAAATCTTTAAACTCTGATTCAGTTACATTCTCCAGCACATTCTCAAGAGTCATAAGTGCTTCTTCATACTGCTCTGAAGCAATCTGTGCTTTACCTAATTCAAATGATGAGTAAGTCTCACGCCTGTGATCGTGGGCAGTAACAAAAACATCTAGTGATTTTTGCGCAGAAATTAATGCACCTTCGGCATCTCCTAACTCAGTTAGGCAGTGAGCAATTTTCTGATCACACCTTGCCACATTTATAACCTCTTTAAGTTTTTTAAACAACGCTCTAGATTCTTTAAATGCTTCGAGTGCTTTCTCATAATTTTTTAATTCCCGATATGCACAACCAATTAAGTGCATGTCATTAGCAGCTCCTGAATCATTTCCGTCTACTAAATGCTCCTGCACGCATAAATTCATACACTCAATAGTTTTTTCATACTCTTTAGAGTTAAACCACCACTCACCTAAGGTGCAGGC
>Ga0209770_10001222_pt1 | contig 13444 bp, 9 predicted proteins | sample LauGreSu1BDMLBDD_2_FD_187572 | JGI IMG/M metagenome (GOLD analysis project Ga0209770, IMG submission 187572) | Freshwater lake microbial communities from Lake Michigan, USA - Su13.BD.MLB.DD (SPAdes) (version 2) | ecosystem: Environmental > Aquatic > Freshwater > Lake | place: Lake Michigan, USA...
GTGCGGGACGCGGGGTAGGGCGGATTATCCTTAATCTGCCGCGAACGACGGCGCGTTAGGGATAACGCGCCCTGCCTAGTTAACCAGCAAACCGTCGGCCAGCCGGATGACCCGGCTGCCATAGGTGGCGTTCTCGGCGGAGTGTGTGACCTGGATGATGGTCGTGCCTTCCGCATTGAGCTGCTTGAAGAGCTTCATGATCTCGCGGCCCTGGTCGGAATGCAGGTTGCCAGTGGGCTCGTCCGCGAGAATGAGCGAGGGCTTGGCGATGAGGGCCCGGGCGACGCCGACCAACTGCTGCTGGCCGCCCGAAAGCTGGCTGGGGTAGAGATCCTTCTTCCCGACGATGCCGAACTTGTCGAGGACGTCGCAGACGACGGATTCGCGCTCCTTCTTCGGCATGTCGCGGTAGGAAAGCGGGATCTCGAGGTTCTCGTAGACGGTGAGGTCGTCGAGCAGGTGGTAGCTCTGGAAGACAAACCCGATGTGCTTTTTCTGCAGCTCGAAGCGTTTTTTCTTGTCGAGCTGGTGGACGGCCGCGCCCTGCAGGGTGTATTCGCCGCCCCAGGCGCTGTCGTGCAGGCCGAGGATGTGGAGCAGCGTGGATTTGCCGGAGCCGGAGTTGCCCATGATGGAGACGAACTCACCCTCGCTGATCGTGAGGCTGATATTGCGCAGGGCATAGAAGACGCCACCCTTGAGGGGGTAGATTTTTTCGACGTTACGGAGTGTAATCATGGGGAGGGAATTTTATTTGCACCATCAGGCACACGGTGGAACACGAAAGTTCAGGGGGAAGTCACGGCTGATGGACCGGAGGCGCGCGCGAGGTGCGTGATCCGGCCGTTGGCGTGCGTCCAGCGGTGCAAGGCAGGGGCGGTGCCTTGCTTGAGCTGCTTGAAAAGTTCCGGGGCGTCGCGCTTCTGCAACATCAGCTCGGCCACACCGCCGGCGTCGCAGGCAAAGACCTTGGCGTAACCCTTGTAGTGCCGGGGTTCGCCGAGGAGGCGGGAGTGACCGGGTTCTTTGTCAAGCCGCGCCCCGACATTCCGATCGAGGACCAGGAAGCTATACGGCAGCGAGCGCAGGTCGATGCCGGCCCGCTGGCCGAACTTCACCCAGTCGGAGTCGGCATAGAGGCTGGCCGGCGGGGACGCGAAGAAATGGCACCAGTGCCGCTCGTTGCCGGCGGCGAGCACGCCGCAGGCGGCATGGTGCGGACAGGGGGCGACGGGCTGCAGGCCGGCGGCGCGCAGCTTTTCGCGCCAGCCGCCGAGGGCGCGGCTGACCTCGTGGGTGCCCGGCTCGACCCAAAGGATCGTTTGCGCGCGGGCGCAGAGTTCGGCGAGCTCGGCGCGGGCCACCTCGTCGAGCTCGTTGAGCACGTGGCTGAGCACGAGCACGGCGATCGGTTCGTTCGAGCGGAGAAAGCGTGTGTCCGCGCGCCTGACCTCAAGCTGGGGATATGACTTCCGGCCGTGGTGTTCGGCAAAATCCATGGCGAGCTCCGAGTGGTCGTGCACGCGCAGGGCGGTGAAATTCGCCGGACCGAAAAAATCGATGACGCGCCGCCCGGCCACGCCGCTGCCGCAGCCCCAGTCCAGCACGTTGCCGGCGGCGGGCGGGGTCCAGCCCCGCTGTTGCAACTCGGCCAGCACCGCGTCCCACTTCCAGCCGATGCGCTCGCCGTAGGTCAGGTTGTAACACTCGAGGTCGGTGATGGTGTGCCAGTAGGGTCCGGCAGCCCTCGCGTCCGACAGAAACGTCTCGCGCAGCCGGTCGAGGATTTCCCAGTCGAGCGTTTCCCAGTTCATGCTTTGCCTCCGCGGGTATCCTGAAAGGTGTAATATAATACGTTACACATTTCCGTGTCGCCGGTGTTCATGCGCCGAGATCGAAATAGAAGTGCCGGGCCAGGGCCTGGGTTTTGATGCCGTAGAACGCGGCGAGCTCGCGGACCTTGCGCGCGGCGGCCTCGGTGCGGGCCTCCCCGGATCTTTTCGTGGCGGCAATCATCAGGTTCTTCGCCGTGTGCTCCGTGGAGATGAACTCGAAGACCTTGGTGTCGTAGCCGGCCCACTCGAGCAGCAGGGCGCGCAGGGCGTCCGTGGCGAACTCGGCGTGGCGTTCCTGGAAGATCCCGTGGCGCAGCGCCGGCGCCAGCACCGGGGCGGCGGCCAGCTGCGGGCGCAATTCCTTCTGGCAGCAAGGTGAGACGACCAGCAGCGCGGCGCCGGCCTGCACACCCTTGGCCAGGGCGTCGTCGGTGGCGGTGTCGCAGGCGTGCAGGGCGATGAGCACGTCGAGCGCGGGGAGCTTCGCGGACTCGATCGTGCCCTGGACAAAGTTCAGGTTCTCCCGCCCGGTCTCGCGCGCGATGCGGTTGCAGAGGGTCACGAGCTCCTCGCGGGCCTCGACGCCGCGCACGTGGGCGGCGCGCTGGGCGACGAGATTGAAGTAGTCGTGGGTGGCGAAGGTGAGGTAGCCCTTGCCGCAGCCCATATCGGCGATCTCAAGCGGACGGTGCGTCGGCAAGGCGGCGCCGGCGGCGAGGTGGCTGAGGATCTCCGTGAACTTGTGGATCTGACGGTGTTTGTCGGCGAGGCCCTCGCGGACGGATCCGGTCGCGTTGGTCACGCCGAGTTTCTCCAGCCACGGCTGGCTCTGGTCGGTCAGCAGGCGCGGCTTGGTGCGGTTGTGCTCGCCGTCCGCCTTTTCCACCGCGGCCGGTCCGTAGGTGAGGCGCGGCTCGCCCTTCTTGTTGTACTCGAGCTGCGCCAGCCGCGCCGTGGTGAAAAGGTGCGCGCTGTGGAAGTCGCCGCCGATCAGCGCCGCGAGCTCGGTGATGGCGTCCTCGGGGGCGTGGTTCTTGGTGATGTCCTGGCGGTCGTGCCGCCAGACAAAAGAAACATGCGGGGCGCCGCGCAGCGTGACGGGGCGCACATGCAGGCTGCGCAGGGTGGGGTCGGCGCCGCGCGGCTTGCCGAGGGTCAGCTTCACGAAGCTGCCGTCGCGCACGCTGGTGCCGAGCTGGGCCAGGAAATCCTCGCGGGGCGGGGTGTCGGTCATCGGCACGAGCATAGCGAAAACCCGGCGATTGCGAGCCGCGAAGCCGGGGCGGGCTCAGAGTTTCTTGAGCGACTCGATGGCCTGGGGGAACTTCGGGTCGACCTTGAGCGCGGCCTCGTAGGCGGTGCGGGCGGCGGTGCGGTCGTTTTGCTTCTCCAGGATGTTGCCGATGCGCCAGTGGGCGGCGGCGTGGCCGGGCTGGTTTTCGGGCGGAGTCTGCGTCAGGCACTGTTTGAGCGCCTCGAGGCCGCCGGCAAGACGTTCGCCCGTGATGGCCGCGAGCCGGCCGGTCTGGAACAGGGCGGCGTAGTCGCCGGGCTTCTCCTTCAGCACCTCGTCGAACTCGGCAAAGGCCTGGCTGTATTTCTTCTCGATGACATAAACCCCCGCGATGGCCATGCGGCCGCGGGCGGGGTCGAGGCGCTTGATTTCCTGGGCCTGGGCGAGAGCCTTGTCCAGGCCGCCGCCGACGATCCCCGGGGCCTGCTGGTAGAAGCCGAGCAGGCTGAAGCGGGCGTCGATGCTCCTGGGGTCGAGCTCGACGGCCTTTTCGTAGGAGGCCCGGCATTTGCCGGCCAGGCCCATCTTGGAAAACATGCCGGCCTTCTGGGCCGAGCGACCGTAGGCGTCGCCGAGCCGGAGGTGGTAACGGGCGTCCGCGGGCGCAAGGGCGACGGCCTTCTCGAGATGGGCGACGGCTTTCTCGTGGTCGTCGCGCTGGAGGGCGATCCGGCCCAGGTAGAACTGGACGTCGGCATTCCCGGCGTCGGTGGCGGCCAAGGCATCGAAGGCCTTCTGGGCTTCGAGGGGCTTGCGCTCGTTGAAGAGTTTGACGGCCGACGCGAAAGCGGCCGGGTCAACGGCGGCGGAAGCGAGCAAGGGGAGGGCGGCAAAGGCCAGGAGGATGCGGAGTCGTTGCATGCAGGTAAGAAGGGTGGAGGAGGCGAAGGTTCCGTCAATCCGCGCGCAGCGCGATCATGGGATCGACGCGGGTGGCGCGGCGGGCGGGGATGAGGCAGGCGCAGGCTGCGACCAGGGCGAAGAAGCCGCCGACGGCGGCGAAGACGGCGGGGTCGAAGGGCTGCACTTCATAGAGGGCCTGCTGCAGGAGCTTGCTGGCGGCGAAGGCCCCGACGAAGCCGAACGCGAGTCCGGTGCCGACTTGGATGGCGCCGGCGCGGAGGACGAGTTGCAGGATGTTGGCGGCGCTGGCACCAAGCGCCATGCGGACGCCGATCTCGCCGGTGCGCTGGGCGACGGAATATGCCATGACCGAATAGACGCCGACGGCGGCGAGCAGCGCGGCGATGGCGGCGAAGCAGATCAACAGCGCCATGGTCACGCGTTGGACGCCCACCGACTGGATGACGAGATCATCCATGGTCTGCGGAGTGGCGAGGGCGACATTGGGGTCGAGCTCGGCGAGGATGCGGCGCAGCACGGGAATGACGGCGGCGGACTGAAGTCCCGGGCGGGCCTGGGCGACGACCTGCATGAAGGCGCCGCCGCGCTGGTCGCGCGGGTAGTAGATTTCATCCGGCGGCGGGGCGGCGAGGCCGGCGGACTTCACGTCCGCGATGACGCCAACAATGCGGACGGGGGTATCGCCCCCCGGGCCGATGAGGAAGGACTGTTCCAGCGGATTCTCGTTCGGGAAGAGCTTTTTAGCCAGGGTCTCGTTGATGATGGCGACTTGCTCACCGCCGAAGCGGTCCTGGCCGGTGAAGAAGCGGCCGGTCTTCAGGCGGATATCCAGCGCAGCGAAATATCCCGGGGTGACGGTGCGGATGCTCGCGATCGGGCGTTCCGTCACGGGCGGGAGCGGCCGGCCTTTGACGGCGTAGGGTGAGAAAAACCCGGAATTGCTGAGCGGCAGGCCGGTGATGGCGGCGCCCCGCGCCAGTTCGGGCGCCTCGTTCAGGCGTTCGTCGAGCCGGCGGTAGAAGTCCCGCGTGAGCTCGGGCTTGTTGTATTTGGACGCCGGGAGATTGACGATGCCATAGGCGCGACCGGCTGGATCGAAGCCAAGCTCGGCCTGTTGCAGCTTGTAGAAGCTCAGCACCAGGAGACCCGCGCAGATCAGCAGGGTGAGGGACAAGGCCACCTGGGCGACGACCAGGAGATGGCGGAAGGCCTTGGCCGCCACGCCGCCGCCGGAGCCGCGGGAGGAATCCTTGAGGACCATCTGCACGTCGGTGCGCGAGGCCTGCAGCGCGGGGTAGAGGCCGATGAGCAGGCCGGCGACGAGGGAGATGACGAGGGAGAAGACAAGGACGCCCGGGTCCAGCGCGATCTCGTCGGCGCGCGGGATCTGGTTGCCGGCGAGCACCTGGATGCCGCGCAGGCTCCACCACGCCATGAGCACGCCGACGGCGCCGGCGGCGACGCTGAACACGGTGCTCTCCGTGATGAACTGGCGGATGACCTCGCCGCGGCGCGCACCGAGGGACATCCGCACGGCGATCTCCTTCTGGCGCGCGCTGACGCGGGCGAGAAAGAGGTTGGCGATGTTGGCGCAGGCGATGAGCAGCACGGCGGCGACGGCGCCAGCGAGCGTCCAGAAGGTGCGGCCGAGGTTGCCGAGCACCTGCTGGGTGAGCGTGCGGACCTCATTAAGGTTGTGGGCGTCCATATGGGCGGGATTGGCGGCCTTGAACTGGGCGTTCATCTCCGCGACGCGGAGGTTGGCCGTCGCGACCGTCATGCCCGGGGCGAGGCGGGCAATGGCCTGGTGAACGATCGCGTTGTTCCGCTGCTGCGGATTGAGGTAGGGCAGCTCGAGCGGGCGCGGCACGAGGATGGCGGTGGTGTTGAAGGGGACGGGCATCCTTTGCGGGAGGATGCCGACCACGGTGCGCGCCACGCCGTCGATCTGGACGACGCGGCCGATGATGTTGGCGTCGCCGTTGAAACGGGTCTGCCAGAGCTGATGGCCGAGCATTACGACCGGCGGCCCGCCCTCCTTGTCCTCATCAGCGGTGAAGGAGCGGCCGCGCGCGGGGTTAAGGCCGAGCACGGGCAGGAAGTTGGCGGAGGCGTGGAGGCCGGCGACCTGCTCCGGTTCGCCAGTGCCTTCCGTCAGGGTGAAGCCGTTGCCGGCGGACATGCTGATCTCGGCGAAGACGTCCCTGCGCTCGCGGTAGACCTCATACTTGGCCCACGAGAGGGCCGGCGCCTCGATGTTCCGCTCGCGGTTGCTGACCCAGATGCTGACGAGCGAGTCCGGCTCGGGATAGGGCAGCGGGCGGAGCACGACGGCCTGCAGCACGCTGAAGAGCGAGGTGCAGGCGCCGATGGCAACGGCCATGGTCAGGATGGCCACGAAGGTGAAGCCGGGGGTCTTGAAGAGCGAGCGGAGGGCGAAGCGCAGGTCGTTCATGGGGGGAAAGCTACAGGCTTTAAGCGATAGCGGTTAGCGAATGACAGCGATTGTATGCTTGGGTGGGCGGTTGGGACTCAAAGCTTGGCGCTGATTGCTTACCGCTTATTCCGCGCGCAGCGCGATCATGGGATCGACGCGGGTGGCGCGGCGGGCAGGGATCAGGGTGGCGACGAGGGACACGCCAGCGAGGACGAGGGCGACGGCCGAATAGGTGAGCGGATCGAGCGCCGTGATGCCGATGAGGAAGTTCTGGATCTGGTCACCGAAGACCAGGGCGATCAGGCCGGACAGCGCGAGGCCGATGCCGAGCCCGAGCCCAAGCTGCCAGAAGCTCTGCCGCAGCACCATGCCGAGGATGCGATTCTGGTCGGCCCCGAGCGCCATGCGGACGCCGAATTCCTGGGTGCGCTGGTTGACGGAGAAGGACGTGACGCCGTAGAGGCCCACCGCGGCGAGCAGCATGGCGACGGCGCCGAAGATCGAGAACATCGTGGCGATGATCCGGTTGCCGCCGGTGAAGACCTCGAAGCTCTCCTTCGGCGTGCCGATGAAGTAGAGCGGCAGGTTGGGGTCGGCCTTGCGCACCTCGGCGCGGAGCTCGTTGAGGAGGGCCTCGCCCCGCTGGCCGCCGCGCGGGCGCAGGGCGATGGTGGCGAACTGCGGGGCCGCCGGTTCGGCGGCGGCGGTCGGGCTGAAGAGCGTCGCGAAGAACGGCACGTAGAAGCCGGCCGCGTCCACGTTGCCGTTGGGGAACGGCCCGAGCATGCGGACGTCGGACACCACGCCGATGATCGTGCGCCAGGGGGTGAAACTTGCGCCGTTGTTCAGGCTCATGCGGAAACGGCGGCCCACGGCGCTCTCGGTGCCGAAGTGCTTCCGGGCGAAGAAGGCGTTGACGATCGCGACGGGCAGCTTCGCGTCCGTGTCGTCGGCGTTGAAATCGCGCCCCTCGAGGAGCCGCTGGGCGGTGACGCCAAAGTAGCCGTCGGTGACCTGCTCGAAGCTGGTGTTGGGGCGGTCCTTGTCCTCCTTGTAATCCTTGCCCTCGATCTCGATCGGGGTGTTGCCGGAGAAGACCATGCGGAAGCGGTTGGTGAGGGCGGCGGCCTCGATGGCGGGGTTGGTGCGCACCTGGGCGAGCAGGCGGTCATAGAAAAGTTTGCGGGCGCCGCTGTTCGGGTAGTCGCCGTCCATGAGGCCCATGCGGGCGCCGAGGATGCCGGAGGTGTCGTAACCGTAGTCGATGGCCTGCTGGTTGAGGATCGAGCGCACCTGGAGGATCGACCCGATGAGGAGGATGCAGGTCACGAGGATCTGGCAGACCACGAGACCGCGGGTGATGAGGTTGACGGCGCGCCCGGTGTTGCCGCGGCCGCTGTCCTTGAGCGCATCGGCGGCGCTGGCGCGGGAGGACATCCAGGCCGGGATCAGGCCGGACACCAGGGCGGCCAGCAGGGTCGCGGCGACCGTGAAGGCCAGGACACGGGCGTCGATGTCGAAGGTGATGTAGGCCGGGATGGGGTTGGCGAGGTTCCGGACGGTGCTGGAGAGCAGGTCGACCGCCCAATACGAGAGGCCGACGCCGAGGAGCGCGCCGATGGTGGCGACCAGGAGGCTCTCGGTCAGCATCTGGCGCACCAGCCGGATGCGGGTGGCGCCGAGCGAGGAGCGGATGGCGAGTTCCTTGGCCCGCAGGGTGGCGCGGGCGAACTGCATGTTCATCACGTTGACGCAGGCGAGCAGGAGCACGCCGACGCAGAACCCGAGCATCACCAGCAGCTGGCCGCTGAGGGCCGCGGGCGTGAACGCCTTGATCAGCGGCTCGACCTCGGCCGCGTTGAAGACCTTGTTGGTGTCGGGGTAGGCCTCCGAGAAACGCTTGGCGAAGGCGCCGAACTCCAGCTGGGCCTGGTCGATCGAGACGCCGGGCCGGAGGGAGGCGAGGAGCTGCACGCCGTTGCCGGCGGCGTTGGTCGAGCTGCGGGCCTGGGGGGCGAACTCGTTGAAGACGGGGATCCACAGCTCCTCGTTCTGCGGGAAGGCAAAACCCGCAGCCATGACGCCGATCACGGTGGCTGGTTTGCCGTTGAGACGCACGTTGCGGCCGATGATGTCGGGCGCCCCGGCAAAATTCCGCTGCCAGAGCTTGTGGCCGATGATCGTGACCTTCGGCGCGCCGGGCTTGTTGTCTTCCGGGGTGAAATCGCGGCCCATGATCGGGGCGACACCGAGCGCCTTCATGAAGCCGTCGCTGATGTAGGCGCCGGTGAAGCGCTGGGCGTCGCTGCCGATCGTCATGTTGACGGTCGACCCGTTGATGTAGGCGCCGAGGTGCTCGAGGGATTTTTGCTCGGCCTGGATGTCGAGAAAGTCCTGGGGAAAGATCTGGCCGTTGACGCCGAAGAAATTCCGCGAGGTGGGGTCGATCAGCTGGACGCTCACCAGCCGGTCCGCGTTGGGGAAGGAGAAGCCGCGGAGCATGACGCCGTTGACGACGCTGAATTGGGTGGTGACGGCACAGATGCCGATGGAAAGAACGAAGACGGCGAGGGCGCAGAAGCTCTTTTCCTTCACGAGCACGCGGAGTCCGATGCGGAGGTCTTGGAGGAAGGTTTCAATGAACATGGGGAGGGAGAGTGAGGGTGAATGTGAAAGTGTGAGTGGCGGGAGGAGAAAGGATCACTCCAGGGTGGTGCGGAGGATGTTGACCGTGCGGGCGGCGGTCGGGCCCTTGGCCTTTTCGAATTCGCTCCAGCCGGAATTGCCGATGAAGTCGAAATGCCCGGCGACAACCTGGCCGAGGGCAAGGTCGCTCATCGCCGGGTGGCCGGCGCCGAGGACGCGGACACCGGACGGCGTGCCGTCGGCGGCGAGGTCGATCCGGATGATACGCTGGGGATTGATGCCGTTCTGCACGGCGATCAGACCGCGCGGCACGGCGTAGAGGCCGTCGATGCCGAAGAAGGTGGCGTGGGCGGGAGCGTCGAGGAGCACCGGGACGCGGGTGGCGAGGTCGACCCGCCAGATACCGTTGGCGTAGTCGGCGACATAGAGCTGCCGGCCGTCGGCGCTGAGGGCCGTGCCCTGCAGGGAGACGAACTCGCCGGACTCGAGCCATTTTTCCAGGGACGCAGCGCCGGGCGCCAGGCGCCAGATGACGGGTGAAGAGGAGTCGCTCACGTAGAGCGTGCCGTCGGCGCCGGCGACAAAATCACCGAGCACATGATCGCGGCCGTCGGGGGGCACGGAATAGGTGCGGGCCAGACGGCGGGTGCCGAGGTCGTAGGCGGCGAGGAAGGCGCGGCCCCGGTCGGCGTCGGAGTAGCCCTTCATCTCGGGCAGCGCGGACGAGCTGGCCCAGAGTATGTTCCGGGCGGCATCGATCTTCAGCGCAAAGACGCCGAGCAGGCCGTCGGTGTCGGCGGAGAATTTTTTCATGACGGCGCTCTCGCCGCCCACGTCGCGATACCAGATGCACCGGTGGTGCACGTCGCTGAAAAAGGACTCAAGGGTGGCGGGATGCACGGCGAGGCCCTCGATGATGCCGTCCATGCCGGTGATCGCCCACGCCGCCTCGTCGCGGCCGGTCGCGGAGCGGTTGGTCGCGAAAGCGGCGACGAGCTCCGCGAAACCGGGTCGGTCGCGGAGTGGCGCGTAGGCGTCGTCGCGCTCGATGTTCATGACCAAGCCCATGGCGGCGAGGTCGCGGAGCTGCTGCATCGCGTCGGCGGGGCGGCCGGCCTGGGCATAAAAGCGGGCGAGGTTGGTCCGGACGCGCGGGTAGTCGGGGCGCAGGGCGCGGGCGGCTTCCAGCTTGGTGATGACGGTCGCGGTGTCGCCGGCCTTGGCCGCCGCGGTGGCCTCCTGCAGCAACTGCCGGTGCGCGGGCTCGGCGCGCAGCGAGACGCATAGAAAACAAAACACGGCCACCGCCATGGTCAGGAGGCTGGTGCTGGCGAAGCGTACGCGGGGAGTCCCATCAGCCGGAGAGGAGGTGGAAATAAGCCAGTTGTATTCAGTGCCGAGCATTGGGGTTGGCTCTCGATTGCACGTGTGATGCCAAGCATGTGGATAGCTCTAAGACACTGGTGGTAAGCTATAAGCAAAATATTATAAGGTTCCAGAAAGCAACCCGCAGTGCGAAGACGGGATGAGGCTGTCCCGATTGTGGGAAGGCGTGGGGTGAAACCTGCGCTCCGCGCAGGCACCACCTTCACGCTCTTACTTCTCCTTGATGGAGATGCTGCCGTTGACGGTCTCGACCACGATCGTCGGGCCGCCGATGCCGATCTGGCCGTTGAAGGTGCGGCGGCCGACCTTGCCGAGCTTCACGGGCTGGTCGACGTCGATGCGGCCGTTGACCGTGTCGGCATCGATGTGGGCGCCGGCGTCCCTGGGCAGGGTGACGGAGACGCTGCCGTTGACGGAATCCAGCTTTACCTCGGTCACGCCCGCCAACGTGGCGAACTCGGCGCGCAGGCTGCCGTTGACGGAATCGAGGCGCGCATTGGCGGCGAGGCCGGTGGCGGTGATGGTGCCGTTCACGATGTCGAGATCCACGGTACCGCGGACGCCGGTGACCGTGATGTCGGAATTGACCGCATCGATCTTCTCCAGCCTGACGCCGACCGGCACCAAAAGTTTGTAGCGGACCGAGGCGTTCACATTCCCGAAGAAGCCGGTCTTGGCATACTTGGTCTTGATGCGAAGCCGGTTCGCGGAGGAGTCGATCTCGAGCGTGATTTTGGCGAGGTCATCAGTGGTCCTGCCCTTCTTCTCGGCGTCGAGGGCGACTTCGGCCTTGTCCCACGCAACGATGTCGATGTCGCCGTTGACATTCTCGAGGTGGATCGTGCCGTCCGCGGCCAGCGGATAGGTCTGCTTGAAGGACTCGGTGACGGACGCGCGGGCGGCGGCCACGAGGACGAGGCTGGTGAGCACGAGGGCGGGGAGGCGGAGTTCCTTGAGGGTCATGGGGGAAATGAGAGTGTAGGTGAGGGTGAAGGGGGACCGGATTACAACCGGAGGGTGAGGCTGAAGTTACCGGCTTATTCCGAACGCAGGGCCTTGAGCGGGCTGACGCGCGTGGCCACTCGCGCTGAAAGGTAACAGGCGGCCATGGCGGTCAGGAAAAATACAGGGGTGAGGGTGAAGCCGGGGGTCTTGGCGAGAAGGCGGAGGGAAAATTTCAGGTCCTGCAGAAGGGTGTTCATGGGGTAGACAGTGGTGCTTCCCCGGTTAACACGGCGGCCGGGCGGCCAGTTGCAGGGATTTGCCGTCTACTCCGTCCGCAGGGCGACCATCAGCCTTCGCCGGGCCTACGGCTGACAAGGTGGGCAGCTCGGAGGCAGAGGGACATGGTGCATAACATGAAATATGTGCTCACTCAGTCCGCAACGCCACCATCGGATCGACCTTGGTGGCGCGGCGGGCCGGCAGCCAGGAAGCCAGGGCGGCGGCGGCGAGGGAAAGCCCGGCCGCGGTGAGCAGCACCGCCGGGTCGAAGGATTTGACGCCATGGAGGACGGAGCCCAGCAGGCGGTTGAGGCCGAGGCCGAGGAGCAGGCCGGCGGCGATGCCGGTGGCGGCGGTGGCCAGGCCCTCGCGCAGGATCAGGCCTTGCACGGCGGCGGGCAGGGCGCCGAGCGCCATGCGGATGCCGATCTCGCGGGTCCGGCGGGAAACCTGGTAGGCCTTGACGGAGTAAAGGCCGACCACGGCGACAAACATCGCGAACCCGGAGAACACGCCGAGCAGCGTGGAGCCGATGTTCATGGCCCAGACCTCCATGGAGGATTCGGCATGCTGCCGGAAGGTGCGGACCTTGAAGACCGGCACGCCCGGGGCGGCGGCACGCAGGGCCTCGCGCACGACCGGGACCAGGGCCGCGGCGGCCTCCGGGGTCGGGCGCACGGGCCGGACATGGAAGTGGGCGTTGGCGAAGAAGCCCTGGGCGAAGGGCACGTAGATGGCGCCGCCCGGCGACTCGTCGAAATAATCCACGCGGCTGGCACCCACCACGCCGACGACCTGCATGGCGCGATCGTCCCCGCGATCGGCGGCCTGGCGGTCGCCGTAGCGGATGAACTGCCCGACGGCGTCACCCTCGGGCCAGAGCTGGCGGGCGAGGGTCTCGTCGAGGATGGCGACGCGCGGCGCGCCCGGCTGGGCGGCCTCGGCCGCGTTGAACTCGCGGCCGGCACGGAGGGGCAGGCCCAGCGCCGAGAAATAGCCGGCGCCGACCGAATTCCAGCGGCCGTTGTAGGCGCGGCCCGCCGCGGCGGTGGCCGGCTTGGTGTCGGCGGCGGGAGCGGGGCCGTCGCGGCGGACATCCCGCCCGATGCTGATGAAACCGTAAGGGACGACGGCGGCAACGGCGGCGGACTCCACCCCGGGCAGGGCGGCGAGGCGTTCCTGCGCGGCGCGGAAGAGTTCCAGGCTGCGCGGCTCGTCGAGTCCGCCGAGGCTGGCGTCGACCTCGGCGACCACCGTGTCGTCGGCGCGGAAACCATGGTCGGTGGCCGCGGTGCCGGCGGCCATGCGGAGGAAGAGGCCGGCGACGATGAGCAGGCCGAGGGAGAGGGCGACCTGGGTGACGACCAGCAGATGGCGCGGGCGCCACCAGGCGCGGCGCGGGCCCGGGGCGTTTTCGCCCGCCTGCTGCTTGAGGTCGGTGAGCACGTCGGCGCGCGAGAGCCGCAGGGCGGGCCCGAGGGAAAACACGAGCGTGGTGCCGAGGCAGATCGCCGCCGTGGCCGCGAGGACGATCCCGGACCCGGCCGAGCTGGCGAAGAGGGTCAACGGCAGACGGGCCTCGAGCGAGGCGGTGATGAAATCCAGGCCGGCCTGCGCGGCGAGCAGGCCGAGCCCGCCGCCGGCAAGGGCGAGGATCAGGCCCTCCAGGCAGAGCTGGCGCACGATGCGCGCGCGGCCGCCGCCGAGCGCGAGGCGGATGGCGAACTCCTTGCGGCGGGCCTGGCCGCGCGCCAGCAG
>Ga0209770_10001225_pt1 | contig 13428 bp, 13 predicted proteins | sample LauGreSu1BDMLBDD_2_FD_187572 | JGI IMG/M metagenome (GOLD analysis project Ga0209770, IMG submission 187572) | Freshwater lake microbial communities from Lake Michigan, USA - Su13.BD.MLB.DD (SPAdes) (version 2) | ecosystem: Environmental > Aquatic > Freshwater > Lake | place: Lake Michigan, USA...
AAGAAAAGACGGTTGGCAGCGTCGATCTCAGATGACGATGCAGAGCCCAGGCTTTCGTCAATATTGAAGTAGGTCGAGAACGAGAACGAGGTCTCTTTTTTCTTCTTGATGATGTCGCTATGGTGACGGCCAGAGCGGTGCGGGCTACTTTCAAAGTTCTGGCTGTAGCTGATCGAGCCACCACCGAGGGTCCAGAAAAAGTCTGAATCGCCTGGGATAGCCAAGACTCCGCGAGTGCCTTCCAGCTTGGCGTACCACCGCTGCTCAAGGGCCAAAACGTCATTAGATGAGCTGTAAATGTCTGCATAATTCTTAGCCACGTTTGACTCCTTCAGTCAGTTACGAGTGGTTCGTAATACAGTGCTTCTAAATCCATCCGTACAATGTAGTACGGTTCGATCAAATGTAGGTCTGTTTGGCTTCCAAGATATCTTAGATGAATAACGCCAGGGATGCCAAGGTTTGGAAGACTCCATAGCAGACGCTCAACCTTGTAATGGGTGTTCCATAGGTCAACTTGGCTAAGCGGCGTCTCCGAGGTGGACTTCATCACTAGCTCCAGGGCCAGTATCCAAGTCTTTTTAGCTCTCTGTTGTTCGTGCTGTATCGTCTCCGCTACGTCGATTAGCTGGATAGCTGGACAGTGAACCGACATAAAATCGTCTGACGTTAGCCTAACTTTGTCGAACTCAACCGTTTTAATCTCGGTTAGCGTTATCAGACGAGACGTTAAAGCCTGACTGATCCTGGTTTTCATGCAATCAGTCATCTGTTTATAAGCTCATAGCGAATGGAGTTTAATAGGTTGCCAGTATTGATAAGGCCCTGGGTTCTGATATTTCTGACGATCTGAGCCTGAAGAATCATACCGATTCTTAGAAATGCCTTTTCGAGATTGATCCTTTTTTGTCCAACCTCTTGCTCTAGAATGCTTAAAATAAGCTCTCTTCTTTGTTCTAAAGCTGGATGTATGTACGGTCTTTTCCTGATATTGACTCGTCTATTATGAGCCCTTACCGATACTCTCTTTGGTTCGATTGCCCGCCCAAAAGACCTTGTGATAAGTCTTTGATGGTTTGGAACTTTTACGACACCGCGAAATCCAAACTCATGTACGGCAGCATACGGCACGCCAAACGATCCAACCCTAACGCCAACGACGCCTGACTCTCTCAAGGCTGCGTATCTGGCAGCGAGACGGTCGGCTAATTGTTTGGCGTTGGTTTTTACTGTCATAGGTTGGATATCGGCCTATCAAGAAGAGGCAGGTCGGTACGTTTATATTCAAGGAGAGCTTCTTTAATCATGGGAGGCATCTCGGCCAAGATGCCGACCGTCTCGTCGCCTTTAGTCTTGGAGGTTCTACCCATATCGCCACGTTCACGGTGACGGTAAAACCACTCGACCATCCACAGGCAGACAACTTCTAGATCAGCCAGCTGCCCAACGTGATCGGTCGAATTATATCCCGCTGTGTAAGCTATGCGGACATTGTTAAAGCCAACGTCGAAGTAGTCGTTGAGTAAGACGACCGAGTTCTCTTCGTCGCAGATGGCGTACTTGGAAGGATCGACGATGGTCGTAGATGCAAACAAGTTGTCGTTGTCCACGTTGACCTGAGAGATAGCCGTCACCGGCCACTGTTTCAGCGTGATGATGTTGCTGCGCCGCCCCGATCTAAGCTCAACGTGCGAGCGAGACTTTAGGGCGCGGTCAGTCATGGTCTCCATACGCTGCGAGGCTGCATTGATAAGCAGCTCAAGGCGTGCATCTTGGCTGGTTTCAGCCGACGCGATGTTGAGATGGGATTTAGCCATCGCAACAGATGTCAAAGCGTATGGTGATAGAGCCATTACTTAGCCTTTTTGCGTAGCTTAACTTGCTTTTCTACCAGCTCAACTTTGCGCTTCTTAGCTTCTGCCTTAGCAGAAAAAAGTTTGCCGTGCTTAGCTAGGATCGCTGTGCCTAGCTCTTCGCTGACGTCTAGTTGCTCGCCAGGACGCACGCTTTGGCAGAAAAACTCAGGCTTTTTAAGCAACACAACAACGTCGCTTTGTCCGCTATAGGTCAGCTGCATTTTTACGTTCTCCGGGAATGTTTAGTTACAGCTTAGAGTTAGGTGACATTGATTGCAAGACCTTGCCGATGTTCTAAGGTCCCGTAATATATGCTTACACACTTAATCAGATGAGGTTTGCCATGCGTCACGCCATTCTAGCCGTTGCCCTAGCCTTCTCTTGTTCCCACTCGAAGGATACCGACGACAAGGAGCCTGGGAGTCAGCCTGTCAGGCCAGCCGACCCTGCTGGTCCTGGAGTTCCACCCGGTGGCATCGTCGAACAACAGCAATATATGGTGTTCCATAATCTTAAGCGTTGTTGGCATCGCGTTGCTGACGTCAAATGGTCGCCTAGACTAGCCGATGGGGCTAAGGCTCACGCCGCCAAGTGTACGCTGGCCAAAGATCCTGCGATTGCTGGCAAGGTCGGAGAAAATATCGCTTTCGGTAAAGGTCTTGGACAAATCAAAGCTCAAGATAATTGGTACATGGAGTTTATCTTCTTCCCGTATGGACAAAAGGACGGCTCTGACAAGACCGAACACTTCTCGCAAATCGTTTGGCGCGAGACTGCCGAGATCGGTTGCGCTTCGGCTAAGTGCGGTGATCAGAACTACTACGTCTGTCGCTACAGCCCAGCCGGCAACGTAAAAGGCAAGTATGAAACCAACGTCTACTCTATCGACCCAGGCTTCATGAAATGCACGGGCATGCCTCGCGGACAATAAAAAAAGGCACCCCCTTGGCGAAGAGGATGCCCCCGGAAATGGACTAGCGAACTAACGAACGATTAGAGCCATATCACAACCCAGTAGTTGTTGACCATGGCTGCTCCCACCTGACTCTGGTTGCGGTCATACATGATGGCCGCATGACCAGGGCTGTAGGTCCACGCTTGAACGGCCTCGGCTGGAGAACCTTGACCGCAGGCGATGATCTCTCCGTCAGCTTGAGCGCCGCACCCGCTGGCACGGTCCCAAGGGCTAGACCCATCTGACCCACTGTGTGAGCAGGCCCTACGGTTGCCGACATCGTTAGCATGACGCTGAGCAGCACAGTTCAACCCTTCCGTGGCCACGACCGTTGGCAGACCACGCTCCGAGCGTACCCGATTGATCTCGTCCACGAGGGCTGCGACCTTGTCGGGGTTAGTTGGGGTCTGTGGTGGTTGAGGATCGCTTGGTTGACCTGGCTCTTGACCGCCCGGCATCCCTGGAATGTTTGGCATACCTGGAAACCCAGGAATATCTGGTATTCCCGGAAATCCTGGGAAGCCAGGAAATCCAGGGATAGGCCAGCCACCACCACCACCGTTAGATGGAGGCTGTGGCTGCGGTGCTGGAGGCGGAGGCGGTGGAGGGTCTTTCTTCTTCTCCTCCTTGCCACACGCACCGAGAACCATCGCTAACGCTAGAACGTACTTAAACATAGAACTCCTTTTGGTTAGCCCACGGATATGTCGAACGCTTCGGGGCTTTCGAGGTCTTCGCGCTCGATCCTGACTTTCGTATTGTTTGCCCCTTTAATTTGAACGACTGCCAGGCGGTAGGTATCCCCGGTGTCGGCTTGTGCCTTGAACTTCCCAGACAGAGTGACAGGACCTCTGAAGCCCATGCCCACGATCCGGTCGGTGTCACCGTAGGGGACGTTCTCGTTCACAAATACCGCGCTGACCCTTTGCCATGCTGCCTGCTCGGATAGAGTCGGGTGAGCAGCTACCTTCGGGTGCGCCTGAAGCACACTTCTGCTCATGCTCACGACCGCCTTGCTGCCGCTGACGTAGGCGACTGGAGGCGTGACAAGTGGTGTGGCAACTGTCACAGCAATTTGAATGCTAGCCGTGGTTGAGCCACCACTGTTGGAGGCCGTGACGGTGTAGCTAGACTGCGACGAGGCAACTGTCGGAGTACCCGTGATGACCCCGGTCGATCCATTGAGAGACAGGCCAGCAGGAAGCGACGGGCTTACCGACCAGCTTGTCACTGCGCCACCTGACACAGTTGGAGACTTGGCGCTGATTGCCGCATCTTTGATCAGGCTCATTGGGCTTGATGCATAGCTTAGCGAGCTTGGTGCGATGTCATTGATTGCAATCGAGATGTTTGCAGTCGTGCTGCCACCCGTGTTGGTTGCCGTTACTGTGTAGGACGAAGCGCTGCCAAAGACTGTAGGCGTGCCGCTGATAACACCCGTCGAGGTATTTAGCGATAGACCAGAAGGCAAGGCTGGGCTGACCGAGTAGCTGACGACCGTACCACCCGAATTGCTCGGTGTGTTGGCCGTGATCGCCGTGCCTTTCTGGTAGGTCGGTGAGCTGTAGGCATAACTCAGGCTAGACGGTGCAATGTCGTTGACCGTGAACGTCAACTGAACCTGATCTGATCCGCCGTCGTTGCTTGCCGTCACCGTGTAGTTTGCCAGAGCCGACACAACCGACGGGGTGCCTGTGATGACACCAGTCGAAGTGTTGAACGATAGTCCAGACGGTAGCGAGGGGCTAACGCTCCAGGAAGTGGCTGTCTCGCCTTCGTAAGTGGGGCTATTTTGCGAGATCGCAGTGCCCTTGGTCATTACCAGCGTCTCGGCCGTATAAGCGACTGACGACGGTGCTAGGACTTGCAAATAAGCAGCCGTCATATAAGAGGCTGTCATGTATCCGTACATCATTTACTCCCAATAAGAAGGGCGGAGGGCCGAAGCCTCCCCGCCCGATGAATTAACTAACTAGGATTCAGGGAACGTATTGGAACTGGAAGTACATGACGTCGTTGGCCTCTAGAGCCGTTGCGCCGCCGCTAGCAAACTCACCAGCGAAGGTGATGCGGGTCACGCCACCAACAACACTGACGGTGTAGTCGTCGCCTTCGTGCATGTAACCACCAGCGCCGCCGCTGATGAACACCATGGTCGAGTTGGTCTTAGCTTGGTAGGCAAGGTCAACGTAACCGTTGCTGATGTCACCCGAGCCAAGGACTTTCTTTTGTTTGTGGAAAGTACCAGAGTTAAGCGAACTGACTTGGCTTTGCAGGTCAGTGATCTCAGCGTCGTGCGTATCGAGCTGATCCTGAAGGTCTTGGTCGGCTTCCTCGCGTGCGGATTGCTCGGTTGCCACGATGGAGTCTGCGTAGTCTTTGGCGTCCTTCTCAGCCTTAGCCACAGAGCCTTCGACTGAATCAGCGCCTTCTAGCACGTCGAGGCGTGCGTCGAGAGCGTCGTCACCTGCTTGGCGTGCGGTTGCTTCGTCAGCAACTTCAGCGTCGGTGTAGTCTTTGGCGTCTTTCAGAGCCTTGGCAACAGAGCCAACAACACTGTCTGCGCCTTCGAGGATGTCCAAACGGGCATCGAGGGCGTCATCAGCGTCTTCGCGTAGGCCAGCTTCAACGGCGATGGCTGCATCGCGGTCGATAACTTCCTGAGCGATCTCGGCGTCGGTGTAGTCAGCGGCTTGCTTCTTAGCCCACAGAACGGAGCCAGAGGTAACGTCGCTGCCTTCGATAACGTCGAGGCGGCTGTCTAGGCCAGAGATCTGGTTGCCGATGGTAACAGCAAAGTTCTCATCGCTGCCCAGGGCGTCAGCAAGTTCCTTCAAGGTGTCCAGTAGAGCTGGAGCGCCATTGACGAGCGAGCTAATGGAAGAGTCAGTGTAAGCTTTAGCGTCAAACTCAGCCTTAGCAACCGAGCCAACGACGGTGTTGTCGCCTTCCAGAACGTCCAGGCGGGCGTCTAGGGCGTCGTCACCAGCGATGCGAGCGTCGATCTCGTCCTGTAGGCCGGAACCTGACAGAGCTTCGAGGTCGTCGATCTGTTGCTGAAGGTCAGAGTCAGCAGCATCAACGTAGGTTTTGGTGGTCGGGTCAGCTTCGAGAACGTCGAGACGACCGTCCAAAGCGGTGTCAGCGTTTTCGCGAGCTGTTTGCTCAGAGGCGACAATGCTGTCGGCGTAGTCCTTAGCATCCTTCTCAGCTTTAGCAACCGAGCCTTCAACCGAGTCAGCGCCTTCAAGGATATCCAAGCGACCGTCTAGCAGGTCGTCGGCGTCCATGCGAGCTTGTTGCTCAGCGGCAACTGCGTCTTCGCGGGCTTGCTCTTCTGCGCTTACCAGACCTTCTAGGTAGGTCTGAGCAACGCTGATAGCTGCGTCACGGTCGATGACTTCTTGAGCGATCTCAGCATCGGTATAGTCGTAGGCTTGTTTTTTAGCCCACAGTACCGAGCCAACCGTGGTGTCAGTGCCTTCGATAACGTCCAGGCGACCATCAAGAGCGGATAGTTGGTTGCTGATGGTGGTTGCAAAGTTCTCGTCAGAGCCAAGGGCGTCTGCAAGCTCTTTCAAGGTATCAAGCAGAGCTGGCGCTCCGTTGACCAATGAACTAATAGCGGAATCCGTGTAGCTATTGGCGCTAGCAAGAGCGTCGCTAGCTTCTTGAGCCGCTTTGCTGTCGACGTAACCTTTGCGGGATACTTCGCTAGAGCTTTGCGGATCAGAAGGAACAACCGGCAAGATTAGAAACTCAGGAACGTCGGAGCTGTTAACTTTGAGGAAGCTAACTGCGCCATTTCCTGCTGCGTTTACAGCGCGTAGTGCTTCGTCGTTAGACAGCTTGATTTTTGACCCGTCGACGCTGTCGGGTCGTAGAAACTTCTTAGCTAGACGTGACATTAAGAACTCCCATTCTGTGCGAGATGCATACCCGCGCAAATTGAACTGGCTAGCCTGTGTATCTGTATTTTACCCTAGAAAGGCGATGCGTATATAGTCGCCCACTTCAAGGATTGCTTCAAGATCGCTGCCTTCCCAAGACACAGTTTGCTCGGAAACAGTAAAGTCGATCCCGTTTATTTGGTACATGCCGCCAATGACATCTAGCGTTACTTGTTCTGGATAGTAGGCCCTGGATGGTAACGTGTAGCTTTTTGCGTCGATTATAGCCTGGGTCACTTCTACGTGCAAAATCTGGTAGTCCGGGAACGTCGAATAAACAATCCTGACGGTGTCACCCTCTTCGATTAGGTCTACAAGTTCGCCGTCTATCCAACTCAAAGTTGTATTAACCACGGTGAAATCCGACCCAATTAGCTGGGGTACGCCTTCTAGTATATCAAATGCCACTTGCTGGGTGTTGGCTGGGGTAGCTTGCAGGTAAACAAATTTATTTTGAGCTTCTGCGGCCGTTATGGTCCGGTACTCAACTCTGACAGGCCCGGCGTTACTCGATGCGAGAAGTTGAACAATCGCATCTTGGACGGTAATCGCTTCAATCCCGAGAGAAGATCCATCAATCGGAATCTGCTCGGCTGTCTGCGTCCGTGTAAATAAAGGGATATCCACTTTACGCCTGCGTTAAAATTACTACTTCATAAGATACGGGATGAGTCTGCCCACCGTCTAAGTGAATCTGCCTAATCTCGCCACGCGGGGCGACAGAGAAGGCTTCTCCAGGCGCTAACTTGATCCAATTCGTCTGCCCATCGATTGAGAATAGCAGGCGATAAGAGTTTGTTTGGTCAATTGCACAACGAATTGATAGCTGCTGTATCGGCTGCCCTACTACTGGAGGAAGTGCCGTAAGGCTACCGGCCGTTGTAGATCCGGTATAAACCGTGGTCTTGCCGAGTCCAAACTGAATATCAGAGATGGCCTCAGTCTTGAGCGTTAGCCATTGGCCATATGTCACACTGCCGCCACTGATCACAGTCTTAATCCGTGGGCGGTTATGGAAACGAGTAATAGAAGTTTTCGAGATAGCGTTAGCTGTGTTCAGGATCTCGTGGCCGCCTAGCCACACTTTATCTTCCGACTTCTCGCTTAAGCCAACGTCTTCAAACGTAACCATGACCGAGGCGCCAGGGTCTAGTGACTCAACAAAAACGGTCGAAACGAGAGCATTACCCTCGGCCCATAGGGGCTGATAGTAAGTACCGGGAGGCACCGAGGAAAGCTCCTTGATAGCCACCGTTTCGTTGGGACGTAGTTTGAAAAGTACCATTTACGTTCGTCCAAAAAAAAGGGGCGAGTTTGACCCCGCCCCCCAGATAGCTTGCCGAATCAATTAGAGCGTAATGTTGTAACCGTAGCATACGGATGCTTCGCTTGCACTCTGAGCATGGCCCTGGAAGTCAAGACGTTGGTAAGCAGCCATCAGGTAACGGTCATAGTTTGGCAAATCTTGGATGATACGCAGTTGCGGTGCGCGGCGCATACCGACGTAGAAGCGGGAAGCGTTGACTAGCAGGATGCCGCCTTTGGTTGTTGTGGTGCCGTCGTACACGCCAGATGCATTAAAATCCTCGCGCATATGCTGGCTTACGACCACGGGAATCCCTAAAATGGAAGCTAAAGATCCTCTTAAAATTTGAGCCGCCATCGGACCCGCTTTGTCGACAGTTAGGATCTCTGGAAGACCCATTAACTGAGCGTAAACAGCGGGGCCAACGATCCAGACTAGGTCGGCTGGGTTGACGCCAAACTTCTTCATCTGAGCGCGCATTTGAAGAAGTGCAGTTGTGCTTAGAGCGCCTGCAATGTTCTTGGTACCGCCGCCAGCGCTGTTAGCGAGAGCCAACGGACGAAGACCTTTCCACAGCTTCTCAGCGAGAAGAGCAGAACCAGCTTGCGTGTCGCTGTCTGGGTGGGTGCCGTCATTATCGGCGTTTAAAAGTGCGCTTTCTACTGCGCGGTCGTGTGACATCACGAGCTCTTGGCGAGCGATGGAGAGGAAGTCAGGAGCCGAATCTTCGTTCAACTCTTCTGGGATAACGTGGTGGGCTTCGATCTTGCTAGCGGTGAAGCGTAGCTTGTCCGTGCCGAACTCACGAGCAACAGCGGCCGCGCCTTCGGAGACTTTCTGAGCTTTCAGAACGTCTTTAACGACTGGCAAATCGTATGGGCTCGACGGCATCTTGATTTCGCGGAAGCGAGCTTGTAGGCCCAATTCCAATTCAAATTCTTGAATGTACGCGGAGCTGATAAGGGTAGGTACGAACTCGTCGCCGTAGCCAGCAACGGTTGAGCCAAACGCTTTTAGGCGGGGAGCCAACTCGGTGCGGCCGTAGTATGTCTCTGCCAAGTTTTTGATCACTGCCACGCGGTCGCTTTTCGCGTCAGCGCCGATATGGTCCAGGGGAGCGCCGTGGAACATCTGAGCGGTGAAGCGTGCAACGTCGACAGTTTTCTTAAGATCGCGAACAAGGTGCTTCAGCTCGGCATTGACTGCGCGAAACTGGGGAGCAGCGGTGTTGACGGTCAAAAGTTCTTTGACGTTTGAGCAGCCGAAAGCGCGAAGAGCGCGGGTTTCGTCGCTGGTGCGGCCATAAGCTGCGGTGCCGAGGTTCAGAGCTTTGGTTTTGGTTTCCTCAGCATCTTTCTCAGCAGCAGCCTTAGCAGCCTCAGCCTCTTTCACTTTAGCTTCAGCAGCTTCAGCGCGGGCCTTCAGTCCTTCGACGTCTTTTAATAGAGACGCCACGTCTTCACGAGTAGCCATAAAACAAACTCCCAATGGTTAATAGCGGTGCGTCCCTACGCCCCGATTCTCGATAAAGTTTTGTTGATCGCTTCGACGTATTCTCTAACGATCTCCGTGTCCTTGGCAAGATAGTCGTCTGCCTCCATCTGTGCCGGTGCCGGTGGAACGGGCTGTGGTGCCGCTACTTCCACGGGCGGAGTGGCCTGTTTGGGTGGCATTGCTTGAGCAAGCTGGGCGATAGCTTCGCGCAGGGCCTGAAGCTCGGCTACTACCTGACCCAGCATGACGTTAGTCTGGCGGGCTTGTAGCAGTGCCTCTGGTACGTCAACGACGGGAGCATCGCTAGGCAGCGGCACAGTGGGTAGCTGCTTCTCTTCAGCTTCCTCGGCTGCCTTGTCTTCTTGCTCTGCTTCTTCGCTAGCTGGCTTACATTCGCCGACCATAGCAACCATGCCAGGAACTTTGTCATCCAGGGCGATTGGCTGAACAGAAACAAACTCTTCGGGAGACTTCTGAGCTAGAACCCAAAAGCCTTCCTCCTCGCTTGGTAGACTTACGTCCCAGCCGTTGGCCTCGGCCCATGCCTTGGCAGCGTCCAGCGTCTCAAATTCGCTTTTAGGGAGCTTAATAGCTTGGACCTCAAGCTCTAGCTCTTTCTTACTCTCGGGCTGATCTTCCTCGCTGCCCTCTGGAACAGGTTCATCGCTAGGCTTAGCTTCGTCGCTAGCTGGCGGTGGTACTTCTTCCTTAGCCTTTTCAGCCTCCGGCGCAGCAGCTTCAGCATCAGCCTGAGCAGGTTCATCGGCAGCGCCTTTCGTTATGAACGCTTTAACTTCCTCGTATGGGTAAGATTTAGCGATCTGAAATAGGCTGTCTTGGTTCATCGGCAGAGACACCACGGAGATCTCGAACAGCTCGGCAGCTTTGATCTCGGTGACACCCTTGTCAGTCTGCGTCGAGTCGATGAGGTCGAACCCTACGGAGAAGGAATTTAATACGCCTTCTTTGATAAGGTCGCGGATCCGGCTGATCTCAGGGTCAGCACTCATGCTGATACGCGCCTTGACGTACAGCCCTTCGTCCTTGGCCTCGATGATTTGAGCCTTGCCGATTGGCTTAGCCTTATCGTGGTTCCACAGGATGATGGCGTTCTTCTTAAAGTTATCCAGCTGCCAAGCAGACTTCGGAATGATGTCGCCGCCACGGTCAACGACCGCTTTGTTGGCCCACCCCTCGATCAGAAGCCCCTTGGAGCTTTCGGTGGCCTTAAAGACACCGATCATTGCTTTATTTTGATGCGTCCAGTGACTCACAAACCACCCCCCGCTGTAGCTTCCTCGTCGAGCTTTCCAAAGCCGATGGCCTCGGCATCCTCACGACTCACGGCAACCACCCGGCAGCGACATTGAATAACGTCACCAGGGGCACCACTTGGATCGCGGGGATAGAGAAGGCCGTTACTAAATTTCTTATTTACTGGGACCACTTCGCCTTGTAGACGCCAGTGGTTGCTCTCAATTTCGCCTGGGTCTTTGTCGCGTCCGCGAACCCTATCGTCCCCCGCATTGATCCACATTTTAACCATTGGGCCTAATACCTTCTCGGCGTCCTTCATGGCCTGTGCCTGACCGACGCTGGCAGCTGTCATAATTTCAGTGCGAGCAATGACCATAGCCCTGCGGGAAATATTCTCAACGTCTGAGAATCGCGGATCGGTGGCAATGTTGCGAGCGATCTGCTCGACAGTTAGGCGGTCGCTTACACCACTTTCGATGATGTCCATTATCTGGTTAGTTGATGTTTCCGACATTTGCGCAAAGGTAAATAAACCACGGTCTTCGAGCAAAGCGCGTCTTATTGTCTGACCTCTAGCTCGGATAGCATCGAGCTTAGCGCGGTCCTCTTCATTAAATGTAACAGCGACAGTTGATCCGTATCCTACATCTAGAGTTGCCTCTAGGTCTTCTACCAAGCCACTGGTGTATTGATCCTCAAGCTCTAGCATCGCATCGCGTATGCGCTTCCTAAGTACCTTGCCACTTGGAAGATCGTCGCCGGCTGCTTTCTCTTTCCCTACTACTACCCGAACGGCAGCATCGACCTGACTAGCAAAGAGCGAATAGAGCCGCTTCATCATGCGCGGCATGGTGGCCTGTGTCTCTTGCTCAATGTTTCTGTCGGTCTGCTCAAACCAAGATCCAGCACTTTTCGATAAAAGCGTAAAGTTTTCGAGGTTTGTTGCTTTCACATCTGAAGTAGTCGTTATCTCTGGAACTTTATTGCCAAGCATCCGAGAAATCGTGGCTTCGTCGACATGGAAGAGACTGGCCAACATGGCGGCAGCTGCATCGCGTGTGATGATGCCCTTCTCAACGTCATGAATGAGGCCCAGCGTCTGATCTAGGCTTAGCTGTCCTGTAGGGTCGACAAACGGTTGCGCCGTACCCCTCACGACATCGCCATTATCGATTGGGTCGAGGTCATAAAGACGCTGGCGCACTTCGTTGATCGTATGGGTAGCTAGTAGCTTCTCGGCAAGTGATGCCTTTTGGTCCTGGTCTTCTTGGAGAACGTCGACATCGGTCAGGTCGAACTCTAGGAAGTAGCCTTCTCCTAGCTCTTTGGCAAAGAACCTCGATAGCGAGCCAGCGATGCGGCGCATGATAGAGCGCAGCTGACCAGACCAGAAGTTTTTAAGCGCCGTTTTGTATTCTTGGCTTCCAAGGCTACCTGCCTCGGCTAGCCCTAGCTCGTGCTTGGGGATCTGAAGCAGGTTCATGATCGTCTCGCGGTTAGCGCGGACGTATTCGATTAGCTGCTGATCGGCGAGAGACTGGCTAAGCGTCTGGGCGGTGACGCCTTTTGGTAGCACCATCGTCTTGCGCTGGTTGGCTCGGCCCGTGTAGGCGTTCTCAAACGAGCGTAGGAGCCTAATGGCTTGCTTCTCGTTGGCAACGTCGTTCATCTCTAGAAGTAGGCCGGGCTGAGCGCCTTTGAGATAAAAATTATTTAGGTACTCGGTCGTATACTTGTTGAAGTTGACGGCCTTGCGACCTGGGATGAATGGCGATAGCCCGTGTAGCCTGCTGGTCGGGTTAGGCCGGCGAATGTGGCAGACTTCCTCGGGGTCAAACTTTAGGACTCGTTTGGTCAAGTCTTGCTGATAATAGACCCGGTAGCTCTTCACAGTCCCGTCCGAGGCAACGTCGATATGAGTCGACTCGCTAGGGAGTAGGAGAAGCTGACCAGTCTTTGCAGCGCGCCATACAAGGGCGTTACCCATCAGACATTCGTCGACGGCCAGGGCGTACATGAACGAGTGATAGTCCTGGTCGTCGTTGGGAGTTTCGAGAAGCTCCTGCAGCGGGTGACCTTCAGCCGGGGTGACAGTCTTTTTGCCGTCTACCACTTCCTCTTTCATGACTCTAAGCCACTGACTCGATATCTTGGAGGCTATGCGGTCGCAGACGATATAAACCCAGTCCTCAGAGAAGAAAAGATTCTTCAAAGACATCTGATCAACAGCGTTGCGCGTGTCTTGGGCAATGAAGCTAGACGACGTATCGCTCACGATGTCTTGAGCAAGACTCTTTTCTTCGAGATAGCTCATATATTCTGACTCGTCAGTCATCGTCATCCGAGAGCCCTTGGTAAAATGATTCAAGCTCGGTCAATGATTGCGGCTTGATGTCTTCTAGAAATTGCAAATCGTTTTGCCTCTCAGCGTAATCCATTAGCGCAGCATGGGCAAGAAGCAGGGCGCATACGGTGTCATCATGACCGTTGCCAGAAGCCGAGTAACGGAGCGTTCCGATCTCGTTTGTCTGCACTTCAAAGCCTTCAAGCTCTGATAATAGAGTGGGCCAAGCTGGAATGAGACACGACTGCTGCTCAAACGCTGTGATG
>Ga0209770_10001226_pt1 | contig 13420 bp, 12 predicted proteins | sample LauGreSu1BDMLBDD_2_FD_187572 | JGI IMG/M metagenome (GOLD analysis project Ga0209770, IMG submission 187572) | Freshwater lake microbial communities from Lake Michigan, USA - Su13.BD.MLB.DD (SPAdes) (version 2) | ecosystem: Environmental > Aquatic > Freshwater > Lake | place: Lake Michigan, USA...
GGCTGCCACACCGGCGAGGTCTCCGCCGACGGCGAGGTCACCATTGATTTTGTCGAGTGCCTCGCGAGCTGCGGTACCGGCCCGGTCGTCATGATCGACGACGACCTGCACGAGAAGGTCGACGCCGCCAAGGTGAAGGCCCTGAGCGACCAAATCCGCCGGGAGGCCCTCAAGAAATGAAGAAGGTCCGCATCCTGCAGGTTCCGCCCATCCGCTTCGGCATCGTGCTGGGGCTGATCAACGGCGTCATCGGCATGATTGTCGCGCCCATCCTGCTGTTCACGCTCGGCGCCGCGGCGACCGCCGCCGACCTCGCCATCGCGCCCAAGCTCCTCGGCATCCCATGGCTCTTCGCTGGCGCCGGCGCGCTGTTCATGCCGTTCATCCACGCGGTGGGCGGCTTCGTGTTCGGCGTCCTCATCGCCATGGTCTACAACTTCGCCGCCCGGTGGACCGGCGGCATCGAGATCGTCATCAACGACTGACCCTTTTCACTTTACCTCTCACTCTCACTTTCGCGATGCCTGCTCCCGCCCAACGCCGCCTGATCTTCGCTCACATCGATGAGCCCGGCTACACCAATGACCTCGCCTGCTACCTCAAGCACGGCGGCTACGAGGTCATGAAGAAGGCGTTCACCCGCCCGCCGGCGGAGCTGATGGACGAGGTCAAGAAGTCCGGCCTGCGTGGCCGCGGCGGCGCCGGTTTCCCCTGCGGGGTGAAGTGGTCGCTGGTCGACCGCAAGAGCGGCAAGCCGATCTACCTCATCGTCAACGCCGACGAGTCCGAGCCGGGCACCTTCAAGGACCGCTACATCATGCACCAGGATCCGCACCAGCTGATCGAGGGCACGATGATCTCCTGCTTCGCGAACAACGTGAAGCAGGCCTACATCTACATCCGCGGCGAGATGCCGCACGGCGCCCGCATCCTCGAGAAGGCCATCGCCGAGGCACGCGCGGCGAACCTCGTCGGCCCGAACATCCTCGGCTCGAACTACAGCTGCGAGATCTACGTCCACCGCGGCGCCGGCGCCTACATCTGCGGCGAGGAGACCGGCCTGATCGAGTCGCTCGAGGGCAAGCGCGCCAACCCGCGCATCAAGCCGCCGTATTTTCCCGCCGTCCTCGGCCTCTACCAGTGCCCGACGATCGTCAACAACGTCGAGACGCTCTGCCACGTGAAGCACATCGTCGAGATGGGCGGCGAGGCCTACACGAAGATCGGCACGCCGAACAACACCGGCACGCGCATCTTCTGCGTCTCCGGCCACGTGCAGAAGCCGGGTTATTACGAATTCGAGGCCGGCAAGATCACGATGGGCCAGCTGCTCAACGATGTCTGCGGCGGCCCGCTGCCGGGTCGCACTTTCAAGGCCGTCATCCCCGGCGGCTCGTCCGCCAAGATCATGCGCTTCGGCGAGCGCTACAAGGGCAAGCGCAAGGTCGGCGCGGACATGGTGGAATATGACTGGGGCGTCGAGGACGTCCCGATGGATTTCGATTCGCTCGCCATGATCGGCACGATGGGCGGCTCCGGCGGCGTGATCGTGATGGATGACTCGGTCAACATGGTCGAGGCGCTGGCCAACATCAACGCGTTCTACTCCCACGAGAGCTGCGGCCAGTGCACGCCCTGCCGCGAGGGCTCGCTGTGGATGAAGAAGATCACCACCCGCATGGTCCACGGCGAGGCGCGCGAGCAGGACGCCGCGCTGCTCAAGGGCGTGGCCGACCAGATCCCCGGCCGCACCATCTGCGCGTTCGGCGAGGCCTGCTCGTGGCCGACCCAGAGCTTCATCGCGAAGTTCGGCGACGAGTTCAAAAACTACCACCAGGACAAGAAGGCCGCGAAGCCCGCCGACGCCCTCCCGCTCATCTGATTTTCCCGCCGCAATGATCGCTCCGCCCAAACCCGACCTCGTGACCGTCAACATTGACGGCAAGGACATCGCCGTGCCGAAGGGCACGAACGTGATCGAGGCCGCCCGGCAGCTCGGGATCGAGATCCCGCACTACTGCTACCACCCGAAGCTGACCGTCGCCGGCAACTGCCGCATGTGTCTCATCGAGATGGGCATGCCGGCCATGGATCCCGCCACCAAGGCGCCGATCGTCGACGCGGCCACCGGCAAGCAGAAGATCAACTGGATCCCGCGCCCGCAGATCGGCTGCGCCACCAACGCCTCGCCCGGCCTGCACGTGAAGACCAATTCGCCGATGGCCCGCGAGGCCCGCGAGGGCGTCACCGAGTTCCTCCTCATCAACCACCCGCTGGACTGCCCGATCTGCGACCAGGCCGGCGAGTGCAAGCTGCAGGAACATTCCACCGCCTACGGCCGCGGCTACTCGCGCTTCGTCGAGCAGAAGAACGTGAAGCCCAAGCGCACCCAGCTCGGGCCGCGCGTCACGCTCGACGACGAGCGCTGCATCCTCTGCTCGCGGTGCGTCCGCTTCAGCAAGGAGGTCGCGAAGGACGACGTGCTCGGCTTTGTCGACCGCGGCAGCTACAGCACGCTGACCTGCTATCCCGGCAAGCAGCTCGCGAACAATTACTCGCTCAACACCGTCGACATCTGCCCGGTCGGCGCGCTCACCAGCACGGATTTCCGCTTCAAGATGCGCGTCTGGTTCCTCAAGCAGACGCCGTCCATCGACACCGAGTCGTCCGTCGGCGCCAACACCGAGGTCTGGAGCCGAGAGGGCGTCATCTACCGCGTCACCCCACGCCAGAACGACGGCGTGAACGATACCTGGATGGCCGACTCCGGCCGCATGCTCTACAAGCAGGTAAAGGCCGACAACCGCCTGCTGGAATACTCGGTCGATCGGACAGCCGCCTTGCCGGCCGTAGCCTTGGCTAAGGCTGGCGATCTGTTGAACGCCGGCTCCGTCGCCATCGTCGGTTCCGGCCGCAGCTCAGTCGAGGAGCAGTTCCTCACGAGGAAGCTCGCCGAGGCGCTCAAGGTTTCCGCGTCGCTGGTCAGCCGCGTCGGGGCAGGGGACAAGATCCTCGTCTCCGCCGACCGCAACCCGAACGTCCGCGGCGCGCTCGTCACCGGCCTCATCTCCGCGCTCCCGGCGCAGCAGCTCGCCTCGCTCGCGGCCGACATTGACGCCGGCAAGGTGAAGACCGTGCTCTCCGTTGGCGAGGACCTGACCGCGGCCGGCCTCACCGCCGCGCAGCTGGCAAAGGTTTCGGTCATTTATCTCGGCACGCACAAGAATGCCACGAGCGACGCCGCCAAGGTCGTCATCCCGACGCTCACCACCTTCGAGAAGTCCGGCACGCTCGTGAACCAGCAGTTTCGCCTGCAGAAGTTCGTCAGGGCCGTCCCCGGCCCGGCGGGCGTGGCGGACGACCTCGTTACACTGGCCAGCCTCGTCGGCCCCGTCACCCGCTCCACGGTGGCCTCCGACCTCGGTTCCCTTTGGGCGGTCATCGCCGCCGAGGTGAAGCCGCTCGCGACCGTCACCTACGCCAGCCTTCCCGCCACCGGCCTGCTGCTCGAGGCCACGCCGTGGGCCGCGCTGCCCTTCTGCGAGGGCGAGACGCTTCACTTCAAACCGGCCGCCGCGGCCGCCACCGCATGAACGCCGTGATCGAACTCTGGTCCGGGCTCCACCCGCTCCTGCAGGCCGTCATCAAGGGCCTCGCGGTCATCGGCGTCATGTTCCCGTTCGGCGGCGCCTGCTCGCTGGTCGAGCGCAAGGTCTCCGCGTGGATGCAGGGCCGCCCGGGCCCGAACCGCGCGTTGCCGTTCTGGGTCGCGTGGGTGCCTGGGATCGGCTTTGTGCAGCGGCTCGGCGTGTTCCACCTCATGGCCGACGGCGGCAAGATGTTCTTCAAGGAGGACCCGGTCCCGGGTCACGTGAACAAGTTCTATTTCTACCTCGCCCCGGTGGTCGGCATGATCCCCGCCCTCACGACCGTCACCGTGGTGCCGTTCGGCGCCTACCTCAACGAGGCCGGCAAGCTCGTGCCGCTCGTGCTGGCCAACCTCGATGTCGGCATCCTCGCGGTGTTCGCGGTGTCCTCGCTCGGCGTCTACTCGCTGATCCTCGCCGGCTGGGCGTCGAACTCGAAGTATCCCTTCCTCGGCGGCATCCGCGCCTCGGCGCAGCTCATCTCCTACGAGCTCTCGATGACGCTTTCCGTGCTGCCGGTGTTCCTCTGGGTCAACGCCCCGGGCGGGAACGGCACGCTGAGCCTGTTTGATGTCGTGTCCGCCCAGAACGGCGCCTGGTTCGGCCTCTGGATGCCGCTGTCGGCGGTCGTCTTCCTCGTCTCGCTCTTCGCCGAGACCAACCGCCTCCCGTTCGACATGGCTGAGGGCGAGGCCGACCTCGTCGGCGGCTTCCACACCGAATACGGCTCGATGAAGTGGGGCCTGTTCTTCGTCGCCGAGTATTCGCACATGCTCATCGGTTCCGGCGTCTTCGTGCTGCTGTTCCTCGGCGGCTGGAACCCGCTGCCCTGGGTGCCGCTGTCCGACGTCGCCGCCTGGCTGGGCCAGCTCTCGCCGGTGCTGCTGCACCCGATCGCGGTCGGCCTGCTCTCCATCGGCATCTTCATGGGCAAGGCGCTGTTCTTCATCTTCCTCTTCATGTGGGTGCGCTGGACGGTGCCGCGCTTCCGCTACGACCAGGTGATGAAGCTCGGCTGGCAGAAGCTGCTGCCGCTCGCCATCGCCAACCTCATCTTCTACGCGATCCTCATCGCGTTCCTGCAGAAACCCGTTTCCTGAGCCATGGCCTACGTCGTCGAACGCAAACCCCTCACGCTCCCGGAGCGACTCTACTTCCCGCAGATCATCGCGGGACTGCGGGTCACCCTGAAGCACCTGTTCGCGCCGAACGTCACGATGGAATACCCGGAGCAGCGTCCGGCCATCCCGACCGGTTACCGCGGCGTGCCGACGCTCGTGAAGGACCCGAACGGCCGCGAGAAGTGCGTCTCCTGCCAGCTCTGCGAGTTTGTCTGCCCGCCCAAGGCCATCCGCATCACGCCGGGCAGCGTGGAGGACCAGCCCGACCGCGTCCACGTCGAGAAGGGCCCGCAGGCCTTCGACATCGACATGCTGCGCTGCATCTACTGCGGCCTGTGCCAGGAGGTCTGCCCCGAGGAGGCCATCTTCCTGCAGAACCAGTATTCCATGACCGGCTACACCCGCGCCGAGATGGTCAACGACAAGGCGAAACTCTACGAGTTGGGCGGCACGCTGCCCGACCAGCATTTCAAGTGGGACAAGAAAAAGGCCGCCGCCGAGCACGGCAACGCGCACTGAGCCATGGCTGACACGCTTTTCCTCATCCTCTCGGTCCTGACCGTCGCCACGGCGCTGCTCGTCGTGGTGAACAAGAACGCGGTCAACGCCGCCATGTTCCTGCTGCTCTCGCTCGTCGGCATGGCTGGCCTCTTCGTGCTGCTCGACGCCCCGCTGCTGGCCTTCGTGCTCATCCTGGTCTACGCGGGCGCGGTCGTCGCGCTCTTCCTCTTCATCATCATGCTGCTCGACACCACCCCGGGCAGTTTCAAGGCCTTCAAGCCGATGACCATCACGGCGTCCGCCCTCGGCGCCGCGCTGCTCGCGCTCGGTCTCTGGTCGCTCACCGCCCGCGCCGTGCTGCCCCAGGCCCCGGCGTCCGTGCCGGTGCCGACGATGAAAAACTACGCCGAGCAACTCTTCACCACCTACCTGCTGCCCGTGCAGGTCGTCGGCTTCATGCTCCTGATCGCCATGCTGGGCGTCATTGTGCTCAGCAAGAAATTCGCCGTGACGGAGGAGACCAAATGATCCCGCTCCTCGCCACCGCCCCCGCCTACGGCCTGCCGTCCTACCTGTTCGTCAGCGCCCTGCTGTTCGCCATCGGCTTCTTCGGCGTGCTGCTGCGCAAGAACACGCTTGTGATCTACATGTGTCTCGAGCTCATGCTGCTGGCCTCGACGCTGGCGCTGGTCGCGTTCTCGAAGTTCAACGGCACCCTCGACGGCAACGTCTTCGTCTTCTTCATCCTCACCATCGCGGCGGCCGAGGTCGCCGTCGGCCTCGCCATCATCGTCGCGCTGTTCCGGAAGCGCCACACCGTCCAGGTCGAGGAACTGAACCAATTGAAGCACTGATCCGATGTCCATGTTGCAACACGCCATCCTGATCCTTCTGCTGCCGCTGGCTTCCGCGGTGGTCATCGCCCTGTTCCTGCGGAAGCAGGGTGCGATCGCCTCGTGGCTCTCCACGGGTGTCGCCGGCGCCATCGCGGCGATCTCCATCATCCTTTTGCAGCACGGCGAGCGCTTCGAGTCCTCGGTCGAGTGGCTGCGCTTCGGCACCTTCAGCGTGTCGCTGGGCATCAAGTATGACGACCTCGCGGCGCTGATGCTCTTCATTGTCGGCTTCGTCGGTTTCCTGATCCACCTTTTCTCGCTGGGCTACATGCACGACGACCAGGCCCGCGCCCGTTTCTTCGGCGGCCTGTCGATCTTCATGTTCTCGATGATCGGCATCGTCCTCGCCGACAACCTGTTCATGATTTTCATCTTCTGGGAGCTGGTCGGTTTCAGCTCCTGGCTGTTGATCAACCACTACCACGAGAAGCAGTCCGCGGCCGACGCCTCGAAGAAGGCCTTCATCGTCAACCGTGTCGGCGACTTCGGCTTCCTGCTCGGCATCATCATGTGCTACTGGGCGAACGGCACGGTGAACTTCACCGAGCTCGGCCAGAACCACGTCTTCAGCACCGCCGTCCCGCTCCTGCTGTTCTGCGGCGCGATGGGCAAGTCGGCCCAGATGCCGCTGCAGGTGTGGCTGCCGGACGCGATGGAGGGCCCGACGCCCGTCTCCGCGCTCATCCACGCCGCCACGATGGTCGCCGCCGGTATCTTCATGCTTTGCCGGATCAACGTCCTCATGGTGCCGCAGGCGCTCGAGGTCATCATGTGGATCGGCACGGTCACCGCGGTCTACGCCGCGCTCTGCGCCATCGTCCAGCGCGACATCAAGAAGGTGCTGGCCTACTCGACTCTCTCGCAACTCGGCTACATGGTCGCGGCGTTCGGGCTGGGCTCCATCGCTCTGGAGCACGGCGAGCACAAGATGGTCATCGCCGCCGGCGTCGGCGCCGCGATGTTCCACCTGACGACCCACGCCTTCTTCAAGGCCCTCATGTTCCTCGGCTCCGGCTCCGTCATCCATGGCTGCCACCACGAGCAGGACATCTTCAAGATGGGCGGGCTGAGGAAGAAAATGCCGATTACCTTCGTTACGTTCTCAATCGGCGTGCTCGCGATAATTGGTTTCCCCTGGCTGGCCGGTTTCTTCTCAAAGGACGCCATCCTGTATCTCGCGATGGAGAAGAACACCGCAGTGTTCGCAGTCTTAGCCTTCACCGCCGTGCTGACTTCGTTCTACATGGTCCGACTTTGGAAGATCACCTTCCTTGGCGAGGCACGCTCAGACGAAGCCAAGCATGCCCACGAGAGCGGCTTAGTCATGACGCTGCCATTGATCATCCTCGCGGTGCTTTCGATCTTTGGCGCCACCGGCTGGTTCGGTCTCGGCCTTTATCCGAAGCTGGCCGGGTCCATTGCCGGGCTGATCCCGGAGGCCCACGGCGCGGCCCACACGACCATCCTGCTGGTTTCGCTCGCCGTCATGACCATCGGCGGCGGCGCGGCGCTGTTCTTCTACAAGTCGGCCGCGACCGATACTCTGGAGGAGAAATTCCGTTTCGGCTTCAGCATGCTCACCGGGCTCAAGGAATCCTTCGACAAGGTTTACGATTACTACGTGGCGAAGGTACAGCAGCGTTTCGCGATGGTGCTGAACTTCCTCGAGCAGATCGTGCTCGCCGGCGCCATCATCCGCGGCCTGGCCGGCTTTGCCGGTCTGGTCGGCTACGGCGCGCGCGCCTTCTACACCGGCAGCCTGCAGGCCTACGCCTACTGGTTCCTGCTCGGCGCCGCACTCCTCTGGGCCTACGCCGCCGGCATCTTCTAATTCGTGAATCCCTCCAACGCCCAACTTCTGCAGCTCGCCATCGCCACGCCGCTCGTGGCCGCGGTCATCATCGCGTGCGGTCTGCCCAAGCGGTTCTCCACCAAGCTGGCCGCCGCCGCCTTCACCGTGCCGATGCTCATCGCGCTGTGGCTGTGGTCGCACTTCCCGGCCGAGGGTGCGCACAACTACGCCTTCCTCAGCACGACCTACACCGGCCTGGCCAACTTCGGCATCAGCCTGAAGCTCGGCCTCAACGGCATCGCGCTCCCGATGTTCCTGCTCGCCGCCACCGTCGGCCTCGCGGCCGGGCTCTACGCCCTGCGCTCGGGCGCCGAGCGGCTCAAGCTCTACCTGGTGCTCCTGCTCATCATGCACGGCGGCCTGCTGGGCGTGTTCGCGTCGGTGGACATCTTCTTCTTCTACTTCTTCCACGAGCTGGCGCTGATCCCGACCTTCATCATGGTTGGCATCTGGGGCGGCCGCGACCGCAGCTACGCGGCGATGAAGCTGACCATCTACCTGACGGCCGGCGCGATGCTCTCGCTCCTCGGGCTGATCGCCCTCTACGTGAAGAGCGGCGCCAACTCCTTCGACCTGATCGAGCTGAAGGACGCCATCGCCGCCGGCGGCCTCCGCGGCTCGACCCAGAACTGGATCGGTGGGCTGCTGCTCCTCGGCTTCGGCACGCTCGTCTCGCTGTGGCCGCTGCATACCTGGGCCCCGCTGGGCTACGGCGCCGCGCCGAGCTCGGCCGCCATGCTGCACGCCGGCGTGCTCAAGAAATTCGGCCTCTACGGCCTCATCCAGATCGCGATCCCGCTCATCCCGCTGGGCCTGCAGCACTGGGCGTGGAAACTCGCCCTCCTGGCCGCCCTCGGCAACGTGCTGGTCGTCGGCTTCGTCACCATGGCGCAGCGCGACCTCAAGCAGATGCTCGGTTACAGCTCCGTCATGCACATGGGCTACTGCTTCCTCGGCATCGCCTGCCTCTCCACCATCGGCACCGGTGGCGTGGTCATGCTGATGGTGGCGCACGGCCTGTCGGTCGCACTGCTGTTCCTCCTCGCGACGAGCATCCACCACCGCACCCACACCTTTGACCTGTCGGAGATGGGCGGACTCGCCCAGAAGACCCCCGTGCTGGCCGCCTTCTTCGTCGCCGCCACCATGGCCAGCATCGGCCTGCCGGGCTTCGCCAACTTCTGGGGCGAACTGACGGTCTTCGTCGCCCTGTGGAAATTCTCGCCCGCCCTGACCGCCGTGGCCATCGCCGGCGTCGTCATCTCGGCCATCTACGGCCTGCGCGCCGCGGCGCGCGTGTTCTTCGGCCCGGCCAGCGAGCAGCTCCAGCGCGTGACGGCCCAGCACCCGCCGGCGGACCTCGACTGGAAGGAGAAGCTGCCGGCGCTCATCCTGATCGTCGCGCTGCTCTTCTTCGGTTTCTACCCCAAGGCCGTCTCGCAACCCGTGGACCAGGCGCTGGCCGCCCCGGTGCCCGCCGTCACTTTGCCGTCCCGCTGATCCTCCGCCATGTCCACCGAACTTCTCAAAGCAGTCGCCGCCTCCAACGAATGGTGGGCCCTCGGGCCGGAGATCATCGTGGCCTGCGCCGCGCTGTCCCTGCTGGTGATGGAAATGGTCCTGCCCAAGAAAGACCACTACGCCATCCCGTATTTCGCCCTCGTGGCGCTGGGCATGGTGCTCGTGACCGTCGGCCTGTATTTCCACACCGGTTGGCATGAGCAGGACCTGTTGTTCGGCGGACTGATCCGGATCACCGACGCCAGCCAGACGGCGCGTCTCTTCTTCCTCCTTTCCTCGCTGCTGGTGTGTTTCCTCGCGACCATCTGCCTGCCGCGGGCCCGCGTGCCGCGGGTGGAGTTCTACCACATCGTGCTGGTGGTGACGGCCGCGCTGATGCTCCTGGCCCAGGCCAACCACTTCGTGATGTTCTTTGTCGCCCTCGAGACGGTGACCATCGGCTTCTACATCCTCGTGAGCTACTATCGCGAGCGCTCCCTGTCGCTCGAGGCCGGCCTGAAATATCTCGTGCTCGGTGCGCTCAGCTCGGCGATCCTGCTCTTCGGCATCGTGCTCATCTACGGCGCGGTCGGCCGGGTCGTGGTCGACGGCGTCGTCCACCACGGCTTTGAATACGCCACCGTCCTGAATTTCCTGCGCGAGAACCCCGACAACTTCCTCGCCACCGCCGGCGCGCTGCTGGTGATCGGCGGCGTGGCCTTCAAGATCGGCGCGTTCCCGTTCCAGATCTGGGTGCCCGACGTCTACCAGGGGGCGCCGACGCCCGTGACGGCCTTTCTCGCCGTCTCTTCCAAGGCCGCGGGTTTCGCCTTGCTGCTCACGCTGGTTCACCAAGTCTTCGCCCCGCTTGAGGCCGTGCTGGTGCCGGTGCTGTCGCTCCTGGCCGCCGCCACCATCCTGTTTGGCAACCTCTCCGCGCTCACCCAGCGGAACACCAAGCGCCTGATGGGCCTCTCCGGCGTCTCGCACGCCGGCTACCTGCTGATCGGCGTGGTGGCCTCCTTCACGGTGCCGTGGGCGCAGGGGGCGGTCTGGTTCTACCTCTTCACCTACCTGCTGGCCTCGATGGCGGTGTTCGGCGTCATGGCCTACGTGGCCGGACCGGACGACAGCGGTGAGGAGCTCGACCATTACGACCGGCTCGCCAAGGAGCGCCCCTTCCTAGGCGCGGTGCTGGCGATTGGCGTCGGCTCGCTCGCGGGCATCCCGCCCCTGGCTGGGTTCATGGGCAAGCTGCTGCTCTTCATGGCCGCCTTCCAGGCCCACCTCTACGGCCTGCTGGCCGTCGCCATCGTGGGCGTCGTGATCTCGATCTTCTACTATTTCGGCTGGATCCGCTCGGCGTGGTTCGAGTCGTGGACCCCGCCCGCCGCGGGCGCCGCGCCCGTGCGTCCCATGCCGCCCGGTCCGAACTGGGCCGGGGTGGCCACGCTGGCCGTGCTGGTCTTCGCCACGTTGCTGCTGGGCTTCTTCCAGGCCCCGCTGACGAACTGGCTGCTGCCGTAATCGCGCGTCCGCGCGCATATTTTCTTCGCCTCGGCCGGCGAAAACGTTTCGTGTGGGACCGCGCATGAAGGTCACCGCACTCGCCATTGTGCCGCCACCCGCGGCTGCCAACCTCCCCAAGGTAACCCCCGAGTTGCTCGCCTCCGTCCTCGCCCGTTACTCGCGCAGTAACCTGGGCATCGGGGTCATCCTCGAGAAGGTGGACCTCGCCAACCCGGACGCGTCGATCGACCGCATCCTCAATTTCGTCGATTACGGCCACGCCTCGATCGGCGGTCTGACCGGCGGCCTGGCCATCGCGCTCGACGACGTGTCGATGTGGCTGGCGTATAAAATCTTTGAGATCGCCCAGATGGCCGACGGCCAGGAATCGAGCACCCGCTACATCACGATGGCGGCGTCGAACCTGCCGGCACCCGCCGAGCTCGGCATTCCGGACGACCTCGCCCCGCGCTGGTCCGCCGTGATGGCCAAGGCCTTTGCCGCCTATAACGCCGAGTATGCGCGCCTCGACCAGGCGGCGCTGGCGAACCCCGGCCTTGTGCGCCTGCCGAAGGACGCCAAGCCTGCCGTAGTCACCCGGCTCCGCAAGAACTACGCGCTGGACCGCGCGCGCTACTTCATCCCGCTGGCCACGCGCACCAACCTCGGCTTGGTGCAGAGCTCGCGCATGTGGGCCACGACGGTGAAGCACCTCGATTCGCTCGGCCTGCCCGAGGCATCGCACGCGGCCAGGCTCATCCGCGACGAGCTGTTGAAACTCTCGCCCCGGCTGATGAAGCACAGTTTTGCCGAGAAATCGTTCCAGGAGCAGGCCCGGCTCGAACTGGCCGAAAGTGTGGCGCTCGGCCTGGCGCGGCTGTCGACCAAGCCGCTGGCCGACGAGGTCTGGGTCAAGGTCGACCGCGACACGCCGCCTTGGCTGGGCGAGACCCAGCCGGTGCCCGAGGCCCTGAAGCACCGCGCCAACCGCTACGGTTACCAGGGCAAGGCCACGCGACGGATGCGGGTCAGCTTTGCCTGGAACAACATGGCGATCGCCGAGCTGCGCGACCTCAACCGCCACCGCACCGGCCACCGCTACACGCCGCTGATCCAGGCCGGGTTTTACCTGCCACCTGAGATCACGCCTGCCGCGCACCAGGCCCTGCTCGACGAGCAGGCGGCGCTGACCCGCGAACTGATGGCCCGGGGCTCCGCGGCTTATGTCTATTCGCTGCTGCTGGGGGCCCAGACCCCCTTCGAGCACAGCACGCATGCCGACAAGTTCATCTACGAGGCCGAGCTCCGGACCGGCATGGGGGCGCATTACCGCTATGCCGAGCACCTCAGCGCCGCCTTGCGGGAATTTTCCCGCCAGGTCCCAGAGGCTAAAGACTGGGTCGTTGAGGGCACCGCCGAGCCAGAATAGGCTTGCTGCAAATTTCAGCCGGGCGAACATGTTGGCAGCCTGCCGCGTATGATTCGCCGAGCGAAAATCAGCGTCCTTTTTACCCTCGTCGGCGCTTTGACGGCCTCGGGTGCATTGCTCAATCCCGAGCCGCGCCACCCGGCCTTCCAGCCCGGTCAGACCGCGAGCCTGGCCAATCCGGTCGTGATGAAACCCGCCCAGGCTGCCATGGCCACCCGGCTCTGGCAGGGGACCAGGGTGCACCGTATCACGGCCAGCGCGCCGGCCGCCGTCAGGGTTGAGCGGGGCGGCATGACCTTCACCTCCGGCGTCGTCCGAAAAGCGGGAGGTGGTTGGTGAGCACGCAGGGCCGATTCAAGCTGCTGCAGTTCAACATGCAGTTCGGGCAGCCTTGGGATGACGCCTATCCGGATCACGCGCCGATCGACCTGAACAAATCCATCGACGAGATCCGGTCCCACAACGCCGACCTCATCATGCTGCAGGAGGTTGAGCACGCCCTGCCTGGCGGGCAGCAGGCCCAGCCCCCGCCGCATTACACGCGACTGAAAAAGGAATTCCCGGAATACGACAGCTACTTCTGCTACCCCAAGCCCGACGCGCGTGAGCTGCCCTTTGGCATCGGGCTGGCGATCTTCTCCAAGACCCCGCTGCGCGAGCATATCTGCCTGAACCTGCCGTCGCCGCCCGTGGAGTTTGATTTCTTCGGTGAGAAGAAGACCCCGACCGACCGCCTGCTCATCGGGGCCACCACCACCATCAACGGCCGCCCCGTGCGGCTGCTGAACACCCATCTGCTCGCCTTCTTCATGCTCAAGTCCAGCAGCGAGACCCACCTGGACCAGCGCAAGCTCGTCGAGGAGCAGCTGCGCCTGACGGCCGACATGCCGACGGTGCTCACCGGGGATTTCAACGTCAGCAAGCACCAGTCGCTCATCCAGCAGTTTGCCGACGCCGGCTACCAG
>Ga0209770_10001227_pt1 | contig 13419 bp, 14 predicted proteins | sample LauGreSu1BDMLBDD_2_FD_187572 | JGI IMG/M metagenome (GOLD analysis project Ga0209770, IMG submission 187572) | Freshwater lake microbial communities from Lake Michigan, USA - Su13.BD.MLB.DD (SPAdes) (version 2) | ecosystem: Environmental > Aquatic > Freshwater > Lake | place: Lake Michigan, USA...
TGCGACGCGATGGCGGTGCGTTCGTCGCGCTGCAGCCCCAGGTGCCCCACGCGCGCGTTCGGCACCAGTTCCAGCATCCCGGGCAGCATCCCGAGCCCCGCCCGCAGCACCGGCGCCATCACGACATCGGCGGCCAGGCGCCGGCAGGGTGACGGCCCGAGCGGCGTTTCCACCGTCGCCTCGGCCACGGGCACGTCGCGCAGGGCCTCGGCCCCCAGCAACACGCTGATCCGGTTAGCCAGCTCGCGAAAGCGCTCGGGCGCCGTCCGCGCGTCACGTAGTTCGGCCAGGCAATCGTGGACCAGTGGGTGGTTGACAAGGTGCAACACGGCGCAGAGAGCTTACACCGCAATTCCGGATTCACGTACAATTCAGCCTGCATGCGCGTCCGCATCCTGGTCACCGGCCTGGCGCTCGTCCTGGCCGCCCCGCTGTTCCGCCCGGCCCTGTCGGCCCGCCAGGTCACCGACGTCGCGATGATCGTCGCCAACGGCATCGTCATCACCGTGGACGGCAGCCGGCGCGTCCTCAATCCCGGTTCGGTCGCCATCAGCGGCACCCGAATCGTCGCCGTCGATACGCCGGCGGCGATTGCGGCGCGCTACCGCGCCGCCGAGACCATTGACGCCACCGGCAAGGTGGTCATGCCCGGGCTGATCAACACCCACACGCACGCCGCCATGGTGATGTTCCGCGGTCTGGGCAACGACCTGGCCCTCATGGACTGGCTGCAGAAGTACATCTTCCCGGCCGAGGCCAAGACCGTGTCGCCGGAGTTCGTCCGCGTGGGGACCCGGCTCGCGCTGCTCGAGATGATCCAGTCGGGGACGACCACCTTTGCCGACATGTACTACTTCGAGGAGGAAGTGGCCCGCGTCACCAAGGCCGCCGGCATGCGTGGCGTGCTTGGGCAGACGGTCATCGAGTTCCCGGTGGCCGACGCCAAGACGCCGGCCGACGCCCTCAGGCGCACGGAAGCGTTTGCCCGGGAGTTCGATCACGACGAGCTGATCACGCCGTCAATCGCGCCGCACTCTGTCTACACGCTCGACGCGAAGACCCTTAGCGCCGTCAGTGACCTGGCCAAGCGGCTAATGATCCCGATTCAGATTCACCTGGCCGAAACGCAGGCCGAAATTGGCCTGTCGCAGGAGCGGCACCAGATGCGGCCCGTCGCGATTCTCGAGCGCCTCAATTTCTGGGCGCCGACGACGCTCGCGGCGCACGGGGTGTGGATCAACGGCGACGAGATCGCGCTCCTGAAGCGGCGCGGCGTCGGCGTGTCGCACAACCCCGAGAGCAACATGAAGCTGTCGAGCGGCACCGCGCCGGTGGTGCAGTATCGGAAGGCCGGGGTCAGCGTCGGCCTCGGCACCGACGGCGCCGCCAGCAACAACGACCTCGACATGTTCGAGGCCATGCGCCAAGCCGCCTTCCAGCAAAAACTTGTGACCATGGATCCAACCGCCATCAGCGCCGCGGAGGCGCTCGAAATGGGAACCCTCGGCGGGGCCCGCGCGCTTGGCCGCGCGCCGCACCTGGGCTCTCTCGAGGCCGGCAAGCTGGCCGATCTCATCATTGTCGGCATGTCGAAAGCCCGGCAGCAGCCGCTGTTCGACCCGGTGTCGCAACTCGTCTACGCGTCGCGCGGCGACGACGTCGAGACGACCATCGTCAACGGCAAGGTGTTGATGCGCGATCGCAAGCTGCTGACCATGGACGAAGCGGCCGTGCTCGCCGCGGCCCGCACGGCGGCGGACCTGGTGAGGAAAGCGATTCAGCAGTGAGCGACTAAGCGGTGTCTAATCTGTGGCGAGGATGCCGATATACGGCAGGTTGCGGTATTGCTCGGCGTAGTCGAGCCCGTAGCCGACCACGAAGCGGTCCTCGATCGTGAAGCCGATGTAGTCGACCTTGACGTCGATCTTGCGGCGCGAGGGCTTGCTGAGCAGGCAGGCGGTGCGCAACGACCGCGGCCCGCGGGCCAGGAGAATCTCCTGGAGGTAATGCAGGGTGAGACCGGTATCGACGATGTCCTCGACGATGATCACGTCGCGGCCTTCGAGACCGGAGTCGAGATCCTTCGACAGCCGGACTTCGCCCGTCGACGAGGTGCCGGCGCCATAGCTGGAACAGGCCATGAAGTCGATGGTGACATCGCCCTCCATGGCGCGAATCAGGTCGCCGAGGAACAGGAAGGCGCCCTTGAGGACGCACACGAAGTGCAGTTGTCCGGACGGGAAGTCCCGGCGGATTTCGCGGGCCAGGTCGGCGATGCGCGCGGCGAGTTCTTCCTGATCGATCAAGACGGCGGGTGCGACACTCAGCATGGCGGAAAAGACTAGCACGATACTGGCGGGGTCGCACTGCTTGACGGGGCGGCGCCGCTTGACGGGACGGCACTGATTGACGGACACGCGATGAAGACGTTTGACATCATCACCGAGACGGACGCGCGGACCCTGGAGATCGGGTCGAGCGTCACGCTCAAGGCCGGCGGGCACGTGACGCCGCTCGCGGCCGACACGCTCACGGCGCGGCGCATCACCGTTCACCGCGGGGTCGCCGACGCCAGCCTGGATGGCCTGGCGCCGGTCGCGGCCATCCGCGCGCTGGCCATTGGCAGCGACCACGGCGGCGTGGCCCTCAAGGCCACCCTGCGCGAGTACTTGCGCCAGAAGGGCCTGAGCGTGCTCGACGTCGGCACCGACGGCCCCGATCCAGTCGACTACCCCGACATCGCGGCCCAGGCGGCGCGGCTGGTCGCCCGCAAGGAGGTGGACGCGGCGATCGTCATCGACGGGGCTGGCATTGGCTCGGCGATGGCCGCCAACAAGATCGACGGCGTTCGCGCGGCCGTGTGCAACGACAAGACCATGGCGCGCTACGCCCGCGAACACAATGGCGCCAATGTGCTGGCCATCGGCGCGACCATGGTGTCGGCCGACGACGCCAAGGCCATTGTCGACACGTGGATGGGGACGCCCATGGGTGAGGCGCGTTACCTTCGCCGCCTGGCCAAGATCCGCGCGCTGGAGAAGACGCAGTGACAGACTATCGCCGGGTCATTGAACTGATCCTGGAGGAGTTGGCCCGCGCCGGGGCGGTGGCCCCGCAACGCTGCGCCTGCCATGGCTTTACCTTCGACTGCTGTCCCGACCGCGTGCGGCACGTCCTCGACGCCGGCGCCACGCGCCTGGGCCTGCACGCCGCCGATGGCGGCGCTCAGGGCTTGCCGGGCCTGATCGACCACACCTTGCTCAAGGCCGACGCGACCGCGAAGGACATCGAACAGCTCTGCAAGGAAGCCGCGGAATGGAAATTCGCGACGGTGTGCGTCAATCCCACGTGGGTGGCGCTCTCGGCGAGCCTGCTGCGCGGGTCCGGCGTCGCCGTCTGTTCGGTCGTCGGCTTTCCGCTGGGCGCCACCACCCCTGACGTGAAACAGTTCGAGGCGCGCCGCGCCATCTTCGACGGCGCCTCCGAAATCGACATGGTGATCAATGTCGGCGCCCTGAAGTCGGGCGACGTCCGGCTGGTCAGCGAGGACATTCGCGGCGTGGTGGCGGCGTGCCATGCCGCCGGCGCCGGCAGCAAGGTGATCATCGAGACGGCGCTGCTGACCGACGAGGAGAAGGTCACGGCCTGCACCCTCGCCAAGGCGGCGGGGGCTGATTTCGTGAAGACCTCGACGGGCTTCGGCCCGGGCGGCGCGACCGCCGCCGACGTGGCCCTGATGCGGCGCATTGTCGGCGACGAGATGGGCGTGAAGGCATCCGGTGGCGTGCGCGACCTCGAGCAGATGAAGGCCATGGTCGCGGCCGGCGCCACCCGCATCGGCGCCAGCGCCGGGGTGCGCATCGTCAAGGAGTCGCGCGGCGAAGCCGGCGCAGGAAAGGCGAGCGGCTATTGATCCGGCGCGGCGTGTTGGTCCTGGTGGCAATGCTTGTGTCGGTTCCGGCCGGGGCGCAAACGCCTGAACGGCTCCCGTGGTTCGCCCTGGACCTGCACGGCGCGTGGGTGGGCCTGCCGACCGCTGAGGGCTGGGTCCCGGCCGTCACCGACACGACGCCCCTGCCAGGGCGGGCCTGGGGCCTGGCCGGCGGCGCCACGGTCTACCCGTTCAGGACGGGCGTCATCACGTGGGGCGTCGGCGTGGGGATGCACACGGGCAAGAGTACCAGCGACCCGCTGATGTCGACCGCCACCGCCACCGTGCCCGCCGTGCCAAAGACGACGACGGTGACCACGCAGGTGACCAGCTTGCTGCCGCAGCTATCGATCAACTTCGGCCACAAACTGGGCTGGAGTTACCTGAGCGCGGGCTACGGCAAGTCCAAGGTGGTCAGCAGTTCGGAGGCCTTCGGCACGACGCCGGCCCAGGCGGTGCCCGAGGCATGGAACGGGGCCATCAATTTCGGCGGGGGCGCCCGGTGGTTCATGAAGCCCCACTTGGGCGCCGGCTTCGACGTGCGCTTCACCAAGCTGGGCTCGCGGGCCGCAACCGACACGCTGCCGGCGGCCAAGCGCACCCAGATGCTCACGATTAGCGTCGGGATTTCAATTCAGTAGGATTCTGCCGGGGCTTCCGGCCTCGTCGGGGTCGTGAGCTGCGCTCGCTCCTGGGGCTCGGGCCTCGCCCTTCGTGGGCTCGCGGCTGTGGCCGCTCGTGGGGCCTAGTCTGCTAGAATAACTTCGCTGAGCGGGAGTAGTTCAGCGGTAGAACGCGAGCTTCCCAAGCTCGATGTCGCGGGTTCGATCCCCGTCTCCCGCTCCAGTTTTCCTTCCCCGGCGCGCGCCAGGGCGCGAGGCCCACGCGCCCTAACCGCGAATAATCCCGAGAATTTCGTCCCGGCGCTTCTCCATGATCTCGGGCGTCAGGCCCTCGAGGTTGAGGCGCAGCAGGGGCTCGGTGTTCGACTGCCGGACGTTAAAGTGCCAGTCGTCGAATTCCACCGACACGCCGTCGAGCATGTAGACGTTGCCCTTGGCGTAAATCTTCGCCAACTCCTGGATCTTCTGGTCGGCAATGCCCATGTTGGCGACCTTGGTGTTGATTTCGCCGGAGATGAAGTACTTCTCGCGCAGCGGCTTCAGCAGGTCGCGTAGCGACATGCCCTTCTTCGACATCAGGTCCAGGATCATCAACGCCGGAATGAACCCGTTATCGGCGTAGAAGTTGTCGCGGAAGTAGTAGTGACCCGTGACTTCGCCCCCGAACACCGCGTTCTCCTCGCGCATGCGGCGCTTGATGAAGGCGTGGCCGACGCGGTTCATCAGCGCCTTGCCGCGGTACTTGGCGACGATGTCCTTCACGGCGTAGCTGGCGCGCACGTCGTAGATCACGGTCTGCCCGGGCGTCTTCAGCAGGAAGGCCTCGGCCAGCAGGGCGGTGATGAAGTCGCCGGCGATGAACTCGCCGCTGCCGTCGATGAAGAAGCAACGGTCGGCGTCGCCGTCCCAGGCAATGCCGATGTCGGCCTTCTGCGCGATCACCGCGGCCGTGATGTCCTCGCGGTTCTCCTCGATCAACGGGTTGGCTTCATGGTTAGGGAAGGTCCCATCCACTTCGAAACACAGCTGCGTCGTCTTGCAGGGGAGCCGATCGAACAGGCGCGGCGCGACGAACCCGGCCACGCCGCTGCCGGCGTCGAGCACCACGTTGAAGGGCTGGATTGCGGCGGCGTCGATGAACGACATCACGTGATCGACGTAGCGATCCATGATCTCGCGCTTCTCGACGGTGCCGCGCACCGGCGGCGGCGGCGGAATCGCGCCGGCCAGGATCATCTCCTTCATTTCCTTGATGCCGGCCTCGCCGCTCAGCGGAAATGCCTCGGCCCGCACCATCTTGCAACCGTTGTACTCGCCCGGGTTGTGCGAGGCCGTGACCTGCGCGCCGCCATCGAGCTGGTCGGCCGCTACCGCGAAGTACATCTGGTCGGTGCCGAGCAGGCCGTAATCGAGGATGGTCCCGCCCTGCAGGGTCGCGCCGTCGATGAACGCCGCCGTCAGCGACGGCGACGACACGCGCATGTCGCGCGTCACCGCGTAGCGCCCCGGCCCCAGGTAGGCGATGAACGCCCGGCCCAGTTGATGGAACAGCTCCTCGGTGATCTCGGACGGGTAGAGACCGCGAACGTCGTACGCCTTGAAGACAGATGGGTTGATCATAGGGTCGTGTAATCGGTCAGCTGCGTCTTGTCGCCAATCACCGAGGCCGACTTCATCACCGCGTTGCGGCCAACGTGGCAGTTGCGGCCAATGATCGGGCCGTGCACCACCGCGCCCTGGCCGATGCGCGTGTTGGGCCAGATGATGGAGTTCTCGACGTCGGCCTGTTCCTCGATCAGCACCGAGCGGCCGATCACCGAGTAGGGACCGATGCGCGCGCCGCTCTTCACGTGCGCGCCGGCGTCGATGAAGCAGGGACCCACCAGGGTGACATCGTCCTCGATGCGCGCCTCGGGCGACACGATCGGCTGGGTGCGGTCGGCCGTGGCGAACACGCCGCCGGCGAACTTGCCGTCGAACATGTCGTGGTGCACCTGGATGTACTTCTCCGGTGTGCCGATGTCGATCCAGTAGCCGCGGTCGATATAGGCGACGAACATGTCCTGCCGCTCGATCAGCGACGGGAAGTAGGTGCGCTCGATCGAGTAGGAGACGTCCTTGGGGATGCGGTCGAAGGTGTCCGGTTCGAGCACATAGATGCCGGCGTTAATCGTGTCGCAGGTGATCTCGTCGGGATTGGGCTTTTCGAGGAAGCGCCTGACGCGGCCATCGCTTTCGGTCTCCACCAGGCCGTAGGCCGTGGGGTTGTCCACCGGCGTCAGCACGATGGTGGCCTTGGCCTTGCGCTCGCGGTGGAGCTTGACCACCGCGTTCACGTCGACGCTCGTCATCACGTCGCCGTTGAACACGACCAGCGTGTCGGTGGCCCCCTGGGCGGCGTAGCGAATCGCGCCGCCCGTGCCGAGCGGCGCCGGTTCGACAACGTAGCGCAGGCGGACGCCGGTGCCGGTACCGTCGCCGAACACCTCTTCGATGCGGCGCGGCTGGTAATTCAGGCTGAGGATGACCTCGTCAATCTCCGGGACCTGCTTGAGCTGGTCGATCTGGTAGTGGAGAAACGCGCGGTCGAAGATTGGGACAACGGGCTTGGGGGTGTGAAGGGTGAGCGGCCGCAACCGCGTGCCCTTGCCCCCGGCTAGGAGGATGGCCTTCATGACAAACTTCCATCTTACACGACCGAGGGGTAGAATGACGGCGATAGACATGAACCTGCCGAACAGCCTCACGGTCGCACGCATTTTCCTGGTGCCGGTGCTGGTCTCGGTGCTGCTGACGAAGTTCGAGGGCCGGCTCGTCGTGGGCCTGCCGGTCGAGCTGGTTGCGGCGGCCATCTTCGGCCTGGCCTCGCTCACCGACTGGCTCGACGGTTACCTGGCCCGCCGGCGCAACCAGGTGACCCCGCTCGGGCAGATCCTCGACCCGCTCGCCGACAAACTGCTGATTTCCGCCACGCTGATCTCGCTGGTGCAACTGGGCCTGGCGCCGGCGTGGATGGTGGGCCTGATCATCGGCCGCGAAATCGCCGTCACGGGGCTGCGCAACCTGGCCTACTCGCGCGGCCTGGCGATGCCCGCGTCGGGCCTGGGCAAGTTCAAGATGGCGTCGCAAGTCACGGCCATCCTGCTGTTGATCCTGGGCTGGGAGCGCGTGCCGGCGCTGCTGGTGCTGGGGCAGGCCGCACTGTGGATCGTGCTGCTGACGGCGGTGCTCTCGGCGCTGGATTACTACCAGGACTTCCAGCGCGCGATGACCAAGCGCGCCGCGAAGGTGGCCGACTTCGAGGCGGCGAAGTCGGCCCGGGAAAAGAAGATCAGCTAGCGGGCGCCGCCTAGCGGCGCGGCACCGCGATGTCGGTCACGTTCACCACACCGGTGGCGGACATCAACACCATCTTGGCCGAGGTCGGCGACAGTTCGGCAACGATCGCCTCGCCGACATGCACCAGCGGCTTGCCATCCTTGCCGTCGCGGTAGATCGCATATCGCGCGCCCACCGTCACCCCATCATCAGTCCCGCGTGCCAGCGACAACGTGTCGCCGCCAGCGAACATCTGCCGCCCTTCGAGGCCCGGCAGGATCCGGACGCGCTCGGTGAAGTCGGGCGGTGGGACAGTGACGTCGGGCGTGGGCAGCGCCGGCTCGCTGTAGGGCACGATGTAGTCGTCGGGTTCGATCGCATCGCACGCGTAGTCGATGTGCGCCATCGCGTTGAAATCGTCGAGCGCGGTGATGGTCAGCCAGCCGGTGGTCCGGACGGGGACGTACCCGCCGTCCTTGGGCACGACCGCCGCCGTGCCGCTGGGCAGCCGGCGCACGAGATAGCGCTGGCCGACCGCCAAGCCGTCCTCGGGCTGGCGAGAGAGCACGGCGACGTCACCGCGGCTGAGCGCCAGCCGGGTCTCGGGGTGGTGCGCGCCGGCGATGCGTTGCGCCGCCACCGGCATGGCCGGGACGAGCAGGTCTGCGCACATCACGTGGGCCGGCAAGGTGGTGCGTGGGGCAAGGGCGGGCTTCGACTGGGCCCAGCCAGGGGCCGCCGCCATCACGGCAATGGCTGTGAACACGAGGCGAACGCGCATAACACTGGCCTACTTTCCGGCGGGTGGCCCGCCTTTGAGCTCCGCGACGCGTTTCTGCGCCAATTCGAGGTATTCGCTTTTCTCGAATTCCCGGAGCAAGCGTTCATAGTAGGGGAGCGCTTCGGCTTTTTTATCGGTTCGATACAGGCTTTCCGCCAGGTGGTAATACACCGCGTCGCGGTTGCTGTAGGCCGGGTCGGTGGCCAGGACGTCCTTGAAGCGGTCGATGGCGCCCGGGTCCCACTTCATGCGGAAATAGTAGTAGCCCACCTTGTAGTTGGCTTCGCTCAGGCGGTCGCGGGCCTCGCGTTCCATTTGCCGCGCTTCCGGCATGAGCGGGCTGTTGGGGAACCGCTGCAGGAAGATCTCGATCTCCTTGACGGCATCTTTCGTTGACGACTGGTCGCGCTCCGGCGCCAGCATCTGCAGCATGAACGACCGGGCCAACTGCAACTGCGCGTAATCGGCGCGCTGGTGCGTGGGGTAAAAAGTGAGGAACTCGCGGAACTCGTTGGCGGCCAGCAGCAGCGACTCGGTGGTCTTCTCGCCGATGTAGGTGTCGCCGAGCGCCAGCTTCGCGTCGGGCCGATACGGGCTCTGCGGGTAGTTGTCGACCAGGTTGCGCAGGTACTCGCGCGCGTTCAGCCACTTGCGGCCCTTGGCCGCCTCGGTCCCGCGTTCGTAGAGGAACTTGTCGGCGTCAACGGTGCCCGCCGGCAACGACGACGACTTTGCCGCACACCCGCCTGCGAGCGCCGCCGCCAGGGCCAACGCCGCCATCAATCGCATCGCACTCATGCTCTCGTCGCTTCCATCCAGCGCCACATGGCCCGAAGACCTTCTTCGAGCGTCACCGACGGCGCAAACGCCAGGTCCTGCCTGGCCCGTGTCGTGTCGGCGTAGGTATCGCGCATATCGCCCTTCTGCGGGCCCTGCTGGTCGATCACGACCGGCCGGCCCGAGACGCGGCCCAGCAGGTCGAAGACCTCTTTCAGGGAGACGCGCGAGCCCCCGCCAATATTGTAGACGCGCCCGGGCACGCCGCGGACGGCGGCCGCCGCGGTCGCCGTGACGGCGTCGGCTACGAACGTGAAGTCGCGGGTCTGCAGGCCGTCGCCAAACTGGATCAGCGGCTGGCCGTCGAGGATGGCCCTGAAGAAGCGGTTGAAGCCCATGTCGGGCCGCTGCCGGGGACCGTAAACCGTGAAGTAGCGCAGCGACACCGCGGGCACGCCGTAGTTGACGTAATACAAGTGGCACAACTGCTCGGCGGCCAGCTTCGTCACGCCGTACGGCGACACCGGTTGCGGCAGCGCGGTTTCGGTCATCGGGATCGCGACGTCATCGCCGTACACCGACGAACTCGAGGCATAGACCAGCCGCTCGATCGGCGCCTTGGCGCAGGCTTCGAGCAGCGCCTGGGTCGCATCGACGTTCAGCCCCGTGTAGACCTGGAACTCCTTGCCCCAGCTGCGGCGCACGCCGGCCTGCGCGGCCAGGTGAAACACGTGGGTAATGCCGTCGAGCGCGGCGGCGAGATCGACGTCGCGCAAGTCGCCCTCGATAAACTCGTAGCCCGCGCGCCCGCGCAACTGCTCGAGATTTCGCTCCTTCAGCGGGCGCGGGTAGAAGTCGGTAAAGGCGTCGATGGCACGGACGCCGGCCCCTTGCTCGAGCAGCCGCTCGCTCAGGGTCGATCCGATGAAACCCGCGCCGCCGGTAACCAATGCTTTCATATGAATAAGTCCCTTATGCGATCCGGCAAGCGCGCCGGGCGGCCCGAGGGGCCGATCGTGGCATGAACCGTACGGCCAACAGCGAGCGTCGCGCCATCAGCCGGCCGGACTACCTCGTAGTCGAACTGCATGCGGACCGGCGACACGTGGTGCGCCCGCGTCCGGATCTCCAGCTCATCGTCATAGCGCGCGCCCTGCTTGTATTCACAGTGCGCCTCAATCACGGGCAACTGAAAGCCGTCGGCTTCCATGGCCCGGTAGGTCCAGCCCGTGTCGCGGAGCCAGTCGGTGCGGCCGACTTCGAACCACACGAGGTAGTTGGCGTAATAGACCACGCCCATCTTGTCGGTCTCGGCGTAGCGCACGCGGACCATGGATGAGCTCACGCGCGATGTCACCGGCGGCCGCCACGCGCCGCCTGTTCGGCGGCGTCCTTGAGCGCGCGCGCGGCGGTCGCGGCATCGCCACCGGCGAAGATGGCGTTGCCGGCCACCAGCCACTCCGCTCCGGCCTCGACCACGGCGCCCACCGTGGTCAGGTCGACGCCGCCATCCACCTCAATCGGCGCGGCCGTGTTGCCGGCGCCGTCGAGCAGGGCGCGCACCGCGCGAATCTTGGCGATGCTGCGGGGGATGAAGACCTGGCCGCCGAAACCGGGGTTGACCGACATTACCAGAACGAAGTCGACGTCGGCGGCGACTTCTTCGATGGCCGACACCGGCGTCGACGGGTTCAGCACGACGCCGGCCTTGGCGCCAAGCTTCTTGATTTGCGCGATGGTCCGGTGCAAGTGCGGCAGCACCTCGACGTGCACCGACACCATGCTGGCGCCGGCATCGATGAAGGGCTCGATGAAGCGGTCGGGGTCGGTGATCATCAGGTGGACGTCGAGCGGCAGCGTCGTCGTCTTGCGCAGCGACTTGACGACCGGCACGCCGATGGTGAGGTTCGGGACGAAGTGGCCATCCATCACGTCGACGTGGATCTGGTCGGCGCCGCCGCGCGTCACGGCCTCGATGTCGCGGCCGAGCGCGGCGAAATCGGCCGACAGGATGGAGGGCGCGAGACGGATCATCGGCTGACCTCGAGGGCAATGGGATCGCCCGGATGCACCTGGTAGCCGCCGGCCGGCGCCTGCCGCACCACGACTCCCGGCGGGATGGCCGACGCGGCCGATTGGGCGGTGATCGACACGCGGAAGCCGCGGATGCGCATGACCTCGGCGACGCGCTCGCCGTTCAAGCCAATCAGGTCGGGCATCACATAGGTCGCGCGGTCCTCGCCGCGATTCACCAGCAGGCGGATTTCCGCCGTCTGGGTCTTGGCCGGCGGGTCCTGCGCGACGACGACATCCGGCGGGTAGAGCGCCGAGCGGATCTCGGTCACGGCGCCAATCGACAGGCCGTCTTGCGCGACCCGAATCTCGGCCGAGCGCTGGGTTTCGCCCAGCAGGCTGGGCGCCAGCGCGATGTGCGCGCCCGCGCTGAGCACCACGCGCACGCTGCGCTGCCGGCGCGCGGCCGAACCCGACGTGGGTTCCTGCAGCAGGACGTGGCCCGCCGGCACCTTGGGATCGGGGCGCTTGACCGGATCGATGCGCAGGCTGAGATCCAGCTGGGAGGCGGCGGCGGTCGCATCGGCCAGCGACTGGCCGACAAGGTTGGGCACGGTGACCTGGCGGGCCCGCACGGCCACCCGCATGGCAATCGCCGCAAAGACGACGAAGGTCACGGCAAGGGTTCCGGCCAGCAGCAGGATCTTGCCGAAGCCCCAGACTCTGGTTCCAAGCGGCATGGACAACACTTAATGGTACTACACCGAGGTGCTCAAGTGCTGGGGGGCGCGGGTGCTTAAGTGCTACCGAATGTGAAAGTTACGCGCGGCGCGTCAACACCGACCCGAAGAAGGCTTCGAGCCCGTCGCGGAAGGGGAGCGTCTGGTGCTCCCGTGACTGCAGGTACTCGGGATGACCGGCGAGAAAACTGGCAACGACATCCTGGTTCTCCTCCGGCTCGCTCGAGCACGTGCTGTAAACGAGGCTGCCGCCGGGCCGCACCAGGCCGGCCGCGCGTTCCAGCAGGTCCCGTTGGGTGAGCGCCAGCGCCGGCAGGTCGGCCTCGGCCACGCGCCAGCGGATGTCGGGGTCGCGCCGCACCGTACCCAGCCCGGAACAGGGCGCGTCAATCAGCACGCGATCGAACGCGCCACCCGCCAAGGGCAGGGTGCCGATGACGGGCACCTGCACGACGCGACCGCGGGCGATACGGCAGCGATCGAGTGTTTCGGTCAGCACGCGCAAACGATGCCGCCGCACGTCCGACGCCACAACCAATCCCGCCCCCCCGACGTCGGCCGCCATCGCCACGGTCTTGCCGCCGGGCGAGGCGCACAGATCCAGCACCCGGTCGCCGGGCCTTGCCGCCACCAGGGCCGCAATCAACTGCGACGCCTCATCCTGCACCAGGCATCGTCCCTCACGAAAAGCGCGCGTGGCCAGGGCCGGGCCGCTCACTACGTGCAGCCCGTGCGGCGCCCGCGCCGTGGGCGAGGTCTCGACGCCGTCGGCGCGCAGTTCCTCTTCGAGCGCCTGGCGCGACGCCAGGGTCCGATTCGGCAACAGGCACAGCACCGGCGCGCGGTTGTTGAATTCGAGCCATCGTTCGGTGTCGGCAACGCCGTAGCGCTGGAGCCAGCGGGCTACCAGCCACTCGGGATGCGAGTGGATGATGCTGAAGTAGCCGGCCATGCCGGCGAGTTCCGGCGAGGCGGCCGGCCGCGCCGGCCACACCAGGCGCTGCCGTTCGCGGTTGAGCGCACGCAGCACCGCGTTCACGAGGCCGGTTGCGCTCGACTTGCCGCCCCGGCGCGTCAGGTCGACGGCGTCGTTGATCACGGCTGACGAAGGGGTGCGCGTGAGGTAGATCAACTGGAACGCGCTCATGCGCAGGATGTCGCGGACCAGCGCATCGAGGCGCCCCATCGGACGCGACAACCGCGACGCCAGCTGGTAGTCGATTGCGGCCCGCATGC
>Ga0209770_10001228_pt1 | contig 13411 bp, 10 predicted proteins | sample LauGreSu1BDMLBDD_2_FD_187572 | JGI IMG/M metagenome (GOLD analysis project Ga0209770, IMG submission 187572) | Freshwater lake microbial communities from Lake Michigan, USA - Su13.BD.MLB.DD (SPAdes) (version 2) | ecosystem: Environmental > Aquatic > Freshwater > Lake | place: Lake Michigan, USA...
GCCCTACTGCGCGCGCATGGTTGCAGCACGTCACGGGGGTGAGGGGTATTTGGGAATACTCGGCCAAGGTCTTCATCCCGATATCGACATCTTTTGGACGGGTCCGGAGATCATCTCCGAGACGCTGGATGTGGAACCGATCGCTCGGTTGACTGAGATTCTGCGTCGTCCTCCGCTGATTTGGGACAATCTCTTCGCCAACGATTACGATGGTCGCCGCTTTTTCTGTGGTCCGTACGCCGGAAGACCCTTGGAGTTGAAGCAAGCGGTGCGGGGAATCCTGCTCAATCCCAATACGGAGTTTCCGCTGAACTTCGTGCCGATCCATTCGTTCGGGGCTTACCTCGCGGCCGACGGAGCTTGGGATTCCCGGGCGTCGTTTCTGGAGGGTCTCAAGGCCTGGTGGCCTCGATTCGCCACCGTGGGGGGGGCGTTGAGTTTTGAGGATCTGGTGACCTTCGCGGATTGCTTCTATCTGCCTTATCAGGAGGGGCCTGAAGCCGATGCGTTGGCGCAGGCCGTCGCCCGATGCTTGTCGTCGCCGCGGCGTCCGGATGATCCGGAGTCGCTGGCCGTGCGAGCGCGGATGCTGCGGTTGAAGGACTTTTGTGCGCGGTTGGTGGATCTAAAGGATCGCGGCCTGTTCCATGCGTTCCACCGGCGGGTCTGGGAGTTGCGCGAGGAGCTGGATCTCATCGACCGCTGGTGGAGCCACCAGATCGATCCGGCCCGCGCGGGCACTCCGTTCGAGTCCGACTTCCACCGGCCGAAGACGTATCGCGGTGGTTTTGTGGTACGTCTTCAGTCTTTCCTGAATCCCCAGCCGGACGGCTCGATGGAATGGACCTCCTTGAACCCCGGACCAGAATCGGCGGTATGACTCCGAGCATTCCTTCTCCCTTTCGATTGCGCCCACCCCAAGCGGGTGACACGGCAGGTGCTTACGCGGTTTGCCTGAAGACCGGCAATTTCGGGCAGGATGGCGAGCCGTTTTACCGCGACGACCCAGATGCGTTGGGGCGTGTGTTCGTGGGGCCGTATCTGGCCTACGAGCCGGAGTTGGGGCGGATCCTCGAAGATGACCAAGGCATTTGCGGGTATGTGCTTGCGGCGATGGATTCCCACGCTTTCTACGCCCGGTATGAAGCCGAGTGGCGGCCGGAGTTGTGCCGGCAGTTTCCGGCTCCGTCGGGTGATCCGGCGGCGTGGAATCGGGTTCAGCAAATCCACCACGTCTATCACCACCCGGATTATTTTTGCCCGGAGCCCTACGACCAATATCCCTCGCATGTGCACATCGACTTGCTGCCACGGGCCCAAGGTCGAGGGCTGGGTCGGGCGATGATGGCGGAAGTGCTGGGGCTGCTGCGTCAGCGCGGATCTCCGGGAGCGCATCTCGGGGTGGGCTTGCCCAATGTTTCGGCTCAGGGGTTTTACCGGAAGCTGGGATTCCAGCCGCTCATCCAGGTTGGAGAGGGAATGGAAGGCTGCCTGTATTTGGGTCACCGATTGAATGTTCCTACGCCGGCCTCGATTGGGAAGTGAGAGAGCATAACCCCTCGTGATATGAATTCGTTGTCCCTCTTCCTCCACCGCTGGCTGATCCCGCGGATGTCCGCGCTCAGTGAGAATACCTATCTTGCATCGATCCGTGCCGGGATGGTTTCGGTGGTCCCGCTGACCATTTTGGGAGGGCTCTTCATGGTGGTGGCGTATCTGCCCATTCCCGGTTGGGAAGCCCGGATGGCTCCCTACTTGCCGCTGCTGCAAATCCCGGTCACGGCCACCTTCGGACTCTTGGGCCTCTTTGTTTGTCTGGCCATCGCTTACGATCTCGGAACTCGGCTCAAACAAGAGGCCATCTTGAGCGCGACGCAGTCGGCCCTGGTCTTCCTGCTCATCCAGTTGGAGATGAAGGATCAAACCTTGGTCATGGAGGGCTTGGGATCGAAGGGTTTGTTCACGGGCATCCTCATCGCCATGGCCACGGTGCGGATCCAGAAGGCCTTCACCGATGCCAATTGGGTGATTCGACTGCCGGATTCGGTGCCCAAGGTGGTGTCGGATACCTTCATTTCACTGACCCCGACGGTGTTCCTGGTGGTGGCGTTCTGGGTCATCCGCTTCGTGCTCGGTGTGGACATCCACGCGGGTGTTCAAGCCCTCTTCAAGCCGCTGGTTTTCGGGTTGAACACTCTGCCGGGCATTCTGGTGTATGCCTTCCTCGTGACGCTTCTTTGGTCGGTGGGCATCAATGGCGACAACACGCTCGACGCCTTTGTGGCTCCGATTTTCCTGCAGTTCCTCGCCGAAAATGTGGAGGCGGTGGGCCGCGGTCAGCCCATGCCGTATATTACGGCCAACGGATTCTTTTCGACCTTCGTCAATGTGGGTGGCACCGGTGCCACGCTGGGGTTGGCGTTGATTTTGGCAATGTCCAAAGACCCCGCCTACCGGAAGATCAGTCGACTGTCCTTGCCGACCCAGTATTTCCAGATCAACGAACCCATTTTCTTCGGTATCCCCATCGTGCTCAATCCGTGGTTTATGATCCCTTACGTGGCCAACGCGTTGCTGCTGACAGCCTCGACTTATTGCCTGATGGACTGGGGTTGGATTCGCAAACCCTTCGTCAACGTCCCGTGGACCACGCCGCCGGTGATCGGTCATTACTTGCTCACCGGGGGTGATTGGCGCGCGGCGGTTTGGGGCGTTGTTTCGCTGGGTTTGGCGATGGTGGTTTATTGGCCCTTTGCCAAGGCGGCCGAGAGGCAACGCTTGGCCGCGGCCTCCTCGTCGCACTCCTTGTCGCCCTCGTCGACAGACGTCGTGCCCAAGGGAACCGCGCTCAACCGGGAACAACAGCAATGATGACAATGATACGATGGAGTTTTTCGGTTTGGGTCTTCTTGGCGATGATGGGGGCGTCCATTCGGGCCGAAGAGACGAAGCCAGTGGTGCCGCCCCAAAAGGTGCTGCCGTTGCCAGGTGAGGTGCTGTCCATCCGCGGCCACACGGCCTTCGTTCTGGCTCCGCCCTCGACCGGGAAAATCATACCTTGGCTGCTCTATGCTCCCACGTTGCCGGGGCTTCCAGGCACCGAAGAGAAGTGGATGTTCGAGCGCTTTCTCGAAGCAGGTATCGCTGTGGCCGGCATCGACGTGGGGGAATCCTACGGCAACGAGGCGGGGCGGATGCTCTATTCGGCGCTCCATGAAGAACTCACCTCGCATCGCAAATTCGCCCGGAAGGTGATGCTGTTGGGTCGCAGCCGGGGAGGCTTGATGACCCTCTCTTGGGCGGCTGAAAACCCCGACAAGGTGGCCGGTTTCGCTGGGGTTTATCCGGTTTGCAATCTAGCGAGTTACCCAGGCATCACCAATGCCGCTCCGGCTTTCGGGCTCAAACCGGCGGATTTGGAAGCGCAATTGACCCGGCACAATCCGATCGATCGATTGGAGCCCTTGGCCCGAGCCCGGGTCCCGCTCTTTGTGATCCATGGCGACCAAGACAAACTGGTGCCGCTGGAGGCCAACTCCGGTTTGGTGCGATCGCGGTATCAGGCCCTCGGCGGCATGTTTGAATGGGTGGTCCCGGCGGGGCAGGGACACAACATGTGGACGGGGTTTTTCCAATCACCAGAACTCGTGGCGTTCGTCTTGCGGGAATGCCGAAAACAGGTCCAGTGATTCGCTGCTCGATCTGGACATGGAACTCTCCTGGGAATGGTATCCGGCTCTGTTTGCGACCGGGTTGGTGGCGGGTTGGGTCGATGCCATCGCAGGCGGAGGAGGCTTGCTCACCGTGCCGATGTTGCTGGCCACAGGCATGGATCCGCAGGACGCCCTGGGCACGAACAAGTTCCAGTCGTCGATGGGCACAACCATGGCCACGGTCCAGTATGCTCGGCATGGGCTGTTGAAGTGGAGTGAGGTGTCTCAAGGCGTGGTGGCTACCGCGTCCGGGGCGTTGCTCGGTGCGGCCTGCGTCACGTGGATCGATCCGCAGCTGCTGAGGCCTGTGATTCCGGTTCTGTTGGTGGGCATCGCCCTGTATCTGGGACTCAAACCGGATCTGGGTCGCGAAGAACGACCCTCGGCTCTTGCGGGCGGGTTGTTGCGATGGCGAGCCTCGGGGTGGGGCGGCGGTTGGATTTCCCACGATGCACGGCGGGAGGCGCGATGGATTTTCGCAGGCGTTTTTGGACTGCTGCTGGGGTTCTACGACGGGTTCTTTGGTCCGGGAACGGGCAGCTTCTGGACCATCGCTTGTCTGATCGGCATGGGTTGGAATCTCTTGGCCGCAACGGCGTACACGAAGGCCATGAACCTCTCCAGCAATCTGGCCTCGCTGGCGTTTTTCCTCATCACAGGGCATGTGCGGTTTGGCGTCGGAGGTGTCATGGCGGTGGGGCAAATGATGGGCGCGCGATTGGGGGCCGGAGTGGCTGTGAAGGGCGGGGCGCGATTTATTCGTCCGATTTTCCTCACCATGGTGACGCTGCTGGCGGTGAAGCTTCTGCGCGATGGTTGGATCCGATCTCGGTAGACCGTCGAGGGCTGACATGGGAGACGAGGTTGCTTTGGGGATAGTGCTGCCACGCCGAACTTGCCTAGAGAGCCCGGCCGCACTATTCCAATAACTACCCCAATGAAAACATTTCCCATGCGCAGACACCGCCTCCGGAGATCTCCGGGATTCACCCTCATCGAACTGCTGGTGGTCATCGCCATCATCGCCATTCTCGCCGGAATGCTCTTGCCGGCTCTGGCCAAGGCGAAATCCAAGGCCACCGGGATCTCGTGCATGAACAACACCAAGCAGTTGATGCTCGCTTGGAAGTTGTATGCCGGTGACAACGGAGATCGCTTTCCCGGGGCTGCCAGTTGGACTCCACCTGGGGCGGGGCGGGAAGTGCCCAATTGGACTGGCGGTAGTTGGTTGGACAACACCAAAGCCATGGAGCGGGATCCAAACAATTGGGATCACGAGGCTTACACCAAGAAGAGTGTTCTGTGGCCCTATTGCGGGGGCTCCATCGGTATCTGGCATTGTCCGGCTGACATGACGATGGCCTACAACACGCGTGAGAGGAGGTATGTCTCCCGCATCCGCAGCGTCTCCATGAACAATTGGGTGGGAGGTCCGGGTTGGGGCAATTCCGGTCCTCAGTGGAAGGTGTATACGAAAGAGTCTGATCTCAACTTGCCGGGGCCCTCCAACACTTGGGTGCTCGTCGATGAGCGTGAAGATTCCATCAACGACGGATACTTCGTGGTGGATATGGCCGGATTTGTGGAGGGCAATCCTACCTCGACGCGGCAAGTTGTGGATTTTCCGGCATCGTATCACAACGGGGCGGCTGGATTCGCCTTCGCCGACGGTCATTCCGAGATCCATCGCTGGCGTTCTTCTCAGTTCCTGCAACCCGTCAAGAAGGGACAGACACTTCCGTTGAACGTGCCGGCCCGCGACAATTTGGCCCGTAACGATGTGTATTGGATGGCTGAGCGCAGCACTCGGGCTCAATGACCCAAACATTGTTGGGTGGGTAACTGGGCGTGCCATAGCGGCTGTGGGCCAGAATCCCGGTAGCCGATGTTACCCGAAGGACTTGCCGAATCCCAAGCCCGTGCGGATAGTCAAGACCGTGCATCCCACCGGTCCGTTCTCTGCGTTAGCATTCCGTTGGTTCCTAGGCTTGCTGAGCCTGGGTGAGTGGGTGGCTGTGTCTGCCGCCGCGCCCACGCCGGAGGCTATCCATAAATTGCCTCCGGCCGCGGGTCGTGGAATCGACTTCCGCAAAGATGTTCAGCCCATTCTCGAGGCCAGTTGCGTCAAATGCCACGGTCGCGGCAAGGCCAACGGCGATTGGAAAATCGACACGCGCGAGACCTTTCTCCAGCCCGGTGAGTCGGGGCCGTCGGTGGTCGTAGGCAACAGCGCTCAGAGCTATTTCATTCACCTGGTGGCCGGAACCGATCCGGATTCTGCCATGCCCAAGAAAGGGTCCAAATTGACCCCGGAACAGGTGGGAATCTTGCGCGCTTGGGTCGATCAGGGATTGAAGTGGGACCCACAGGTTTCTTTCGCCCAACCGCCGGCCAACAACCTCAAGCCCCGTCGCCCCGAGCTACCGGCCGGCCGAGCAGCCCATCCGGTGGATCGATTCACCGAGTCGTATTTCTCAAGGCACGGAATCCAGGTTCCAAAACCGGTCGATGATCGGATGTTCCTGCGACGGGCTTCGTTGGACATCACCGGGCTCTTGCCGACCCCGGAGGAGCAGGAGGTGTTTCTGAAAGATCGTCGCAAGGACAAGCGGGCGCGCTATGTCCGGCAGTTGCTCGATGACAAACCGCGCTATGCCCAGCACTGGTTGAGCTTCTGGAACGATCTCCTTCGCAATGACTATGAGGGAACCGGGTACATCGATGGCGGTCGCAAGCAAATCAGCCCCTGGCTCTATCAAGCATTGCTCGACAACAAGCCGTACGACCAGTTCGTCCGAGAGTTGGTCAATCCGGTCAACGGGAGCGAGGGCTTTACCAAGGGCATTGTCTGGCGCGGCACGGTCAACGCATCCATGACGCCGCCGCTTCAGGCCGCCCAGAACATTGGACAGGTGTTCATGGGGGTGAACTTGAAGTGCGCCTCCTGCCATGATTCGTTTATTGATGATTGGAAATTGAGCGATGCCTATGGCTTGGCGGGCATTTATGCCGATGGCGCTCTCGAAATGGTCCTGTGCGACAAACCCACCGGAAAGGTGGCTCCGCTGAAGTTCCTCTTTCCCGAACTCGGCTCCGTGGATCCCAAGGCTCCGAAGACCAACCGGCTCGAGCAATTGGCCCGCTTGATCACGCAGCGTGAAAACGGCCGACTGTCCCGCACCATCGTCAACCGCCTTTGGGCCCGGTTGTTGGGGAGAGGTTTGGTGGAGCCGCTGGACGTGATGCAAAACACGGCCTGGGACCCCGACTTGCTCGATTGGTTGGCCGAAGACTTGGTGGCCCACCAATGGGACCTCAAGCGCACGCTGGAACTCATTCTCAGCTCGCGGGCTTATCAGTTGCCGTCGGTCAATGTTCCGGAAAAACCCGAGGCCGAGTACACCTTCAAGGGGCCAGCCATCCGCCGCCTGACGGCTGAGCAATTCCGGGATGCCTTGAGTTCCATCACCGGGATTTGGGCTGACAAACCTTCGGGCGATTTGGATCGATTGCTCGCAGAACCCGGCCCTTCGAAGAAGTTGCCCGGCAATGCCTTTTGGATTTGGAGCGATGCTCACGCCGGAACCACGGGTGTGCCTCCGGAGACCAACGCCTTCCGCAAGGATTGGGTGGTGTCAGCCCTTCCAACGGAGGCCACTTTGTTTGTCCACGCCGACAACTCGGCCAAGGTCTTCTTGAACGGCAAGAAGGTACGGGGCACCGAGTCCTCCGATTGGATGCAATCCAGCGTGTACGATGTGCGCGGTCAGCTTCGCGTCGGGACCAACATTCTGGCGATTGAGGCCGTCAACGGCGGCGATTCGATCAATCCCGCGGGCCTGTTGGTCTATGCCCGTGTGCGTCAGGTGGAGACCCAATCCAAGAAGCAAACCGGGTCTCCAGCCGAGGTGTTCCTCGACTTCGGGTCCGATGCATCGTGGCGGGTGAAGAAAAACCCTTCGGGTGACTGGCAGACTTCGTCTTCGGAACGTTGGGTCTCGGCCGACATTCTTGGAGTGCCGGGAATGTCTCCGTGGAATGTGGAAACGACTCTGGCACAAAACGTGTCAGGCCGTCAGGTCTATGGCTCGGTGCGGGCCTCGTTGATTCCTGCCGATCCGCTGGCCTTGGCTCTGGGGCGTCCCAATCGCGAGCAAGTCATCACCACGCGCCAGTCCATGGCCACGACGATCCAGGCGCTGGAGCTTACCAATGGCGACAGCCTGGCCAAACTCCTCAAGCGGGGATCCGAGAAACTGGTGGCCGCCCATCCCGATGGACGGGCGTTGGCTCAGCGGGTTTTCCAGCAGGGCTTGTCCCGGCCGCCGACCCGGCAGGAGTTGGCGTTGACCTTAGAATTGGTGGGTGCAAAGCCCCAATCAGACGGCGTCGAAGACCTCTTGTGGAGCCTCGCCTTGCTGCCTGAATTCCAGCTGACGTATTGACCGCTCCCCAGACATCATCGATCGATCCACCGCCAAACACCTCTTCATGAAGACTCCCGATTTCAGTCGCCGCGATTTCGTCAAAGGACTCAGCGCCGCCACGCTGGGAGCCTTGGGTGCCGGGTATCCCAGGGCCCTGGTGGGCGCCGAAAGCGAGACCCTGAGGCCCCCGGCCACGGCCGACACGATCATCGTGCTGTGGATGGGCGGGGGAATGGCCTCGACCGAGACCTTCGATCCCAAGCGGTACACGCCCTATGAAAAGGGCATGAACCCCAACACGGTGCTCTCGACCTTCCCGTCCATTCCTACGGCGGTGGATGGCGTTCGGATTAGCGAGGGGTTGGAGAAGGTGGCCAAGGTGATGGATCGCGGTACCCTCATCCGGACTTACACGGCCGGCGATCTGGGTTTCATTCTCCATTCGCGGCATCAGTTCCACTGGCACACGGGATACGCCCCGCCGCAGTCGGTCGCCTGCCCGCACATCGGAGGTGTGATGTCGCGCACACTGGGGCCCAAGAACCCCGCAGTGCCGGCCTTCATCAATATTGGTCAGCGTCTGGATGTCGGTGAGGGCGAGGAACTCAAGGCCTTCACTTCGGCCGGTTTTCTGGGCAGTGAGTTCGGTCCTTTCAACGTGCCGTTCCCCGACGCCGCCAAGGATGTGGTGACGCCGCCTCAGGGGATGAGCCCGTCCCGCTTTGAGAACCGGGACCGCTTTTATCGTCGGCTGGTGGAGGCATCCCCGGTGGGTCAGTTGGGTAGTGGGTACCAGAAGGAATCGTTGCTGCGCTCGCTCGACAACGCCCATCGCCTGCTGGCCTCGCCTTCGGCCAAGGCCTTCGATTTGACTCTGGAATCTCCGGAGACCATCGCCAAATACGCGCCCGGTGGTTGGGATTTTAGTCGCCGATTGGGCGGCGACCGGACCCGGGAGGGAATTTACGAAAAGGCCAATCTCCAGCGCTTTGGCTTGGGGTGCCTCTTGGCTCGGCGTTTGGCCGAGGCGGGTGCCCGTTACATCGAAGTCACGACCGAGTACATCCCGTTCCTCAACTGGGACACGCATGAACGCGGGCACGAGAAGCTCGTCCACATGAAGATGGCCATCGACGGGGCGATCTCGCAGTTGGTCCTCGATTTGGAGGAGCGCGGGATGCTCGACCGGACGTTGGTGGTAGTGGCCAGCGAGTTCAGTCGCGACATGATGCAAGAGGGCAAGCCGGACAAACCCATCCAAGACCAGGTGCCGGTGCCTCAGCGCATCGATTCACCGGTCAACTACGGCATGCACCGACACTTCACCGATGCGGGTAGCGTGCTGCTCTTTGGTGGCGGCATGAAGCGCGGTCACCTCCACGGTGTGACCGCCGACGAGCGTCCCTGCAAAACGATCCGGGACCGCGTGGTTATCGAGGATTTGCACGCCACGCTGTACCGCGCGATGGGGGTTTCCCCGAAGCTTTCCTATGAGATTGAAAAGCGCCCGTTCTATGTGACCCGTGACGGCGTGGGCAAACCCATCGGCAGCCTGTTCAGCAAGCCGATCTGAACGGGGGTGCCCGTGGGGTGAGCCTTAAAGATAGCCCACCCATTGGACGGCCCCCCGCTGACCCCCTTTAGCGCGAGACCGGGAAGATCAGGCTAATGGTCGTGCCCCGGCCGGGACTGGATCGGACACGGGCCTGTCCCCGGTGGGTTTCGACCACGCGCGCGACAATGGCCATGCCGAGGCCGTTGCCGCGGGGCTTGGAACTTTGCAGCAAGGACGAAAAGAGGTTCTGGGCTTGTTCTCGCGTCATCCCAACACCGCTGTCTCGAAAGCGCACCAGCACATGGGTCGCCGGCCCTTTTCGGACCAGTGGCAAGGCCCGGGATCGAATGCTCAACCGCCCGCCCTCAGGCATGGCTTCGACGGCATTGAGGGTGAGGTTTAGGAAGGCTTGTTCCAACTGGGTGGCATCGGCCATCAAGAGCGGGAGATTCGAATCCAGTTCCCGATCCAGTTCGATGCCTGCGGAACGGAGTTTGACCCGGGTCAGCATGAGCAAGTCGTCCAAGACTTGGTTCACGTTGACCTCTTCGAGGCGAGGCTCGGCGCCTCGGGCAAAGTCCAACACCCGATCCACGATGCGGTTCAGGTGATCCATTTTCTCGCCCATGATGCGGACATCCGTTTGGCGCGGATCATCAGGGCCGAAGTGCAAATCGAGCGAGTGATGCAGCATTTTCATCACCGTCAGCGGATTGCGGATTTCGTGGGCGATTTCGGCCGCCAACAAGCCCAGGGCACTGAGGCGTTCGCTCTGGCGCAGGGCTTCTTCCACCGAAACGATGCGGTCGTAGAGACGGGCTTTTTCGAGCGCCAAGGCCGACAGCTCGGCATAGGCTGAAAGGGTTCGGACTTCTTCGTCGGAGAAGAGGTGGGGTTCTCCCGAATAGATGTTGAGCGTGCCGATGGCTTTTCCCGAAAAGAGCAAAGGCACGCTCAGGAGAGAGACCAGTCCCTCACGGCGAGCCACACCCACGTTTTGATAGCGGCCGGAAATCTGGACGTTCTCGATTTGGAGCGGCTTTCGGCGGCGAGCCACGATGCCGACCACGCTTTCCGAGAGGCTGACCCGTGGTTTTGACGCATAGGCTTTGCCCGCACCGTCATGGGCCCGCAAATCCAGCCATTCTCCTGTGGAATCCACCATCATCAGCGAACACATCTTGGCCCGCATCAGGACTCGGGCCTCGCGGGTGATGACCGTGAGTGCGTCGTCCACCGAGAGGGTTGAGTTGATGAGTTGCCCCACCTTGAGGAGCGATTCCAGCAAACCGGCCCGTTGGCGTGCCGATTCATACAGCCATGTATTGCGGATGGCCGGGGAGGCCAGCGAGGCGAGGTCTTCGAGGAGGGTCTCTTGTTGGATGGAAAAGGCGTTGAGCCGGTCGGAATCGACATTGATCACCCCGCGGACCTCGCCGCCCACGCGCAAGGGAACCGCCAGTTCTGAACTCACTCCATCTCGCAAGGGCACGTACCGGCGCTCCTTGGAGACGTCATCGATGCGCAGTGAGCGTCCCAAGCGGGCCACTTCACCGGTGATGCCTTCGCCCAGCCGCAGGCGTAGGCGTTGAGCGTGCCTTGGCAGACCGCAAGTGGCCTCAATTTCGAGGAAACCGCTGGTCGGGTTGATGAGGCAAATGGATCCCGAGTTGGCATTCATCAGGCGCACGGCTTCATCGAGCAGGATCTTGAGTGACTCGCCCAGTTCGAGCGTTGAATACACCCGCTGTGCGGTGCGGTGTAGAGACTCGAGTCGATCGAGCCGAGCCTGGAGGTCTTGAGCCGGATCGGTTGGATGCTGAGGATTCATGGGGTTCTCACCGAACGCGGGCTGTCAGCATCAATCCGGTCAGGCTGAAGACCAAATTGGGCAGCCAGGCTCCGAGCCAAGCCGGGACGATTCCATTTTGGCCCATGGCGAATCCCACGCGCTGCACCACGAAGAAAATGAAGGCAAGGCCAATGCTGCCGGCGACCCCGAAGAAGAGATTCCTGCGGCCGGAAGGGGCGGCAAAGGGCACAGCGATGATCACCACCACGAGGCATGTCCAGGGTGCGGCCAGACGGGCATGAAATTGGGTGTCGAGCCAGGCCTTCAGGTCGGGTTTGAGCACCGGGTGCAAATGCTGGTAGTCGACGATTTCCTGTAGTGTGAGCTGGGGACGCTGCATGGCCTTGGCCCGATTGAAGTCGGCGATGCGCAATTCGCTGCGGATGATGTCCGGGGTTTCGTTGAGTTCGTTGAGAGATTCCACCCCGGGCAGCCACAGCGGCTCGCGGTCCTGATGGTTTCGGAAGAGGTACTCGTTGCCGTTGGTGAAGCGCCAGTTCGATCCCATCCACGCCGCACCATCGGCCAGGAATTGGCGTTGTGCGCCCGGGCGAATGGGTTCTTGGATCACCAGACCGAGGAGCTCACCGCTGCGCGAATCGAACGAGGCGGCCGACCAACCGATTTGGGTCCCCGGATCGTGGAAGGCGATGTTGGTCTTGAGCACCCCGTTGGTGAAGGCCTCCATCGCACCGGGCCAAGTGAGCCACAAGTTGGTGCCCGGCAGAGGCGGGGTCGGGGTGAAGCGGGTTTCGCGGATCGCGGGATCGGTATCCTCGGCGCTGCGCCACAAGCGTTCGCTGGCTGTCGAGTAGTTCCAGGCACCGTTGGTCCACAGGGCCGAAGGAATCCGCACCTCGCGATGGGCGCCGGTTCCTAGTGGCATCAACAGTCGGATCCCGACCATGTCGCCGGTGGCAGGCAGGAAACGGCTGATGCTCCAGGAGCGGCGGTCGGTTTGGTTTTCGAAGTGGAACTGCGAACGCCAGGCCTCCGAGGGTTTCTCGCTGGCAGACTTTCCCAACATGAGGTTGTCCTGCCGTCGTTTGGCCTGGGGAATCAGGTTCTCTCCGCTCCAATACAGCCCCAGAGAGAGCAATAAACCGACGGCGAGATAAGGCACGATGGTTCGCCACAGGCTGATCCCGGCCGCTCGAATGGCCGTCAATTCATGATGCCGTGCGTGGTTGGTCAGGGTGTACAGCAGCGACAGCAACAGCGCGATGGGCAGCGTGGTGTTGAGCAATTCAGGCAGGCCCCAGAGGTAGAACTCCATCACCCCGAGCAGGCCGAGCCCGGCCTTTTGGAACCGGGTCATGTCGCCCAGAAGGTCGAAGGCGATCCAGAACAGCGTGAAACCGCTGAGGCAGACGCCCAGCGGCAGTAGGAGTTCCCGGAGCAGGTAGCGGTCGAGGAGGCGCATCGGACGCGGCAACCTTATGCAGGATCGATTCGGTTGACCAACTGCGGTTTGCAGGACTTCCACGGTGCGGCGGGTGCGTTTTTTGGGGGGCTTCGCGGGGTTGGGCCTGCGCTCGCAGGGATCGTTCGGGAGGTGATGACTTTCGCGCTGACGCGCGATGGGGATTGGGTTGCTGCGATCCTATGCTCGCTACGGCCCAGCCCCGCTGCCGCCGGTGTGTGGTCGGGGTATGGGTGGGTTTTTGTTGGGGAGGGGTTGATGGTGAATGGGGATTTGGGATTGGGGGCGGTGGTGGGTGAACTGCAGGACTGCTTTCGGGCCGCGTTGACGCGGGTGGGTGGTCTCCGTAGTTTTTGCGGCCATGTCCGCGTTGCTTGATTCGTTGGTTGAATTGATCCGCCGCTCGTCCGCCGAGATTCCGGATGACGTGAATGCGGCGTT
>Ga0209770_10001232_pt1 | contig 13398 bp, 13 predicted proteins | sample LauGreSu1BDMLBDD_2_FD_187572 | JGI IMG/M metagenome (GOLD analysis project Ga0209770, IMG submission 187572) | Freshwater lake microbial communities from Lake Michigan, USA - Su13.BD.MLB.DD (SPAdes) (version 2) | ecosystem: Environmental > Aquatic > Freshwater > Lake | place: Lake Michigan, USA...
ATGACATTTTGGGTCTGGTCGCCGCTGTAGCCGAAGTTGGCTGGCTGGTATTTGCCAAAGTAGTGCTCCCAGATGTGCGGGACATTGCGCCAGCCCTCCGTGATGGAGTCGCCGAGAAACAACACGCCGATCGGGCCCTCCTTGCCCCGCTTCAGGAACGACTCGTGAAATTCGACGAACCGCTGGTTGTTGGGGCGGAAGGCGGCGACCGTGGGATCAGGCGGGGCCGGCGGCGTGGCCGGTGCGGCCGCGGGGGCCGCCGCGGCGGGAGCGGGGGTCGTCTGGGCGACAGCGAGAGAAAATAGCCCGGCGAATACGGGCAGGAGGAAGCGGGATGGCTTTTTCATGAGGGTAGGAGGTCAGTCAAACGACGCGCCGGTTCGCCGCAAGGATTCCCCGTGTCACCAGATCAACCCGCACCGACCGACTTCAGCAGCAGGCGGCGCTGGGTCCAGAAGCCGTCGGCGCTGTAAAGCGCGAGGCCGCACCAGATGAAACAGTAGGCCTGCAGGCGCGCTGCGTCGAATGGTTCGCGATAAAGGAAATAGCCGAGCAGGAACTGGACGCTTGGCGCCAGGTATTGCAGCAGGCCGAGCGTGGTCAGGCGGATGCGCTGCGCGCCGTAGGCGAACATCAGCAGAGGGATGGCCGTGAGCAGGCCCACGAACAGGATCAGCGCATGCTGCCAGGCGTCGACCCGGCCCAGTGCGCCGGCGCCGGTGTGGTTCCACCAGAGCAGCAGGCCGGCGGCGGCCGGGAACAGCAGCAGGGTCTCGACCGTCAGGCCCGTGATGGCACCCAGTTCGGATTTTTTCTTGAGGAGGCCGTAGCCGGCCCAGGTGGCCGCGATGGTGAGGGCGATCCAGGGCACATGGCCGGCACGGAACAGCAGGAAACCGACCCCCAGGGTGGCGCAGCCGATGGCGATCCACTGCAGGCGGCGCAGGCGTTCGTGCAGCAGCAACGAGCCGAGCGCGACGTTGAACAGGGGCACCAGGAAGTAACCCAGGCTGGACTCGATGACCTGGCCGGTGTTCACCGCCCACACGTAGATGGTCCAGTTGGCGGCGAGCAGAATGCTGCTGAGGAGATTGAGGCCGATCAGTCGCCGGCTGTTGAAGGCGTTCCGCAAGGCGGGAAAGTTGCCTTGCCACGCTATCACCCCGAGCAGGAAAACCAGCGACCATACGATGCGGTGGGTGATGAGCTCCAGCGCGGCGACGGCCTGCAGTTGTTTCCAATAGATGGGCACGAGACCCCAGATCAGGAAGCCACTGGTGGCGGACAGGGCGCCACGGGCGGCATCGGGATGGGCGGGAATCTTGGACACGGGCGGCCAAGGTGGGCCACGACCCGGCTGGCGTCAATCAGGCCGGCCGTGTGCCGACCCAAAACGGGCCATGCTGCGTCATTTGCCCGGCGCGGCCGGCGGCGGGTTCCGGCACGACTGCCAGGCGAGGAAACGCCAGTGCCCGTTCTCCTCCCGCCAGACGGCGAGGAAATTCAGGTCAAGCAGGTTCCGCTCCGCACCGCGGCCAACTTTGAAGCGGGCCCGACCTTTCATCAGCATGACCCCGGCTCCCGCCGGGATGAAATCGCGCTGCACATATTCGGCCGACTCATAAACCACGTGCTTGCCGGTCAGCGATTCAATGAAGGAGGTCTTGGTGTCGATTGAGCCGTTGGAGTGGGCGTAGTGCAGCTGGTCGGACAGCAAGGCGGACAGCCGGACGTAGTCGGCGGCGAGCATGGCGGCGACGCGCTCGTCGTCAGCCGCGCGCACGGTCGCGATCATCGCATCCTCGGCGGCGGGCAGCCGCCCGGCCAGCAGCGCGAGCAGGAGGAGCAAGCGGCCAAGGTTTTTCATCGCGATCATACCCGGTGCACGGGCCAGGGCTTGCCGTGGTCGTCGATGGCGACGTAGGTGAAGGTGCCCTCGGTGACCCGGACCAGTTCGCCGCCCTTGGTGCGCTGGGCCCAGGCCTCGACGGCGATGCGCATGGATGTGCGGCCGACCTTGCCGAGCGTGGCGTGGCAACTGACGATGTCGCCGACGTAGACGGGCGTGATGAAGGTCATCGCGTCGATCGCGACGGTCGTCACGCGGGACCGGGAGAGGTTGCGCGCGTAGATGGCGCCGCCGAGGTCCATCTGGGAGAGGAGCCAGCCGCCGAAGATGTCGCCGTTGGCGTTGGTGTCGGCCGGCATCGCGATGGTGCGGATGACGAGCTCGCCATGCGGCTCGGTGGGGCGGGCGGGGTCGCTCATGGGGGCAGGTTGCCGCGCGGGCGCCGGAGTGGCAAGCCTAGCGCCGGTCGTAGCGCAGGAGCTGCATGGTTTTCTCGGAAGCGACCAGGATCGCGCGGTCATCCGCCGTGAAACACGCCGCCTCGGCCTGCGGGAACTGGTGCGGGGCGAGCTTCACCGGCTCGCGGGCGAGGGCCTCGGCCCAGGATTCACCGCTCGCGCGGGGAAAGAGCAGGGGTTGCTCGTAGCAGAGCACGAGGGCCAGCGTGCCGTCGTAGGAGAAATCCATCGCGGTGGGCCAGCCGAGGAAACCCTGCGTGGGCGTGCGGACATTCCGCTGCAGGGCGGTGGGCTGGGGGAGGTGGGGCACCAGCGTGAGAAAACGGGCCGCGGCGGGCTCGCTCGCCGGCGCCGGGGCGAGCGGCAGGCGGTAGAGCCGCGGCGTGTCCTCGCGCTTGGAGAGCACATAGATCATCCGCTCCTTCACATCGACGGCGAGCGACTCGGCGTCGCGGGCGCCGTCCTCGTAGATGAAGTTGATGGAATATTCCGGGCGCAGCAGGAGTTCCTGACCGGGTGCAAGCGCGGCGGCATCCGGCTCGGCGATCAGGTGCAGGACGCAGCCCTGGCGCGTCGCAAAATTGTCGCCGATGTCGGCCGCGACCAGCCAGGCCTTCCCGTCGAGTTCAAAGGTGGTCACCTCCTCCCAGTCGTAATTTTTGACTCCCTCGACCCGGACCGTGCCGCGCAGCGAGCCGTCGGCATTCAGGGCGAACAGCACCGGCTCGCCGCCGCTGTCATTGTGGGTCCAGATCAGCCCCGGGGTGCGGAGCGAGATGGCGATCCCGCTGGTCTCCTGGTTCTGCGGCTCGGCCAGCTGCACCGCCGCCACCGGCCCGGTGTAAGCCGGGCCGGCTTCAGCCCGAACCGGCATGATCACAAACAACCCCAGCAGGGTGGCGATCGCCGACTTTGGCGTTGTTTTCAGGAGGGCGAAGACGGATAGTGAATTAACCATGACAGGCACTGCTCATGCCGCTTTTCGGCGATTGTTCAATGAAATCGGCACGGTCGACCAGGTTGGCATCGAGGAACGGGTCGCCAAATACACCACCCGGAGCATCAAGAAGGGCGCCAAGCTGTTCGGCCTGAAGCTGGCCGCCTCGATGGTCGACCTGACCACCCTCGAGGGCAAGGACACTCCCGGCAAGGTCGAGTCGCTCTGCCGCAAGGCCCTGAGCCCGGCCGACGACCCCGGGGTCCCGACCGTCGCCGCCGTCTGTGTCTATCCCTCCATGGTCAAACATGCGCGCCGCGCGCTGGGCGAGGACACAGCCGTCCGCATCGCTTCGGTCGCCACCGCCTTTCCGTCCGGCCAGGCGCCGCTCAAGACCCGTCTGGCCGAGGTGAGGTCCGCCGTCGCCGACGGCGCCGACGAAATCGACATGGTCATCAACCGCGGCGCCTTCCTTTCCGGCGAGTTCCAGCTGATGCAGGACGAGATCGCGGCGGTCGTCGAGGCCTGCGGCCCGGCCACGCTTAAGGTCATCCTCGAGGTCAGCGAACTCGAGACCTTCGACAACATCCGGGCCGCGTCCTTCCTCGCCATGCGCGTGATCCGGCCGAATGACTTCATCAAGACCAGCACCGGCAAGACTTCGCTCAATGCCACCCTCGGCAACAACCAGGTGATGATCGAGGCCATCCGCGACTTCTACCTCGCCACCGGCACGCCCATCGCGATGAAGCCCGCCGGCGGCATCCGCACCGCCAAGCAGGCCCTGCAGTTCCTCATCGCCGTCAAGGAGACGCTCGGTGACGAGTGGCTCAACAACACCCGCTACCGCTTCGGCGCTTCCTCGCTGCTCAACGACCTGCTCCGGCAGATCGAGAAGGAGCGCACGGGCGCCTACCAGGCCCCGTATTACTTCAGCGAGGCCGCCGAATCCTACTGATTTTCCCCATGTCCACGCTCACCGCGAAAAAATCCACGCGCCCCGCGTCCCGTGCCGCCGGGCGCCCGGCCCCCGAGCTCATCTTCGGCGACCTCTGGGAATACGATCCCGCGCCCGAGACCGCCGATCCGAAGCTCAAGCCGCGCTACGACCTCTTCATCGGCGGCAAGTTCGTACCCGCCGCCTCCGGCAAGTATTTCGACTCCATCAACCCGGCCAACGAGTCGAAGCTCGCCGAGATCGCGCACGGCGGCCCGGCCGACGTCGACGCCGCCTACGCCGCGGCGAAGAAGGCCTACGACAGTGTCTGGGGCAAAATGCCCGGCCGCGAGCGCGCCAAGTACATCTACCGCATCGCCCGCCTGCTGCAGGACCGCGCCCGCGAGTTCGCCGTCGCCGAGACGATGGATGGCGGCAAGCCGATCAAGGAGTCGCGCGACTTCGACATCCCGATGGCCGCGGCGCATTTCTTCTACCACGCCGGCTGGGCCGACAAGCTCGACTACGTGGCGCCCGGCCGGAAGGTCGCGCCCCTCGGCGTCGTGGGCCAGGTCATCCCGTGGAATTTCCCACTGCTGATGATGGCGTGGAAGCTCGCCCCCGCGCTCGCGATGGGCAACACCGTCGTCATCAAGCCGGCCGAGACCACCAGCATCACCGCGCTGAAGCTGGCCGAGATCTTCCAGGACGCCGGCCTGCCTGCGGGCGTCGTCAACATCGTCACCGGCTTTGGCGACACCGGTGCGGCCATCATGAACCACCCGACCGCCGCCAAGGTGGCGTTCACCGGCTCGACCGAGGTGGGCAAGATCATCATGCGGTCGCTGGCCGGCACCGACAAGAAGATGACCATGGAGCTCGGCGGCAAGGCCGCGAACATCGTCTTCGACGACGCGCCACTCGACCAGGCCGTCGAGGGCATCGTCAACGGCATCTTCTTCAACCAGGGCCACGTGTGCTGCGCCGGCTCGCGCCTGCTCGTGCAGGAGACCGTCGCCGCCGAGGTGCTCGCCAAGCTCAAAACCCGCATCAAGACCCTCCGCGTCGGCGACCCGCTCGACAAGAACACCGACATCGGCGCCATCAACTCGCCGGAGCAGCTCGCCACCATCACGCGGCTCGTCGCCGCCGGCGTGAAGGAGGGGGCGACGATGTTCCAGCCCGCCTGCAAGCTGCCGGCGAAGGGCTATTATTTTCGCCCGACCGTGTTCTCCGGCGTCTCGATGAGCCACCGCATCGCCCGCGAGGAGATCTTCGGCCCGGTGCTCAGCGTGCTCACCTTCCGCACGGTCGACGAGGCGGTCGAGAAAGCCAACAACACCGCCTACGGCCTCAGCGCCGGCGTGTGGACCGACAAGGGCTCGCGCATCCTGAAGATGTCGACGGAGCTCAAGGCCGGCGTTGTCTGGGCCAACACCTACAACAAGTTCGACCCCACGTCGCCCTTCGGCGGCTACAAGGAGTCCGGCTTCGGCCGCGAGGGTGGCCGCCATGGCCTGCTCGATTACTGCAAGCTCGCCTGAGCCCGGCGCCTTTCCCCGCCCATGGCCAACGCCCCCTATCGCACCGCGCCCGAGAACACGACCGGCATGCCCCCCGGCATTCCCTACATCGTGGGCAACGAGGCGGCCGAGCGGTTCAATTTCTACGGGTTGAAGGCGATCCTCGTCATCTACATGACGAAACACCTCATGGATAGCAGTGGCGTGGCCGCACCCATGAGCAAGGAAGAGGCGACCGGCTGGTATCACCTCTTTGTCGGGTCGAATTACTTCTTCCCGGCAATGGGCGCCATCATCGCGGATGCCTTCCTAGGCAAATACCGCACCATCCTCTGGCTCTCCATCCTCTACAGCGTGGGCTGTGTCATTCTGGCGGCGGACCACACGCGCCTCGGCCTGGGCGCCGGCCTGGTGCTCATCGCCCTCGGCGCGGGCGGCATCAAGCCCTGCGTCTCCTCGCATGTCGGCGACCAGTTTGGTCCCGCCAACCAGAACCTGCTCGCCCGCGCCTTCGGCTGGTTTTACTGGGCGGTCAATTTCGGCGCGTTCTTCTCGATCATGCTCACGCCGGTGCTCCTCGACAATTACGGCCCGGGCTGGGCCTTCGGGGTGCCGGCCGCGCTGATGCTGCTGGCTACCTGGATCTTCTGGTCCGGCCGCCACAAGTTCATCCATGTGCCGCCGGCCGGGAAGAGCTTCTTTGCCCGCACCTTCAACCGCGAGACCGGACTGGTGCTCGGCCGGCTGGCCTTCATCTTCGCCTTCATGGCCGTGTTCTGGGCGCTCTGGGACCAGTGCGGGAGCACCTGGACGCTGCAGGCCGAGCAGATGGACCGGATGATGTTCGGGCTGGAGATCCGCTCGTCCCAGATGCAGACGGTCAACTCGATCCTCACGCTCACCTTCATCCCGCTCTTCAGCTACTGGCTCTACCCGCTCATCAACCGCTTCTGGACGCTGACCTCTTTGCGCAAGATCGGCCTCGGCATCTTCACAATCGGCCTGTCCTTCCTGATCAGCGCCTGGATCGAGTCCCGGCTCGGCGCCGGGGTGAAGCTCAGCGTGGGCTGGCAGTTTCCGGCCTACGTCCTGCTGACGGCCGGCGAGGTCATGGCCTCGATCACGGCGCTGGAATTCGCCTACACGCAGGCGCCGCAGCACCTGAAGGCCGTGGTGCAGGCGGTCTACCTGCTGTCCGTGACCGCGGGCAACTGGTTCACCGCCGCCGTGCAGTGGTTCATCTCCAACCCCGATGGCAGCTCCAAGCTGAGCGGGGTGCCCTATTTTGTGTTCTTCGCCATCCTCGCCATGGTCGCCGCCCTGGCGTTTTCTTTCGTCGCCCGCGGTTACCGCGAGCGGTCCAACCTTCCGTCCGCCACCCCCGCCTGATTTTCCTGCCATGACCCGACTGCCCATCACCAAGACCCCCAAGGTTTACGTCGGCGGTGCGTTCATCCGCTCCGAGAGCGCGCGCACGTTCCCGCTCAAGGACGCCGCCGGCAACTTCCACGCCAACATCCCGCAGTGCACCCGCAAGGACCTGCGGAACGCGGTCGAGGCGGCGGCCAAGGCCGGTCCGGGCTGGGCGAAACGCACGCCCTACAACCGCGGCCAGATCATCTACCGCCTCGCCGAGATGATCGAGGCACGCAAGGCCGACATGGCCGACGCCCTCGCCGTGGGCGGCGCGTCGAAGTCCGCCGCCGCGAAGGAGATCACCGCGACAATCGACCGCCTCATCTATTACGCCGGCTGGGCCGACAAATACGAGCAGGTGCTCGGCAACGTGAACCCCGTCGCCTCGCCGCACTTCAACTTCACCGTCACCGAGCCCATGGGCATCGTCGGGATTCTCGCGCCCGAGGAGGCGCCGCTGCTCGCGCTGGTGTCGCTGATCGCCCCGGTCATCACGAGCGGCAACACCGTCGTCGCCCTCGCCTCCACGGCGCAGCCGTATCCCGCCATCGTGCTCGGCGAGATGCTAGCCACGAGCGACCTGCCCGGCGGCGTGGTCAACCTGCTCACCGGCTACCGCAAGGAAATGGTGCCGACCTTCGCCACCCACACCCACCTGCGCGCCCTCGCCGGCGTGGCAAACGCCGAGGAGCGCAAGGCCCTCAAGCTCGGCGCCGCCGAGAGCGTGAAGCGCGTGAAGCTTTTGAAGGCCGAGGAACCGGTGGACTGGTTCTCCGACAAGGCGCAGAGCCTCTACGAGCTGCGCGACACCCTCGAGTTCAAGACCACCTGGCACCCCATCGGCGCATGATGCCCGGCCACGACGACCAGCAGATCAAGGCCCGCCTCCTGGTTTGGTGGATCATCTGGGCGTCCGTTCTCTCCGGCCTGGTCCTGATCTACCTGCTGCTGGCGCAGGGCAAACCCCTGCCGCCCGTCTCCCGGGAAAACCCCCTGCAGGGGCTGATCGGCCTCGTGCCGTTGTTCGTAAGCATTGTCATCCGCTGGCTCGTGCTGCCGCGCCAGACGGTGGAGGGCCGTGCCCTGGTGCTTTTCATTGTCGGCCTCGCGCTGGCCGAGGGCTGCGGTCTGCTCGGCATCTTCCTCGGCGGACCCTACCGGGACAGCCTCTTCGTGCTCGGCGTGCTGGGGATCACCCAATACGTGCCGTTCTACGCGAAGAAGCTCTTCGACCCGAAAGGCTCGGGTTTCATTCCGAACAATTAGCCGGTTCAGGGCAGCTGCACCGACAGCATGCGCGATTGATCGGGACGCTTGGTCAGGGGCAGTGTCGGCACCTCAGGCTCAACCGCCAAATCCTTGTCCGGGGGCAGGGAGGCGAAGATCGTGTCGGTCAGATCCACGGAGACAAAGCCGGCCGTGTTGATGATTGGCTCCAACCAGGAGAACAGGCCGCGGCCGGAACGGGCCGGAGCGGAAAGTTCTTTGGTGGAAACCGGATTGGTCGGGCCTCTGGTGTTCATGAGGCCCGCACTATAATCAGCGCCCCGGGGGGCGCCATGGGCCGGATGACTAGTTTCCGGCTGTGCCGGCGGCGAATCGGGCGAAGTGTGCTGTTTGCTGCAAGCTGCAGGGTCAGCCCTCGTGCCGACCCCGAGGTGCCCGCAAGCGGCGACCCGACATGGCGGATCAGCCGCCGAGTTTGCCGGTCTCGGCGAGTCGCTCGAGGAAGATCCAGCAGCGCTTCGCGCGGACCTCGGGGCTTTTGGCCTGCTCGATGTAGCGGACCACCTGGCGGCGGATCGCCACGCTGTGCTTCGCCCAGCGTTCCCGCAGTTCCGGCCGCGCGCGAAAGACGCGCGCCATCTCCTCCGGCAGGTCGGGCTCGCGCGAGGCCGTGTCGCGCTCGAGCGTGAACTCGACGGTGTCGCCCGCGTCCACGCCGGCGGACTTCAGCAGTTCGACCTTGAAGGCGACCTTGTAGTGGCCGCGCTTGTGGCTGTTGAACAGCGTGACGTGGTCGAGGTCGTCGTTGAAACGCAGCAGGGCGTTCCAGCCCTTGGTCGCGCCCTTGATGTCGGCGGGAGTGAGATCGAGCGGGGCCACGGCCGCCTTCGGCACGTCGGCCCAGCGGACGAGCGCAACCTTGTAGAGTTTGGCGCGCAGCCTGACCATGGGCTCCGCTTATTCGGGCAGCTTGACCCGTTGCTTGATCCACGCGTCGATGGCGGGGAGTTCGCGCTGCTTCATGAGGGCGCGCAGGCGGATCAGGTCGGCGCCCTTGGCGGCCTCGGCGAAGGCCTCGGCGGGCAGCTTGGCGCGCACCAGTTCCTCAAGCTCCGTGGCGCGGGCCGCGTTGGTCGAGGCCTGGGCGATGCCGGGCAGGTAGACATTGCGGCCGAAGAAGGTGGTGCGTTGCAGCAGCGCTTCGGTGTTGGCCTTGGCAAATTCCCAGGCGAGGTCGGGATGCTCGTTGGCGGCGACGAGCGCGACGTTGCGCGCGGCCTCGGAGGTGGACAGCTCGGGGCCGAGCGTCAGCGCCAGGGTCTCGGCGGCGAGCGCCGGGTCGAGCACGGCCTGCATGGCGGCATAGGCGCGGCGCTTTTCCTGCGTGGTCTTGGCCTCCCGGGCCAGGGTGTGCAGCTGGTCGTAGGTTTCACGCGTGGCGTAACGGCCGACCACGGCGAGCACGGGGGCCCGCAGGTTGCCGGCGAGGCTGGCGGGGTCGGCAAGGAAGGCGGTCCAGCGGCGCGTGCACTCGTCGATCACGGCGCGGTCGCCGTAGGTGCCGAGCGCGGCGATCAGCTTGGGCCGGAGGGCCGCGTCGAGCGGGGACTCGTCCGGCTTCGTTTCCCAACCCAGCCGGGCCAAGGGCGGGGCCAGCAGCTGGGCCGCCCAGGCGTGAAAGGCGCGGCGGCCGGGCTGGTTGAGCTGCAGGCGGTCGATCAACGCGATCTTGCCGAGCAGGTGCTCCCAGACGGGCTGGCTCGGGCTGGCGCGAAGCTGTTCGGCGAGGCCAAGCCAGGCGGTGGCGGAGAGCCGGCCGGCCTCGCTGAGGGCCCACGTGTCGCCCAGCAGGTTGAGCTGGTCGGTGGGGGGCAGGGTGGTGATCTCGCGGCGGAGGGCGTCAGTGAGCGCGTCGTCGTAGAGCACGCGGTAGAAGCCGGCGTTGCCGACATTGGCCTTCGCGGTGCCGGCGCCGGCGGGCCAGGGCACGGTGACGGGCGATTTTTCCAGCAGCGTGACGGTCCGGGCGTCGAGGCTGGCGGTGTTGGCGAGGGTGACGGGCACCTTCCAGGTGAGCGGGGCGGCGTCGGGGTAATTGACGGTGAAGCGGGACTGCTCGAGGCGGAGCGTGCGGCCGGGGCCCTCGCCGTGAGCGGACATGAACACAACGGGAAAGCCGGGCTGTTCGGTCCACTGGGCGGCCAGCTCGACGACGGGCTTGCCCGAGGCGGTGCCGAGGGCGGCCCAGAGGTCGGCGGTGGTCGTGCTGGAATACTTGTGCCGCTGCATGTAGAGGCGGAGACCGGCGCGGAAGGCATCCTCGCCGAGGTAGGCCTCGAGCATGCGGAGGAAGCCCTGGCCCTTCTGGTAGGAGATGGTGTCAAAGGCGTCGTTGGCCTGGCTCTCGTTGGCGATGGGCTGCTGGATCGGGTGCGTGGTCCGGCGGGCGTCGAGCGCGAGCGCGCCTTCCTTCGCCTCACTGGCGCGGACCCAGAGCTGCCATTCGGGATTGAGCGCATCGCTGGCCTTGGTGCCCATCCAGGAGGCGAAGCCTTCGTTCAGCCAGAGGTTGTCCCACCAGGACATGGTGACGAGGTCGCCAAACCACTGGTGCGCCATCTCGTGGGCGATGACCTGGAACACGGCCTCGCGGTTCGCCTGCGAGCTGGTGGCGGGATCGAAGAGCAGCGCGGTGTCGATGTAGGTGATGGCGCCCCAGTTCTCCATCGCGCCGAAGGTGGCGAACGCGTTGGGCACGGCGATCTGGTCGAGTTTGGGCAGCGGGTACGGTGTGCCGAAGTATTCGTTGAAGTAGGCGAGGAGGCGCTTGGTGGACTCGAGCGCATAGGCGGCGCTGGCGCGCTTGCCCTCGGTGGTGATGATGCGCAGCTGCACACCGTCCTGCTCGCCCTCGAGCGTCTCGAACTCGCCGGCGTAGAGCGCGACGAGGTAGCTGGCCATCGAGGGGGTGCGGGCGAAGGTGACCTCCTTCCAGCCGTTGCCGACGGACTTCTCGCCCACCGCCGGCATATTGGTGACGGCCATGAGTTTCTCGCGCACGACGAGCGTGACGTCGTAGGTGGCGCGGTAGACGGGCTCATCCCAGCACGGGAAGACGCGGCGGGCGTCGGTCGGCTCGAACTGCGTGCCGAGCATGAGCTTGTCGCCGGAGGGCGTGGGGTATTTGTCGACGAAGAGACCCTCGGCCTGCGTGCCGATCTTGCCGCGATAGGCGAGGGTGACGGTGTGCCGGCCGGCCGCGAGGGTGACGGGCAGGGTGAGGGTCTGCCGCGCGGGGTCGAGGCGCGGGGCCAGCGGGCGCGGGGCGGCGGGATCGTCGATGAGCGCGGCGGAGACGATCTCCAGGTCGTTGGCGTTGAGGACCAGCTCGGTCACGGGCGTGAGCACCTCGAGCTCGATGGTGGTCGTGCCCGTGGTGGTGCGCTGTTCCAGGTCGGGCTGGATGCGCAGCGTGTAGTGGCGCGGGACCACGGTCTTCGGCAGCTGGCCGGGGGTGTCGGCGAAGGCGAAGGGGTTTTCCGCGAGCAGGACGGCGGGCAGGCAGCAGGCGATCAGCACCGCTCGCGCGGGGCGCAGGATGGTCATCATGGGGTGCCCCGACGCTGGCCCGCGCCCGCGGGGGTTGTCAACGGCCCGGCGACAGGAACCCCTTACTTGTGGTCCCGCTTCTTCAGAAAGCGGGCGATCTCCCGCGCGATGGGCATGGAGGGCGCGGTGCCCGGCTGCATCACGGAGAGGGCGGCGACCGCGCTGGCGTAGTGGGCGGCCTCGAAGATGTTGTGCTTGAACTTCACCAGCCCCGCCGCGAAGCCCCCGACAAACGCGTCGCCGGCGCCGGCCGTGTCGACGACCTCGACGTCATGGGCGCGGATCCGCAGCCAGACATCGGGCTGGGAGACGAAGCATCCGCGGGCGCCAAGGGTGACGATGACCACCGGCACCTTCAGGCAGCGGCAGAGGCGATGCAGGGCCTCGGCGCTGAGCGCGTGCAAGGTGGCCTCAGTGAACTCGCCGCCCGCGTTGTAGGGGGCGGTGCGCAGCAGCGCGGCCGAGGGGGGGCATTGCTTCACGAGCGCGGTGAACTCGCTCTCGTTGGGGATGAGCACCTCGGTGTGGCGGAGCACGCCGGGGTCGAACTCCGCGCGCATCGGCGCGGGGTTCAGGACGGTGATGGCGCCGTTGCGGCGGGCGGTGCGCAGCACCCAGCCGACGGTGGCGTAGTCGGATTCGCCCTGGCAGACGACCACCTGGGCGGGCGCGAGGAGCGGCCCCGGGATGTCGCGCGGCTTAAGGCCGAGGTTGGCGCCCAGGGAGATGATGATGTGGTTCTGGCCGACGCCGTTGACCGTGATGGCGGCGGCGCCCGTCGCGTGCTTGGGTTTCTCCACCAGGTGCACATGGAGGCCGGCGTCCCGGGCGAATAGCCGGATGCGCGCGGCGGCGCCGTCGGGCCCGACCGCGCCGATGAACTGGGTCGGAATGCCCGCGCGCGCGGCGGCGACGGCCTGGTTGAAGCCCTTGCCCCCGGGGCCGGGCCGGAAATCGCCGACGACGGTCTCGCCCGGTCGCGGGAAATTCCTCGTATAGAACGCCAGGTCCTGGACAAAGCTGCCGACGACGACGACGGAGGACTTCATGCGGGGGTCAGTTCAGGGTGGCCTCGCGCAGCACGTCGCGGAGCGAGTCGGCGCTGAAGGGTTTCTGGAGGAAGCCGTTCAGGTTCTGGCCGGCGAACCGCTGCTGGGCGTCCTGGGCGCTGTATCCGCTGAACACGACGATGCCCTGGTCCGGCTGCAGCTGGCGGATCGCAGTGAAGGTCGCGTAGCCGTCCATGCCCGGCATGGTCAGGTCCAGCAGCACGAGGTCGAAGCGGCTGCCGCGCTGGCGCAGGAAGTCGAGGGCCTGCTGGCCGGACTCGGCCTGCTTCACGGTGAATCCGTAGAAAGCGATCATCTGGGCGGCGGTGGCGCGCACGGTCTGTTCGTCGTCGACGATGAGCACGGTGCCGCTGCCGCGCCAGGCGCGCGCGG
>Ga0209770_10001233_pt1 | contig 13386 bp, 9 predicted proteins | sample LauGreSu1BDMLBDD_2_FD_187572 | JGI IMG/M metagenome (GOLD analysis project Ga0209770, IMG submission 187572) | Freshwater lake microbial communities from Lake Michigan, USA - Su13.BD.MLB.DD (SPAdes) (version 2) | ecosystem: Environmental > Aquatic > Freshwater > Lake | place: Lake Michigan, USA...
GGATACACCCGCAAGCTCAAGTTCCGCGGCAAGCCCATCACCTGGAACATCGGGCTCAACGTCCGCAACCTGAACGCCAAGGACGAACTCGTCCCGATCGCCGCCAATCCCGATGGCACCTGGGGCACCTTCCGCATCCCGCCGGAGCGCACCTGGAGCCTCTCGAATTCACTCAGCTTCTAAGCCGCCGTATCTCCGCCCCTTCGCCGGGGCGGAGATCTGCGTTGCGGGAGCTGGATTTCCCCTTCTCTTCTTGCTCCCGGGCCGTCCCGCCAGCCGGCACCGCAGTCACCCTTTTCCCACCCGATCATTCCCGATGCGACTGCTCCCTTCCGCCTTCATTCATCGCTGCGTTCTGCCCTCCTGCCTCGCGGCCCTGCTTTCGGGTGGCGCGGTCCCAGCCCGCGCGGTTGATGAAGCCAGCCGCCCCAACATGGTTTTTATCGTCGCCGACGATCTCGGCTTCGGGGACCTCGGGGCCTACGGCGCCACGCGGATCAGGACGCCGAACCTTGACCGCCTCGCGGCGCAGGGAGTGCGTTTCACCTCGGGCTATACGCCGTCCTCCACCTGCACGCCGACCCGCTACTCGATGTTCACCGGCGAGTATGCCTGGCGGCAGTCCGCCAAGCGCACGGGCATCCTGCCGGGTGACGCCCCGCTGAGCATCGAGCCCGGCCGCCTGACGCTGCCGGAAGCGCTGCGCCGCGCGGGTTATTTCACCGGCGCGGTCGGCAAGTGGCACCTCGGCCTCGGCGACGGCAAAACCGTCGTCGATTTCAACCAGCGGATCGCCCCCGGCCCGCGCGAGGTGGGCTTCGATTACTCGCACATCATCCCGGCCACGGTGGACCGCGTGCCGTCCGTGTGGATTGAGAATCATCACGTCGTCGGGCTCGATCCGGCTGATCCGATCAAGGTCAGCTACGAAAAGGACCTGCGGGTCGAGCCGAACGGCATCGATCGGCCCGACCTGCTGCTCCAGGGCGCGGACAAGCAGCACTCCGGCACCATCATCAACGGCATCAGCCGCATCGGCTTCATGGCGGGCGGCAAGTCCGCCCGCTTCAAGGACGAGGAGCTGACCAGCACCGTCGTTAGAAAATCCGTCCAGTTCCTCGAGCAGCATGGCAACAAGCCTTTTTTCCTCTACGTCGGCCTCTTCGAGCCCCACGTGCCGCGCGTGGCCGAGCCACCCTTTGTCGGCACGAGCGAGCTGGGTGTCCGGGGCGAGGTCATCCAGCAGATGGACTGGGCCGCCGGCGAGGTCCTTAAGGCGCTCGAGCGGCTCGGCCTCGAGCGTAACACCCTTGTCATCTTCACCAGCGACAACGGGCCCGTGCTTTTCGACGGTTACCTTGACGGCGCGGCCGAGAAGAACCTGGACCACCGCCCGGCCGGCGGACTGCGCGGCTGGAAATACCTCGTTTACGAGGGCGCCTGCCGCGTGCCGCTGATCGCCCGCTGGCCCGCCCGCCTCCCGCCGCGCGTGACCGACCAGATTTTCAACCTCGTTGATTTGCCCGCCACTCTGGCGCGCTTGGGCGGAGCCACCCTCTCCGCGAACGAGTCGCCCGACAGCCTCGACCTCAGCCCGGTTCTGCTCGGCGCCACGCAGGAAAATCTGCGCGACCACACCGTGCTCCACGGCAGCTCCGGCAACCTGGCTCTACGCGTGGGCGATTGGAAATACATACCGGCCACCGGCCGCGGCCCGGTGGCAAATACCGGCGGGGCGAATGCCTCCGAGGCGCGATTCACGCCCAACCAGATTCCCTCGCCCCTGTTGTTCAACCTGCGCGAGGATCCGGCGGAGGAGCACAACGTGATCGGGCAGTTCCCGGCGAAGGCCGAGGAAATGCAGCGCCGTCTCGACGCGATCCGCCAGCCTCCGGCCGGCCGCGGTTGAGCCCGGCTCCGCCGCTCACCTGCTCGCATCCATTTCCTCCCCATGCTCCCTGCACTTCGTGCCCTGGTTTTGTCCGGTCTCATCTGGTCCGGCTCACCTGGTTCTGCCGCGACCTACTATGTCGATGCCATCAAAGGCGACGACAAGGCAGCCGGCACCGGCAGCGGGCAGCCCTGGCGCACCTTGGCGCGGGCGCAGCAGGCCCGGCTCCAGCCGGGCGACTACCTGTTGCTGGCCGCCGGCGTGAAGCACAAGGGGCGGCTCCATTTTGAGTCCCTCGCCGGCACGCCCGGGGCACCGATTGTCATCGGCAGCTACCAGCAGGCCGGCCAGGACCCGCGTGCCACCGCCATGATCGACGGCCGCGGGACTCCATTCGCCCTGGGCCTGAAAAACTCCAGCCACGTCCGCGTGGAAAACCTGACGCTGACCGCCGATGGCGGCCCGCTGACCGGCCCGATGCGCTGCGGCGTCCTGGTCGAGGCCGACGGGACCAGCGAATCCCGCGGCATCACGCTCAAGGGGCTTCACGTGAAGGGCGTCTCCTTCCACCCGCCGGGCTTTGTGCGGCCGGAAGCGGATGTGAAGACCGCGAACGGCACCACCCGCTATGGCTGGGGCATCCGCTTCATCGTCACCGGCCAGGAGGCGCGGATGAGCGACCTCACGGTCACCGAGACCGTCATCGAGCGGGTCGACCACACCGGCTTGAAATTCACCGCGCCCGCCGGCGGCATCCGGAACGTGGTGGTGGAAAACGTCATGGTGTCGCACTCCGGCGGCCCGGGCATCCAGCTCTCGGGGGTCACCGGCGGAAAGTTTGCCCGCATGACGGTCGATCACTCCGGCAGCACGACCGACTCGCGCAACTGGGGTCGGGGCAGCGGGCTGTGGACCTGGAGTTGCGACGACATCGTGATCGAGCACAGCCGCTTCATGAACGCCAACGGCCCGGGCGACTCCGCCGGCGTGCATATCGACTTCAACTGCCGCAACGTCATCGTCCAATACAACCTCAGCCTGAACAACGCGGGCGGCTTCTGCGAGGTGCTCGGCAACAACCATAACTGTGCCTACCGCTACAACGTCAGCATCAACGACGGCCACCGGGTCAAGGGCCAGCGGGGTGCCTTCCAGGAAGGAAAGTTTTTCTGGCTGAGCGGCTACGTGGGCCAGGGCGTCCCCCGCGCAGGTCCTTTCAACACGTATTTCTACAACAACACGATCTATGTCGGGGAGGAGATCGAGGCGAAGGTCGCGGTCTCGCCGACGGCCGAGGGTGTCCTGATCGCGAACAACATTTTTTATATCAAGGGCCGGAGCCGGACGGTCACCGGGGACCAGCTGAGCGCCGACCAAAAAAGCGTCGACCCGATCAAGCGGGTGGTTTTTGCCGGCAACCTGTTTCTCCGCGCGGACAACTGGCCGGACGGCCTCGGCCTCAGCGACCGCGAGCCGATTTTCGGCGACCCCGGATTTAGCCGGCCGGGCGGGCTGAACCTCGAGGACTACACGCCGAGTAATGCGGCGCTCGTGAAGGACCGGGGCATCGGGATCCCGCTGCTGCCCGGCGACGACGTCGGCCTGCGCGGCGGACGCGAGGTGAAAACCGACATCCTCGGCCAGCCGGTCACCGGCGCGCCGGATCTGGGCGCCATCGAGCTGCGATGATACGTCAGCGCCGGACTTTCACTCCAATGGGGGGTGTCCGGTCCGCGCCCGGCCTGCTATGATTGACCACTGCATCGTTCCCCCTCTTGCCGCCGGGACTCATTCCTGAGGCTCCGCCCCGGCCTGACGAATCACCCAACCTCTATTTGTATGTTTAAAAGCGTCCTTCTCCTGGCGGGCATCTTCAGCGGCACGATAGCGGTGGCCGCGCCCGGCGCATCCAGTCCGACCGAGATCGTGCCGGGGGCGGTCTGGAAAGATACTGACGGCGCGCCCATCAATGCGCACGGCGGCGGGGTCCTGTTCCACGAGGGCACCTACTACTGGTATGGCGAGATCAAGGAGGGCCGCACCTACCTGCCCAAGGTTAACCAGAAATGGGGCGGCACGCGCGTCCTGGCGGCCGGAGTCTCCGTCTATTCCTCGCGGGATCTCGTGCACTGGAAAAACGAGGGGGTCGCCCTGGCGCCGGAGCCGCGGAATCCCGACCACGACCTTTCGCCGGAGAACGTCATCGAGCGGCCCAAGGTCATCTATAACGCCCGGACGAAAAAATTCGTGATGTGGTTTCACCAGGACAGCCCGAACTACCAGGCCGCTCGCTCCGGCGTCGCCGTCAGCGACACCCCCGCCGGCCCGTTCAAGTATCTCGGTGCGTTCCGACCCAACGCGGGCGTCCGCCCGCTGAACGCCACCGAGACCGACCTGGCGCCCGCGCCGGACAACCTGCTCGCGCGCGACCTCGAGGGCGGCCAGATGGCGCGCGACATGACCCTGTTCGTCGACGACGACGGCGCCGCCTACCAATTCTATTCCTCGGAATCGAACAAGACCATGCACGTCTCGCGGCTGACCGACGATTACCTCCGGCCCTCCGGCCAATACGCCCGCATCCTGGTCAAGCTTTCCATGGAGGCACCGGCCGTGTTCAAGCACAACGGTCGCTACTACCTCATTGGGTCGGGCACCACCGGCTGGGATCCGAATCCCTGTCGCCTCGCCGCCGCCGATTCGATCTTCGGGCCATGGAAGGAACTCGGCAACCCCTGCCAGGGCGAAGGCGCCGAGATCACCTTTGGCGGCCAGAGCACCTTCGTGCTGCCCGTGGCGGGCCGCCCCGGCAAATTCATCGCCCTGTTCGACCGCTGGAACAAATGGGATCTCGCCGACTCCCGCTACCAGTGGCTGCCGCTGGCCTTCGACGCGCAGGGCCGGCCGGTCATCACCTGGCGCGACCGGTGGTCCGTCAAGGAACTTGAGTGAGTCTCCTGCCACCGGCGTAATGGCCGGATTGGCTTTTCTAAGCCACCAAACTCCCATTACCTGTCATTCTGAACGCAGTGAAGAATCCAGTTGGACCTATGCGGCCGGAAGCTGCGGGTGAAAATCCTGATGGACCCTTCGCAGGGCTCAGGGTGACAGGCCGCGGGTTAAAAATTCCTGCACTCCCCTGATACTCCGATGATCTCCACTCCCTGCCGTCTTTTGTTGGCGCTGCTGCTCCTGTCCGCGGGTCTGCAGGCGGCGGATGGCGAGCGCCCCAACATCATCCTGATCCTCGCCGACGATCTCGGCTATGGGGATGTCGGCTTTCAGGGCAGCTCGCAGATCCCGACCCCGAACCTCGACCGTCTCGCCGCCTCCGGCATTGTCTGCGCGCAAGGTTACGTGTCCGCTCCGGTGTGCAGCCCGTCGCGCGCCGGGCTCCTCACGGGCCGCAACCAGGTCGAGTTTGGCTACGACAACAATCTCGCGGAGGCGCAGCCGGGCTTTGATCCGGATTTCGGCGGATTGCCGGTGAAGGAAAAAACCATCGCCGACCGCCTGCGCACGGCGGGCTACGCCACCGGGTTGGTCGGCAAATGGCATCTCGGCAGCCGGCCGCAGTTCCATCCGCTGCGCCGGGGCTTCGACGAATTCTGGGGCTTCCTCGGCGGCGGGCACCGTTACTTCGCCACCGTGCCGGCCGGACAGGCGGAGCCCGCGATCGAGAGCAGCGTTGGACCCGCCGGCGCCATCACCTACCTCACGGACGACATCACGACGCAGAGCATGGCGTTCATGCGCCGTCACCGTGACCGCCCGTTCTTTCTCTACGCCGCCTACAACGCGCCGCACTCGCCGATGGACGCGCGTCCCGAGGATTTCGCGCGCTTTGCGGCCATCCAGGACCCGAAGCGTCGCGCCTACTGCGCGATGGTGGCGCGCCTCGATCACCAGGTGGGGAGGCTGCTGGATGAGGTCCGCCAGCTGGGGCTTGAGCAAAAGACCCTCGTCGTCTTCCTGAGCGACAACGGCGGGCCGGTGGACCAGAACGGGTCGCTCAATGCGCCGCTCAACGGGCAAAAGGGAATTCTGCTGGAGGGCGGTGTGCGGGTGCCGTTTGTCGCCAGCTGGCCGGGCCGGCTGCCCGCCGGCCGCGTGCACCAACCCGCGGTCAGCGCCCTCGACCTGGCCCCGACGTTTCTGCGGCTGGCCGGGGCGGCGCCCGAGCAGTTCACGGGCCTGTCAGGCATCGACCTCCTGCCGCAATGGACCGGTCCGGAGAGCGGCGCGTCGGCGCGCGCGCTGCTGTGGCGTTTCACCATCAGCGCCGCGATCCGCGAGGGCGACTGGAAGCTCGTGCGGCTGCCGGACCGCCTGCCGATGCTTTTCAACCTGCGGGAAGATGTCGCGGAGCAGCACGATGTGTCGCTGGCGAACCTCGACCGCACCAAGGCCCTGCTCGCCCGGCTGGGTGACTGGGACGTGCGTCTGCCGCATCCGGTCTCGCTCGAAGGCGCCATCTGGAAGCGCCGGCAGCTTAATCTTTACGACGCCACTTATCCGCTCGTGCAACCGGTCGCAGGCGAGGCGCCGCGCCTCATCTCATCGAAGGAGACGGACGGGACTCATTGAGGTCGTGAAGTACAACCGGCCGCGCGGCGGTTCAGCTTCCGGGCCGGTGGTTGGGATTCGGGGTCGGCATCCGGGCGCCGACGGTCTCGCGCCACGCCCGGAGTTGGCCCAGTAGATCGCGCACGACCTCCGGTTGCGCCGTGCTGAGGTCGGACGATTCTGCCAGGTCGGCCGTCAGGTCAAACAGCTCGGTGCGGCCGTCCTCGAACCACTCGATGAGTTTCCACTGCCCCCGGCGCACGGCACCGTGGGGTTTCCCGCGCTGGTTGCTGTAATGCGGGTAGTGCCAGTAGATCGGGCGCTCGGCGGACGGAACGGGTTGCGGGGCCAGGGCCGGGGCGAAGGAGCGCCCGTCCACGTGCGCCGCCGCCTGTGCCGGGACGCCGGCCATGTCGAGCAGGGTGGGGAAGAAGTCGGGCGACGTGACGATCTCGTCCGACAACTTGCCGGCCGGGATGTGGCCGGGCCACGCGACCAGCAGCGGCACCCGCACGCCGCCCTCGTAGGCCCAGCCCTTGCCGGCGCGCAACGGCAGGTTGGAGGTCGGCGAGCCCTCGCTCGTGGAAAGACCGCCGTTGTCGGAGGTGAAGATCAAGAGGGTGTTGCCGGCCAGCCCGAGTTGGTCGAGGGCCGCCACGATCCGCCCCACACTCGAGTCGAGGCTCTCGATCATCGCCGCATAGGTGGCGTGCGATTGCACGACGCGCACGCTGCCGTCCTGCGGATGTTGGCCGATGGCGGGCCCGGCCGGAGGCTGCGCGGCGAGCTTAGCCTGGTATTTGGCGATCAGCTCCGGCTTCGCCTGCAACGGGGTGTGCGGCGCGTAGTGGGTGAGGTAGACCAGGAAGGGCCGGCCTTCGGCCGCGGTGCGCTGCATGAAGTCCACCGCCTCGCGCGTGAGCCGGTCGTCCAGGTGTTCGCCCGCGGGTCCATCGGGGAAATTCGGGAGGCGGTGCGGGCTGAAATAGGACGGCGGGTGCCCCTTGCCCGAGCCGCCGAAGTTCAGGTCGAAGCCTTGATGCTCGGGATAATGTTCCGGCTTTTCGCCGAGATGCCATTTGCCGATGGATGCCGTGCGGTAACCGGCGGCGCGCAGCACTTTCGCCAGCGTCACTTCCTCCAGCGCGAGATGACCGGGCAACGCCGGGGCCAACAGCCGGTCCTTGGGTTGCGAACTGCGTCCCGGCAGCCAGTCGGTGATGCCGGTGCGCGCCGGGTAATGGCCGGTGAGAATGCTCGCGCGGGTCGGGGAGCAGACGTTGCTCGCGGCATAGGCCTGCGTGAAGCGCACGCCCTGCGCGGCGAGGCGGTCGAGGTGGGGCGTTTCGTGGAAGGTGCTGCCGTAGGAAGCCAGGTCGCGCCAGCCGAGGTCATCGGCGACGATGAAGACGATGTTGGGCCGGGTGGCGGCAGTGGCAAACAATGCGGCCTGGGTGCAGGCCGCCAACACAGCCAGACGGGGCAGGAAGCGGAGACACATACGGGAAACGGGTGGTGCGTGAGCGATGTCGATCGGCGCAAATAATCTGTCAGCGAACGGCCAAGGAATATCCGCACGATGCGCGGTCCACCGCGCTTTGGCCAGTGAATGCGTTACGTTTCCCCTGAACGGGGGGCGTCTCAAGCGATCGGGTCGGCGTTGTCGGACTCACCCTTCACATAGGGGGCGTCGCCGTTGAAGCTGCCGGGAACCTCGAGGTAGCGCAGGGCCTGCGTGGACCCGATCTCCGACGTGAAATAGCCAAGCAGGGTCAGCTCCTTCATCAGGCGGAAATAGTGCGGGCCGCCACCGTTCTCCGGGAGACCGGCCTCGCGCCTTTCCTTGCGGATCCGGGAGCCGTGGGTGCGCTGCTCTTGGTCGAGCTCGTTGAGGAAGGCCGTGCGGTTGGCCGGCTGGCCGGTGAGGAACGGCTCGTGGTATTTCGCGGCGTAGGCGGCGGGGAGCTTCGCCAGGCCGGCCTTGAAGACGGCCTGATCGTCAGCCTCGTAGCAGTCGTTGATCATCATCGCCATGAAGGCGCCGATGCCGGCGGCCTTGGCGCCGGGCACGTGGGTGGGCGGGATGATGGTGTCACCGATCTCATCGAGCAGGGCGAGGTCCGCGGGGGTGAAACCACCGGGCGGGCCGGGCTGGAACGCGGCGGCCAGCAGGCGCGGGCCGGCCGCGGTGGCGCCGATTGCCACCGCCATCTTCAGCAACGCTTCGCGTCGGGTCATGGTCATCATGGGAGGGCGGTGAGTCAGAGGTTGCCGCGCTTGAGCTCGTCGACCGCGAAGCTCGCGGCGCGGGCGGTGAGGGCCATGTAGGTCAGCGAGGGATTGACCGCGGCGCCGGAAGTCATGCAGGCGCCGTCGGTCACGAAGACGTTCGGCGCGTCCCACACCTGGTTGTGCCCGTTGAGCACGGAGGTCTTCGGGTCGCGGCCCATGCGCGCGGTGCCCATCTCGTGGATGCCGCGGCCGAAGTTGTAGCCGTCGTCATTCTTGCGGACCTTCTTCACGCCGGCGGCCTCGAGCATCTCCGCGGCGTCGTCCATCATGTCAGCGCGCATCTTGATCTCGTTCTCCTTGATCTCGCAGTCCATCGCGAGGACCGGAAGGCCCCACTTGTCCTTCGCCGAGCGGTCGAGGCTGATGCGGTTGTCGTGGTAGGGGAGGATCTCGCCGAAGCCGGTCATGCCGATGGACCACGGGCCCGGCTCGCTGAGGGCCTGCTTGAGGTCCGCGCCGATGCCGAGCTCGGCGATCTCGCGCGACCAGCCCGAGCGGTCCGCGCCGCCCTGGTAGCCGAAGCCGCGGAGGTAATTGCGCTTGTCGGCGCCGATGTTCCGGAAGCGGGGGATGTAGAATCCGGTCGGGCGGCGGCCGAAGGTGGTGCGGTCGAGGTAGCCCTCCACGGCGCCGCTGGCGCCCACGCGGAAGTGGTGGTCCATGGCGTTGTGGCCGAGCTCGCCGCTGCTGCTGCCGAGGCCGTCGGGCCAGATCTCCGTGGCGGAGTTCATCAGCAGCCAGGTGGAGTTGAAGGCCGAGGCGCAGACGAAGACGATCTTCGCGGTGAACTCGTAGGTCTGGTTCGTCTCGGCATCGAGCACCTCGACGCCGCGGGCGCGTTTGGTGTCCTTGTCGTAGAGTAGCCGGGTGGCGATGGAGAAAGGGCGCAGGGTCAGGTTGCCGGTTTTGACCGCCGCGGGCAGGGTGGACGACTGCGTGCTGAAATATGCGCCGAAGGGGCAGCCGAGCCAGCACTTGTTGCGATACTGGCAGTTGACGCGCTCCTGGATGGGCAGCGTGAGGTTGGCGGTGCGGCCGATGATGAGGCGGCGCGTGTCGTTAAAGGCGGTCTTGATGCGGGCGGCGACGGCCTTCTCGACGACGTTGAGCTCCATCGGCGGGAGAAACTGGCCGTCGGGCAGCTGGGGCAGGTTCTCGATCGAGCCGCTGATGCCGGCGAAGCGCTCCACATGGTCATACCACGGGGCGAGGTCGGCGTAGCGGATGGGCCAGTCGACCGCGACGCCCTCCCTGGCGTTGGCCTCGAAGTCGATGTCGCTGTGGCGGTAGCTCTGGCGGCCCCACATGAGGGAGCGGCCGCCGACGTGGTAGCCGCGGAACCAGTCGAAGGCTTTCTTCTCGACGTAGGGACTGTCCTTCTCGTCGGCCCACCAATCGCGGTTGGACTCGTTGAGGATGTAGTCGCGGCGCTGGACGGGGTGCGCGGCCTTGTCCGCCACGGTGTCGCGGCCGCGGTGCGGGACGTCCCACGGGGCGCGCAGGGCGTTGGTGTAGTCCTTGATGTGCTCGATGTTCCGGCCGCGCTCGAGGAGGAGGACCTTGAGGCCCTTCTCGGTGAGTTCCTTGGCGGCCCAGCCGCCGCTGATACCCGAGCCGACGACGATGGCGTCGTAATGGGAGGAGTTGGGGGAGACCATGGGGCGGGGAGGAAGTGAGAGTGAGAGTGAAGGTGAGGGGGGGCGCGGGAGGTTGCTCAAAGTTTGAGGCTCTTCAGGTAGCGCAGGCTGGCGGGGATCTCCTTCAGGGGCTGCACGCCCTCGTCCTCGATGAAGTAGTGTTTCACGCCGGCCTTCTCCGCCGCGCGCAGCACGGCGGGCCAGTCGATCTGGCCGTCGCCGACCGCGACCTTGTCGGTCGGCGGGGCGGAGCCCGTGTGGATGCCGGTGACGGCACCCTTGCGGATGTCCTTCACGTGCATGAGACGCCAGCGGCCGGAATATTTCTCGAGCAGCTCCACCGGGTCCTGGCCCGGGTGGACGATCCAGAAGACGTCCATTTCGAAGCAGACGAGGGCGGGATCAGTCTCGGAAGCCAGCACGTCGAAGGGCGTCTTGCCATCCGTGCCCACCACGAACTCGAAGCCGTGCGGGTGGTAGCCGAACTGCAGGCCGGCCGCCTTGACGGCGGCACCCCAGGTGTTGAACTCCGCGGCCACGCGACGGGCGTCCTCGACCGTGAAGCCTTCCTTGCCGCGGGGGAGCGAGGGGACGATGACATATTTCGCGCCGAGGGCCTTGGCGTCGGCGATGGCCTGGGCCGGGTCCTTCTGCATGACCTCATAGCCGGTGTGGGCGGAGACGGCGGTGAGCTTCCGGGCCTGCAGCTCCAGTGCGAATTCGGCAACGCTGAGCGAGCCGGTGCCGGCGGTCTCGACTTCGGTGAAGCCGAAGCGGGTCGCGAGGTCCAGGGCACCGGTGGTGCTTTGCTTGGTCTGGTCGCGCAGGCTCCAGAGTTGCAGACCGAGGTGGTCTTGGAAGCCCTCGGCGAAGGCGGTGATGGTTCCGGCGGAAAGCATGGCGGCCAACAGACAGGCGGATGATCTCATGGGAAACTGGGGGCTGCACGGAGGCGCGGCAGGGTGCATTTATTGACCAGACCACCATGCGTTTGTCGATGGCAACCTGTGCAATATGCCGCACCCGTTCGGGGGAGTTGCGCGCCGGCGTGACGGGAATACCGGTTGCCTGCCCGGCCGGGATGCCCCAAGCATCATTCCGCCCATGAAAGCCAAGACGACCGTCCGCCCAATCACCTTCGAGGGGCTCGCCGCCATCGAGCTGTGTACGCCCGCGCTGCGCGTGGTCGCCCTCACGGCCAAGGGACCGCGCCTCGCCTTCTGGGGCCGACCGGGCGGGGAGAACCTGCTGTTGTGGAAGCCGGGCAAATACTTCCGCGGCGAGTGGGAATTGATGGGCGGCCACCGGCTCTGGGCGGCCCGCCCGGGGGCCGACGAGGCGGAGGAAACCTACGCCACCGACAACCAGCCCTGCACGGTGAAGGTGTCGGCCAACGGCTTCACGGTCACGGGAGCGCTGGACCCCGCGCAGAAGACCCGGCGCGGCCTCACCGTCACCGCGACCGCGGACGGCCGGATCACGCTCGACCATTTCCTGCGCAACGAGAGCGACATGCTCTGGAGCGGCGGACTCTGGGCGCTGACCTGCACGGTGCCCTCGAAGAAATCCACCTACACGCTGCCGCTGGGCGACGGATCCTCGTGGGACTACGCCACGATCGTGAGCTTTCGCACCTGGGGTGGCGGCCACGGCGGCGTCGGCTTCGGCGACCAGCAGTTCAAGTTTACGGAGGATGCGATGGAGTTGCGGCCCTCCGGCCGCGAGAACAAGCGCATGCTCAAGGCCGACGCCGGCATCATCGCGTGGCACGACCCGGCGCGGAAACTCCTGTTCGCGAAACATTCGGCCTACGACCCGGCCGGCAATTACCCGCTCGGCACCAACCTCGCGGTCTACGTCGGCCCGAAGAACTTCATGGTCGAGATGGAGACGATGGGCGCCTTTGCCACGCTCAAGCCCGGCCAGGTGCTGAAGCACCGCGAGACGTGGCTGCTGGCGGACGCGAAGTCAGCGCCGACGGTGAAGGCGCTGCGCGGGTTGTTCTGATGTAGGGTCGCCGCTTGCGGCGACCCCGCGTATGAGGTCGGCGCAAGCACCGACCCTACATAGGCTCTCGGCGGTGAAGGGACTCACCGCCCTACCTCACGCCGCGGCCACGCCGGCCATCAGGCGCATGAGGGCGGCCTCGCTGAAGTCGGCGCGCTGCACCTCGCCGGCGATACCGCCGTTGCGCATCACGACGATGCGGCGACAGAGGCCGATCAGTTCGGGCAATTCGGAGGAGACCACCAGCAGGGCCTTGCCCTCGCAGGCGAGCTCGTCGAGCAGCTGGTAGATCTCGGCCTTGGCGCCGACGTCGACGCCGCGGGTCGGCTCGTCGATGAGCAGCACGTCGCAGGAGCGGGCCAGCCACTTGGCGAGGGCGATCTTCTGCTGGTTGCCGCCGCTGAGGCCGGCGGTGATGGTCTCGAGCGACGGGGCCTTCACACGCAGGCGCCGGGTGTGCCGCTCGGCCAGTTCCTGCTCGGCGGTGCGCTTCACCCAGCCGAGCGTGGTGAGCGAGGGCAGGGCGGCGAGGCAGGTGTTCTCGCGGCAGTTGAGGCCGAGCACCAGGCCCTGGCGCTTGCGGTCCTCGGGCACGAGACCGACGCCGGCGGCGAGGGCGGCGTCGCGCGAGCCGAGGACGAGGGGTGAACCCTTGACCGTGACCCGGCCGGTGGCGGCGGGATCGAGGCCGAAGATGGCTTCGACGACTTCGCTGCGGCCGGCGCCGACGATGCCGGCGAGGCCGACGATCTCGCCGGCGCGGACGGAGAGGTCGATGCCGGAAAATTTGCGGGGCGACGCTAGGCCCTCGGTGCGGAGGCGTTCGTCGCCGAGCGGCCTGGCAATATGATTGGGCGTGGCGATCAGCAGCTCGCGGCCGATCATCTGGGTGACGACCCGGTGCGGCGTCGTCTCGGCGATGCGCTCGGTGGCGACGTGTTTGCCGTCGCGCAGGACAGTGATGTTGTCGCACAGCGCGAACAGTTCCTCGAG
>Ga0209770_10001236_pt1 | contig 13376 bp, 8 predicted proteins | sample LauGreSu1BDMLBDD_2_FD_187572 | JGI IMG/M metagenome (GOLD analysis project Ga0209770, IMG submission 187572) | Freshwater lake microbial communities from Lake Michigan, USA - Su13.BD.MLB.DD (SPAdes) (version 2) | ecosystem: Environmental > Aquatic > Freshwater > Lake | place: Lake Michigan, USA...
GCTCGAGGCGATGGCCACCGGCCGCGCGATCGTGACGACCGACGCGCCGGGATGCCGTGAGACGGTCGAGCCCGGCGTGAACGGCGTGCTGGTGCCGACGCGCGACTCGCGTGCGCTCGCCGATGCCTGTCTCGCGCTCGCGCGCGATCCGGCGCGGCGTGCGGCGATGGGCCACGCGTCGCGGCGGCGCGCGGAGACGGTCTTCGACGCGACGCTCGTGAACCGCGACATCCTGGAGGCGCTCGACGCATGAGCGCTGCGTGGACGCCGTGGTTCGACCGGTCGGCGCCGCTGCCCCGCGCATGGCCGCCGGCAGCGGGCGCGGCAGCCGACGAGGCGCTCCGCGACATCGCGCGCCACGACCGGTATGGACAGGCGCTGCACCTCGCGTCGGCGGTGCTCTTCGCCTTCGCGGCACCTCTCGATCATCTGCCGAACTCGATCGCCATGATCGCGCTCCTCACGGTCAGCGTGGCGCGGGCGGTCCGCTTTCCCGCGCTCTACGGATCGGTGCTGCGGTGGGCGCCCGCCTGGTTCGGGCTCGCGTGGATCGCCGCGCTGCTGGCAGCTCTCGCGCTCGCGCCCGGCGAGACGGCGCCGCGCACGCTGCATTCGCTGCGCTACCTGCTGGTCCCGGTCGCGCTCTTTCCGCTTGTCGCCGGCGACCGGCGGTGCGTGGGCCTGCTCGCGCGCGCGCTGATCGCGGCGGCCGTGCTGAACGCGGCGGTGCAGGTCGCCCAGCGGTTCGGCTTCCTGCTGCCGGTGCAGGGCGCGTCGTGGCGTCCGTCGGGACTGGCGGCGCTGCCGGCGGTCGCGGCGATCAACGCGGGCAGCGCCATCATCCTCGCGCTTGCGCTCGGGTCCGCCGCGCGCGGGCGCAGCCGGATCATCCTCCTCGCCTCGATCGCGCCGTGCGCGGCGGGCATGGTGCTGGCGGCGTCGCGGCAGCCGATCCTCGCGCTGCCCGTCGGCGTCGCGGCGCTCCTGGCGGTCCTTCTCGCGACGCGTCGGATCCGTCCGCGGGAGATCGTGGGGCTCGTGCTTCCTCCGGCGATTCTCGCGGTGCCCGCGCTGCTGCTCTTCGGCGGGCGCGTGGTCGACTACTTCGCGGCCGCGGCGACGGAGATGTCGGGCGCGATGCGCGGCGAGGCGATGTGGTCGTCGCTCCAGCTGCGGCTCTTCTGGTGGCGGATCGGGATCGAGCAGTTCCTCGCGCATCCGTGGACCGGCGGCGGCCCGGGGAGCTTTCGGCCGTTCCTCGAGGCCCATCCGGGGCTGCACGGCTTCCTGAGCGAGAGCGGGATCGACCGCGGGGAGGTCCTGCAGCTCCATCCGCACTCGACCTATGTGCGGTCGCTCGCCGAGACGGGGATCGCAGGCGCGCTTGCGCTCGGCGCGCTGCTCGGCTCGGTGCTCGCCTGCGGATGGCGCAACGCGCGGCGCGGACCGGTCGAGGCAGCGGGCGCGCTCGCGGCGTTTGTGTTCGTGCTGCTGTGCACGGCGACGGAATGCGTGGAGCTGATGAATGTCTGCCTCGCGCACGCGGTGGTGCTCGCCGCGATCGCCGCGATTCCCCGCGCGGACCGCGGCGCGCCGCTCTGATACGCTCGGGGCATGTGCGGATTCGCGGGATTCATCGATCGCGGCGCGTGCGTGGCCGATCCGGCCGCGACGCTTCACGCGATGGCCGCGGCGATCGTCCGGCGCGGTCCCGACGACGAGGGAACGAGCTTCGACGAGTCGACACGCGTGGGTCTCGCGTTCCGACGGCTCTCGATCCTCGACCTGTCGCCGGCGGGGCACCAGCCGATGTGCTCCGCCGACGGGGCGCTTGAGATCGCGTTCAACGGCGAGGTCTACAACCACGCCGAGCTGCGCGCCGCATGCGCGGGCCGTGCGTTCCGCGGGACATCCGACACCGAGGCGATGCTCGCGTCGATCGAGGCGCTCGGCGTCGCGCGGGCGATCGAGTCGTTCAGCGGCATGTTCGCCTTCGCGCTGCTCGACCGGCGCGAGCGTGCGCTCTGGCTCGTCCGCGACCGCTTCGGCGTGAAGCCGCTGTACTACGGGCTGACCGGCGGGCATGTGGCGCCGGCGGGCGGGTTCACCGTGCCCGCGGGCGCGTCGCTCGTCTTCGCGAGCGAGATCAAGTCCATGCGCGCCATGCCGGGCATGCGCCTCTCGGTCGACCGCGGGGCGCTCGCGCTCTTCCTCAGGCACGGCTATGTGCCGGGGCCGCTCTCGATCCACCCGGAGGTGCGGAAGCTGCGGCCGGGGCACCTCCTCTGCGTGGATCTCGCGACCGGAGCCGTGGCGGAGCGCTGCTGGTGGCATTCGCGCGACCGGGTGCGCGCGGGGCGGGCCGATCCGCTCCGCTGCACGCCCGGAGAGGCCGTCGAGGCCGTCGACGCGGCGCTGCTCCGCAGCGTGCGCATGCGCATGGTCGCCGATGTGCCGCTCGGCGCGTTCCTCTCGGGCGGCATCGACTCGAGCGCGGTCGTCGCCGCGATGCAGGCGCAGTCGCCGCGTCCGGTGCGCACCTTCACGATCGGCTTCGGGCCGAAGGAGTTCGACGAGGCGCCGTACGCGCGCGCGGTCGCGCGGCATCTCGGGACCGAGCACACCGAGGTCTACGTGACCGGCGAGCAGGCGCTCGCGACGGTTCCCCGGCTCGCCGCGATCTGGGACGAGCCGTTCGCGGACAGCTCGCAGATCCCGACGCTGCTCGTCAGCGAGATCGCGCGGCGAAGCGTGACGGTCTCCCTTTCCGGCGACGGCGGCGACGAGCTCTTCGCGGGCTACTACCGCTACGAGTGGACGCGCATCGTGGCGTCGCGCGCCCATCGGCTGCCCCGCGCAGCGCGCGTGGCGATCGCGGCGCTCCTGCGCGCGACTCCGCGCGCGGCGGCGAACTCGGTCGGGCGCGCGCTCGCGCGCGTCCTTCCCGGGCGGTTCCCGGTCGACCGCGCCGGCGACCGCGCGCACAAGCTCGCGGGGATCCTGCTCGACGACGATCCGTGGAAGATCTACCGGTCGCTCGTCTCGATCATCCGGGAGCCGGAGACGATGGTGATCGGGGGAACCCTTCCGGTCACGGCGCTCACGGATCCGGACGAGCTCGTCGGCGAGCTCGATCTCGAGACGCGCATGATGCAGGCCGACATCGCGAGCTACCTCGTCGACGACATCCTGGTGAAGGTCGACCGGGCGAGCATGGCGGTCTCGCTCGAGGCCCGCGAGCCGCTGCTCGACCGAGAGCTCGCGGAGCTCGCGTTCCGGCTGCCGCTTGAGTTCAAGATCCGCGACGGAGAGCGCAAGTGGGTGCTCCGGCGGGTCCTCGAGAAGCGGGTGCCCCGGGCGCTCTTCGAGCGGCCCAAGATGGGGTTCGGCGTGCCGCTGGCCGAGTGGCTGCGCGGTCCGCTGCGCGACTGGGCGGGCGACCTCCTGTCGCCGGCCCGGATCCGGTCGGCGGGCTACCTCGATCCCGCGCGCGTCGAGGCCGTCTGGCGCGAGACCCTCGATCCCGCGAGGAACTCGAGCGGCTACGAGGCGTGGAACCTGCTGATGTTCGAGTCGTGGCGCGACCAGTGGCGGCAGGCCTGACCGCCTGTCCGTTTCGCGCGCGAATTGCCGATAGAAGCCCGCGCGGCGCGGATTGTCCGCGGAGGCCCCCGATGACGACCGACGGACGCGACCAGCCCATCCTCCTCTCCCCGCCGCACCTCACCGGCCACGAGCGGGCGTTCGTCGACGACGCGTTCCGGACGAACTGGATCGCACCGCTCGGGCCGAATGTCGACGCCTTCGAGCGCGAGATGTGCGCCTTCCTCCGCGGGGGGATCGGCGGCGGCCTGCACGCCTGTGCGACGAGCTCCGGCACGGCGGCGATCCACCTCGGACTGATCCTCCTCGGCGTCCGGCCGGGAGACATCGTCCTCTGCTCGAGCTTCACCTTCGTCGCGAGCGCGAATCCCATCCGACAGCTCGGCGCGGAGCCGGTGTTCGTCGACAGCGAGCCGGAGAGCTGGAACATGTCCCCCGCCGCGCTCGAGCGCGCGCTGACGACCCTCGCGCGCGAAGGCCGCACCCCGCGCGCGTGCATCGCCGTCGACCTCTACGGGCAGGGATGCGACTACGCGGCGATCGTGCCGCTCTGCGCCCGCCACGGCGTGCCGATCCTCGAGGACGCCGCGGAGGCGCTCGGCGCGCTCGCGCACGGCGCTCCATGCGGGACCTTCGGCGAGGCGGCCGCGTTCAGCTTCAACGGCAACAAGATCATCACGACCTCGGGCGGCGGCATGCTCGTCTCGCGCGAGCCACGCGCGGTCGAGCGCGCGCGGTTCCTCGCGACGCAGGCGCGGGACCCGGCACAGCACTACGAGCATTCGCAGCCGGGCTTCAACTACAGGCTGTCGAACATCTGCGCGGGCGTGGGACGCGGGCAGCTCCTCACGCTCGCCGACCGCGTCGCGCGCCGGCGCGCGATCTTCGCGCGCTACGAGGCGGAGCTCGGCGGCCTGCCCGGCGTGTCGTTCATGCCCGAGCCGGGATGGAGCCGCTCGACCCGCTGGCTTACGGCGCTGACGCTTGACCGGGCGCGCGCCGGCTGCACGCGCGACGCCCTGCTCGCCGCGCTCGCCGAGGCGCGCATCGAGGCCCGTCCGACCTGGAAGCCGATGCACCTGCAGCCGCTCTTCGCGGGAACCCGCATGTTCGCGCACGACCCGGCGCGCGCGCCCGTCTGCGAGCGGCTCTTCGCCGAGGGAATCTGCCTTCCGAGTGGCTCCGGCATGGGCGACCGCGACCTCGCGCGCGTGATCGACGCCGCGCGCGGCGCACTTACCCGGACGCTTGCGACCGCCTGAGCCGGCGCGGCTACCATCCGCGCCCCCATGACGGACGCACAGCCCATCCTCGTCACCGGCGCAGCGGGCTTCATCGGCTCGCATGTCGCGCATGTGCTGCTCGGCCGCGGCGAGCGCGTGGTCGGGCTCGACGACCTGAACGCGTACTACGACCCGCGCCTGAAGGAGGCGCGCCTCGCGCGCCTGACCGCGCGCGAGGGCTTCTCGTTCGTGCGGATGGATGTCGCGGACCGGCCGGGCATGGAGGCGCTGTTCGCCGAGGAGCGCTTCACGCGCGTCGTCCACCTCGCCGCGCAGGCGGGCGTGCGCTACTCGATCACGAACCCCCACTCGTATGTCCAGTCGAACATCGTCGGGTTCCAGAACATCCTCGAGGGCTGCAGGCTCGTGCACGAGCGCCACGGAGGCTGCCGGCACCTCGTGTACGCGAGCTCGAGCTCGGTGTACGGCGGGAACACCAAGCTGCCCTTCTCGGTGAACGACTCGGTCGACCATCCGCTCTCGCTCTACGCCGCGAGCAAGAAGGCGAACGAGCTCTTCGCGCACACCTACTCGAACCTGTTCGGGCTGCCGACGACGGGCCTGCGGTTCTTCACCGTGTACGGGCCGTGGGGCCGGCCGGACATGGCGCTCTTCCTCTTCACGAAGAACATCCTCGAGGGGAAGCCGATCGATGTGTTCAACCACGGCCGGCACCGGCGCGACTTCACCTATGTCGACGACATCGTCGAGGGAATCGTGCGCACGCTCGACCGGCCGGCCCGGCCGAATCCGGCGTTCGACGCGTCGGCCCCGGACCCCGGCTCCTCGAGCGCGCCGTGGCGGGTCTACAACATCGGCAACTCGCGGCCGGTCGAGCTCCTCGACTACATCGCCGCGATCGAGCGCTGCACGGGCCGCAAGGCCACGATGAACCTGCTGCCGCTGCAGCCGGGCGATGTGCCGGACACGATGGCCGATGTCGCGGCGCTGGAGGCCGACACGGGTTACCGACCCGCGACGACGGTCGAGACGGGCGTCGCGCGGTTCGTCGAGTGGTATCGGTCGTACCACGGCGTCTGAACATCGCCCGAGCGCATACGCGGTACGCTGCGCGCATGGCAAGCGTCTGCTTCTACTTCGAGCTGCACCAGCCCTGGCGCCTCCGGCGGTACTCCGTCTTCTCGAACGATCCGTTCTACTTCGACAACGAGGCGAACGAGAAGATCCTCCGCAAGGTCGCCGAAAAGTGCTATCGCCCGGCGACGCAGAAGATGCTCGACCTCGTCCGGCGGCACGATCGCCGCTTCCGCTGCGCGTACTCGATCACGGGCACCGCGCTCGAGCAGCTGCAGATGTGGGCGCCGGATGTGGTCGAGACGCTCAAGGCGCTCGTCGACACCGGGGCGTGCGAGCTGATCGGCGAGACGAGCCACCACTCGCTCTCGTTCCTCTTCTCGCGCGCGGAGTTCGACGCGCAGGTCGACCGGCACCAGCGCAAGATGCAGGAGGTGTTCGGCGTCACGCCGCGGGTGTTCCGCAACACCGAGCTCATCTACTCGAACGCGCTCGCCGAGCACATCGCGCGGCGCGGGCAGCACAAGGCGATCATCTGCGAGGGCGTCGACCGGCTGCTTGGATTCCGTTCGCCCAACTACCTCTACGCGCCGCCGGGCGAGGGCGATCCGAACGACCGCATCAAGCTCCTGCTGAAGAACTACCGTCTCTCTGACGACATCGCGTTCCGCTTCTCGAACCGCGGCTGGAAGGAATGGCCGCTCTCCGCCGAGAAGTTCGCGGGCTGGGTGAACCAGATCAACGGCGACGGCTTCTGCTGCAACCTGTTCATGGACTACGAGACCTTCGGCGAGCACCAGTGGGCCGACACGGGGATCTTCGAGTTCCTCGACGCGCTGCCCGGCGCCATCTACGACACGAACCACGGGCACAACGACTTCCTCACGCCGAGCCAGCTGCTCGAGTGCTACGAGCCGGTCGGCGAGTATGACGCGAAGGACTGGATCTCGTGGGCCGACAGCGAGCGCGACCTCTCGGCGTGGCTCGGAAACCCGATCCAGGACGGCGCCGCGGCGGAGCTCTATGCGCTCGAGGGCCCGGTGAAGGAGCGCCACGCGGCGGGCGACCCGTACATCCTCGAGGACTGGCGCAAGCTCACGACGAGCGACCACCTCTACTACATGTGCACGAAGTACTGGTCGGACGGCGATGTGCACAAGTACTTCTCGCCGTACGACTCGCCCTACGACGCGTACATCAACTTCATGAACGTGCTCGACAACCTGAAGACCCGCGCCGGCGTGCAGCCGCGCGCGAGGCCGCGGGCGACGGTCAGCTGAGCGCACGGCGGCGCGCGTGCCGCACGAGGACGAGGATCGCCGTGATCCCGACGGGGGTCATCACGACGAGCTCCGCCGCGCGGTGCACGAGCTCGGCGACGATCGCCTGGCTCGTCGAGACGGGCTCGTGCGAGATCAGCGGCGCCAGCAGCCCGATGACCCACTCGCGGATGCCGAGGCCGTTCGAGACGATCGGAAGGAGCGTCGCGATCACGCTCACGCTCGCGAGCACGATCGCGGTCTCGAGGTCGATCGGCGCGCCCACGAGCTGGAACACCGCCCAGTAGCGCAGGGTCCAGAGCGCGAGCTCGGCCTGCCGCACGAGCAGCGCCTGCGCGAGCGAGCGGACCGCGGGCACGAGGACGCCCGGCGCGAGGACCGCGGGGGCGACCAGCGCCCACTCGCCCGCCACGCCCGCCCAGCGGAGCGCCACCACCGACAGGAGGAACATGCCCGCAACCGTGCCGCTGAGCGCGATCGCCTCGACGATCGTGCGCAGCGTGTGCGACGCGCGGATGCCGTGGCGGAGCCGGTGGTAGGCCACGCGACCGACGAACCCGGGCTTGAGCGGCAGGTAGTTCACGAACGCCGAGGCTGCGATCAGCGCCTGCATCTCCCAGAGCGGCACGCGGCCGAACCGCCGCATCAGGATGTGGAAGAGGAGCCCCGAGAGCGATGCGCCGACCGCGATCGACGCGAGCACCATCGCGACCGCGGCGGGCGGCGGGTCGCGGAGCGAATCGATCGCCCTCGCGAACTCCTCGCGCTCGCGCATCGCCGTGTGGATCGCGAGGCCGAAGCACGCAAGACCGAAGGCGAGGCCCGCGCGCCGGAGCCAGCGCCGCGTGCGCTCCGAGACGCGCGGAAGCGGCGATGGAGAGGGCTCGGGCTTCATCCGCGGCGGCGCGTCAGGGCTTGAGGTTGAGCTGCTTCGCACGCTCGTCGCGGGCCTCGATCATCCACTGCTTGCAGTCCTCCGCGTAGGTGCGCGTCAGCTCGTCCTTCGAGGAGAGCGCCGCGACGAGCACGGGGTCCTCGGGGCGGCGAGAGCGGACCGCGATCCACGCGATGCGGACGAGCGGATGCTCGTCGGCGCGCAGCGCGGCGTCGAGCGGCTCGAGCTCCGGCACGGCGGCGGCGGTCTCGACTCCACCCGACGCGACGACCTCGAGGAGATCCTGCGCCTCCTTGCCCTGCTCGATGCGCCTTCCCTTCGGACACGCGAAGACGAGCCACGCGCGCGCCTCGGGCCAGAGCCGCTTCACCGCGTCGGCGAGGAGCGGACCGGCGCCTTCGAGCGCCTTCCCGGCATCCTCGGGCACCATCGCGGGCATCGTCGTCTTGCGGACGACCGCGGCGGAAAGCAGCGCGACGAGCTCGGGGTCGGGCGCCTGCGTCGTGTCGCGCAGCCGGTCGAGCGAGCGCTCGACCCACGCGAGGGTCACGCGCTCGCCCTCGACATGCACGACCGGCGACTCGACCTCGACGCCGATCTGCGCGGGCTCGAATCCCGTCGCGGTCGTGCGCCAGTTGATGATCGAGTGCAGCGAGATGAACGCGCCGGACAGCGCGTCGTCGCGGAGATTGACGCTCGCGTCCGTGATCGAGAGGTCGACCGGGACCCGCAGCGTCTCGCCTGGCTCGATGATGAACTGCCGGTCGATCGGCGTGATGACGATCTGCGGGACGGCCGGGATCTCGCCGGGAATGTGGATCGACGCCGACAGCGCGGCCGAGTCCATGATCGGCCCCTCGGGTCCGACCGCGAGCGGCCACCCGCTGCGGTTGGTCAGCTCGATGTCGAAGAGCACCTGGTCCCACGGGCGCACGCTGCTCTTGCGCGGCTGCACGCGCAGCAGCATGGACGCGCCGCCGTCACGGACGAGCTTGAGGAAGGAAGGCGGCAGGTCGGCCGCCGCCTCCGCGTCCGCGGCGCCGGGGATGATCTCGGTCCGCGCCCCGAGGATCGCGAAGAGCCGCGCACGCGCCCAGAGGCCCATCGCGTTCTCCGGGACCGCGCGCGCGACCTCGAGCAGCCGCCGCGCGGCGTCGCGCTTCTCGCCGAGCGCCTCGTGCGCGAGCGCGAGGCCGAGCTTCGCGGGCACATCCGAGTCGGCGACCGGCTCGAGCAGCGACTTCGCCTTGGCCGCGTCGCCCTGCCGGAGCGCGATCCAGCCATCGAAGCGGGTCCGCGCGCCCTCGGCGAGCGGACCGCCGTCGGCGGCCTTCGTCATGAGCGACTGCGCCTTGTCGAGCGAGCCGCCGAGCCAGAGCTGCGTGAACGCCGACTGCAGCGCCAGCGCGGCCATGTCCTCCTTGGCGGCGCTGCGCTTGGCCATCTGGTCGAGCACGGTGTCGAACGACACCGCGGCGTTCGCAACCGCGGTCTCGGCGCCCTTCTGGCCGATCGCCGTCGTGAGCGCGGCCACCGTGGTGGCGAGCACCGGCGCGACCGGCAGGTGGATCTTGTCGCGCTCCTCGGGCGTGATCGCGAGCCCCTGCTTCTCGATCTCCTGCTGGAGCAGGTAGTCGAGGCGGTCCTGCCGGCGCTTCGCGAAGGCCAGGCCGAAGTCGGCGCGGCCGATCCCCCAGAGGGCGACGATGAAGTCGGCGATCATGCCGTCGTACTCCTCGTCGACGCCGCGCGCCTCCTGCAGGCGGACCTCGACATCCAGCATGTTCGCGGCCGCGCCATAGGCGCCCTGCTGCAGGCAGCGCTCGGCGAAGCTGAGCGCGGCGCCCTCCCGCATCGGATTCGCCAGCGCGGCGCTGCGGAGCACCCGGAGCTCGTCGATGGGCGTGGGCGCATGCAGGCGGAAGTAGCCGGCGGCGAGCTCTGTCGCCTCGGGGAAGTACGGATCGAGGTCGAGCGCGTGCAGCAGCTCCGCCTCGAAGCCGGCGGTGTCGCCGGTGCGGCGGAGGAGGAGCGCGAGGTCGAACGCGATGCGGGCGGCGACGCGCGGGCCGATCCGGCCCACCGCCTCGGGCGTCAGGAGCGCGCGGCTGGCCTCGATCCGCCCCTCGGCGGTCTGCCGTCGCGCGATCACATCGAGCAGACGCCGGAGCCGCACGACCTCGTCGCCGGGTTCGAGCGCCGAGACACGCGCGAGCCCCTCGCCGAGCATCTGGCCGGCCGATGGGTCGCCGTCCTCGAGGACCGCGGCGAGATCGATCGCCAGGCGCCAGATGAACGGGTTGTCGGGCGTGAGCGCGAGGGCCTGCTGCATGAGCACCTGGGAGTTCTTCAGGACCCCGAGGAAGACGATCTCGCGCTGGAGCACGATGCGCGCGCGGGCCGCGAGGCTGCGCGCGAGGCGGTCGCGGACGAGGGCGCGGGCTTCCTCGGTCGGCTCGACCGCCGGGGCCGCGGCGACACCTGCCGGCGCATCCTGCGCGGCGGCGTTCGTGCCGAAACCCAGCGGTGGAAGGGTCGTGGCGACGACCGCGGCGAGCGAGACGAGGGTGGCGGTTCGGACCGGACGCATGGGTCTCCTTCATCGGCTCGCCGGGGGCCTCGGGACGAACCCGCGGCAGGGGCGCCGTCCGTCGGGCTGATTCGCGGCGATCCGGAGCCATTTCACGGCGAATGCCGGCTGTTCCCCGCGGGCTCGACCGGCCCGGCCGCGACCGGCGGTTCGTTGACAGTACGCGCCTGTTGGATTAGCGTCCACGGTTCCGGACCGCCGAGCGCGGGACCCGTGCCGGGTCTTCCCGGCAAGCCCAGTTCGACACCGACGGTCCCGACCGAGCGCTGAGAGATTCCATGACGCTGCGACCCCTTCTGTCCATCCTCCTCGCCGCCTGCCTCGGCGCGCCCGCGATCGCGCAGACCAGCATCGACCGGGCGGTCGTCGGCGCGACGGCGCCGCTGTCGGACGCCCAGAAGTCGACCGTCGCGGCGTTCATCGCCAAGCAGGGCGGCGCATTCAAGTCCGGCACCGATTCGGAGGCCATGGAAGGCGCCCGCTGGGCGATGGTGAGCCTGCTCCGCGATCCCGCGGCGTCGCCGAACTTCCGCAAGGCCTTCGCGGTCGCCGCGATCGCCGAACTCGGTGCCCTCATCAAGGGTTCCGATGTCCAGGGAGCGGTGCAGGCGATGCAGGTGCTGCGATTCACCCGCGCGACGGAGGCCGCCGACCTCCTGCTCGAGCGCTCGTCGCCCGGGTCCGAGCCGAATGCGGCCAAGCGCATCTCCGCCTCGACGCTGCTTGCCGAGAGCCTGAAGGATGTCGACGCGAACGCGGCCTACTTCGAGAGCACCGCGCGGCGGCTCCGCGAGGCCTGCTCGGCCGAGACCGATCCCGTCGCCCTTCAGCAGAAGCTGCTGGCCATGTCGTCCGCCGCCCGGCGGAAGGACCTGCCGCCCGACAATTCCCGCGCGGTCCGGAAGGCGCTCGTCGAGACGCTGTCGGGGCTCGCCAAGTCGATCAAGGGCTCGAAGGCGGCTGACCCGCGCATGCAGACGATGCAGCGCGCGCTGATCTCCGTGCGGAACGATGTCGTCGAGATGTCGCAGGCCGAGCGCAGCGCGGTGGCCAAGGTGCTTGCGCCGTCCCTGATCGATCTCGTGGCCGCCGCGAGCGCCCAGTGGGAGTCCGCGCATGCGGACGCCCAGGCCGCCGCCGCGTACGCCTCGACGATGAACTCCTGCGAGGTGCTCCTGCGCCTCCTCGACCGCAGCGAGCGGCCGGGCGCCTACGAGGGCGGCAAGCCGGACGGCGACCAGCGCCTCCTCGCCCCCGCGTGGGACACGAAGGACCGCTCGAAGTTCGACGCCGAAGCGAAGAAGTGGACCGACATCGTCTCGGCCCCGCCCTACCGCTGAGCACGCCCCTGCCTGCGTGCGGGCGTGCTCTATGCTCCCTCCGTGCGCGTCCTGGCACCGGTGCTCCTCCTGATCCTCGCGCTGCTCGCGGCGATGTCCCTCGACTCGCCCCTGCCGCCTGCCGATCTCGTGATCATCGAGCGCTCCGACTGCTACACGCTCGATCCGCAGCGGATGAGCTACCAGCACGAGCTCCGGCGCGCGCGCGTCCTCTACGAGACGCTGGTGAACCTGCGCGCCGCGGACTGCGCGGTCGTCCCGGGCGTCGCCGAGCGCTGGGAGGCGTCGGAGGACCGGAAGACCCATGTGTTCCACCTCCGCGCCGACGCGAAGTGGTCGAACGGCGACCCGGTGACGAGCCGGGACTTCGCGTACTCGTGGCGCCGCGCGATCCTGCCCGACACGGCGGCCGACTACTCCGCGCTGTTCTTCGCGATCCGGGGCGCGCGTGAGTTCCACGAGCGCCGCGCGGCCAAGCTGAAGGAGTTCGCGCGCGCGCCCGGCGACCCGGACGCGCTCTGGCGCGAGACGGAGGCGGACTTCGCGCGGACGGTCGCGATCGAGACGCCCGACGACCGCACCCTCGTCGTGCACCTGAACACGCCGCTCGCCTACTTCCTCGACCTCTGCGCGTTCCCGTGCTTCGCGCCCGTGCACGCGGCGTCGGTCGAGCCGTTCGTCTCGATCGAGCGCGCGACGGGCCGGCTCATCCAGCGGCACGACTGGACGAAGCCCGGCCGGATCGTCACCAACGGCGCGTATGTGCCCACCGTCTGGCGGTACAAGCGCGACATGCGGCTCGAGGCGAACCCGCACTACTGGAACCGCGCCGAGGTGCTCGCGCGGACCGTGGAGTGCCGCACGATCGAGAACCCAAACACGGGCGTCCTGAGCTTTCAGTCCGGCGGCGCCGACTGGCTGACCGATCTCGGACCCGAGTACAAGACCGAGATGCTCGCCGAGCGAAAGGCCTACCTCGCCCGGTTCCGCGGCGAGATCGAGGCCGGGCTCGCGCGCGGCGCGATCGAGGACGACATCGTCGGCGGACTCCCGCCGCCCGGACCGGGCGAGCGCCGCGATGTGCGCGGCTTCAACGCGTTCGGCACCGACTTCTTCAGCTTCAACTGCAGGCCCGAGCTGCCGGGGGGCAAGGCCAACCCGTTCCACGATGCGCGCGTGCGCCGGGCGTTCGCCCTCGCGGTGGACAAGCAGCAGCTCGTCGAACGCGTCACGCGCCTCGGCGAGCGCGTGGCGGGCACGCTCGTTCCGCCCGACTCGATCCCGGGATACCCGCGCGTCGAAGGGCTTGGCCTCGATGTCGCGCGCGCGCGCGCCGAGCTGAAGGCCGCG
>Ga0209770_10001237_pt1 | contig 13369 bp, 15 predicted proteins | sample LauGreSu1BDMLBDD_2_FD_187572 | JGI IMG/M metagenome (GOLD analysis project Ga0209770, IMG submission 187572) | Freshwater lake microbial communities from Lake Michigan, USA - Su13.BD.MLB.DD (SPAdes) (version 2) | ecosystem: Environmental > Aquatic > Freshwater > Lake | place: Lake Michigan, USA...
GGACTTGGTCTTGAGGCTCGGGTGGATGCTCATGGTCGTGTTCCTTCAGTCGTTCGTGCGCGGGACTCAGCCCTTGTACTTCTCGTAGTAGCAGTCGCTCAAGTCCGGGTTGCCCGCCTTGGCCGCCTTCCACAGGCGACCGACGGCCTTGACCTCGTTCTTCAGCGCCTCCGCGGCTTGGTCCGACCCGGTCGTTGAAGCGGGCAGGACGATCACTTTGGAGAGTCCGGCATTATTGCCGGAAACAAGCCACGCATCAAGCCCCTTGCTGCGGAGGAACCCCGCGAGCTCCCCCGCCGGCGCCGCGGCACCCGTCATGACCACCAGATAATTGAGTCCTGCCTTGCGCGGTTCCCCCCCAGCGTTTGCCGGGAGCGCTGGCTTCCCTTGGGATAACGCGGGCGCGGACGCGGGTGCGCCCTTCGCGGCAGGCGGCGCGGTCGGAGTCGTGTTGCTCGGTGCCGCCGGCGGCAGCGAGGTCGATCCAGCATCGTTCGATGCACCGTCGCGGAGGATCACGATGCCCGCGACCACAACGGCCACCGCCACGAGCACTCCGAGAATGGCCCAAGCCTTCCATGGACGGCGACGTTCGATCGCGCCACTGCCAAGCGAGAAGCCCGCTCCGGATGGGCGTGATGGCGTGGGATCGCCTGCGCCTTTGCGCATGAGCTCATACAGGGTCGCTTTGCCACGGCGCTGCATGGATGGGATCGTAGCGATTCAGGCTGTTCTGACGAGGCCCACCGCCGTGACCTGCGCCATGGCCACGCCCCCCGCATGCGTGAGCGACAGGTGCAGGCGCACCACGCCCCGTTCAGAGGCCGTTCGAGCCACAGCGCCCGTCAGGCCGACCCCGGGGGCGCCGAGCACATCATGGCTGACCTCGATCTCGGTCCAGCTCATGCCATCCCGCATGCCGGTCCCGATCGCCTTGAGCACGGCCTCCTTGGCGGCGTAGCGGGCGGCGAGTCGCTCGATGCGGTTGCGCGAGCGAGCGCAATAGGCCTGCTCCGCGGCGGTGTAGACGCGGTCCAGGAACGCCTGCTCGTGATCGCCCAGCATCCGCTCGATTCGCGCGCAATCCACCAGATCGATGCCGATTCCGATCACCTCATGCATGGGATGACCCTCGAACGGCCAACGGGCGATCGAGCCAGCGATCGAGCGTGGAGCGAATGCCGGTCGAAGCTTCGGCCCAACCGCGCGCATCGATCACGGGGTGCGCCCTGAAGCCGATCGTGGCGAGCGTGGCAGCCAAGGCCAACGCATCGAGGCGTGCATCGCCCGGCTGCAGGACCGGACCGCGATGACCGCTGCGTAGTAGATCGACCAGTCGAAGGCCGGCCAAGCGCGAGCCCGCGCGGGCGCATGCTGCATCGACCGACTCACCCGCCGCCAGCAGCACCGGTGGATCGATGGCGATCGCCGCGGGGCCATCGGTGTCATGGCCGCCGCCGAGCACAGCCAGCGTCACGCCGCGTCGCTGCGCCTCGGCGATGACCGCCGTACGCACGGCGAGCGCCGTGGCGTGGCCGTCGGCTGACGGCAGCCACGTCGTGACGGTGAGCCGACCGAGCAGCTCCGCCCATTCGATCGCGGCCAAGAGCGCTTGCGCCGCCATGTCGGCACGCGCGGGATCAGCCAAGTGTTCCGGTGGCAGGATGCAGTCGATCCCCGTCGCCACTGCGTTCGAGGCACGGACCGCATCACCGATCCCGCGTCGTTCGCTGCGGTCCATCGTGCGCACGCGCGTCTGCGGCATGGTGGCCGAGAGCTGTACCGCATGCGCGCCTGCTGCGGAGCACCAGGCGAGTGCATCGGCGAACGGCAGTCCAAGATGCTCGATGGCCACGCTTGGTTCGGGGATCGCGCTCGTGAGCTGGGTCAGCACGCCGCAAGCGTAGCGGCGTACGCTTGATGCATGAACCGAACCGTGCTGGCCGCAAGCGTGACCTGGTGCATCTGGTGCTTGGCGTGCGCTGCGCCGACCTTGGTGGCGATCACGTCGTTCATGGTGCTCAAGCGCATGGGCGCGGTGGATCCTGCCGCAGGGGCGTGGTTCGCGGGCGACGGCCCCGCTTCGGGCAGCTTCGTCGCCGGTCAGGTTGCAGGCACGGCCTTCGCCACGATGGCGTGGGTCAAGCTCGCGATCGCGCCGGTGGCGCTCGTGCTGCTGGCCAAGTCCATGCTTCGCCGCCCGACCTGGACCGTGGCGCTGCTCGTTGCTGCAGGCGTGATGACGGCCGCCAGCCACGTGCTCGACACGCGCACCGCCGCGGTTGGCACGGCATGGCACGCAGCCGTCCACGCTGGCAACCGCGAAGGAGCGCTCGCGCACAAGACCACGATGGATGCCCTGCACCCGTGGGCGGAGCGCTTCAACGGCGCGGCGAGCCTGACCGCGATCGCCGCGGGTGCCGTGGCACTGGCGCATGCCGCGCCGCGTCGCGCTGGATCATGACGCAGCGCTTTCCACGGCCCGGCCCCGCCAAGCGCGCCCGTGCGCTTGAGCTGCTCGCTGCCCTCAAGAAGCGCTACCCCGATGCAGTCTGTGAGCTCACGTGGAGCCAGCCGCACGAACTGCTCGTGGCCACGATCCTGTCGGCGCAGTCAACCGATGTGGGCGTGAACAAGGCCACGCCGGCGCTCTTCAAGCGCTTTCCCACGCCACGCGACTACGCACGGGCCACGCCCGCAGAGATCGAACCGTTCGTGCAGAGCCTGAACTTCTGGCGCAACAAGGCCCGCGCGGTGCACGAATCGATGGCCGCGGTCTGCGAGCGATTCGGCGGCCAAGTGCCGCGCACCATGGAGGAACTCCTCACGCTGCGCGGCGTGGCGCGCAAGACCGCCAATGTGGTGCTCGGCAACTGCTTCGGGATCAACGAGGGCGTGGTCGTCGACACGCACGTCGGTCGGCTCGCCAAGCGCTTCGGGCTGACCAAGCACGACGATCCGGTGAAGGTCGAGCGCGACCTGATGGCGCTCATCCCTCAGGAGGACTGGTGCCTGGTGAGCCACCTGTTGATCTTCCACGGGCGGCGCGCGTGCAAGGCGCGCGGCGGCACGTGCACCGACGACGCTATTTGCCAGCGTTGGTGTTCGGAAGCTCACCGACCGGCTTCCACTCGGTCGTCCCCATCCCGCCCAGCGCGCTCACGTACGAAGCGCCCTGCCCCGCGCGGCGCGGGAAAACGTGCGTGACCGGGCCGGGCAGCCGCAGCGAAGCGACTTCAGCCACGCCGACCGCCGGTGCCGTGTTGCGCCGATAGACCTTCAGGCCATCCTGGTACACGACCCAGAGGTCGGTTTCGACGATCGCCATCGTCGCGATACGCGGCATCGTGAACTCCTGGCGCGATCCGGGCATCTCCACGACCAGGCTGGTTCGGTCCTCCCCCTCGATGCGGGCTTCTCCATCGTCGAAGGTGAGTTCGTCACGCGGCATCTCACCGACCTGCAGCGTGCGCTGCACGAGATCACACTCGCCACCCACGCTGTAGCTCCACACGTCAGTCGGCGTGCCCGCCAGGATCCGGCGCTGGTCGCTGAGCGCGATGACGATGTTGCCCGGCTCGCGGTGGCTTCGGTAGAAGGTGTCGCCGGCGCCCTCTTCATCGGTCTCGAGCCTGAAGAGCGAACGACCGAACGCGCCGTAGACGCCGTAGCGATTCTTGCCCAGGAGCTCGATGCCCAGCGCGCCCTTGACCTTGAGCTCGAGTTCATCGGTCAGTCCCGTCGTACCGATCGACCACGTGAACATGGCCTCGGGGGTGAACGCCCACGCGCGGCCGCCAGCGATCGAGATCGTCTGGATGCCCTTGCCGAGCGCGACCTTTGAGACCTCGGCGAAGGCATGATCGATCATCGTGACGGCCGAGCCGCGGCGGCCCTGCTCCAGGAGCAGCGCGCCGCCCTCGGGGCCTTGGCCGGGTTGCAGCGGCAGGATCGCGCTCGCTTCGATCCCCATGTCCGCGCCATCGAGCGCGCGCAGGTCATTGCCCACGAGCACCACGAGTTCGTTGCCGACCTTGACGACCTCGCTCGAGGCATCGAGCCCGTTCAGGTAGCGCTTGCCCGAGGGCAGCTCGAGCACGCCGCCGATGCCGCTGACGAAGAGCCGGTCATCGATGACGGCGACGGCCTCGGGCTCAAGACCGAGGGCGGCTGACGTGCTGGCCTCGACGACCGCCAAGTCCTTGGGGTCGCGCACATCGATCCGGACCAAGGCCGTGCGCTCGACGACCGCGTACAGATCCCCCTGCCAGGCCGCCAGCGACCGGATGGCGCCGCCCGAGCCAGCCGGCATGGGCTCGATCGTGCTGAGGACATCACCCGTCCGGGCTCCCAAGCTGAGCAGCCGGTGGCCGAAGCCCTGGTACCAGCCGCCCGCATAGCCCAGCGCGCACCAATGCACGCCCCCCACGGTATGGGTCACCTTGAGTTCGCGCGGGCGCCGGTCGGTCCGGTCCTCGCGCTCGTACTTGTAGGGATCCCCGCAGCCCGCCAAGGCCAGCACCGCCAGCATGATCCAGTGACGCACCATGCCGGGAGCGTACCCGAGCGGTGTAGGCTCCCGGAATGACCGGAACGCGACTCGAGCTCCTCACGCGCATGCACGAGCAGGATCCTGCCGATGCCTTCTGCCGCTACGCCATCGCGCAGGAGCATGCCAAGGCAGGCCGCACCGACGAAGCGCTGCATTGGTTCGATGCCACGCTCGAGGCCGACGCCGACTACTGCTACGCGTTCTTCCACAAGGCCAAGGTCCTGCAGGCGGCAGGCCGCTTGGATGATGCCGTCGCCACGCTGCGCACTGGGCTTGATCGTGCTCGATCGAGCGGCGATGGCCACGCAGCCGGCGAAATCAGCGGACTCCTCACGGAGCTTGGAGCATGACGATGACGGCAACCAGCACCCGGTCCACCGGCGCGGTGACCACGCGCGTCCTCGAACGCAACCCCAACATGGTCGCGCTCATCGTGGCTGGCCGCACCGTCGCCGTGCTCGGCCACGAGGAGGTGCGCTCGCTGCGACTGGGCACGAAGACGCGCTGGACCGCGCAGCTCAAGGCGCGCGTGACGGCGCTCGTGCAGCATGGCCGAGCACGCGAGGCCGCGCTGCGCATGATGGCGCGCCGGGCGCACACGCGGGATGAACTGCAGCGTGGCCTCCGCAAGCTCAAGTACGCGACCGCCTGCGTGACCGGCACGCTCGATGCCCTGGAGCGCGATGGCTGGATCGACGATGCGCAATGTGCCGCCGCACGCGTGGCGCAGTGGGAGCGCACGACCACGGCTCGCAAGCCGCGCAGCGCCACGTGGATGGTGGCCAAGTTGGTGGCGGCCGGGATCGAGCCCGACGTGGCCGAGCAGTGCGTGGCGCGCGGCATGTCGTCAGCGACCGAACGCCGCAGCGCCGAAGAAGCGCTGGCGACCGCGCTCAAGGCGGGCAAGTCACTGCGTGCGGCGCTGGCTGCCCTGTCGCGCCGTGGATTCGCACCGGAACTGCTCGAGGAACTTGCGGTCCGACATGAGGAACGCGATGGCGCGTGAACTCGATGATGCCGGGCTGCCCGTGGGCTACCCGTTCCAGCCAGCGTGGGAAGTCACGCCGCGCCAGGTGCGCGAGGCGCGCGCGGCCGGCGAGCCGCTGATCCTGATCGATTGCCGCACGCCGCACGAGCATGCGACTGCGCAGATCGAGGGCGCGGTGCTGGTGCCGCTGCAGGAGTTCAACGCGCGCATCGGCTCGCTGCGCGAGCACGAGGACCAGCGCGTGGTGGTCTTCTGCCATCACGGCGCGCGCAGTCTGCAGTTCACGGCGGCCTTGCGTCGCGAGGGCTTCAGCGACGTGCACAGCATGGCCGGCGGCATCCATCTCTGGAGCCTCGACATCGATCCATCAGTGCCGGTGTACTGAGGGGGCGGGGGCCCGCGTGCAGAAGATGATCGCGGCGATGACGCCGGGCACCCAGCCTGCGAGCGTGAGCACAGTCGTGAGGACGATCGCGCCGCACCCCTTGTCGAGCACGGCCGCGGGCGGCAAGAGCAGGCAGACGATGACGCGGAGCAGGCTCATGGTGTGTGCGCGCGAGCGCAGGGTCACGCTATCATCCGACCCAGCGATGTGCCCCACGGCACGCGCAATTGCGGGCGTAGCTCAGCGGTAGAGCGTCGGCCTTCCATGCCGAATGTCGCGAGTTCGAATCTCGTCGCCCGCTTTCATCTCAACGCCTGGAAACGCAAGCGATGCGTTTCCAACCGATGCGCCGCATCGAGGGGCTTTCTCGCGAAAGTCTGTACCGGGAAGTCTGTACCGGTACGAAAGGCCCGCTGAGCCGGCCACGCCCCTGAACCCCGTTCCAACTCACCCCCGCCCTTGGACCCCTCCCGGTCGTGGGCTATGGTGTGTGCTCAGGAGCACACTATGAAGACCGGGTTGAACCACGCCGTCCGAGTGACCGTCGCCGCGCTGTCGATCGTGCTGGGGTTGGGAGCTGCCGTACCGGCGGCTGCGCAGTGCACGGGGGACCTGAATGGCAATGGTGTGGTGGACGGCGCGGATCTGGGTGCGCTGCTAACGGCTTGGGGCCCCAAGGGAGGCTCCGCCGATATGACGGGAGACGGCATCGTGGATGGGGCGGACTTGGGAATGCTGCTCGTGAACTGGGGGGCTTGCCATTCTGGAACGGTGCGGTCTTGGGGTAAGAGCCAGTACTACGGCCAGTCCATCGTTCCCACGAACCTCGGCCCCTGCACCGCTATCGCGGGGGGCGGCAACCACACCGTCGCTCTACTCGCTGACGGTACGGTCCACGCGTGGGGGGACGGACGGGCGACACAGGGACTTTGTATCTATGAGAACTTCGGACAATCGATCGTTCCTCCGTACCTCGGCCCCTGCACCGCTATCGCCGCGGGGTACTACCACACCGTCGCGCTCCGCACCGACGGCCTAGTCGGGGCTTGGGGAGCAGGAAAAACCAACGCGGATCATCCCCACTATGGCCAGTCCATCGTTCCGATGAACCTCGGTCCGTGCACCGCAATCGCGGGGGGCGCCTGGCACACCATCGCGCTGCGCACCGATGGCTCCGTCAGGGCGTGGGGAGGGAACGACTACGGCCAGTGCAACATCCCAGCAGACCTAGGTCCCTGCACCGCCATCGCGGGGGGCAGCTCTCACACTATCGCGCTGCGCAGCGACGGCACCGTCAGAGCGTGGGGAGGGAACGGCTACGGCCAGTGCAACATCCCAGCAGACCTAGGTCCCTGCACCGCCATCGCGGGGGGCGGCGTCCACACCATTGCGCTTCGCACTGACGGCTCCGTAAGGGCGTGGGGAAGGAACGACTACGGCCAGTGCAACATCCCCACCGACCTTGGCCCCTGCATCGCCATCGCGGGGGGCGGCTCTCACACTATCGCGCTGCGCAGCGACGGCACCGTCAGAGCGTGGGGAGCAGGAATCACCAACACGGGTTCGTTTTCCAACTACGGCCAGTCGATCGTTCCGACTAACCTCGGTCCGTGCACCGCAATCGCCGGGGGCAGCGTCCACACCATTGCGCTTAGCACTGACGGCTCCGTCAGGGCGTGGGGGGCAGGAGTCACCAACACAGGATATGGCCGCGAGCACGGCCAGTCGATGATTCCTACCGAACTCGGGCCCTGCATCGCCATTGCGGGAAGCGGCTTCAATTCGGCTACGGTGGGCGCCGATGGGGCGGTGAGAGCGTGGGGACTGAACTGGGGTGGTTTGCTAGCAGTGCCAGCGGACCTTGGACCATGCAAGGCAATCGCCGCCTTTTCAACAACTTCACTTTGTACCGACTACGGTAGGATGTGTGTCCTGCTCACTGACGGCACTGTCAGGAGTTGGGGATGTGGAACTGCTTCAAGCTGGCCCAATTGCGACGAAGAAGTTCCCGACAACCTTGGGCCGTGCACCGCTGTTACCGCAGGTGTTGATGGCGGCTTTCTCGCTCTAAAAGCCGATGGAAGTATCAGAAGCTGGCTAAGTAGTTTAGAGATTCCGCCGGATCTCGGGCCGTGTCGCGCGATCGCTGGGGGAGGTCATTTCGCCATTGCAATTCAGGCCGACGGTGTTGTCAGGGCGTGGGCGATCAACGGATGGAGCCAGTGTAACGTCCCGGCAGACCTCGGCCCCTGCACCGCCGTCGCGGCGGGCAGGGTTCACTGCATTGCACTGCGAACCGACGGCGGCGTAAGGGCGTGGGGAAGTGATAGCTATGGTCAGTGCAATGTCCCTGCAGACCTCGGCCCCTGTACTGCAATTGCGGCGGGCTACTACCACACCATTGCGCTGCGTGCTGACGGCGGTGTAAGGGCATGGGGAAGCAACTCCGACGGCCAGTGCAATGTCCCTGCCGATCTCGGCCCCTGCACCGCCATCGCGGGGGGCGGCTACCACACCCTAGCAATCCAACGGTGACAACTTCACCGCCACTAGATGTGAAGGCCTGTCACCACTCATCGCCCCTAACACGAGGTCACCATTGCCCAACCCGGAGCGCGCAACATGAAGGAACCCCCTGATAAAGCCGGTTTGAACCACGCCGTCCGAGTGACCGTCGCCGCGCTGTCGATCGTTCTGGGGTTGGGAGCTGCCGTGCCAGCAGCTGCGCAGTGCCCGGGGGACCTGACAGGCAACGGGGCAATCGACGGGCTTGACCTCGCAGGCGTGCTTTCCGCCTGGGGAACTTCGGGCGGGGAGCTCGGTGGCGATGTCAACAGTGACGGCACCGTCAACGGTGCCGACCTTGCAGTGACCCTCAGTGGCTGGGGCCCCTGCGCTCCGGTGATCGCATCGGTCACGCCAAACGTTGGTCCCACTAGTGGTGGCACCCCCTTCACCATCACTGGCCACTACTTCAGCGGCACTGCAACGGTGACGCTCGGCGGCGTTTCAGCGACCAGCGTTCAGGTCGTGAACGTGACAACGATCACAGCGGTTACGCCCGCGGTACCCGCTGGCAGCATCGATGTCGTTGTAACCATCGACGGTCGTACCGTGACGGCTGCGAATGGATTCACCTTCAGCGAAGTTGCTCCGGGGACGCTGAGGGCATGGGGACAAAACGACTTTGGCGAGTGCAGCGTTCCCGTCGATGTCGGTCCCTGCACCGGGATCGAGGCGGTCGAACACCACACCATCGCGCTGCGCACCGATGCCAGTGTCAGGGCGTGGGGTAACAACCAGTACGGCCAGTGCAACATCCCCGCTGACCTCGGCCCCTGCAGCGCCGTCGCGGGGGGCTACGGCCAAACCGTGGCGCTGCGAACCGACGGCACCGTCAGGGCGTGGGGGTACAACGCCTACGGCCAGTGCAACATCCCCACTGACCTCGGCTCCTGCAGCGCCGTTGCGGCGGGCTGGTATCACACCGTCGCGCTGCGCACTGACGGCATCGTCAGAGCGTGGGGTGACAACTACAGCGGCCAATGCAACATCCCCGCTGGCCTCGGCACCTGCTCAGCCATCGCGGCAGGAAACGATCACACCATCGCACTCCGCAACGATGGCAGCGTCAGGGCGTGGGGTGACAACTACAGCGGCCAATGCAACATCCCCGCTGGCCTCGGTCCCTGCACCGCAATCGCAGGAGGCGGCTACCACACTATCGCGCTGCGCGCCGACGGCACCGTCAGGGCGTGGGGCAAGAACCACTTGGGACAGTGCAATGTTCCAGTGAACCTTGGCACGTGTACGGCCATTGCGGGAGGCGATTACCACACCGTAGTGCTACGGACCGACGGTACCGTCAGGGCGTTCGGAAGCAACGGTTACGGCCAGTGCGATGTTCCGACGGACCTAGTCCCTTGTAGGGCGATAGCGGCTGGCGACCACACCACCATCGTCATCCAACGATGACGATTAAGCCACCGCAACCCGCACACGATCGCCGCGACGCATCGACTCTCACTTTCTCGTCACCATCACCCAACCCGGAGCACCCAACATGAAGAACCTGTCCACTGGAACCGGGTTGAACCACGCCGTCCGAGTGACCATCGCCGCGCTGTCGATCGTGCTGGGGGTAGGTGCTGCCGTGCCGGCGGCTGCGCAGTGCCCGGGGGATCTGACGGGCAACGGCTTTGTAGATGGTGGAGATCTGGGTCCGCTGCTTGCCGCATGGGGCACGAGCGGCGGCGAGTTTGGTGGCGACCTCACCGCGGATGGAGTCGTGAACGGCGCCGACCTCGCGTTTGTCATCGCCGGATGGGGTCCATGTGGCCAGCCGACGGTCCCCGAGTGGGCGACTTTGGTTGAAGCAGAGCCAGACCCGAGTGTCGTGACGAGCCCAAACCTTCGGGCGGCCATCAGCGCGACCGGACTGGCTTGGCGCGTGAAGGACACGCGCACACAGATTGAGATGGTTCTCATCCCCCCAGGGTCATTCACGATGGGGTGCTCGGGGTCCCAGCTCAATGGATGCTTTTCTGAGGAACTCCCCACGCATCAGGTTGCGCTCACCCAGCCGTTTTATCTCGGGCGCTACGAAGTCACGCAAGCCCAATGGACAAGCGAGATGGGCTGGAATCCTAGTCAGTGGATCGCTGCCTCGACGCAGGTCCCAATGATTCAGGTGCCAAATCGACCTGTTGAAAGCGTCAGGTGGACGTGGACGCAGGACTTCGCGTTCCAAACAGGTATGCGACTTCCGACTGAGGCCGAGTGGGAGTACGCCTACCGAGCAGGTACAGCAACGGCCTTTCATGGCTTCACGAACTATCTCAACGGCACAAACTCGGACGGATTGTTGCCACAGATCGCTTGGTCCTCCGGAAACTCGAGCAACCAGCCGCGGCCAGTCGGCGGAAGGGCCGCCAACGGATTGGGCTTGCATGACATGGCAGGAAATGTTGCGGAGTGGGTAGAAGACCTTTACGGCGGATACACCTCGGTCGCACAGACAGACCCAGCTGGGCCATCGTCGGGCACCAATCGAGTGTTTCGTGGCGGTAGTTACGGATCCAGCTCCGGCGGCTGTCGCGCGTCTACACGGTTCTACAGTAGCCCGACAAGTTCGTATCTGGATCTTGGTTTCAGGGTCGCGAGATCACCCTGATCGCGCCTTTTCATCACCAGTGCTTCAACCACGCCCCTGAACCCCGTTCTAACCCGCCCCCGCCCTTGGAGCCCTCCCGGTCGTGGGCTATGGTGTGTGCTCAGGAGCACACCATGAAGACCGGGTTGAACCACGCCGTCCGAGTGACCGTCGCCGCGCTGTCGATCGTGCTTGGGCTGGGCACTGCCGTGCCAGCAGCTGCGCAGTGCCCGGGGGACGTGACGGGCAACGGGCAAGTCAACGGCGCGGACCTTGGCTTGGTGCTTGCAGCGTGGGCCAGTGACGGAACCGATCAGCCCGGCTCGGATGTGAATGAGGACGGCATCGTGAATGGTGCGGATCTAGCCTATGTGCTGAGTGCCTGGGGTAACTGCCCAGCCGACGGCATCGTCAGAGCGTGGGGACGGAACGACTACGGCCAGTGCAACATTCCCGCCGACCTTGGCCCCTGTACCGCCATCGCGGGGGACCTCTTCCACACCGTTGCGCTTCGCACCGACGGCATCGTCAGAGCGTGGGGAGTGAACAACTACGGCCAGTGCAACATCCCCGCCGACCTTGGCCCTTGCATCGCTGTTGCCGGAGGCTTCGCTCACACCGTCGCACTGCGTACCGACGGCATCGTCAGGGCGTGGGGAGTGAACGACGCCGGCCAGTGCAACATCCCCACCGACCTTGGCCCTTGCATCGCTATCGCAGGGGGTCACGACCACACCATCGCGCTGCGAATCGACGGCATCGTCAGGGCATGGGGATACAACTACCACGGCCAGTGCAACATCCCCGCTGACCTCGGCCCATGCACCGCCATTGCAGGAGGCGGCTATCACACCGTCGCACTCCGTACCGACGGCATCGTCAGGGCATGGGGATACAACGAATACGGCCAGTGCAACATCCCCGCCGACCTTGGCCCTTGCATCGCTGTTGACGGAGCCTACGTCCACACCGTCGCGCTTCGCACCGACGGCATCGTCAGGGCATGGGGATACAACTACGACGGCCAGTGCAACATCCCCGCCGACCTCGGCCCCTGCACCGCCATCGCGGGGGGCTACTACCACACCGTCGCGCTTCGCACCGACGGCATCGTCAGAGCGTGGGGATGGAACGGCTTCGGCCAGTGCAACATCCCCGCCGACCTTGGCCCCTGCATCGCTATTGCCGGAGTTGGCAATCACGTCATCGCGATCACGAAATGATGGTCTCACCAGCGCGAATCACACCACGTCGGCAGCGTCAGTTCCCCGCACAACACCGTCGCCATCACCCTACCCGGAGCACCCAACATGAAGAACCTGTCCACTGGAACCGGCCTTGCACTCCTCGCTACTGCCATCGTTGCGTACCCAATCGTGAACCGCATCAGCTCGGTCGATCAGACCGCACACGCGAGTGTGCCGGTCGCTGCGATCGCCGCTGCGGTGACCGCGCAGGCGAACCCGGAGCCGACGATTGTTTGGTACGGGCTCAACGGTCCGGCTATCTATCGCGCGTGGTCAGACGGCACCGTTGAAACTCGGCTCACCTACTGGTCATCGGGTTCGTGCGTGGGTGGCGAGTTCTTCTACAACCCACGAGCTTGTCCAGGCGAGGCTGGCTGGCAGGCTGTTTCCAGTCCATCCGACGGCTACGCCTACCGCTCCGACATCACCGCTGACCAGCTTGTCGACGGCGCCGACCTCGCGACGATGCTCGCTGACTGGGGCGACGCACCCCGCTACGACATCCCGCCGTCGGACTGCCCGCTGAACCTGATCAATCCCTGACTTCTCGGCTGGATGGCGGGACATGTATTCCCGCTGAACACAAACCCACCAGATCACCCAACGACGAGACTCGTCACCAATGGCCAACAACCGTCACATCATCATTGCCGTTCTTGCGATGAGCTGCGGACTCCTTGGATCCCCCCAGGTTGCGGCAGACACACTTACCGTTTGCAACAACGGCTGCGAATTCACATCGATCAACGCAGCCATTGCGGCAGCCAGTAGCGGTGATGTTGTTCAGCTCAGCGGCCAGACCTACTTTGAGGGTGCTCCTATCGACACCCTTGGGAAGCAAATCCGGATTCGCGGCGTAAGGGGAGCTGACGGCGTTCCGATCAGTGTGCTTGACGGCGCGAGGTCTCACACCATCCTGCGTTGTGAGAGCGCAGAGTCGAGTGCAACTGTCCTTGAGGATCTCGTGATGCAGAATGGCGAGGCGGATGACTTCCTCAGCGGAGGTGGAGTGTCGATCCATCAATCTAGCCCAGTCTTTATCCGT
>Ga0209770_10001238_pt1 | contig 13368 bp, 9 predicted proteins | sample LauGreSu1BDMLBDD_2_FD_187572 | JGI IMG/M metagenome (GOLD analysis project Ga0209770, IMG submission 187572) | Freshwater lake microbial communities from Lake Michigan, USA - Su13.BD.MLB.DD (SPAdes) (version 2) | ecosystem: Environmental > Aquatic > Freshwater > Lake | place: Lake Michigan, USA...
TGCGCGTTCGTCAGTCCATCGCCCGTGGCGTCGCCGGCCGGGGTTCCCCAGGCGCCGAGCATCGTCGTAATGTCCATCGCGCCGACCTCGCCGTCGTGGGTGAGGTCCGCCGGGCATGGTGCAGCCGAGGGCGTCAGCGAGAGCAGGTAGCGCCCGTAGCCCGTGATGTCGTCGTGGGTCCCGACCTGAAGCAGGTACGGCACGCCCGCCTGGACCTGCCAGGTCACCCGCGCGTAGAGGCCGCAGCCGGACGCCTCGTCGTTGCAGGTGAGCGAGAGGCCCGTCACCGCACGGACAACGAGGATCGGGTCGAACTCGCTGTCGATTCCGCGTGAGGGATCGACGCAGCTGTCGAGCGTGGCGACGCCGTCGGCCGCCGCGACGAAGCGGAACCAGACATCGTGCTCGATCTGATCGCCGAGCATCCCGCCGCAGTCGCGCGGCAGCGGCATGTCGGCCTTCTTCCGGGCGCCGATCGTGCAGACCTCGAAGAAGCCCGGCGAGACGGCCAGCGCCGCGGGGACCGTGTCGTTCGCGGGTGCGGGCGGCGTGCAGGAGAGCACGGCGCCGCGACGGCAGATGATGTCCCACTCGACCTCGCAGCAGAAGCTGTCCGCCGCGCAGACCGACTGGCAGCAGGCAGGGTCTGTGCAGCCTGGCGAGCTCTGGACGCGAAAGCACCCATCCCCGGCCGAGGGGCCGCAGGAGTCTTGGGCTGTGGCAACGCCACAGAGAGAACATGCCATCGCGAGCGTGAGAAAGTGGCGCATCGGGAGTTCCGATGAAGGGGGACGACCCTTGGAACCTGCCCTGCGGCCGCATCGCGCGCAACCGGAAGTGCATGGATTCGGGCAAAGCGAAGTCAGCGCCGTGCAAACATCGGGTTAGGCGGACCTTACGCGCCGCGAAGTCAGGTCCAACTGCCCAGCAGGATGGTGAGGTCCGCCGAGCCGACCGTCCCGTCCCGGTTGATGTCCGCGACGCCCCCGCTCGCCCCCCACGCGCCGAGCAGGATCGAGATGTCGGCCGAGCCCACCACGCCATCGTTGTTGAGGTCCGCCGGGTTTCCGGCTTCGCAGGCGTCGGGGGTCCCGTTGCCGTTCGCGTCCGCGCAGGTCGTGTTCGGGCCTGCCCAGGTTGCGCCCGCCGCGATCGCCTGGTCCTGCGTCAGCTGCAGGCAGAACCCCGTGGGGAAGCACGCGGCTCCGAGCGGCTCCGGACAGAGTCCGGCGCTGCAGGTCGTCGCGTTGCCCTGGAAGACTCCTCCCTGCGCCTGGCACGCGGCAGGACTCAGCGGACCGACGCAGGTCCCGTCCGGCAGGCAGCACGCGCCCTGCGGGAAGCAGACATAGCCGCTGCAGGTCAGTCCGGTCGGTCCGGCGATGCCGCCCGCCGACACGCACGCGGCGGGGCTGAGCGTCAGGCAGCCGCCGGTCGCGGCGAAGCAGCACGGGCAGACATTCTCGACGCAGGTGTTCGGCGTGCACTGCGTTCCCTCGCCGGTGAAGGTGCCGCCCTGCGCGACGCAGGAGCTGTTGGCGAGCACTTGGCAGGTTCCGTTCGGCAGGCAGCATGCGCCCGGGATCTCGCAGTTCTGCGGCGTCCACTTCACGCGCATGACCCAGTCGCCCGTCGGGCGGCAGATCGTCGGGATCTGCGCGAAGGTCTTCCATCCCGCCGGGCAGCCGAGCGCGCCGCAGTTCACCGCGTAGAGCCAGTTGGTCGAGGGCGACTGCAGCCCGCCGACATCGGTCGTCGGAAACGCGTTCGAACTCGACGGCGGCGCGAAGAGGCAGGGATCCTGCGACTGCGCGTTGTGCTCGTCGATCCGGTAGCCGACGCTGAAGGTGTGCGAGCCATCGTCGAGGAGGATCATCTGCTCGGGATCCGCAGGGTCGATCCCGAACTGCACATTCGTGCCGTTCGTGCCGGGGCTCATCACGAGGTGCGGGAGATCGATCCCGTTCGAGGAATACGCGTACTTCAGCGTGCCGGTGGCGGGCGTACCCTCCCAGACCATCACCGTCCAGTGCGTCGTCGTCTGCACCGTCGCGTTGCTCGTCGCGAAGATCATCTCGACAAGATCGATGCGGAGCGGAAAGTCACCGGGGCTGACGGTGTACGAGCAGGCCGCGATCTCGAGTTCCGCGAACCCAGCCTGCACGATGTACTGCCCTCCCTCGAACGATGCGTTCGTGTGGGTGGAGAGCACCTGCGGACAGCCGGCTCCTGCGGTGCCGCCATCGGAGCCGCCACCCTTGAAGCTGGGCATCGCGAGCAGCCAAGGCGTGTCCTTCGCGCCGATCGGGTCCTCGTTGCGGCGTGAATCGCCGGCGGCCGCGAGCGGAGTGCACAGGACAATCGCGAGAGACGAGGCGAGGGTCGCGGAGACGAGCGTCTGCATGGTGGCTCCCGGAGGGTGCGGCGCGGCGACGGGCTGCGCCGGTCAAAAGGTAGCACTCGATTCGAAAGTCCCAAGCGCGCCTGGCGCGATCTCGACGAACCATGCGGTTCGGACAGGCGGATATTGGGTGTCACCGCGGCGAGAGCGGGCGGCCGAGCGCCTCGGCGAGGACCGCGATGAGGTCGTCGGGCTCGGGAAGGCGGCCGGGCCCGACGGCCCGACAGGCCTGCCAGCCCGAGGCGGGGTCGATCACGCCGAATCCATCCCCGCGGAGCACCGCAATGTTCCGCTGCGTCGCGGGCTGGCGCCACATCGCCTCATTCATGCTTGGCGCGAGCAGCACGCGGGTCCTGCTGCGGTCGATCGACGCCGCGAGGAGCGAGACCATGTCGTCGCACCGGCCGCTCGCGAGCTTCGCGAGCATGTCCATGGTGCAGGGCGCCACGAGGTATGCGTCGAGCTCCGCGGCCGCGCGGATGTGCTGGGGGTCAGCCGGCGACGCCGACTCCCATGGACTCGTGAGGACGGGGCGCCCGGCGAGTGACTGGAAGACCAGAGGCGTCACGAAGCGCTGGGCGTCGGAGGTCATCGCGACGGTCACCTCCGCGCCCGCCTGCGCGAGGGTGCTGACGACGCCGCAGACCTTGTAGGACGCGATGCCCGCGCAGACGCCCACCGCGATCCTGCGGCCCTTGAGGACGGCAAGATGTGCTGGGTCACCCTGGTACATGCTGGTTCAAGCCCTTCCGCGACGCCGATCAGGCCTGCGGCCGACTCGCTGCTCGAAACCCGCGCTCGGAACCCGCGCGAGGAACCCGCGCGAGGAACCCGTTCAGCGCTTCTTGGAGCCGGGACCGCGCATCTTCTCGATGTGCGCGGGGTCGATCTCGAGGGTGATCTTCTCCTGGAGGATCTCCTCGATCACGACCTCGAGGTCGGACCGGCCGTTCCGGTCGACCAGCGGCCTGGCGCCGTCGATGATCTCGCCAAGGCGCCGCTGGATCAGGGCCGTCAGCTTGAAACGGCCGCCAAGCTTCTCGACAATTGCATCGCTCTTGAGTGCTTCGATCATGGTGTCCTCGGGACAACCCCTGCGCCCGGCGCTTGGGGTAGAAGGGTTAGTATAGCGAAATCTCCATGCCTGAACGCGCCCCTGACCGACCTGCCCCTGCCGGAGGCGCCGACGCGCCGCCCGGGGAGCCGCGGACCGGGGCGCGGATCGCGAGGATTGTCGCGCGGCGGCTCAATCGCATGGGCCTGAACCGCGAACGGCGTCTCCTGCTCTGGGCCGCCTTGACCGGGATGGCGCTTGCGGTCATCGCGCTCGCATTTATCCGACCCATCCAGTGGATCGAGCACGGGGCGGTCGAGTGGCTCCGGGGCCACCCGGAACGGGCGCCCCTCGCGATCGCGATCGTGCCGGTGCTCGGCGCGCTGCTCTGCGGCGCGATCCAGGTCGCCTTCCCCGTGAAGTTCCGCGCGCACGGCGTGTCGAGCGTGCTCTACGCGATCCACCGCCGGCGCTCGCAGCTGCCCGGGACCCTCGCCGCCCGCACTTGGCTCGGCTCCACCTCGATCATCGCCAGCGGCGGTTCGGCCGGTCCCGAGGGCCCGATCGTGACGATCGGCGCGACCCTCGGGAGCGTCATCGCGCGGTTCCTCCGCGTCGACCCGCAGACCGCGACGACGCTCGTCGGATGCGGCGCGGCCGCCGGCCTTGCCGCGGTGTTCAACGCGCCGATCACCGGCATCTTCTTCGTGCTCGAGGTGCTGCTGCGCGACTTCTCGCTGCGCACCTTCACTCCGATCGTGATCGCCGCCGTGTTCGCCGCCGCGACCGTGCAGACGCTGCTCGGGTCGCAGGAGCCGCTCTTCGGAATCAGCGCGAGCCACCTCGCCTCGGGTGGAGGCGGCGCAGGGCTCACGATCACGACGGCGCCGGCGTTCGCGCTGCTCGGCATCGTGTGCGGCGTGGCGAGCGTCTTCTTCGTACGCACCGTGCAGGCGTGCGAGACGGCGTTCAACCGGATGCCGATTCCGCGCTGGCTGTCGCCGGCGACCGGCGCGGCGATCCTGGCGGCGCTCGGCATCTTCCATGTCACCTTCGCCGCGCAGTGGCTCGATTTCGGACAAGGCACGCTGCCGCCGTTCTACGGGAACGGCTACCCGCTTGCCCACTATGTGCTCGACCCGAGCACCTACCACGAGCGCACGGCGCTCCTCGTCGGAGCGCTCTTCATCGGGCTCGCGGTGGTGAAGTGCCTCGCGACCGGACTCACGCTCGGATCGGGCGGCATCGGCGGCCTGTTCGCGCCTGCGCTCCTGGTGGGCGCGCTCGTGGGCGGCGCGTTCGGAAGCATGGGAGAGCTCGTGCCGTTCGTCGCGGAGGTCGGCCCGACGCGGCTGGCGCTCGCGGGCATGGCCGGCGTCGTCGCGGGGTCGACGCATGCCCCGCTTGCCGGCGCGATGCTCGTGTACGAGCTCTCGCGCGAACCGACCATCCTGCTGCCGGTCATCCTCGTCGCAGCGCTCGGCACCATCGTCGCGCGGCTCCTCGAGCGCCACAGCGTCTACACGGCGGAGCTCTCGGCGCTCGGCGTCCGCATCGGATCGGCCGCGGACATGACCGCGCTGCGGCGCCTTCGCGTGGGCGATGTCCCGCTCCGCGAGCCGGTGATCGTGCGGGGATCGGCGTCGGCAAGCTCGCTGGTGGCGCTCGCCGACGCAGGCGACGACTTCGTCGTGCTCGACGACCAGGGGCAGCTCGAGGGCATGGTCGGCGCGCGCGACCTCCGCATCGCGCTCGTCCATCGCGAGGCGATGCCGCTCCTGCAGATCCGCGACATCGCGCGCACGAATGTCCGCGCGATCGACCGCGACATGCCGCTCGACCAGGCGCTCGACCTCCTCGAGCGGGGCTCCCTTCCGGTGAAGGGAGCGGACGGCGCGATCGCGGGCGTGCTGACCCGCTCGCGGCTGATCCGCGCGTGGCGGCGGCGCATGGAGCGGGAGTCATGACCGACGCCGCGGATCGCGCGCCGCGCCTGTCGTTCCGCCGCTCGCAGCGCTTGCGCGGCCGAGGTTCGTTCAAGGCCGTGCTCGATGCGCGCGCGCGCCTCGACGGCGATGCCGTCGCGGTCCACGCGAAGCCGAACGACGCCGCGATCCATCGGCTCGGGATCTCGATCGGCCGAAAGGTCGGCACCGCCGCGCGCCGAAACCGGATCAAGCGGCTCATCCGCGAGGCGTTCCGGCTCGGGCAGCACGGGCTCCCCACCGAGGCGCCCGCGCCGTACGACTTCGTCGTCGTCGTCCGTCCGCACGAGCCCCTCGCGCTCGACGCCTACCGGGAGGCGTTCGCCCGGGCCGTCGCGCACCTCCACTCCACATGGCTGAAGCGTCACCAGCGCCGAAACCCGGCATCGCAGCCCGAATCCTGATCCTCGGGGTGCGCGGCTACCAGGTCGTGCTCGGCCCCGTGATGGGCGGGCAGTGCCGGTTCACGCCGAGCTGCTCGCACTACGCGATCGAGGCGTTCACGCGGCACGGCGCGCGACGCGGGCTCCGTCTCACCGTGCGCCGGCTGCTGCGCTGCCAGCCGTGGGGCGGCTGCGGCCACGACCCAGTGCCGTAGCGCGGGGCGGGGGCGGGAATCGAAATCCAACTCGTGGGGAATTGATGCAGCCACGCAATCAGACGGCGCACCCGCGCCTCCGAGACGCGCATCGCCGCACCACGCCCGCGGCGGATGGCTCCGAGTGGATCGCGTTGGCGGGTAAACGCGGCCGCCTTCGATCGCAAGGCCCGCATTCCGCGCGGAACGGATGCGCGGCCGCCTTCGTGCGATCCCGCATGGAACCGACTCGACCGGTCCGGCGGTCGCGCCGATCACCGTCGATCCGCTGCGCGCCAGCGAATCCGATCGATGACCGGCGAGAACTCACCCATCATCATCACCGTCGTCGGTGCGGCGCTTCTGCTGATCGTCCTCGCTGCCGCGATCTCGATGCTCGTGCGACGGCGCGACGAGCTCCGCCGCTCCGAACGCATCCAGCGCGAGCGACACGACGCCGTCCGGCACGGCAGCCACAAGGCCCGGCTCATCCATCCTGACATCGACCTCGCGAAGTGCATCGGCTGCGGCGCCTGTACGCAAGCCTGCCCCGAGGACGGCGTGCTCGACCTCCTTCATGGCCAGGCCGTCGTCGTCCATGGCGCACGCTGCGTCGGGCACGGAAGATGCGCGGAGGTCTGCCCGACGGGCGCGATCGCGCTCACCTTCGCGGATCTCTCGACCCGCAACGACCTGCCCGCGACGAGCGCGGAGTTCGAGGCGATCGGCACGCCGGGGCTCTTCCTCGCGGGAGAAGTCACGGGGTTCTCGCTCGTCCGGAACGCCGTACGCCACGGCACGACGGTGGCCGATGCGGTCGAGCGGCGCTCGCGCGACCATCGCGGCACGCGGCCGGACGGCGTGCTCGATCTGCTCGTCGTGGGCGCCGGACCGGCAGGAATGGGCTGCGCGCTGAGGGCGAAGGAACTGGGACTCGCCTTCGATGTGATCGACCAGTCGGAGGCGCTGGGCGGGACGGTGGCGGCCTACCCCCGCAAGAAGATGGTCATGACGCAGCCGATGCATCTTCCGCTGCACGGGCGACTCGAGCGGCTCGAGTACCAGAAGGAGGACCTCGTCTCGCTCTGGCAGCGGCTCGCGGGCGACCACGCGCTGCCGATCCGGACGGGCGTGCGTCTCACCGACCTGCGGCGCGGGGATGACGGCGTCTTCACCGCGGAGACGAGCGCAGGTCCGGTGCGCGCGCGCCATGTCTGCCTCGCGCTCGGCCGGCGCGGCACGCCGCGCAAGCTCGGCATCCCCGGCGAAGACCAGCCGAAGGTCCTCTCAAGCCTCCTCGACGCGGAGTCCTACCGCGGCCGGCGCATCCTCGTCGTCGGCAGCGGCGACAGCGCCGTCGAGGCGGCCCTCGCGCTCGCGCACCAGGAGGGCAACGCCGTGACGATCGCGGCCCGCAGCCGCGACCTGCCGCGCATCAAGTCGAAGAACAGCGCACGCCTCCAGCAGTTCGCGCGCGATGGCCGGCTCAACCTCCTCGTGGACTGGACGCCGGTCCGAATCGGACCCGGGGATGTCGAGCTCTCCCGCACGGTCGAAGGCACGAAGGAGACGATGGTCGTCCCGAACGACGATGTCTTCGTCTGCATCGGCGGCGATCCGCCGTTCGAACTGCTGCGCCGTGCCGGCGTGAGCTTCGACCCCGCGCAGCGACAGCCGCAGGCTCCGGTCGCGGACAACACGACGCCGCTGATCTGGGCGCTCTCCGCCCTCCTGCTCGCCACCGCCGCCATGCTCGCATGGGCCGGATATCACCACGAGTACTACGGCACCGGCTCGGCGCAGCGGGCGGCCCTCGATGCACACCGTTGGCTCCGGCCGGCGGGTGCGTTCGGGGTCGGGACCGCGATCGTCGCCGTGGCGCTGTTCGTCTGGAATCTCGCGTACCTCGCGCGACGCAGCCCGAGGATCGGCCGCCGGATTCCGGGATCGCTTCGGCTCTGGATGGGCACGCACATCTTCACCGGGATGGCGGGGTTCCTCTGCGTGGTCCTGCACGCAGGCTTCACCTACCGCACGACGCTGGGCGGATATGCATTCATGACGCTCGGGATCGTGCTGGTGGCCGGCCTCGTGGGCCGCTACCTGTACGCGGCGGTCCCGCGGGCGGCCAACGGGCGCGAGATGGACCTCGACGAGCTCCGTGCGCGGCTCGCGGCGATCGCGACCGAATGGGATGCGAAGGCGCGCGGACTCGGCGACACGGTGCGGGACCGGATCGACGGGCTCATCCTCGAGGAGCGGTGGCGCCCGTCGCTCGCGGCGCGGATCGCGGGCCTCGTGACGGCGCAGGCGCGCATGCGGCGCACCCTTCACGACCTCCGCATGGATCCGCGGCTCGAGAGCGTGCCCGACGGCGAGCGCGAGGAGCTCATGTCGCTCGCAAGGCGTTCGCTCCGGCTCACGCTCCAGATCGCGCACTACGAGGAGCTTCGCGCGCTGCTCGGATCCTGGCGCTTCTTCCATCGCTGGATCGCGCTGCTCATGGTGCTCCTCGTCGTCGGGCACATCGGGATCGCCCTGCGCTACGCGCGCCTCGAGTGGCCGCTCGCCTCGTGGTGGCGCGGCGCGCCCGAAGTCGCGGCCGCGGAGGGTGTCCGATGAGCGCCGATCCGACGCCGGCCGCACCCCGCGACCGCCGCAGCGCCTCGCGCATCCTCGCGTGGACGAGCCTCGCGGCGGTGGCTGCGATCGCGTGGTGGAACTTCGACCGGAACCCCAGTCCGGGCCCGCTGCATCCCTCGCATGCGGCGGTCGCGCGCCTCTCGGGGAACGCAGGCTGCGCGCTCTGCCACGCGGACGGGCAGTTCGATGGCGCCGAGCGGTTCGACGGCACCTGCAACTCCTGCCACGAGGATGTCGCAGACCAGCTCGCGCGGCGCACCGGCATCCACGGCGCGCTCGAGCCGCGGCGCGCGGTCGACTGCACCGAGTGCCACCACGAGCACGCGGGCGACACGCTCGACCTCGTGTCGACGGCGGCCTTCCAGCGTGCCGGCGTTCCAGCGCCCGAGATCTACGATCACGCGCATGCCGGCGGCCTCGCGCTCGAGGGCCGCCACCTCGAACTCGACTGCACGGGGTGCCATGTCTTCGCGCGCAACGACATGGTCCCGGAAGGGGCATCGCGCTACCTCGGGCTCTCGCAGGCATGCACGGCCTGCCACAGCGACGCACACCGGGGCGAGCTTGGCAACGACTGCGCGAGATGCCACGGACAGGAGCGGCCGTTCAGGGAAGTCCCGAACTTCCAGCATCCGAAGAGCTTCCCGCTCATCGACGGGCACGCGGGTCGCCGGTGCAGCGAGTGCCACGCGACGCCGGATGTGTACACCGGCCTCTCGACGCGCTGTGCAAGCTGCCACGGCGACGACTACGAGGCGACGACGCGGCCTTCCCATCGGCTCGCCGGGCTCGGAAACGACTGCGCGGAGTGCCATGGCTCGCGGTCATGGAGCGAGACGCGATTCGTGCATCCCGCGCGCCTCCCGCTCGCGGGCGCGCACGCAGCGGTCGCCTGTGCGTCGTGCCACGGCGAGGGAGGGCTTCAGGAGCGGACAGCCGCGTTCGCCCGCTCGCAGCGCTGCACCGAGTGCCACGCCTCGCCGCACGATCCCCGCCTGATCGCGGCCGCCGGGGAGGCGCAGTCCGGACGCGGCGACGCCTGCACGGTCTGCCACGCACCCTCGCTTCCCCGCTGGCGCGACGCCGACGAAACGGCCATGCGATCGCTCCATGGCGCGGTCGGCTTCTCGCTCGAGGCGCCGCACGCGAGCCAGGCGTGCGCCGAGTGTCACGAGAGCCGCAAGAGTGCCGCAGTCAACCCGACCGTCCTCCGCTCGGGGGCGGACTGGAGGCGGGACTTCCCGGGTCGCTCGCCGAACGGATGCGAGGCGTGCCACAGGGATCCGCACGCAGGGCAGTTCGACGCCGGCGAATCGGGGGGCGCCTGCGCGGCGTGCCATGCACCGACCGCGTTCACACCGACCCAGTTCGACATGGACCGGCACGCGACCTGCGGATTCCCGATCGACGGAAGCCACCGGGCGGTCGCCTGCGCGTCCTGCCACACGGTGGTCGACGGCGTCCGGCGCTTCGCGGAGACGCCCAGCGCGTGCGCCGACTGCCACGCCGATCCGCACGGCGGAGTGTTCGACCGGGCGCCCGACGGGGCGGAGCGGCCGCAGCTCGTCGACGGCCGGTCGGGATGCGCGCGATGCCACACGACGGTCGACTTCGCGAAGGTCGCATGGACTCCGGCCGACCACGCGCTGTGGACGGGCGAGGCGCTGACCGGCAAGCACGCGAGCGCCTCGTGCAGCGACTGCCACCGCCGGGCATCTTCCGACGATCGGCCGGTCGACCCGTCGGTCCCGCCACCCTCCGCGCGCAGGATCCCGAAGTTCACGCCCGCGCCGCGGGAGTGCGCTGCCTGTCACGATGATGTGCACGCAGGACAGTTCGCGACTGGCGGCGCGCCCGACGCTTCGACCGACTGCGCCCGCTGCCATCGCAGCACCGAGAGCTTCCGAACCGTGGCGTTCGACCATGGACGCGACTCGCGGTTCGCACTCGACGCCGACCATGCCAAGCTCGCGTGCTCGGCGTGCCACAGGCCGGTCGAGTTCGCCGGACGCTCGGTCGTCCGATTCAAGCCGCTCGGCGTCGAGTGCGCCGACTGCCACGATCCGCGCGGAGGCCGCCCAGCGCGGCCGATCGACGATGGACCGCCGCGCAAGGGAGGGACACTGTGATCCGACCGCTGCTCGCCACCGCCGCGCTGCTGTGCCTCGCCGGACTCGCGATCGCAGACTCGGCCATCGATGCGACCGTCGTCAGCGTCGCGGGCAACAGCATCTACCTCGACGCCGGACGCGACGCCGGCGTCACGGCGGGTGCCCGCGTGGTCTTCCGGCTGGCGGGCGGAGAGCTCGTCGAGGCGACCGTGATCGATGTCACCGCGGGCAATGCGCGCGCGGAGCTCAAGCCCGGCAGCGCCATGCCATCGCCTGGAGACCGGGCGAGCGTCGACGCGCTCGACGCCGCTGTCGAGTCTGCCGCGGCGAGTACGCCCGCTTCACCGGCCCCGCATGCGCCGTGGCGCGCGCAGCTGCCGACGGACCCGAACGCCCCGCTGCTCGCGCCGGCGTTCGGCACCCGGCCGGAGGACCGTCCGGCGACCTTTCACGGCCGGCTCTACTCGACCTATCGATTCATCGACGACCGTCACAGCGATCGCACCTACTCGTACGGTCGCTCGGGTCTCTGGCTCGAGGGGCGGAACCTCCTCGGCGACGGCGGTCGACTTCGATTCCAGGGAGAGGGCGAGTACCGCAGCGCGTCGTCGGTCCATTCGGACAACGAGGGACTCGACGCGAGCATCCTGCGGCTCAGCTATGCGTGGGGCCTCGACCGCGATGCGCCGTTCCGGGGCGAGGTGGGCCGGTTCGTCAGCGCGTACCTGCCGGAACTCGGCATCTTCGACGGCGCGGAGGCCGTGATCCGATTCGAGGGCGGCCTGAGCCTTGGCGCCGGCGCCGGCGCGTATCCGCTCGACACCGAGGAGCTGCCGAATGCCGGCGATGACCTCGGCTTCCATGTGTTCGCCGACTACCTCGACGAGGACTCGCCGCGCGTCCTCCAGGCGACGCTCGGCTACCAGCAGACCTTTCACGCCGGCGCGGCCGACCGCTCGCTCGTGATCGGCCGGATCCTCGCCAATCCGTCCGACTCGGTGCGCCTCTTCGGCATGGCGATGGTCGACCTGTACGACTCGACCGACACGCTCGAGTCGAACGCCGCCGAGGTGACGCAGGCCGTCGCGCAGGCGAGCTTCCGCTTCACCCCGACGAGCGGCGGAATCCTGTCGTACACGCGCACGGCCTGGCCGGAGCTCGATCGCGACGAGTACGAGTACTTCCCGCCGTGGCTCGTGACCGACGGCTTCGTCGACCGCATGAGCGGATCGTGGTGGACGAAGCTCGACCAGCACTGGCGGTTCTCCGCGCGCGGCAACTGGTGGCGCGACCAGTCCCGCGAGGGCTACGGAGGCGAACTCGCGCTCGACTGGACGCTGCCCGTCGAGCGGCCGAGCTCGCTGATGGCCTCCGTCTACTTCGACGACGCCGCGTATGTCTCGGGCGCGGGAGTGCGCGTGCAGGGCCAGATGCAGTTCGGCGACTTCCACTGCTTCCTCGGCTACGACGGGTTCCTGTACACGACCGAATCGGAGTTCGTGGACTCCTCCGAACGGCTCAGCAACCGGATCCGCGGGGATGTCGCGTGGCAGCGCGGGGCGTGGCTCCTCGATGTCGAGGCCTCGTATGTCTTCGGCGACGACGAGGATGCCGTCACGCTCGGAGTCACCGCGCAGTATCGTTTCTAGGAGCGTGGCACCCATGACGCGGCTTCACAAGGTCATCCTCGCATCGATCGCCCTGGTCGGCATCGTCGCCTGCGCGAACATCGTCCCGCGCAAGGGCTGGCGCCCCGACCTCGGGCCGGTCGTTCCGCACGACACCTTTCCGGCGGACTGCGCGCTCTGCCACGAGGGCGGATCGTGGACGCGCATCAAGCCGGACTTCGAGTACGACCACGAGAAGGAGACCGGCGTCAGGCTCACCGGCGCGCATGGTTCCGCCCAGTGCCTGCGCTGCCACAACGACCGCGGACCGGTGCGGCTCTTCGCCGAGCGCGGATGCGCCGGCTGCCACGAGGACCCGCACCGCGGCCAGCTCGGAAGCCTCTGCCAGTCCTGCCACAACGAGGACACCTGGCGGCCACTCGAGGCGATCGCCGCGCATGCGCGCACGCGGTTCCCCCTCGTCGGCGGACACGCCGCCGTCGACTGCACCCGCTGCCATCCGGGCGCGAGCGAGGGCTTCTTCCCGCCGATCGGCATCGACTGCGAGTCGTGCCACGCACAGGACGCGCTGGCGGTGACGAGCATCGACCATGCCGCGCTCGGGCTGCTCGACGGCTGCGTGCGCTGCCACTCCCCCGCCGCGTGGACGCCTGCCGGTTTCGCGCATCCGACCAGCTTCCCGCTCTCGTCGGGCCATGGCGGCCTGGGCTGCACGCAGTGCCACACCACCCCCGGGGTCTTCACGGGACTCGTGACCGACTGCGCGAGCTGCCATCTCGACGACTACCAGGCCACCTTGAATCCGAACCACGCGGCGGCCGGGTTCTCGACCGACTGCCGCACCTGCCACACCACCGCGGGCTGGGGCGGCGGGAACTTCGCGCACCCGGCGAGCTTCCCGCTCGCGCAGGCCCACGCAAACCGGGCCTGCAGCGAGTGCCACACGGTGCCGGGCACCTTTGCGGGCCT
>Ga0209770_10001239_pt1 | contig 13364 bp, 10 predicted proteins | sample LauGreSu1BDMLBDD_2_FD_187572 | JGI IMG/M metagenome (GOLD analysis project Ga0209770, IMG submission 187572) | Freshwater lake microbial communities from Lake Michigan, USA - Su13.BD.MLB.DD (SPAdes) (version 2) | ecosystem: Environmental > Aquatic > Freshwater > Lake | place: Lake Michigan, USA...
TTGAGTACGGAATCATCGATCAGGTATTGGCATCACGTAAGGCCAAGCCAACTAAGTAATCTTTCTATGAAACTATTTGAGGCGGGCTCCCTTTGGTCATACAAGGGATACCGTCTCTTTTGGTTTTCAAATGCAATCTTTGTTTTAGGTGCATCTGCATTTCCTATTGCATTAGCGGTAACAGTTCTAGATGCTGGCGGAACTGCCACCTCTCTAGGCCTAATCCTTGGTGCACGTGTTTTGTCTGGCGTTGTATTTGCACCATTTGCTGGTGTGTGGGCAGATAGGTTGCCGCGCAGAAATGTAATGATTGGTGCAGATCTTTTCAGAGCAGCTGTCGTAATCTCAATGGTTTTTGTCTCAGCACCATCAATGCCGCATTTCTTATTAGGGCTTGCAGTTTTCTTGGTTGGTGTTGGTGATGCTTTTGGCGCGGCAGCAGCCGGTGCAATCATTCCAAGTCTTGTGCCAGATGAAAAACTGCCTGCGGCAAATGTTGCACGAAACATCATGACAAAGGGTGCAACTATTGTGGGACCAGGTATTGGTGGTGCATCAGTGTTTTTGATTGGTGGCAGATTTACTTTCCTCATTACTGCAATATCTTTTATCTTAGGCACTTACTTCCTTTTCAAGATTCAAGAAGACATCAACAGTGATAAGCGAGCGCAAGAGCCCTTCTTTGTTGAACTTCGAGAAGGCCTGCGCACAGTGCGAGATATTCCTTGGATTGGGGCCTTCATTCTTATGGTCTCAGTTCAGTTGATGGTTGTGCTTGCAGCAGAAACAGTTTTGTTACCTGTCATTAGCCGCCGTGAATTTGATTCAAATACTCCCTTTGCATTGGCAGCATCTGCCTTTGCAATCGGAAGCATCATTTCAGCGCTGCTGTGTGTGAAGATAAAAGTTAAGCATGAAGGCTATGTTTCAATTTTTGTCTGGATGTTTATCATTATCGCTCCGTTGGCTTTGGCATTTCCGGTCTCTGGAACATTCATTGTTATTGCTTATTTGTTTGCTGGTTTTTCAGTTGGACCGTGGGAGGCATGGTGGTCATCTGCTGTGCAGCGAGAAGTTCCAGCTCATTTGCAAGGTCGTGTCTTCTCAATTGATCACATGGGTTCAGCTGGATTGATGCCCATTGGAATGGCATTGATCGGTCCGGCTGTTGCACTCTTTGGTGAAAAAGAACTACTCATTGGCGCATCAATTTTTCATGTGTTGATTAGCTTTGCCATTCTTCGAGTTCCTGGGGTGAAAGACATGAAGATGCCCGCTAATTATTCTCACGGCGAACAGAGATAAGCGTAAAAACCCGCACATAAAACCGCTAAAGAATCTAAAATTTACCCATGACCAGAATCGGTGAAACAAGCGACTTGCTCAAGTGTTCCTTCTGCGGAAAAACTCAGAAGCAAGTTAAAAAACTCATTGCCGGGCCTGGCGTCTATATCTGCGATGAATGTATTGAACTCTGTAATGAGATCATCGTTGAAGAGCTTTCTGAAGCCTCATCCCTTGGACTGGCAGAACTTCCTAAGCCACAAGAGATCTTTGAATTCCTAGATCAATATGTCATCGGACAAAACCGTGCAAAGAAGTCTCTCTCAGTTGCTGTTTATAACCACTACAAGCGTGTGCAAAGTGGCAACCGTGAAGATCAAATCGAATTAGCTAAATCAAATATCTTGCTACTTGGCCCAACAGGGTGCGGTAAGACTCTGATGGCTCAAACTCTTGCACGCATGCTCAACGTTCCATTTGCTATTGCAGATGCAACGGCGCTCACAGAGGCTGGCTATGTGGGTGAAGATGTTGAAAATATTTTGCTTAAGCTCCTGCAAGCTGCAGATTACGATGTTAAGAAGGCAGAAACAGGAATTATCTACATCGATGAAATCGATAAGGTTGCTCGCAAATCTGAAAACCCATCAATCACACGCGATGTTTCAGGTGAAGGTGTTCAGCAAGCGCTATTAAAGATTCTTGAAGGAACTGTCGCATCTGTTCCACCACAAGGTGGACGCAAGCATCCACACCAAGAGTTCATCCAAATCGACACAACTAACGTTCTCTTTATTGTTGGCGGAGCATTTTCTGGATTAGAAAAGATCATTGAGAGCCGTGTTGGTAAGTCTGGCGTTGGATTTAATGCCACCTTACAAGATGCCGCCGATAAGAACCGTAAAGATATCTTTGCAGATGTCATGCCTGAGGATCTTTTGAAGTTTGGAATGATTCCTGAATTCATCGGCCGCTTGCCAGTGCTAACGAGTGTTGAGAACTTGGATAAAGAAGCGCTGATGCAGATTTTGACTGAGCCAAAGAACGCACTTGTGAAGCAGTATCAACGCCTCTTTGATCTAGATAACGTTGAATTAGAGTTTGATGCCCCAGCCTTGGATGCAATCGCAGATCTTGCCTTGGATCGTGGAACGGGTGCTCGTGGCCTTCGCGCAATCATGGAATCAACGCTTTTGAGTGTGATGTATGACGTTCCTAGCCGTGGCGATGTAGCAAAAGTCATTGTGAACAAAGATTGCATCGAAAATGGGGCGCAACCTGAATTTATTAAACGAACTGGTGATATTCCAAAGCGCTCACGCGCAGCAAAGGGTCAAGAGGAGAAGAGCGCATAATCTAGACTGCTCCTCATGTCCGGCGACCTAGCTTCCAGTTTTTCACCAGCTGATATCGAAGCAACCCTGTATCAAAAGTGGGTCAGTGCTGGCTACTTCACAGCGGACGCATCATCTAGCAAACCTGCTTTCTCAATTGTTTTGCCACCACCAAATGTGACAGGTGTTTTACACATTGGTCACGCACTTGATCAAACTCTGCAAGATTGTTTATCACGTATGAAGCGCATGAAGGGCTTTGAAGTTCTATGGCTACCTGGAATGGACCATGCAGGAATTGCAACACAAAACGTTGTTGAAAAGCAGTTAGCTGCTGGTGGTAAATCTCGTCATGATTTAGGGCGCGAAGAATTCGTTAAGAAAGTCTGGGATTGGAAGGCTGAATCTGGCGGTGCAATTCTTGAACAAATGAAGCGACTTGGTTCATCTGTTGACTGGTCACGTGAGCGCTTCACTATGGATGAAGCAATGTCTAACTCGGTAGTTACTTTGTTTAAGAAGATGCATGATGCGGGCTTAATTTATCGCGCAGAGCGAATCATTAACTGGTGTCCTCGTTGTTTAACTGCGCTCTCAGATATTGAAGTTGAGCACCAAGATGATTCTGGTGAGTTTGTTTCAGTTCGCTACGGTGAAGGCGAACAAAGCATCACCGTTGCAACTACACGACCAGAGACAATGATGGGCGACGGCGCAGTTGCAGTTCACCCTGATGACCCACGCTATAAGCACATGGTTGGCACATCAGTGTTGCTTCCACTTGTTAATCGCATGATTCCAATTATTGCTGATGAGTTAGTTGATCCTGATTTTGGAACCGGTGCTGTGAAAGTAACTGCAGCCCATGATCCCAATGACTTTGAAATGGCCGTTCGCCACAATGTTCCATTCGTTGTGATCATGAACGAGCACGGCGTTATGGATGGCACTGGAACTGAGTTTGATGGCATGGATCGATTTGAAGCACGCGTGGCAGTGGTTGAAAAACTACGCTCACTCGGTCGCATCGTTGCTGAAAAGCGTCCATATATTCACGCAGTGGGTCACTGTTCACGCTGTGACACAACAGTTGAACCACGTTTATCTAAGCAGTGGTTTGTAAAGGTTGCACCACTTGCAAAGGCATCAGCTGATGCTGTGCGCAATGGTTTAGTAACGATTGAACCTAAAGAGTTAGAACCTCGTTATTTTGATTGGGTAGATAACATGCATGACTGGTGTATTTCTCGCCAGTTATGGTGGGGCCACCGCATTCCAGTTTGGTATGGACCACATGGTGAAGTTGTCGTTGTTGGTCCAGGTGAATTAGCACCTGCCGGCTACACGCAAGATCCAGATGTTCTAGATACTTGGTTCTCATCCGGGCAATGGGCTTTCTCAACATTTGGTTGGCCAGAAAAAACTGCAGATTTAGCTAAGTTCTATCCCACTTCAGTTCTAGTCACTGGCTATGACATCTTGTTCTTCTGGGTAGTGCGCATGATGATGATGAGTACTTTTGCTATGGATGGTGTGCCACCGTTTAAGACAATCATGCTGCATGGTTTGGTGCGCGATCAATTTGGTAAAAAGATGTCTAAGAGTCGCGGAAATGTTATTGATCCCATTGAGTTTATGGACAAGTACGGCGCAGATGCTCTGCGCTTTACTTTGGCACGCGGTGCGAATCCAGGCACAGACCAAGCACTTGCTGAAGATTGGATTGGCGGTTCACGTAACTTTGCTACCAAACTCTGGAATGCAACCCGCTTTGCAATGATGAATGGTGCAACTGTTGAAGGTGAACTTCCAGCAGTTGATTCCCTGAACGCTATTGATAAGTGGATTCTGAGCCGTTTGTCAGAAACTATCTCTGAAGTTGACTCTCTGCTTGAAAAATATGAGTTTGCTCGAGCTTGTGAGCTTTTGTATCACTTTGCTTGGGATGACCTATGTGACTGGTACCTAGAGCTTTCAAAGGAAACATTTGCTGGAACTGATTCACAAAAGACAAAGCGCGTTCTAGGTCATGTTCTTGATCAACTTTTGCGCCTTTTGCACCCAGTAATGCCATTTATTACTGAGCAGCTCTGGACAACGTTAACTGGGGCACAATCACTCGTTATTGCTAAGTGGCCTGTGGCAGATGCTGCCCACGTTGATAAGGCTTCAGAAAAGCTTGTTACTCAGATGCAAGAGATCATCACTGATGTTCGCAGGTTTAGAAATGATCAAGGAATTAAGACTTCACTCAAGATTCCTGCACGCTTTGTGGCTAAGGGTGCAATTGCCGATTATTCAAGCGCCATGGCATTTGTTTTGCGTCTTGAACTCGGTGAGATTACACCAAGTGCAAAGGTTGAAATCGGTTCAGTAAAGGTGGAGTTCGACTTAACTGGATCAATCGATGTTGTTGCAGAACGCGCTCGATTAGAAAAGGATTTAGCTGCAGCGATTAAGGATAAGCAGACTGCAGAAGTGAAGTTGAACAATGATGGTTTCATGGCAAAGGCACCTGAGAGTGTTGTTGTTGAAATCCGTGAACGTCTAGCTAAAACTAGTTCTGATATCGAACGCCTCACAGCACAACTTGGCGCACTACCTTCAGCATGATTATTTCTCCTGATGATCAAGAGCGCGTTGATGCTATTGAGCAAGCGCTACTAGCGCGCTGGCCAGAAGTTCGAATTGATCCAACAACAGAGCGCATTGCAGCCCTTGTTGATATTTTAGGTTCACCGCAACTGACATATCCAACAATTCATGTGGGTGGAACAAATGGAAAGACCACCACAACACGAATGATCGATTCACTTCTTTTTGCCCATGGTTTGCGCACTGGACGCTTTACTAGCCCACATCTTGAAACCTATCGTGAGCGCATTTCAATTAATGGCGAGCCCATTGATCCTAAAGATTTAATCTTTGCCTATAACGATATTGCTGCATATTTAGATTTAATGGATGAAAAGTTTGAACACCCCATTTCATTCTTTGAAGCAATCACAGCACTTGGCTTTGTGGCCTTTGCTGAACATCCTGTAGATGTTGGAGTTATTGAAGTTGGTATGGGTGGTCAGTGGGATGCAACAAATGTTGTTGATGCAGATGTCTCAGTAATCATGCCAATTGGCTTTGATCACATGGAATATCTAGGCAATACGCTCCATGAAATTGCTGCAACTAAGGCTGGAATCATTAAAGAAGGCGGCTTTGTTGTGCTTGCCCAGCAAGAGCCAGAGGCTGCTAAAGAGTTAATTAGAAAAGCTGCAGAGGTTGGCGCAGATGTTGTGCGCGAAGGTGTTGAGTATTCAGTTGCCTCAAGAGCAATTGCAGTCGGGGGACAGCTCCTGACTATTCAAGGTTTGCACGATACATACGATGAAATCTTCTTGCCTCTCCATGGCAAGCACCAAGCTGCTAATGCTGCAAGTGCACTTGTTGCAGTGGAAGCTTTCTTTGGCGATCAACCACTAGATATTGAAGCAGTGCGTGCAGGCTTTGCGGCAGTTACTTCACCTGGACGCTGCGAGGTAGTTCACCGCGATCCAACTGTAATTTTAGATGCTGCACACAATCCGCATGGCGCTAAAGCGCTAGCGCAGACTCTGAAGAGTGAATTCAACTTTGATGAAATTGTGGCAGTTGTGGGTGTTTTTGGCGATAAAGATGCCCTAGGAATCTTGCAAGAATTGGAACCAATTGTTGATCACGTCATTGTGACTCAAAGTTCATCGTCACGTGCCATGTCATCTTCTGATCTAGAAAAGCTAGCAACCTCTGTTTTTGGAAATGATCGAGTATTTGAAGTAAAGGATTTACACACCGCCCTTGATCGAGCGGTGGGGGATGCGACTAGACCTTTAAGTGAAGACACTGTCGGGATTATTGTGACCGGCTCGGTTGTTACAGTCGGTGAAGCTCGAACCTATTTGAGAAAGAAGTTTGCGAAATGAGAATTCTAGGAGCAACAGTTCTTGTTATGGAGAGCATGACTTTGGGTTTTGCGATTTTGCTTGCAACGAAAGACCAACCTACAGCTGCCCTCATCTATGGCTCCGTGATATCACTGCTTCTATTTCTCACTGCAGGCATTCTCAAGCGACGTTCAGGTTTATACATCGGCTCCATTTTGCAGATTTTCATGATTAGTTTCGGCTTCTTCGTCCCATCCTTCTTTGTCATTGGGGTGATATTCCTAGGACTATGGGCCGCAGCCATCATTGTGGGCCGCAAGGGAGAAGCTGCGCGTGCGGCTCTCATGGCGCAAGCAGGGGAAAAGGCCTAATAGACTAGGCAGGTGAGCATTGAGAAAACCCTAATCCTGGTTAAGCCAGACGGAGTCCGTCGTGGTTTAGTGGGCGAAGTTATTTCTCGTGTTGAAACAAAGGGTTATTCCATCGAAGCGTTACGTTTACTTAACGCTGATCGCGCATTACTTGAACAACACTACGCAGAACATATTGGTAAGCCATTTTATGAGCCACTAGTTGAGTTCATGATGTCAGGTCCAATCGTTGCAATGGTTGCTTCAGGTAATCGTGTCATCGAAGGATTTCGCTCGTTAGCCGGAGTTACTGATCCAACAGTTGCAGCACCAGGAACTATCCGTGGTGACTTAGCTCGTGATCAAGGCACCAAAGTTGTTCAGAATATTGTGCATGGCTCAGATTCACCTGAATCGGCTGCGCGCGAGATTCAAATTTTCTTCCCTAAATAATCAAGGAGTACAAAAGTATGAGTGCACAAAACAGAATGTCCTTCATCGGTCGTGATATGGCCGTTGACCTAGGAACTGCAAACACGCTTGTTTATGTGCGCGGACGTGGCATTGTTTTGAATGAGCCATCTGTAGTTGCCGTCAACCAAGATAGCGGTGGAATTTTAGCTGTGGGTCTTGAAGCCAAGAAGATGATTGGCCGTACTCCAGGAAACATCGTTGCTATTCGCCCACTTAAAGATGGTGTGATTGCAGACTTTGAGACAACTGAGCGCATGCTGCGCTACTTTATTCAAAAGGTGCACCGTCGCCGTTACTTAGCTAAGCCTCGTATTGTTGTGTGTGTTCCATCAGGTATCACTGGTGTTGAGCAGCGCGCAGTAAAGGATGCGGCATATGCCGCTGGTGCTCGTAAGGTTTACATTATTGAAGAGCCAATGGCAGCAGCAATTGGTGCAGGTTTACCAATCCACGAGCCAACAGGAAACATGGTTGTAGATATTGGTGGTGGTACTACTGAGGTTGCAGTTATCTCACTCGGTGGAATTGTGTGTTCACTATCAATTCGCGTAGGTGGAGATGAGCTCGATCAGTCGATTATCAACTGGGTTAAGCGTGAATTCTCACTGCTTTTGGGAGAGCGCACCGCAGAAGAAATCAAGATGGCTATCGGTTCTGCGTATCCATTAGCTGGTGAAAACGATGCTGAAATCCGCGGTCGCGACTTAGCAACAGGATTACCAAAGACAATCGTTGTCTCTGCTGCAGAGATTCGCAAAGCTCTAGAAGAGCCAGTCAATGCAATTGTTAACGCAGTAAAGAGCACACTCGATAAGACTCCTCCAGAGCTTGCATCAGATTTGATGGATCGTGGAATTGTTCTTACTGGTGGCGGTGCTTTACTCAAGGGTCTTGATGAGCGTCTTCGTAAAGAAACTGGAATGCCAATTCACATCGCTGAACGTCCATTGGATGCAGTTGTTGAAGGCTCTGGAAAATGTATCGAAGAGTTTGAGGCTTTAGAGAAGGTCTTAATCTCCGAACCTCGTCGATAGGTTTATTAGAAGATGCGTTACGGCGGAGAGGGTCGTACCCGTCTTCTCTTAATCATTTTAATTGTTACTGCGCTATTTCTAATCACCTTAGATTTGCGTGGAGTTGCAGTTCTAGATGGAGCGCGTCAAGGTACTCAGACAATTCTTTCACCTTTCCAAAAGGCTGGAAACTTCATCCTCACACCGGTTAAAAACTTTGTAACCGATGTTACCCACCTAGGCCGCACGCGTAATCAAATTGAAAAGCTGCGTGCTGATAATGCCAAGCTAAAGGCAGATTTAATCAACCGTAAGAATGCTGATGCCCAGCTCAAGCAACTCGAATCGATATTAGATTTAGCGGGCACGGCTGGATATAAAGTAGTAAATGCAAAAGTGATTAGCCAAGGCTCTAGCCAGTCTTTTTCTCAAACAGTGACTATTGATATTGGTTCAAATGCAGGTATCAAGAAAAACATGACTGTGCTCTCACAAACTGGAATCGCTGGTGTGGTTAAAGATGTTTTCCCAACAACTGCATTAGTGATGCTTGCAACTGATCCATCATTTAAAATCGGTGTTCGCATTGCAGGAACCCAACAAATAGGCATTTTGTCAGGCCGAGGTTCACGCTCAGGTTCACTGCAATTACTTGATAATTTAACAACAGTAAAAGTGGGCGATGTGTTGCTTGCCCGTGGAAGTGTGGCCAATCGTCCCTTTGTTCCGGGAGTTCCAGTTGGTTATGTAACTGCCGTTGATAACTCTGCTGGAGAAATCGCTCAAAGTGGCACCGTTCGTTACTACACAAATTTTGGTGGACTTGGAGTTCTAGCAGTTGTTGTCGCAGCCTCATCAACTAACCCAGGTGATGCACTAGTTCCGCCTAAGCCAGTCCCAACTCCCATTCCAACGGTGACGGTTTATGTAACACCATCACCGTCTCCAACGGAGTAGTTGTTCATGTTGACCCGACAGATTTCACTTTCAGCTCCAATATTTCTTTTCATCTTTGTCTTCCAAGAAGCGGTAGTGAATCAATTTAAACTTCCAGGTGGGGGATTCTCACTCTTTATAATCTTCGCTCTAGTGTGGGCAGTAATTAGCACGCCAGAGATTGCTGCGCTAACAGGTTTTGGTGCAGGCATATTGATGGATATGTCTGGCGGTGCTGGCGGTCCAGTGGGCCAATGGACACTGATCATGATCATTATTTGTTACGGCGTTTCATATCTTGGTTACGGTGATGGAAATATCAACGGAAACCCAATTGGCGTGGTTTTCTTTGTAGTGGTTGCAAACCTAGCCACTTCATTCCTTTTCCTTTCTAGTAGCGCTTTATTGGGTGTTACAACAGGAAGCTTCGGACAAATCCTTCTCACACTCCTTGGCAATTCACTCTGGACTTTGGTGCTCACGCCAATTGTTTTGCCCGTGTTTTCTTTCATGCACAACTTTGTCTTTGAAACGCGATCAGCTCTATGAATCAACGCTCACGTTTGAGTCTGCTGGTTGTGCAGATTCTTATTGTTTCTTTACTAGTAGCACTGCTAGGACGTCTGTTTTATCTACAAATTGCTGCAGGCCCAAAATATCGTGACGCAGCACTAAGTATTCAAAGCCGCGATGTTGTGGCACCTGCAAATCGCGGTTTAATTGTTGATGCTTATGGCGTGCCAATGGCGCTCAATAAAGTGGGTTTAGCAATCACCATCGATCGCATTGAAATTGATAAGCAGCCAGATAAAGGCGTAGAAGTCATGCAACGTCTTGCAAAGCTACTTAAACTCAACTACAACGATGTTTATACAAATACACGCCTGTGTGGAGAGCTGCCTGTGGGAGAGCGTGCAGGGTGTTGGACAGGTTCTAGATACCAACCAATTCCAATTACAAAAGAGGCAGATCCAGATATTGCCTTGCAAATCGTTGAACGTCCCGACCAATTCCCTGGTGTGGATGCACAACCAATTTCAATTCGAAGTTATCCAGGTCTTGTTGATGTCAACGCCGCGCATGTCCTTGGTTATGTCGGTCCTTTAACTGAGGATGATCTGACAAAAGATACGGGTAAGCAGTATTACAGGAGTGAGTCAATTGGTAAGGCCGGACTTGAGATTCAATATGATTCTTATCTTCGCGGTATCCCAGGAATTAGAACCCTGATTGTTGATCGAAAAGAAGCTATTACTCGTGAGAGTCAAAACACCAAGCCAACTGCTGGTGATCACTTAGTTACAAGTTTAGATATTAGATTACAAGCAGCTGCTGAAAAGGCTTTAGCTGATGCTGTTAAGCGCGGACGAGCAAATGGTTACACCTCTGATTCAGGGGCCGCAGTTGTTATGGATATTAGAACTGGTCGCATTTTGGCCCTAGCTTCATACCCAACCTATGATCCAAATGCTTTTGAAAAAGGTTTAACGGTTCAACAGGCATCAGATCTCTTTAGTGAGAAGAAGGCGGTCCCTGCGCTTAACCGTGCACTTCAAGGTTTGTTTGCACCAGCTTCAACTTTTAAATCAGTCTCAGTGGTTGCAGCAGCAGCTGCTGGATATGACCTCAACGCCTCCTATAGCTGTCCTTCAGAGGTGCAAGTGGGTACACGCGCATTTCAAAACTACGATAGTAAAAACCAGGGTCGCATGAATATGAAGAAGGCCATTGCGGTCTCTTGTGACACGATCTGGTACCAAATCGCCTTTGATGAATGGTTACGAGATGGCGGTTTGCGACCAAAAAACAACCCAAATGACTACTTCTTCAAAGCTGCTCAAAGTTTCCAATTAACTGAAAAAGTAGGTATTGATCTTCCCTCTGAATCACGCTCACGTTTAGCTGATCGTGACTATAAGAAGAGTTGGTTTGAACAGAACAAAGAGTTCTATTGCAACTACAAAACTCGCGCCACTAAAGCCCAGCAGACCCCATTTCTTATTCAACTAGCTGCCGAAAACTGCGTCGATGGTGACAAGGTACGCGCTGGAGATGCGGTGAACTTCTCGATTGGTCAAGGTGACACTGTAGTAACACCGCTGAAGTTGACTCAGATGTATGCAGCAATCGGCAACGGTGGAACCATTTGGCAGGCATTAATTGCTAAAGCAATCGTTAAGACAGATGGAACAGTTGTTAAGTCCTTTGCGCCAAATAAGTTGGGAACTCTTACTACTGCCCCTTCAACTGTTAAATTCTTACAAGGCGCATTACGTGAAGTGGTCGTTAGTGGAACAGGTGCTGGAGTTTTTGCAGGTTTCCCAGTTGAAGTCAGTGGAAAAACTGGAACGGGCCAAGTCTTTGGTCGAAATCCAAACGGAACTCTTAAAGATGACACTTCTTGGTTTGCATCCTATGCACCTAGTAAGAAACCACGTTTTGCCGTTGTCATGATGGTTGGGCAAGGTGGTTTTGGTGCATCAACTTCTGGTGTGGGTGTCAGACAGATCTATGAAGCTATTTTTGGAGTAAAGGGCAATAAAGTTGTGCCAGGAGCAGCCATCTATCCCAATGGAAAACCTCCAACAGATTTACCAAAGATTTCACCTGCGACAAAGCCTAAGGAGGCGCCATGAGCCAAATAGCTGCGCGCCAGCGCCTTTATCGTCGCCAGAGAAGTTCAATTTTTCATGGCTTTGATCCCGTATTAACAGCAGCTGTTGCAGCGCTTTTATTTATTGGCACGCTACTTGTCTATGCCGCAACTCGTGATTGGTATGCGCGCAATGGTTTAGATCCGCAGTATTACTTAAAGCGCCATGTCATTAACATCGCCATCGGTGCACTTTTGGCTTATGGCACAACGGTTATTGACTATCGCCTCCTTCGTGCTTACACACCGATTGTCTGGGGCTTAGGTGTTATTGGTTTGATTATCGTTTTGATTCCAGGTTTAGGTAGTGAAATCAATGGCGCTAAAGCCTGGATTGCACTGCCTGGAGGTTTCCAGATTCAGCCGGCAGAGTTAGCGAAAATCTCCATCATTATTGGTATGTCCATGATTTTATCTGAGCGAACCCACGATAGTGATGAACCTACTTCTAGAGATGTTCTACAAGCTCTAGCTGTTGCTGCAATTCCAGTTATCTTTATTTTGATTCAACCTGACATGGGAACGGTTTTTATCATCTCTGCTTCGGTTGTAACAATCATTGCAGTTTCAGGTTCACCCACAAAGTGGGTTGCCGGTCTTCTGCTAGTTGCAGCCCTAGGAGCAGTGGTTGCAACAAACACTGGAGTAATTAGTGATTACCAGATTAAGCGCTTGCAGACTTTCGTAGATCCAACCGTTGACACACAAGGCACCGGATACCAACTTCGCCAAGCTCGCATTACTGTTGGATCTGGGGGATTAATTGGAACTGGATTATTTAATGGTCCACAAACCAATGGCCGATTTGTTCCTGAGCAACAGACAGACTTTATTTTCACCGTTGCTGGTGAAGAGTTAGGTTTTCTAGGTAGTGGATTAATTGTGATTTTGTATTTGATTATGCTCATGCGAGCATTTGCTATAGCGCGAAGAACGAGCGATCCCTTTGGGCGCTTAGTAACAACTGGTGTGATTGCATGGTTTGCTTTTCAGATATTTGAAAATATTGGAATGACTTTAGGGCTCATGCCAATGACGGGTGTGCCACTGCCTTTCATCTCATACGGTGGATCATCGATGTTTGCCACCTTGATCGGTTTTGGCCTGCTTCAGAACGTTCACGCTCGCTCCAGGGGCTGAAGTAGGCAATTAGCCCCCTATCTGCCATACTTAGGGCACATAGTTCAGCGCGGCTCGCGAATCCATCGCGGTAAAAGCCCAGCGCGAACAGGTAAGAAAAACCTAAAACAGGGATTTTTTAACGAGATAAGCGTTTTAAAAAACGCATAGAGGATTTGGTGCCATGGCTATTGAGCCTAAAACACCGCGCAAGCGTGCGGTTAAGAAAACTTCAGCTAAAGCTGAAGCAAAAACTACTGAAGTAACTAGTGATGAGCCTAAGA